>CETH01022409.1_pt1 | contig 92188 bp, 89 predicted proteins | sample 361461 | NCBI WGS metagenome assembly CETH01 (sample SAMEA2622695, study PRJEB7988) | marine metagenome | isolation source: saline water (ENVO:00002010), including | reverse complement strand
GGTCGACAGCATCTTCAACAGTTAATGGATCTATTTCTATTGCTGCTGCGGCTACTAGTTCTACAACTACTTCGATTACTTATAATATTGATGTAACTGCAAGTAGCAGCTCTGATTACACCCTTGATGGATCAGATAGGGATGGTATAGTATCAGGACAAGATCCTGATCTTACTTTTGCCATTGGAGATACTATTAACTTTAATGTAAATGCATCCGGTCATCCATTTTATTTAAAAACAGTTGCTGGAACTGGAACTGGAGATCAAGTTTCTGGACTAACAAATAATGGTACTGAAAATGCTACCATTAGCTGGACTCCAAATACTGGTGGCACATATTATTATCAATGTTCTCTTCATGGAGGGATGGTTGGTACTATAACAATTCAATAAAAAAAACTATTTTACTATATTTAGATATTAATCAAAACCAATTTAATTATGAAAAAATTTTTACTACTATTTTTATTATCTGCCTTTTTTGTTAATGCTCAAAGTATTCGAGTTTTTAATGTAAAAGTGAATCCTGGTGATCAGTCTTCTGTAGCACAATTATTTGAAGATTATCACGGAAAAGGAAAAAGAAAATCTGGTTCCGTTCACCTTCAAAGAGTAAGATTTTTAAATGATGTTACTCATAGAATTTTACTTACTGGAGACCCATCTAATTGGGGTAATGAGACTGAACGCCCTGCTTCAGAATGGCAAGCTTACTATAGAGGAAATCGTTCTCTAAGAACTGCAGGTCCTGGATCTTATACTGCAACATCTTTATACTGGAAAGATGGTGATAGAGATAAATATCACTCCGGTCAACAATGGCTAGTAAAGGTAAATGATCCTGCAAAATATCTTGCAGCGTTTATAAAAATGGCTAAAGCTGTTGGACCTATGATTGGAGACAGAATGATGGGTGTAGGCGCTATTAGAATGGGAGATTTAAATGGAGCAACACATTATACAGTATTCTATGGAGAGGATATGAATGATGTAGAGATTATAACTGATAAAATTAGAAATACTAAAGCTTTCCAAGAATTTGTTAAAAATAATGGAGGTTCTGAAACAATTGTTTCTTTTGGTGTAGAAGATCTTTTGAGATATTAAATAAATTACTATACTATTTAAAACCCTTCTTTGTGAAGGGTTTTTTTTATTCAATAATATCAAGTTATTTAAATTGCTTTTTGTATAAATTTGATAAATAGTTTATGAAACCATCTTTTCAACATATTTTATTTTCTTTTATAGCATTTTCTTTCACCTATGGAATTTCTTATTTAACCAAAATTGAATTAGTTAATTATGCAATAGTGCTTTCATTTTTATTCCAATGGATGTTATTTATTCCTGCATATTTTTTACAAACAGAAAAATTTTTTGATATCTCTGGAAGTTTTAATTTTATAATAATAACCTCATTTATTTATTATAATAGTTTTATAGAATATGGATTTAATCTAGGAAATCTTGTTCTTTCCTTTTTAATAATCATTTGGGCAGTAAGATTAGGATCTTTCCTATTTTATAGAATTAAGAAAGATGGAGAGGACAAAAGGTTTAGAGAAATAAAACCTTATCCAGCAAAATTTTTCATGACCTGGACTCTTCAAGGTACTTGGGTAAGTATATGCTCCCTATGCGCCATCACTGGAATGTCTGCTGATAAAGGAATAATAATAAACCCCTTGTTTTATCTAGGTCTTGTAATTTTCATTTTAGGCTTTGCAATTGAAGTAATTGCAGATTATCAAAAAACAAAATTTAGAAAGAATCCAAAAAATAAAAATCATTTTATTACATCTGGTTTATGGTCCTATTCGAGACATCCTAATTATTTGGGAGAAATTTCTTTATGGACAGGAATTGCAATAATTTCTTTTTCCTCACTTTCTGATTGGCAATATATTTCACTTATATCTCCAATATTCATATACATGCTTTTAGTTCATATTAGTGGTATAAATTTTTTAGAAGCGAGTTCAAATAAAAAGTGGGGACATCTTCAAACATACCAAGATTATATAAAAAAAACACCAAAGCTTCTATTTTAAATGAAAGATATTTTGCTTATAATTTTAATCCTTTGGGGTATTCCAAGTACATATTTCAGAAGTAAATTTAGAAAAATTGTTTATCAAACTAATGATTGGAAAATAAATATCAAACCCTTATTTAAAAAAGAATTAGAAGGATTATTTTCAAATATTTTTCCAGATAATAAAGAATATATTAAAATAAGGAATTACTACAGAATATATCTTTTTATATATATAATATTATTTTTAATCTACTACTCTTTGAAATAAATCTAATTAATCTTTTTAAGAATTTAAATTTTTCAAATAAGACCCTATAGAATCTTTAAACTCTAAGCCTTCAAGAGTTCTTATTTTAGTTAATTTTTTATAAGAAGATAATCCCCATAACAATATCTCTTTCATAAAGTAAATATCTTTATCTGAAATACCTTTACAATATTTGTCAATAATTTTTGAAACTGGTTTAATCTGATCAATAGATTTCTTGTATTCATTATCAGTAAATTCATCCCCAATAAAAAGTTCAGAATTATCAATAAACCATCCGAGAATATCATCATAAGGTCCAACCTCATCTGGTTTTTCTAATTTTTTTATAACAGGAAAAAATTCATTAAAAATTGTTTTAATACCTTCATTTATTAATAGAAAAGATATCTGATCAGCACCTTCTTGTTCACCCTCATATACTAACTCAATTTTACCATTAATTGATGGAATAATTCCCAAAAAATCAGTTAACCTCACTGTAGTTGTTTTTTCTTTATTTATCAAGGCTCTTCTTTGTGCTGTGCTTATTAAATTTTCATAGGCTGTAATGCTCATTCTAGCACTAACTCCACTTTTTTGGTCAACATATTCACTTTTTCTAGATTCTAAATTTATCTGCTCTACTAAATCTTTAGCGATATCAGGTACATATACTGAATCAAAAATTTCTTCATCTATTTTCGATTCCTGTTCAGTGATCATTCTTCCAATCTTTCTAGAAAGTGGATAGTGTGTGATAATTTGAGAACCTATCCTATCCTTAAGTGGAGTAACAATACTTCCTCTATTTGTATAATCCTCTGGATTTGCAGTAAAAACAAACTGAATATCTAAAGGCATTCTTAACTTAAATCCTCTTATTTGAATTTCTTCTTCTTCAAGAATTGAAAATAACGACACCTGAATTCTAGCCTGTAAATCAGGAAGTTCATTCAAAACAAAAATACTTCTATTAGCTCTTGGAATCATACCATAATGAATAACTTGTTCATCTGAATAAGAAAGTTTCATAGTCGCAGCTTTAATAGGATCAATATCCCCAATAAGATCTGCTACTGTTACATCAGGAGTAGCTAATTTTTCATAAAACCTGTCACTTTTATGTATCCAATCAATCTCTATATTATCTCCATTTTTTTCAATTAGTTTCTTTCCTTTTTTAGAAATAGGATTTAAAGGATCATCATTAATTTCAGAATCTTTGATAATAGGAACCCACTCATCTAATAAATCCACCATTTGTCTAGCTAACCTAGTTTTAGCCTGTCCTCTAAGGCCTAAAAAGTTAATATTATGTCCAGACAAAATAGATCTTTCCAAATCAGGAATAACAGTGTTTTCATAACCATATATTCCAGTAAAAGATGATTTGCCAGAGGCTATTAATTTTTTTAAATTTTTGGAGAGCTCTTCTTTTATAGACTCCGATTTATAATTTGTTTTTTTTAATTCCTTTAAAGTTTTAATCTCAGGTTTATTCATTTTAAATTCTCTTTTTTTTATTGTTTTCATAATCATCAAAAATCATTTCTCCTAAATCATCAAGTCCAGCATAAAAAGCCTTCCCATTATTAGCTGCAGTAAACTCTTTAACAAAATGCTGAAGATAAGGATCTTGAGCTATCATAAAAGTCGTAATTGGTATTTTTAATTTTCTGGCTTGCTTAGCCATTACATAACACTTATTGGTAATTTTTGGATCAAGACCTGCACTATTTTTATAATAATTTCCATCAGATAAAGTCAAGCAGCTTGGTTTACCATCTGTAATCATTAGAATTTGTTTATTATTATTTTTTCTTCTTCGTAAAATATCCATAGCTAGTTTGAGTCCTGCAACAGTATTTGTATGGTAAGGCCCTACTTTTAAATAAGGTAAATTTTTAATACTTATAACTTTAGCATCATTACCAAAAACTATGATATCTAAACTATCCTTAGGATATCTTGTTGTTATAAGTTCTGACAAAGCCATAGCTACTTTTTTTGCAGGAGTTATTCTATCTTCTCCATAAAGAATCATGCTATGACTAATGTCTATCATAAGTACCGTGCTCATTTGAGCATTTTGATAACTATCCTGAACAACTAAATCCTCACCTCGAAGATCAAAATCTCCAAAACCTGACCTAACTTGCATGTTTTTAAGACTTTCAGTCATTAAGATATTTTCTACAGAATCTCCAAATTGATAATTTTTTAATTCTCCATTTTCATAGTTATTATTTCCTGAATACTTAGTTTTATGATTCCCTTTACCGGATTTTTTAATTTTTCCAAATATTTTTTTTAATGCAAATTTTCGTAAAGCTTTTTCCATTTTTGAAGAAATTTTTAGTAAATCTTTTCCCTCACCAGAACCAATCTCTTCAATTATATAACCTTCCTCCAAAAGGTCATTTATAAAATCATCAATAGTATAATCTTCATCAGTAAGTTTATACTCCTTGTCAAGTTCTCTTAACCAATCAATAGCTTCATTAAAATCTCCAGAAGTATGAGTTAATAGCTCTTTAAAAATCTCTAAAAGTTTTTCAAAAGGAGATGTTTTGTTTTTTTCATAATTAGAAAAAAACCATCCAGAAATTGGAATATTTAAAAAACTCATAAAATTTAATTTGGAGTTCAAAAATAATATTTCATTGAATAAAACAATTTTTTTTATGATTTTTATTTTACCTAAATTGTAAAATATTAATCATAAATCAATTTAACTATGAAAAAAATATTTACTTTTTTACTAATTTTTATTTTACAATTTTCTTTTGCTCAAGATTGGACTCATATTAAATACAATTTTATCAAAGCTGTTCCAGGAGAAAATTATGGTGACGCTCTTAAAGAAAAATGGTCTAAGCTTCACAAACAAAGAATTGAAGATGGCCATATTGTAGGTTGGGATGTATGGGCTGTAGTAGATGCACCACAATTGCCATTTACTCATGTTATTACTACTTTGTACAATGGAACAATTGACAGTATGTATGCTGGTCTTAACTTCAAAAAAGTTTTTCCAGATATGACCGATGAAGATCTAGAAGTTTTTTATTCAAATAATAGAAAAAAAAGAGAGATTGTAAGTACAGGAGTTGTTATAGGTCTCGACTTTGCTGGAAGTCCTGAATTAAGTGATTTTGCAGTAATGAATTTTATGAAAGTAAAAACTGGTTCTGAAAAAAGTTATGAGGATATGGAGAAAAATGTATTCAAAAAAAATATTGCAAGAGATTCAAGAGTTTCATGGGCTTTACAAAGACGAGTTGATAGATATGGGACAGATTTATATTGGAATTATATGACTATAGATTGGTATGAAAAATATTCTGATATATTAAATGGTCTATCCGGTCCTGCTCAAAATTTAAGTAAATCTTATAAAACAATGTTATCTCTAAGAGATTTAAGAGAATCCGTTGTTTTATGGAAAGTATTGATGATTAGATAAAAAATTTAAATTATAAAATTAACCTCCTAATTAACTTTAGGAGGTTTTTTTTGTTTGAATAAAATAAAAACTATGAAAAGAGCAAGACCACCTTCCATGCTAGTAAATAAACTAAATAAAGGGTCTTCATCAATTCCGATATAAATTGCTAAGAGAAATAAAAGAACATACAAGATAATTTTTGTTCTATTGGAATAATTAAGTTTTGATTTATTCATATATCTAAAGTAGATAAAAATAGAAACTAAACCCACATCCCTCTAATTAACTTTAGGGAGTTTTTATTTTTCATCAACCACAAAAGGTTTAATTAACCAACTTATAATAGGAACATAAACTGGAGACCACACGATTATCATTATGCCAGCTTCGGAATCTGTAGCAAGCATACTAAATAAAAAAACAGGGATTAATACTCGAATAAGTCTTCGCCATTTTAAAGCCGCATATCCAAAGAAGAAAGTGTATAATAATTTATTCATATGACTTAATATTTTTTTCTATGTGAGTATCATAAAACTCTTTGACACAACTTATTTCCTCATCATTTGGGAGTTTATAGTTTTCTATTTTGTGATGTGGAGGTTGTGATTCAAACCATTCAAAAAATTCTTTAGACATTCCCTCTTCATCTTCAGGCATAGCCTCACCAAATGTATAATTAATTATTTTACCATTTATCAATTCTTGTTTAGCATAATTATAATCAAATCCAGAGTCTATAAATTTATTATTTTTCCAATTTTCAGTGCAATGTAAAGTTATTATCTCCCCATTGCTCAACTCATAAAAAGACCAGTAAAATTTATTTTCCCAAACAGAGTCTTCGTCAGGCCCTGTCATTGCGCAACCATAATTTTTATGTCTTATTACTTTCATATTTATAAAAGTAATGATTCTCTTTTTAAGGTAAAAATTAACTTTAGGAGGTTTTTTTATATATTAATTAAAATAATATATATTAAGTTGAAAAAAATAAAGCTACTTTTCTTAATTTCTTTCATTTTTTATTTTATTGGACAAACCTTATGGACTGTAAATATTTTTTCTAGTAAAATAATGATTGAAGATTGGATACTTAATCTTCCTTTTGGAATATTTTCTCTTTTAATTATTTATACTGCTGTAAAATGGTATAAATACAACTAAAATAAATCGTGGGTCATACTGGATTCGAACCAGTGACTTCTACCCTGTCAAGGTAACACTCTAAACCAACTGAGTTAATGACCCTTTTTATTTTACAAAAATAAATATTTTATTGTAGCTCCTACAGGAATCGAACCTGTATCTAAAGTTTAGGAAACTTTTGTTCTATCCGTTGAACTAAGGAGCTTAAATATATAATTGACATTTAAAAGAAATTTAATGAAAATTAAAAAAATAGTATGTTAAATTGATAAATCTTTAAAATTTGCTAATGTTTTTTTTCAACTTAAAAAAAAAAAAAAAACAATAATGATTACAAATTGGTTAGAATGAATCTTGAATATTTTTGTACAAAACATTCTATTCGTTATACATATTATTGTTTTTGTCTGTTTAGGTTTTACATAAGAATAGCTTTTCACTTCGGAAGCTATTCTTTTTTTATTAAAATCTATTTATATTGGACTTTTAATTTTAATTCATGAAAAAATTTTTTAGTCAAAATAAATTCATATTAATTTTAGTGCCTCTAGGTCTATTTATAGTTTTTATAAACAAAAAATTGAACACCGGTTTTCTTTCAAGTTCTAAAATAGAAAATCATTACATTTTTGTTGGACTTTTATTATTTATAGTATTTATTTTATTATTTACTATTCTAAGAATTGATAAAAACTCATAATAATGATTTTTATAGATGAAAAAATCTTAGAATATTCTATAAAAAATAGTGACCCACCCTCAAACTTATTAAATGATTTAGAGAGAGAAACTAATCTAAAAATACTTCAGCCTAGAATGCTAAGTGGAAATTTTCAAGGAAGATTTTTAAGCTTTTTATCAAAAATTTCAAAACCTAAATCAGTAATTGAAATTGGAACATATACGGGTTATTCAGCACTATGTATAGCTGAAGGACTTGACCCAAATGGGGTAATTCATACTATTGACAATAATGAAGAACTGACTTATATACAAAATAAATATTTCGAAAAAAGTAATTATAGGTCAAACATTAAACAATACACTGATGATGCTATTAAAATATTACCAAAGCTTAACATCACTTTCGATTTTGCATTTATTGATGCTGATAAAATAAATTATATTAATTATTTTGAAATTATAATAAAAAAAATGAAAAAAGGTGGATTAATTGTTTCTGATAATGTTTTATGGAGTGGGAAAGTTTTAGAGAAAAACTCTCAGGATGAAGAAACTGAAATGCTAAAAAAATTTAACTCTATGCTAAAAAAGGACAAAAGAATTACAAATTTAATTGTTCCTTTAAGAGATGGTTTATCAATTAGCCAGGTAAATTAAAGATCCCTTTTCACAGAATCCTCTATATCATCAAAATCTTTTTTTACTTTATCAACTTCTTTTTCAATACCTTGAGTAATTGATTTAGTTGATTCTTCAACATCTATTGTGTTTTGAATTTCATTTTTAATGTCCCTTGAAGCTTGTCTAACCTGTGTCATTCCTTTTGCTAGAGTTTTTGCTAAAGATGGTATTCTGTCAGCACCAAAAACTAACAAGACAATAAAAAACACAAAAACAAGCTCGGCACCGCTAATAAATAACATCATATTAATTTGTGTAAATATATAAAGGATTAAATTTTTATCCTTTTATTTTTTCTTTAAATAATTTAAACTTTGACTTTATTTCTTTTCTTGGCCAATTGTTATTGTTCATGTTTACATCGGAAGTTTCAAAATTAGGATCAAGTGTAACTTCTATTATTTCTTTATCAGATGTAACTACTTTATATACTTGATCTAAATTTTTCCTCCATAACTGAACAGGATATTTAACTATATCTGAACTCCCATCTGCATAAGTATACTTAACAATTATCGGCATAACTAAACCTCCTGGTTTTTCAAACCCTATTTCATAAAAATATTTAGGGATTTTTGAGTCACTATTATTTTCTTTCAAATAGTCTTCCAAAACTTTCAATCTGTCTTGCCTTAATTTATTAATGGTTTGATCATCTTTATCTTCTAACATATATATTGATTCTATCATTTCATCAGAATTAATTCCATAACCCTCAACCATTTCTTTTACCTTATCTGGAGGAGAAGTAGAGATAGAATATTTCTTAAAACTATTTATTCCAATATCTACAAAATCTGTAGTGTAAAACCATCCTCTCCAAAACCAATCTAAATCAACAGCAGAAGCATCTTCCATTGTTCTAAAAAAATCTTCAGGAGTTGGATGTTTAAACATCCATCTTTTTGAATAAGTCTTAAAAGCATGGTCAAATAGGTCTTTACCCATAATAGTTTCTCTTAAAATATTTAGTGCAGTGGCAGGTTTAGCATATGCATTAGCTCCCAATTGAAAAATATTTTCGGGATTAGACATTATAGGAGAAATAAAATTTTGATCACCTGACATGTAGGGTATAATTTTTTTGGGATCTCCTCTTCTTGATGGATATTTTTCCAAAGTACCTAAAACTTCTGGATAAGACTCTGCAAACTCTTGTTCAGTTAAATATTGAACAAAAGTATCCAAACCTTCATCCATCCAACCCCATTGCCTCTCATCCGAATTAACAATCATTGGAAAATAATTATGTCCAATCTCATGTATGATAACACTAATCATTCCAAACTTAGTTCTATCAGAATAATTACCATCTTCATCTGGTCTTCCAAAATTCCAACAAATCATGGGATATTCCATTCCTTGATTTTTTGCATGTACTGAAACAGCCTTTGGATAAGGGTAGTCAAAAGTAAATTTTGAATAAGTTATTAATGACTGAACAACTGCCTTTGTAGAATATTCCTCCCATAAGGGATTTCCTTCTTTTGGATATAATGAAACGGCCATAACTTTATTATTACCAATTTTAACTGCTTGCATATCCCAAATAAATTTTCTAGATGTAGCAAAAGCAAAATCACGAACATTCTTAGCTTTAAATTTCCATGTTTTTTTTGTTTTAGAAAATGATTTTTCTTTTTCAATTACTTCATCTTCTGAAACTATAATTACAGGTTTTTCAAAACTATTTTGGGCTTTCTTGTATCTATTGTACTCAATTTTAGACAAAACCTCTTTTGGATTTTGAAGAACACCCGTAGCATCCAATATGTGATCTGAAGGAACAGTAATATTAACATCATAATCTCCAAACTCTAATGCAAATTCACCATTTCCCCAAAACTGATAATTTTGCCAACCCTCTACATCATTATATACACATAATCTAGGAAAAAACTGAGCGATAACATATGCTCTATTATTATCTTTAGGAAAATACTCATAACCTGATCTTCCCTCATCATTTACATGATCATTTATATTATACCACCATTTAATTTTAAACTTATATTGTTGACCACTCATAATTGGTTTAGATACGTCAATCCTCATCATGGTTTGATTTATGTAGTATTTAATTGGATTATTATTAATATCTCTAACCCATTCTATATTAAAACCTCCATCAAATGGTTCCTTAATATAACTAGATGCAAATGTTTGAGTTTGCTGAATTAGTTGAAACTTACTTTCATTTTTTTCAAGTGCAGGCGCATCTTTTTTTCGAATATTCTGATCTAATTGTATCCATAAATATTCTAAATCATCTGGTGAATTATTATAATAAGTAATAGATTGCTCTCCATATAGTTTCTTCTTTTCATCATCAAGTTCAATATTCATTGAATAATCAACTTTTTGTTGATAATAATCTACACCTGGAGCTCCTGATGCATTATGATACTTATTGGGTGTTGCAAATAAATCATTTAGTTGTCGAAAAGGATTTTCATTTATATGACCAATATTTTTTTTATCAGATTTTTGAGCTAAAACAGAAAAGTTAACTATCAAAACTGAAAAAATTATAGAAAAAAATCTCATTTTTTAAATTTTTAAGTTTAAATATAATATTATCTGTTAAATCAATGAATACTCTTTATAATTTAAATTACCTCAAATTTAATTGAATTTCTGTTTTTTTATAATTCATTAAAAAACTTTTATTTTCATTTTTACCTCTAAAATGAATAATGTTTTTTTGGCTTTCATATAGATCCAATAACAATTTGTTTTGAATAATTAAAGAATCTTCATAATTAACATCTTTAACCTCTATATAGCAATTTAAGATGTCATCAAAAAGTTCTTTTCCAAGAAATTCATACTTCAATATCTCTGAGTTTTTTTTTATCTTAAAAACACTTTTAAAATAGTCCAGTATTAAACTATCACTAATTATATCTGATGTGGAATATATATCTAATTCAATATTTTTATTTCTAAACATCATTTCTAAATCATCTACAAAAACTTGTGAAGTAATTTCAAGTGTTTTATTTGTTTCATTATGTTCAATAATAAAAACACTTACATAAAATTTATGAGCAAAACCAAAAATGAAAATAGAAAAAAATACAATTAATAAACTTTTGTTTAACTTTGATATCATAAGAAGATATTGAGAAAACTATTCACTTAAATCTTTAATATATTTTTCACTTTCTTTTATTAAAAAATCAATTAATTGTAATTTTTGACTTTGTTTTAAAAGTTCATCCGAAAGAATTTTTTTATCAATATACTCTAAAAAGCCTACTATTTGATCTTGTTTTAAATTGAGGTCTTGTAGAAAAAAAATATCGTCAAAAACATAAGGAAGTATTTCGCTAGGCTTTATGTTAGATTTATCGTCATTTTTGTTTTTAGATAAAGCTTTCAATATAAGTCGAGTAACATTAACAAAATCAATTCCATTAGATAAAACCCTACTATCAGTTAATTTATTTTGGACTTTTGTTGATTTATCACTTGTGTAGTCAAATCCTTTAAATTCTTCTTCTTTCAAATCTAAAAATTTCTCAGCATTATCTGGTGTTACAACAACTTCATCTAGTTCAGTTACACTTTCATCAACTGAAACTATTATTCTTCGTTTTCTAATCATTTCAGAAGTCACTCTAATTGTTCTTATTTTATATTGAACTGATGAAAATATAACTTCGTCACCCTTAAAAACTGGTATTTCAAATTCACCATTTGAATCAGTAATTGTCGCAAATTGAGCTGAATTATTTATTACATTAGCAGCAGGAACATTAATATTTTTATATAATAATTTTCCTTTTATAAACTCTCTTTCCTGTGAATAGAGCGTTGATGTGAATATAAAAATTAAAATAAAAAAGTTTTTTTTCATTATTTAAAGATAACTACTCATATATAAATTATTCAATATATTTTTAATTAAATTATGAATCGCTTTGAATTTATTTCTTCTATAATAGGTGCTAGCATTAAAATTAGTTCAAATTCAATTTTTTTTAACCAAAAAGAAAATAATCCTTTACTAATTGGAAAAGGGTTTCCAGATTTAAATAAAGGGCCAATTAAAATTTTAAAATCTGTAGAGTTAAAATTTAATCAAATGAAAAATGCAGCAAAAAAAGAAGGTATAAATATTAAAATAGTTTCTGGTTATAGATCATTTCAAAGGCAAAAATTAATTTGGAATAAAAAGTATTTAAATAATCAAAAACAAGGTCTTAATCCAATTGAAAATATAAATAAAATAATTCAATACTCTACTATACCAGGAACCTCGAGACACCATTGGGGTACTGAAATTGATATAATAAATGAAAACCATAATATTAAAGGTGATCTATTGCTTGAAAAAAATTATTATAATAACTCTTTTGAAGCTTTAAGGCTTTGGATGGAAAAAAATTCTTATAAATACGGTTTTATTTTACCATATACTAAAGATAAAAATAGAAGTGGCTTTTTATATGAACCCTGGCATTACAGTTATTCTAAATTATCAATTCCTTTTTTGAAAGAATATATTCAACTTAAAATGATTGATAAAATTTATGATCCTGAAATCTTAGGAATAGAAATGCTAACAAAAGATTTCCTTTATGAATATCAAAAAAAATTCATTTTAGGTATAGATAAAAACCTGCTTTTTTAAACTATCTTACAAAAGTTGGTTTTAATCGATCAGTTGTTTCTATTTCACTATATGAATAACCCTCTTTTTCAAAAGATAAAACTGACTCAAAACTTTTCGCTTCATTTTCGATTAAATGTCTACTCATTAAACCCCTAGCTTTTTTAGCATAAAAAGAAATGATTTTTAATTTTCCGTTTTTAAAATCTTTAAACTGAGGAGAAATAATTTTGCCCTTTAATTTATTTGAGTCAATTGATTCGAAATACTCATTACTTGCCAAATTTACTACTAATTCATCCTCAGATTTAATTTCACTATTTAACTTATCCGTAAGTTTTTCTTTCCAAAACTCGTATAAATTCTTAGATCCATTAACTGATAACTTAGTGCCCATCTCTAATCTATAGGGTTTAATAATATCCAATGGCTTAAGAATACCATATAATCCAGATAAAATTCTAAGACTGTCCTGCATATAGGGCAATTTAATTTCAGGTAATGATTTAACATCTAAACCATTATACACGTCTCCATTAAATGCATAGACAGCTTGTCTAGAATTATCTTTTGAATCATTAGTTTGAAAATTTTGGTTTCTATTCCAATTTAATTCAGCAAGTTTTTGAGAAATACCCATCAATTTTGACAGGTCATTCATATTAATACCTTTTAATTTTGAGTTAATTAAATTAGATTCTTTTTCAAAAAATGGTTTGGAAAAATCTTTTACAGAAAGTTCCGAATCAAAATCTAATGACTTAGCTGGAGAAATTAAAATTTTCATCTTTAAAAAATTTTTAAATAAAAATACTTAAAAAAAATTATTTTACTAATTCAATTTTTTATGAAAAGCATAATTTCTCCACTTATCCAAAACTAATTTCATGTCATCCGGAATTGGAGAATTAAACTCTATTGGTTTTTTTATAGTTGGATGTATAAAACCTAATGATTTTGCGTGAAGAGCCTGTCTTGGCATAACAATAAAACAGTTTTCTACAAATTTTTTATACTTAGAAAAAGTAGTGCCTTTTAAAATTTTATTTCCACCATATCTTTCGTCATTAAAAATGGTATGGCCGAAAAATTTCATATGAGTTCTAATTTGATGAGTTCTACCGGTTTCTAATTGACACTCAATTAATGTAACATACCCAAATCTTTCTATAACTTTAAAATGAGTTACGGCTTTTTTCCCTTTCGAATCATCTTGAAAAACTTTCATTTGTAATCTATTTTTGGGGTTTCTTCCAATTGACCCCTCAATTTTCCCTTCCTCAGACTTTAAATCACCCCAAACTAATGCAATGTATTTTCTTTTAGATTTCTTTTCATAAAACTGTTTAGATAAATCAACCATTGCTTGTTCTGTTTTTGCAACTACAATTAATCCACTAGTATCTTTATCAATTCTGTGAACTAATCCAGGTCTGTTATTTGAATTTTTTGGCAATCTTTCAAAATGATATAATAAACCATTTATCAAAGTTCCAGAATAGTTCCCATGACCAGGATGAACAACAATATTTGGAGGCTTATTTACAACTATCAAGTCGTCATCCTCATAAACAACATCAATTTTCATTTTTTCAGGAATCAAAAGATTTTCGTGTGGAGGTCTATTAAATAATACCTTTATTACCTCTCCTCCCTTAACTTTATAACTTGATTTAACAGGCAAATCATTTACTCTTATACTTCCGTTTAATGCAGCTTTTTGAATTTTATTCCTAGTTGCATTTTCTATTCTTAACATAAGAAACTTATCTATCCTTAATGGATTTTGCCCTATATCAACCTTAAAAGAAAAATGTTCATGTAGCTTTTCAGAATCTATATCATTTAAACTTATTTCACCTTTTTCCATTTCCTAATACTAGATCAATAATTGATGTTTTAGGCAATAATGTTCCCGGATATACTTTTTCACCTTCATGATAAATTTCTAGGACCATATCCTTTCCTATATCGTCTTTATATCTTATTTCACCTAAATTAAAACCGATTGAGGTTATTATAGTTTCAGCATTTCTTTTAGTAATTTGAATAAGATTCGGAACAGTGATTTTTCTATAACCAGAGGGATTTAAAGTCAAATAAATTTTTCGGTTTTTCTTAACCTCATCTCCTTGAGATGGAATATGACTAATAACAGTCAAAGGTTGAAAATTATCAACAAATTTAGATGAATCAATAATTTCATATCGTAATTTATTTTCCAAAATGATATTATCTAAATCCTCTATATGAGTACCAATTAAATTTGGGACAATTTGATGATCATTATGGTTTGTAATTATATTTAATCCAAAATAAATAAGCAAGAAAAATAAAAATCCTATAGTTCCAGATTTTAGCAACAGTTTAAAAATAACTTTTGTCAATAACATAAAAAAAATAAGTAATTCAAATATAATAAAACTCAAGTTTTAGTTTGTTTTTAATAATTTACATTTGTATAACAATAATTTTTATATGAAAAAACCAATTGTAGGTATTTTATGTGGAGGATTTTCATCAGAAAAAGAAATATCATTTAAAAGTGGAATTAATGTGATGAAAAATTTATCTGATAAATTTTGGGATTCTCACTTAATAAAGATTAATAATAACGAATGGTTTGTTGAAGATAAAGAAGAAAATAAGTACAATTTTTTTATAAATGACTTTACTTTTAAAAAAAATAATTTAAAAATTAAATTCGATATAATATTTAATGCTGTTCATGGGGCTCCTGGAGAAAATGGACAAATAATTTCTTTTCTTGAACTAATTAATCTTCCATATACTGGATCTAATAGTTATTCATCAGCGTTAACCTTTAACAAAAGAGACTGTTTGTCTATTCTAAAAAACCATGGAATAAATTCTAGTAATAATTATTATTTAGACGAAAATCAAAAAATCAATGAAGATGAAATTATTAAATCTGTTGGTTTGCCCTGTTTTGTTAAAGCAAATAGATCTGGCAGTAGTTTTGGAATTTATAAAGTTTATAAAAAAACTGAACTTACTCTTGCAATACAAAAAGCTTTTAAGGAAGATTCTCAGTTAATTATTGAAAGGGCATTAAATGGAAGAGAGTTCTCAGTTGGAGTATATAGACTTAATAATGAAGTCAAAGTTCTTCCAATTACGGAAATAATTTCTGAAAATGATTTTTTTGATTACTCAGCAAAATACGAAGGAAAATCTGAGGAAATTACTCCAGCAAAGTTAGATGATAAAAATATCAAAAAGTTAAAATCTATTTCGATAAAAATTTTTAAACTGTTAAATTTAAATGGTTTTACAAGAAGTGAGTTTATAATTGAAAATAATACTCCATATCTCTTAGATATTAATACAGTGCCAGGTTTAACAAATGAAAGTATTTTGCCAAAACAACTTATAGCTGCAAACATCTCATTAGAGTCATTTTTTAATGATCTAATTAAAGAAGCACTAAATAAAAATAATTAAATTTAAAAATGAATAGAGCTATTTTTCCTGGATCCTTTGACCCAATTACTCTTGGGCACGTTGATGTAATTAAAAGAGCAACTAATATTTTTGATGAAATAATTGTTGCTGTAGGAATTAATAAGGAAAAAAAACACCTATTTAGCAATGATGTTCGAATAAAATTTATAAAGGAAACATTTATAAAAAATCCCAAGATAAAAGTTAAGAAATATAAAGGTCTTACAATAAATTTTTGCAAAAAAAATAATATAAATACAATCTTAAGAGGAGTTAGAAATCCTTCAGATTTTGAATTCGAAAAAGCTATAGCTCATACAAACTATAAATTAAGTGGAGTTGAAACAGTTTTTTTAATTACAAATCCAGAATTTTCATATATCAGTAGTAGTATAGTAAGAGAAATAATTGAAAATAATGGGAATTATAAAAAATTAGTTCCTAAAACAGTTAGGATCTAAAATTCAATATTTTTATTTATTAATCTTTTAATATTTTTATAGGACTTTTCAAGTAATTTTGGGATTTCATTTATTTCAATCCATTTAACTAAAGTAATATTTTCTTTAATTTGAGGCTTAAATTTTCCTAAATAATCTGATTTCATCAAAAACCAATAGGTTTTTTTTATTTTATGTCTTTTTGGTCCTTTATAAATATGATAAGTTGTATCAATTTGATTTTTAATTCTTAAATCTTTAATACCTGTTTCTTCAATAACTTCTCTTAAAGCACCTTCTTCAATAGATTCTCTTTTTCGAATTTTTCCTTTTGGTAAATCCCATTTATTATTTCTGTAAATAAACAGAATACTATTATTTTTGTTTTTAACTAAACCTCCAGATGCTTCAACAGTTTTAAATCTATTGCTAAAATGCATCATTAATTTATCTTCTTTGGAGTGATATAACTTTATTTGTTTTATATGCTTACTTTTTAAAGCCCTAATAATTTCTTCTGCTGAAATATATTTTATAAAAAATAATGGAACTTCATCAGTACTAGTAGATAATTCAGTTGTTAACTTAATTAACTTATTATTAAAAAAAACTTTATACATTTGATTTATGGTCTTAAACAAAACAATAGCCTCAAAAACAGCATCCTACCTATTACAAATTAATGCAATAAAATTAAATATTCAAAATCCTTATAAATGGTCAAGTGGGTGGAATTCGCCAATTTATTGTGATAATAGAATTTGTCTATCTTTTCCAAAAATTAGAGATTTTTTAGCTAATTCAATTGCTGATGAAATAAAAAAAAATGTCTCAAATAATTTCATAATAGCTGGAGTAGCTACTGGAGCAATTGGTATTGGAATGTTAGTTGCTAATAAATTAAATGCACCTTTCATCTATGTAAGACCTGAAAAAAAGAAACATGGAAGAAAAAATCAAATAGAGGGAACTCTTAATAAAAATGAAAAAGTTATTGTAATAGAAGACTTAATTAGTACTGGTAAAAGTAGTCTTAATGCTGTTGATGCAATTCAAAATAATGGAGCCAAAGTTATTTTTATGATTGCTCTTTTTAACTACGATTTTGAAATTGCTAAAAAAAATTTTACAAATAAAAACATTGAATTAAAGACACTTTGTGATTACAAAAATTTAATAGAAACTGCAAAAGTCAATAATCTGATAAATGAAGATGAAATAAAATCATTATTAAGATGGAGAAAAAATCCAGAAAAATGGTAATTCAATTTTAGTAAATCATTTTTATCTCGTTACTATTAAAATCAGAAATTGAACCATCAGACATTTCTAAGATTAAATTGCCTGATGAATTTACCCCTTTTACTTTTGCCTTAAACTGATATTTTTTTTGTTTAAAATCATTTAAAGTATTATGCTTCCATAAATATGAAGAATAGATTTTCACTATACTATTTTGATTATCTTTTAAGAGATAAAAAGAGCTAAATAATTCATCAATTAAAATATTTAAAATTTTATTTAACTCGACTTTTTTATTAATTTCCATAAATAATGAGGTAGCATTAGGAAGATTTTTAAATTTTTCTTCATTAATATTTAATCCAATCCCAATTATACTTGAACTAATAAGTTCTGATTTTATAAAATTTTCAATTAAAATTCCTCCTAATTTTTTATTTCCTGACATAATGTCGTTTGGCCATTTAATCCTGACTTCTTTTAAACCTATTATTTTTAATGTTTTAACTATTGAGAGCGATATTATAGCATTTAAAATAAATGAATTAGATACTTTAAATTTGTCAAACTCTTTATAAATACTAATAGTTAGACTTTTCCCTTTTTGTGAAAGCCATCTCTTTTCTCTTTGGCCTTTTCCTCTTGTTTGTTCTTTTGCCCATATTAAATCACCATCTTTACAACTACTTGATTTATATTTATTTTTTAAATAATCGTTAGTAGAAGATATGGCATCAAGTTTGATTATATTAAAGAGTGACATAAATAAGTTGAATTAAAGTAATAAATTTGTATAAAAATAGTTTATTTAAATTTTGAAAGAGAAATATAGTTCTAATAAGTTAATAACTAATATTATTAAAAGCATAGAAGAAGTCAAAGGAAAAGAAGTTATATTAATAGATATGAAAAAAATTGATAATAGTCCATGTGATTATTTTATTATTTGTGATGGATCATCAAATACTCAAGTAAGCGCTATTGTTTCTAAAATAAAAAAAAATGTAAGTAAATTGTTATCAGAAAAACCTTTAAATATTGAGGGATTAGAAAATTGTAAATGGGTTTTAATTGATTATATTAATGTAGTTGTTCATGTTTTTCAAAAAGAAATTAGAAAATATTATAATATTGAAAATCTTTGGGGAGATGCTAAACACACTAAATTTATTTCTAAAATAGAATTATGAAAAAAGAAAAAAAAACTCCCGAAAATAAATTTAACATCTATTGGTTTTACGGACTTGTAATTTCCATACTTCTTGGAATGAGTCTTTTCGGTGGTGGTGAAAATTGGTCAACAGTCAATAAAATTAATGTTTCAAACTTTGAAAAATATTTAAATGCTGGAGATATAAGTGAGGTTATTGTTATTAGAAATAAAAGCAGTGTTAGGGTAACTTTAAATCCTGATGCATTAAATAAAGCTGAACATCAAATCACAAAATCTAGAAATATCTTTGGTCAAGAAAATATTTCTGGTCCTCATTATCAATTTGAAGTAGGTAGTTTAGAGCTTTTTGAAGAAAAGTTAGAAAAAGCTAGGTCTAAAGGTATACCTTTTAGACTAGAATTTATTACTATAGAAAATAGATGGCTTGATGTTATAATTGGTTTTTTACCCATTATTATAATAATTGGTGTATGGATTTTTCTAATGAGAAGAATGTCAGGTGGAGCTGGTGGAGCTGGGGGTCAAATATTTAACATCGGAAAATCTAAGGCTAAACTTTTTGATCAAAATACTGATATCAAAATTAACTTTCAAGATGTAGCTGGTTTAGAAGGTGCGAAAGAGGAAGTTCAAGAAATCGTTGACTTTTTAAAAAATCCAAAAAAATATACTATTCTTGGTGGTAAAATTCCAAAAGGAGCCCTTCTAATTGGACAACCTGGAACTGGTAAAACTCTTTTAGCTAAAGCTGTTGCAGGTGAAGCTAAAGTTCCTTTCTTTTCTTTGTCTGGTTCAGATTTCGTAGAAATGTTTGTGGGAGTTGGTGCATCTAGGGTCAGAGATCTTTTTAAAAAGGCAAAAGACAAAGCCCCCTCAATTATTTTTATTGATGAAATTGATGCGATAGGAAGAGCAAGGGGCAGAAATAATTTTACGGGGTCAAATGATGAAAGAGAAAATACACTTAATCAACTTCTTACTGAAATGGATGGTTTTGGGACTAACACCAATGTAATAGTTATTGCTGCTACAAATAGAGCTGATGTTTTAGATAAAGCTTTGATGAGAGCAGGAAGATTTGATAGACAAATTTATGTTGATTTACCTGATTTAATTGAAAGAAAGGAGATTTTTAAAGTTCATCTTAAGCCTCTTAAAATTTCTAAAACTTTAGATATTGATTTTCTTTCAAAACAAACTCCTGGATTTTCGGGAGCTGATATTGCAAATGTTTGTAATGAGGCTGCGTTAATTGCTGCAAGAAAAAATAAAAAATCCGTTTGCAAACAAGATTTTTTAGATGCAGTTGATAGAATTGTAGGTGGTTTAGAAAAGAAAAACAAGATTATTACTCCCGAAGAGAAAAAAACAATTGCATACCATGAAGCTGGTCATGCTATTGTTAGTTGGCTTCTTGAACATGCTGCGCCACTTGTAAAAGTTACAATAGTTCCAAGAGGACAATCTCTAGGAGCAGCATGGTATTTGCCTGAAGAAAGACAAATTGTTAGAACAGAACAAATGTTAGATGAAATGTGTGCTGCATTAGGAGGTAGAGCAGCAGAAAAAATAATTTTTAATAAAATTTCAACTGGTGCTTTAAGTGATTTAGAAAAAGTAACTAGATCTGCAAGAGCAATGGTTTCTGTATATGGATTAAATGATGAATTAGGGAATATAACATACCACGATTCTTCTGGTCAAAGCGAATATAATTTCACTAAACCATATTCTGAAGAAACAGCAAAAATAATAGACAAAGAGATCTCAACAATCATTGAAAATCAATATAAAAGAGCTTTAAATTTATTAAAATCATCGAAAAGCAAGCTTGTTAAACTTGCAAATAGACTTCTTGAGAAAGAAGTTATTTTTAAAGATGACCTAGAAAACATTTTAGGTAAAAGACCCTTTAAAACTAATCAAGAAAAAATAGAAGAAGAAAAATTAAAAAATTCTAAAAAAAGTTAAAAAAATTTTAATGTGAGTTTTTGGGCAAAATTTTTTGGAAAAAAAAAGAAAAAAGAAAAAAGTAAATATTTACCAGAAAATGAAATTCCTAATGATCTCTCTTTTGTAAAAAAATTTACAATAAAAGGTGGTAGATTCCTTTTCTGTGAAAATAATAATGAAACATCCTTTAATTTTAATGAAATTCTGATTGAAAATAATTGGAATTTAAATGAAGTATTTTGCTTTGATAATGATATAAAAAAAAAATTGAATGTAGACATTTTAAAAGATGAATTTTCACCAAAAAATTTTAAAACTTGTATAATTAAATGTGAATTTCTTATCAGTAATACGGGTTTAATTCTAGTCTGTGATAAACAAATAAAGCATTTTAAACTAAAAGAACTACCAAATACACTTATCATCCTATCTGAAACCAATCAATTTTCTAAAGATGTAAGTGAAGCAATGTCTTTATTAAAAAATAAATATGAAAATACAATTCCAACAAACATTACCACAATTAACATTTATAATTACCTAGAAAAAGAGAATAACATGAGTTTAGACAAAAATAACTCAAAAAACATATATTTACTCCACCAAGATTATAATTAAAATGAATGATTTTTTAACAAGGGGTTTTTCAGGACTTTTATATACTTTTCTTATTATTTTTTCATTAACAATATCTGATTTTTTTTTTAGCACAATAATTTTAATTTTTACTTTACTAGCTTTAGTAGAATTTCAAAGAATTATTAAATTTAAAAACCCTTTACCTTACATATTTTTAATTTCTATTTTTATCTATTTTTTATCCAATAGCTATAATATTATTATTAATAATTTAATATTATTTTTTACTCTCTTAACAAATATTTATTTGACTTATGATCTATTCTTTAACAAAAGAGTTAAAACTTTTAAATTAGAAAAATTAATATTACCTGTATTTTATATTTCTGGTTCAAGTTATTTCATAATTTTAACTCAAAGAATATTTCCTGAATTTTCATATTGGGTTACAATATATTTTTTTACTATTATTTGGATTAATAATTCCTTTGCATATTTAATTGGTAAAAATTTTGGTAAAAATCTTTTATATAAGAGTATTTCTCCAAAAAAAACATGGGAAGGGTTTTGGGGTGGTATAATTTTTTCTGCTATTACAAGTGTTTTTTATTATAAAGTACAATCAAATTTCAGCATTCTTTTTTTTATCTCATCAGCAATTATAATTTCAATTTTAGCAACTCTAGGAGATCTAATTCAATCTAAATTTAAAAGAAAAGTAAACATTAAAGATAGTGGGTCATTAATTCCTGGTCATGGAGGTTTTTTTGATAGAATGGATAGTGTTATATTTTCTGCTCCTTTTTTTTATTTATTATTAATATTTTTGAAAAATGTTTCATAAAGAAGGTCATAAAATAATTATTGTAAGTTTTTTGCTTTCTGCAATTTTTACAATTTTAATTGAGAATTTTATTACTACTTATAATATTAAAATTACTTTACAAACTTCAGTTTTACTTTTTTTTATTTTGATTTTACAATTCTTTAGAAACCCAACAAGAAAAACTATAATTGATCCAAATAAAATTATTGCACCAGTTGATGGTAAAGTTGTAATAATAAAAGAAGTTTTTGAAAAAGAATACTTTAAGAAAAAAAAACTGCAAGTTTCTATATTTATGTCCCCTATTAATGTCCATGTAACACGATATGCAATAAGTGGAAAAGTTGTATTAAGTAAATATCATCCAGGTAAATATCTTGTAGCTTGGCACCCAAAATCTTCTGAAAAAAATGAAAGAACTACAATAGTTATTAAAAGTAAAGTTTTTGGAGAAATATTATATCGTCAAATTGCTGGTGCTCTTGCAAGGAGAATAATAAATTATGCCAAAATAGGTCAAAATGTTATTCAAGGGGATGATGCAGGTTTTATTAAATTTGGTTCGAGAGTAGATCTTTTTCTGCCCCTAAAAACAAATATAAAGGTTAATTTAAATGACCATGTTAAAGGAGGAATAGATTCAATTGCAGAAGTTATTTAAATCAACTTTTTTAAGCTTTTTTTAAGAACAAGAATTTTTTCTTTTGTGTCTTTTTCTTTTTTCTTTTCAATATCAATAATTTTCTTTGGGGCATTTTTAACAAATTTTGAATTTGAAAGTTTTTCTTTAACAGACATTAAAAACTCTTTTGCATAGCTCAACTCATCTTCAATTTTCTTTTTTTCTAATGTATTATCAATTAATTTATTAATTGGAATAAAAAATTCTAAACTATTTATTCTAAAAAAACTTCCATTTAAAGTTTTATCAATTTTAAATTCAATTTTTTCTAGTCCCCCAAGTCTAACAATACTTTCCGAAAACTTTAAAATTTCATTTCGTTCATTATTTACTTGAAGAATTAATTTTTCTTTAAATCCTAAATTATTTTCATTTCTTATATTCCTTATTGAAGTAATTATTTCCTTAGCTAATTGAAAACTTTCTATAAAATTTTTGTCATATTTTTTAATTTTTGGCCATTTAGATATGCATAATGCAGCATTTTCATTTCTAGTTGATATTCTCTGCCATATTTCTTCTGAAATAAAAGGCATAAAAGGGTGAAGTATTTTTAAATTTGATTCAAATATTGATTTAACTTTTTCAACCAATTTTAATGAAACAGATTTGTTAAAATCTGGTTTTATCAATTCTAAAAACCAGGAACAAAAATCATCCCAAATTAATTTATATGTAGCCATCAAAGCATCCGAAATTCTATACTTAGAAAATTGGTCTTCTATATTTTCTAAAGTCATTTGAAATTTTTGTTCAAACCAAATAATTGCTTGATTTTCTAATTCAGATATTTTTACTTTTTTTGAACTTTTCCATCCTGAAATTAATCTATATGAATTCCAAATTTTATTAGCAAAATTTTTTCCTTGTTTACAAAGATTTTCATCAAACAATAGATCATTTCCAGCAGCAGAACTTAGCATTAAACCAACTCTGACTGAATCTGCTCCATAAAGACTTATCAATTTAAGAGCATCAGGCGAATTACCCAATTGCTTAGACATTTTTCTCCCTTTAATATCTCTAACTAAACCTGTAAAATAAACATTAGAAAATGGCTTTTTTGCTTTAAATTCAAATCCAGATATTATCATTCTAGCAACCCAGAAAAATAAAATATCAGGTCCTGTTACTAAATCTTGTGTTGGATAATAATAATTTATATCCTCATTTTCAGGATTTCTAATTCCATCAAAAACAGATATAGGCCATAACCATGAGGAAAACCATGTGTCAAGAACATCTGGATCTTGTATTAAATCATTTTCTTTTAATTTATTATTACCCGATTTTAATCGAGCTTTATTTAATGCAATTTTTATATTTTCTGCAACAACATAATCTTTATTGTCTTTACCAAAATAATAAGCTGGAATCCTGTGACCCCACCATAATTGTCTAGATATATTCCAATCTTTAATGTTGTCCATCCAATGTTTATAGGTATTTTTAAATTTTTTAGGAAAAAATAAAATAGAATTATCACTTAGAACAGCATCTTTTGCAGGTTTAACAATTTCTCCCATCTTTAAAAACCACTGATCAGAAAGTCTAGGTTCTATAACTGATTTAGTTCTTTCAGAAACTCCTACGTTATGTTTATATAACTCTGATTTTATCAAGCTTCCATTTTTTTCTAGATCAATACATATTTTTTTCCTTGCTTCAAAACGATCTAAACCATTATAAATTAAACCATTTTTATTCAAGCTAGCATCTGAATTAAAAATATCAATAAAATCTAAATCATACTTTTCGCCAATTACTTTGTCATTAAAATCATGGGCTGGTGTAACTTTTAAACAACCTGAACCAAATTCCATGTCAACATAAGAGTCCGCTATAATTGGAATTAATCTTTTAGAAATAGGAACAATGGCTTTTTTCCCAATCAAATCTTTATACCTTTTGTCAAGAGGATTTACACAAATCGCAGTATCTCCCAATATTGTTTCAGGTCTTGTAGTAGCTATAATAATTTTGGATTTTGAATTCTCAATTAAGTATGAAATATAATGTAGTTTTCCTTCTCTTTCTTCATAAATCACTTCTTCATCAGATAATGTAGTTTTTGCTTCAGGATCCCAATTAACCATTCTATACCCTTTGTAAATTAAACCTTTTTCATATAAATCAACGAAAACTTTAATAACGGATTCATACATTTCATCATCAAGAGTAAACTTTGTTCTGTCCCAATCACAACTGGATCCAATTTTTTTTAATTGGTCCAAAATAACCCCTCCATATTTATTTGTCCAATCCCATGCATGTTCCAAAAACTCTTCACGGGTTAAATCATTTTTACTTATTCCTTCTTCTTTTAATTTTTCAACAACTTTTGCCTCAGTAGCTATGGATGCATGATCTGTACCAGGAACCCAACAAGCATTATAACCTCTCATCCTAGACCTTCTAATTAAAATATCTTGAATAGTATTGTTTAACATGTGTCCCATATGAAGAACTCCCGTAACATTAGGAGGAGGAATTACAATAGTAAATGGATCCCTATTATCGGGAGTAGAATAAAAATATTTATTTTTTAACCAATAGGAATACCACTTATCTTCTATTTCTTTAGAATTAAATTTTAAAGGAATTTCCATAAATTAAGTAAATTAACACCCCAAACAAAAGTAGTAATATCAGATGTCATAACCTACTTTTTACTATATCTCAAAAAAAATTAAATATTTTTTTTATATTTTTTTAGAGAGTGATTAAAAAAATAACCATTTTTGCAACTTAATTTTTTTTAATGCCTAAATTATCGAATAAAGGAGTAAAATTGCCTTTTTCACCAATTAGGAAATTGGCAGCTTATGCAGAAAAAGCAAAATCGAAAGGAGTTAATATATTACATTTAAATATTGGTCAACCTGATATTAATGCTCCAGTAGAGGCATTGAATGCTGTGACAAAATCTAAATTAAAATTACTTCCGTATGGTCCATCTCAAGGACCTCTCTCATATAGAAAAAGTCTTTGCAAATATTATAATAGACATGATATTAATTTAAATCCTGATCAAATTGTAATTACTACCGGAGCAAGTGAAGCCCTAACTTTTTGTTTAAATGTTATTTGTGACGCAAATGATGAAATAATTATTCCAGAACCATTTTATGCTAACTATAATGGATTTGCTGCTGCTTCAAGTGTAAAAGTAATACCTATAATATCTGATAAAGAGGAAAGTTTTGAAATTCCCTCTTTGAATAAAATCATTTCAAAAATAAACAGTAAAACTAAAGCAATACTTATTTGTAATCCAAGTAATCCAACAGGACATGTTTATAGCGAAAAAGATATTAACTCTCTTTGTGAAATTGCATTGGAAAATGATATTTTCATAATTGTTGATGAAGTATATAGAGAGTTTATTTATGGTGACATAAAACATTATTCTGTCTTAAGAAACTCAAAATATAAATCTATTTCTATTATGATTGATTCGGTTTCAAAAAGATATAGTCTATGTGGAGCTAGAGTTGGTTGTATTATATCAAAAAACAAATCTGTTATAAACAATATTTTAAAATTTGCTCAATTAAGACTCTCTCCTCCTACTTATGCCTTAATCGCAAGTGAAGCAGCTCTTGAAGCACCTAAAAGTTATATGTTGGAAGTTTTAAAAAAATACTCTAATCGTCGCAAAGTCCTAATTGATAATTTAAAAAAAATAGATGGAGTTTCAGTAACTGAGCCTATGGGTGCTTTTTATTGTATAGTTAAATTGCCAGTTAAGAATGCAGAAAAATTCTGTCAATTTCTACTTGAAGATTTTAATGATTCTAATCAAACAATTATGTTAGCTCCAGCTCAAGGTTTTTATTCAACTCCAGGTTATGGTATTGATAAAGTTAGATTTGCTTTTATTTTAAAACCCTCAAAATTAATTAGAGCTACTCAAATTTTAGAAAAAGCTTTAAAAGTTTATCAAAATTAAATAGAGTTTATTATATTGAAATTATGCTTTCAATAAATAAAAATGTTTCACTCAAAACATTAAATACTTTTAAAATCGATGTTATTTCAAAAGGGTTTGTTTCTATAAAAAATTTTAATGAACTCAAAAAAGCATTAGAAAATAATAATTATAAAGATTACAGAATATTAGGAGGTGGAAGTAACATACTTTTAACTAATAATTTTGATGGTCTTACAATTCATATAGCCAATAAAGGAATTTCAATTAGAAATGAATCTATTAAAGATGTAATTGTTGAAATTAGTGCAGGTGAAAATTGGCATGATATAGTTTTGTGGGCAATTAAAAACAATTTTGGGGGAATTGAAAATTTATCATTAATACCAGGTAGCGTTGGCGCTGCACCAATTCAAAACATTGGTGCTTATGGTGTTGAATTAAAAGATGTTTTCTATTGTTGTGAAGCACTAAATATCAAAACTAAACAAATTAAAAAATTTTATATTGAGGATTGTGAATTTGAATACAGAAGTTCAATTTTTAAAACTAAAGAAAAAAATAATTATGTAATTATGAAAGTTTTCTTAAAACTTAGTAAAGAGCCCCATAATTATAATATTAGTTACGGAAAAGTTAAAGAACATTTAAAAAACAAAAAAAAGTCAATTCAAAATATTTCTGAAGCAATTATTAAAATAAGAAAATCAAAATTGCCAGATATATCTAAAGTTGGAAACGCTGGTAGTTTTTTTAAAAATCCTAAAATTGACTTAAATCATTATGAAAATTTAAAAAATAAGTTTAACGATATTTTAGGTTATAAATCTGAAAACAATGAAATTAAAATATCAGCAGGATGGTTAATAGAAAAACTTGGATACAAAGGACTTAATTTTGGCAATGTTGGTGTATATAAAAAACAAGCTTTAGTCTTAATTAATAATGGAAATGCAAAAGGAATAGAAATTTTGAAAGTTGCCAAAAAAATTCAAAATGATGTAAAAATAAATTTTGATATTGACTTAGAATATGAAGTTAACATATTATAATTTTACTCTTTATTTTTCGAATCTATTACAATCGTAACAGGCCCATCATTCTCAATACTAACTAACATGTTTGCCCCAAATTCACCTGTTACTATTGGTGCATTAATAAAATTAGAAGTTTTTCTTATAAAATAATTATATAAAGGAACTGCATGTTTATGATTTGCTGCATTAATGTAAGAAGGTCTATTTCCTTTTTTGGTAGAGGCCATTAAAGTAAATTGACTTATAATCATAATTGATCCATTTGTGTCTATTAATGATAAATTCATAATATCTTTTTCATCGTTAAATATTCGCATATTTAAAACTTTATTCAATAACCAATCAGCATCTTCTTCATTATCACTATTTCCAATTCCCAATAAAATAACAAGACCAAAATCAATATTTCTTTCTTCAACATTATTTATTAAAACTTTAGCCTTTTTAACTCTTTGAATTACTGCTTTCATTTATTTAATTCTATAAGTAGAATTTTCATCAATCAAATTTAAATAACTTTTATATCTTGACACTGAAATTTTATTTAGATTTAAAGCATTTATAACTGCACAATTTGGTTCATTTAAATGTAAGCAATTATTGTACTTGCAATTTCCATTTAAATTTTTAAATTCTGGAAAATAATTTTTAATTTCATTTGAATCCATATCAACTAATCCAAAACCTTTAATTCCTGGAGTATCTATTATTTTAATTTTATCACTTAAATCAAACATTTCTGAATACGTTGTTGTATGTTGGCCCTGTTTGTGCAAATCAGAAATATTAGATGTTTTAATCATTAGATTAGGAGAAATTGTATTAATTAAAGTTGATTTTCCAACACCACTATGACCTATAATCATATTTACTTTATTCTTCATTGATTTTGAAACTTTATTTACTGAGTCTTTATTTAAAGCTGAAATTTTATAACATTTATAACCTATTAATTCATAAATATTTTTTAATTTTTTTATTTCATTTTTTTCTGATGATGAATATATATCCATTTTATTAAAAACAAGATTTAATGGAATTCTATATGCTTCAGCTGTAACCAATATTCTATCAATAAATTGAGTAAATGTAATGGGGTAATTTAAAGTAATTATTAAATAAATTTGATCAATATTTGATGCGATTACCTGAAATTGTTTAGATAATTTTACTGATTTTCTAATAATATGATTTCTTCTTTTTTGTACTTCAATTATAATTCCTTGACTATTATTTTCATTATCTAATATAAAACTAACTCTATCTCCTACCACAACTGGACTAGTGCTTTTAGAATTGTGAAGTCGAAGTTTACCTTTAATTCTACATTTATAAAATATATTGCCAGATTTAACTAGATGCCAAATTCCTGTTGACTTATAAATAATTCCTTTTTTCAACATTTTATTGCAAAGTAAGATTTAGAATTTTTTTTACCAAATCATTATTATTAACCATTTTCCGAATTTGTATCTTTATAAAAAAAAATAATGTCAAAAAAAGGGATATTAATGATTTTAGATGGATGGGGAATTGGAAAAGATCCTAATGATTCTGCAATTGAATTGGCAAGAACTCCAAATTTTGATAAACTTTTAAAAAACTATAGTAACAATACTCTTAGAACTGATGGAGAGTATGTTGGTCTACCTAAAGGTCAAATGGGAAATAGTGAGGTGGGCCACATGAATATAGGTGCTGGAAGAATTGTACATCAAGATTTAGCTAAAATAAATCTTTCAATTGAAAATAATGAATTCGCTAAAAACAAAACTTTAATTGAAAGTATAAGTTTTGCAAAAAAAAATAAAAAACCAATTCATTTTATTGGTTTACTTTCTGATGGAGGTGTTCACTCACACATTTCTCATCTTGAGGAATTGTTGAGAGTAAGCTCAAAATATAATCTTAAAAACCTTTTTATACATGCTATTACGGATGGCAGAGATGTTGACCCTATGTCTGGAATCAATTTTATTAAGTATGCTAATAAAAAGTTCAAAAAATATGGTGCTATTATAGCATCAGTAATTGGTAGGTTTTATGCAATGGACAGAGATAAAAGATGGGAAAGAATAAAAAAATCATATGATCTTTTAATTAATGGTAAAGGAATTAAATCTAAAGATTTAAATGAAAGTATTTTAAAGAGTTATAAAAAAGGAATTACAGATGAATTTATTGAACCTCATTATAAATCTAATAAATATGGTGAGCCAATTGGAAAAATTAAAAAAGATGATGTCATAATTTTTTTCAACTTCAGATCTGATAGAGCAAGAGAGCTTTCAGAGGTTATAAGTCAAAATAAAATAAATGATTATAATATGAATCCTATTGATACATATTTTATAACTCTGACTAATTATAATGAAAAATTTAAAAATATTAAGGTTCTTTTTGATAAAGAAAATCTGGAAGAAACATTGGGAGAAATTCTTTCAAAATCGAATAAAACTCAACTTAGGATTGCAGAAACCGAAAAATATCCACATGTAACTTATTTTTTTAATGGAGGAAAAGAAGAGCCTTATATAGGAGAAAAAAGAATCTTATGTCCTTCTCCAAAAGTATCTACCTATGATGTTCAGCCTGAAATGAGCGCTTTTGAAGTAATGGATAAAACAATAAATGAAATTGAAAAAAATACGCCTGATTTTATTTGTATTAATTTTGCTAATCCTGATATGGTTGGTCATACAGGAAATTTGAAGGCAGCAATAAAAGCATGTGAAACAGTTGACAATTGTTTAGGAAAAATAGTAGAAAAAGCGCTTACTAAAAATTATTTTATATTAATAATTGCAGATCATGGAAACTGTGAAACAATGATTAATAGTGATGGTAGTCCTAATACAGCTCATACTACTAATCCTGTGCCCATTATTTTAGTCGATTCTAAAAAAAATAAAATTAAAGCTGGTATTTTAAGTGATATTGCACCTACAATTTTAAATTTAATGAATATAGATATTCCAAAATCTATGAATAGAAAATCTTTGATAATTTAAGTTCAAACTACTTTTTATAAAGAAAAATGTCTAAAATTATACTTAAAAATTGTGACGAAATTGAATTAATTAGAAAAAGTGCTCAAATAGTTTCAAAAACTTTAGGAATGTTAGCCAGTGAAATTAAACCAGGCATAAATTCACTAATGCTTGATGAATTAGCAGAAAGTTTTATAAGAGATCATGGAGCAAAACCTGGATTTTTAGGTTTATATGATTTTCCAAACACATTATGTGTTAGTCCAAACTCTCAAGTTGTTCATGGTATTCCTAATAAAGAACCTCTTAGAAATGGAGACATATTATCGATTGATTGCGGAGTTTTATATAATGGATTTTATGGAGATCATGCCTACACATTTGAAGTAGGTGAAGTAAAATCTGAAATAAAAAAATTATTAAAAATTTCAAAAGAATCATTATATAAAGGAATCTCTGAATTTAAAATTGGTAATAGAATTGGTGATATAGGTTTTGCAATTCAAAAATATAATGAAAAAGAAGGATATGGAATTGTAAGGGAGCTTGTTGGACATGGGCTCGGTAAAACAATGCATGAGGGCCCAGAAGTTCCTAATTATGGCAAAAAAGGAAAAGGAAAAAAAATTCAAGAAGGAATGGTAATTGCTATTGAACCCATGATTAATATGGGGTCTCATAAAATTAAACAATTAAATGATGGATGGACAATTTTAACATCAGATGGAATGCCAAGTGCTCATTTTGAACACAATATTGCAATAATAGATGGTATGCCTAAACTTCTTTCAACTTTTAAATATATTTATGATGAATTAGGTATATCGTCTGATGAAGAAGAAAAGTTTGAAATAACGTCATTATGAATTTTATTTTAAATTTAATTCCCAGAAAATATCTTATAAGAATAAGTATATTTTTAAGGCCAATACTGAAAATATATTTTAAAGGATCAAAATACATAGATCCAATAGATAATTCTAAATACAGAAAATTTTTACCATATGGCTATGGAAAAAATATTAGAAAAAATGCATTGTGCCCTGGAACACTGTCTCTTGAAAGACATAGGTTGTTATGGCTTTTTCTAGAAAGAAATACAACATTCTTTAATGATAAATTAAAAGTTTTGCACTTTGCACCTGAACAACCTTTTTATAAGAAATTTAAATCAATTAAGAACTGGAATTATATAACCTGTGATTTAAACTCACCATTAGCAGATATAAAAGCTGACATATGTAAACTTCCTTTTAAAAATTTTGAGTTTGATTTGATTATTTGTAATCATGTATTAGAACACATAGATAATGATTTTAAGGCAATGGAAGAAATTTATAGGGTTTTAAAAAAAAATGGAATAGGCATTCTACAAGTTCCAATAGACGAAAGTTTATCTATAACTTTTGAAGATAAAACAATTATTGATCCTAAAATAAAATCTGAACTTTTTGGTCAATATGATCATGTTAGAAAATATGGTAAAGATTTTTATGATAGATTAAAATCTGTGGGTTTTAAAGTAAAAAAAATAGATGTACAAAAGAATTTGTCTGAAAAAGAAATTAAAGAATATAGTTTACCTAAGTATGAAAAAATCCCATTTGTAATTAAAAGTTAAGAATCAGGCCAGTTGGAAGAAAAAATTTCATCATATCCTTTTTGATTTGATAAAATCCAATATGCATCAATTCCTTCAATTGATTCAATAATACTTTTAGAAAGTCGAAAAGGCATAACCATCAATGCAGTAGCCCATGCATCAGCTGTCATACAATCAGAAGCTAACACTGAGACACTCAAAATTTTTGATTGAAATGATTTTCCGTTTTTTGGATTAATTGTGTGAACATATTTTTTTCCAGTTAATGAATCAATTATATACTTTCTATAATTTCCTGAAGTTGCAAGAGCCTTATTTTTTAAAAATATAGTTTTTATAAATTGTCTATTATTTTTCTGACTGGGGTTATCAATGGCAACTTTCCAAAAATCTCCTGAATTTGGATTTTTTCCTTTTGCTATTATTTCACCACCAATTTCTATAAGAAAATTTTTTATATCATAAGAAATTAATAACTCTGAAATAAGATCAACTATGTATCCTTTTCCAATAGCATTAAAATCTATATATATATTTGGATATTTTTTTTTTATAGTGCCTTTTGAGGTTAAAGAAACTTTTGAAAACCCTGTTAATTCAATTAAGCTATCTAATTGTTTTTTTGAAAAGTTTTTAATTTTTTTTTCAGGGCCAAAACCATATGCATTAACTAAAGACCCAACTGTAGGATCAAAAAAACCTTGAGATAATTCCCAAATTTCGTAAGATTTGAGAAAAACTTTTTTGAAGTGATCATCAACCACTAGTAAAGAATCTCCACGATTAATTTTTGAAATATCAGAATCCGAAATATAAGTTGAAAAAGAATTATTTACAATTTTAAAAAGTGAATCAATTTTGTATTTAATAATATTCTCATCATTACTTTTCTCAAATTGAATGGAAAATGAAGTGCCAAATGAATATCCACTAATTATTTTTTTATTATTTACAGGTTTGCTACACGAAAAAACAAAAGCAATAAACAAACTTAAAACACTAAAAAAAAATTTCATATTGAAAACAAAATGCAGAAATGATTTTTAAACTATAAAAAAACTTTTAAACGTTATCCTCCAAAGTCATCATACCTTACATTTTCAGGAGGAATTCCAAAATCGTCTGCCATTTTTTCTACAGCTTGATTCATAAGTGGAGGTCCGCAAAAATACACTTCAATATCTTCAGGTGATTCATGATAATTAAGATAATGATCAATTACTACTTGATGAACAAAACCTGTAAACCCATCACCTTCTTTATCATCAAGAGATTTTTTTTCTTTCCAATTATCTTCCTCAAGTGGCTCGGAAAGAGCAATATAAAATTTAAAATTTTTAAAATCTTTTTCTAAAGCCTTAAAATGATCAATATAGAAAAGTTCTCTTTTCGATCTACCCCCATACCAGAAAGTTACAGTTCTTCCAGTTTTTAAAGTTCTAAACAAATGATATAAATGTGATCTCATGGGTGCCATTCCAGCCCCACCTCCGACATACAACATTTCTGAATCAGATTCATTAATGAAAAACTCCCCATAGGGTCCAGATATGGTAACAGTGTCTCCCGCTTTTTTTGAAAAAATATAAGATGATGCAATTCCAGGATTTACAGTCATCCAATCATTTTTATTTCTATCCCAAGGAGGGGTTGCAATTCGAACATTAAGCATGATTTCTTTACCTTCTGCAGGATAAGATGCCATTGAATATGCCCTTTCAACTGTTTCTGAGTTCTTCATGTTTAAATTCCATAAATTAAATTTATCCCATTCTAACTTAAATTTTTGAGCATCTTTTGGATGTTCATCAGGATGAGCTGAAATATCAATATTTTTATAATCAATTTCACATTTTGGAATCTCAATTTGTATATAGCCTCCTGCTTTGTAATCCATTTCTTCTGGAATTTCAACTACAAACTCTTTAATAAATGAAGCTACATTCCAGTTTCTTAAAACTTTTGCTTCCCACTTTTTAATACCAAAAACTTCCTCTGGAACTTTAATCACCATGTCCTCTTTAACCTTAACTTGACAACCTAATCTCCAACCCTCAGATACTTCTTTTCTAGAAAAGTGAGGTTCTTCGGTAGGAAGAAGTTCTCCACCTCCTTCTATAATTTGACACCTACATTGAATACAAGTTCCTCCACCACCACATGCTGAAGGCAAGAAAATTTTATTATCTCCAAGAGTGCTTAATAAGGTACCTCCGGATGAAACTTCAACTTTTTCTTCACCATTGATTGTCAAAGAGACTGGTCCGGAAGGCAAAAGTTTAGCCTTAACTCCTAATAATGCACCAACTAATAATAAAGTAATAATTAAAAAAACTACTACACTTGAAATAATCGTAATAAAAGTTATATCCATATTAATTATAATTTAATTCCCATAAAACTCATAAAACCAAGAGCCATAAGACCTGTAATAATAAAAGTGATACCCAATCCTCTAAGTGGAGCAGGGATATTAGAATACGAGATTTTTTCTCTTATAGATGCTATGGCAACAATTGCTAAATACCAGCCAACTCCTGATCCAAATCCATAAACACCCGATTCCAAAATACCGGAAAAATCTTTTAATTGCATGAAAAGAGAGCCTCCTAAAATCGCACAGTTAACAGCAATCAAAGGAAGGAAAATACCTAATGAACCATAAAGTGCTGGCGCAAATTTTTCAACAATCATTTCAACTAATTGAACCATTGAGGCAATAACAGCAATAAATAAAATAAAGGTCAAAAAGCCTAATTCAACACTTTCAAACTCTGGTCCTAACCAATTTCCTAAAGCTCCATCGTCTAAAATATATTTATTAATTAAAAAGTTTATTGGAACTGTTACACTTAAAACAAAAATTACGGCCATTCCAAGGCCATGAGCAGTTTTTACTGTTTTAGATACTGCCAAATAAGAGCACATCCCCAGAAAATATGCAAAAACCATATTTTCTATAAAAATACTTTTAACAAATAAATTTAAATATCCTTCCATTTAAACTTAATTTTCTTCAATTAATTTTCTATTTCTAGATCTTTGGATCCAAATAATAATTCCAACAACAATCAGTGCCATTGGCGATAATAACATCAAACCATTATTTACATAACCCATTTCATATATAAAATCAGGTATAACCTGAATACCTAATAAATTACCCGATCCAAATAACTCTCTAAAAAAAGCAACAGCAATTAAAATCCATGCATAACCTAAAGCATTACCAATTCCATCTAAAAATGATCTCCATACATTATTTCCAAGAGCAAAAGCCTCTAATCTTCCCATTATAATACAATTTGTTATTATTAATCCAATAAAAACACTGAGTTCTTTGCTAACATCATAAACAAATGCTTTCAATATTTGATCAACTAATATTACCATTGAAGCTACAACAACAAGTTGAACAATAATCCTTATCCTATTTGGTATTAAATTTCTTAAAATAGATATTATAACATTGCTAGCAGCCATAACAGCAACAACTGAAATACTCATTACAATTGCAGGTTTTAATTGAACTGTAATTGCTAATGCAGAACAAATTCCTAATACTTGAACTGTAATTGGATTGTCATCATCCAAAGGATCAGATAAAAGCTTTCTGTTTTTAGTAGACAATAAAGGCTCTGAACCTTTATTTATAAAAAACAAAAGAGGGTTTTTCTTGGTTATATTATTATACTTTTTCATATAATTTAATTATTTAAAGCCAAAACATCATTACGATTAAAAAAGGGTAAATAATGCTTTAACCTTTCAAGTATCATGTCTGTTACTCCATCTCCAGTTATAGTTGCACCAGAAATAGCATCAACCTCATGATCTAACTTATCTAAGTCCTGAGGGTCATTATTAGTTTTTGAAACGTTAATACCAACCAAATTTCCATTTATATCCATAACTTTTTCATCAATAAATCTGTTTTGGAACCAATCCTGAGTAATTTCAGCTCCAAGCCCTGCTGTTTCTGATTTGTGGTCAAATACAGCACCTTTTATAGTGCTTTTGTCATCTTTTAAGGCAATATAACCCCATATCGCATCCCATAAACCAGCACCTCTTAAAGGGATTATATAGTAGTTGTTTTCTTCAACTTTAGCAATATAAATTGGAAACCTTTGTTGTTCAGGGATCTTCTTTAATTCTTTATTTAATTTAATCTTAAATGCATCAACCTCTTTATCAATTGTACCATCTGACTTTAAGGATAATGCATCAGTAATATAACTATTATAGAGCTTTTCAGAATTCTCTCGATCAGTAGTTATTCCAATTGAAGATAAAATGTTCTGCATTTTTTCTTTACGTACATTTTCCTTCTGAAGATCTTTCAATAAACTTGCAGTCGTAGCTAAACTAGTTGCTACAAAAAAAACCATTACTACAGTAAATAAAAAAGTATAAACATTGCTATCTCTATTCATAACCTAAATTATTTTGACTAGATTTTCTTGAGACCATCTTTTTTTTCTTCTTTCAATATTCAAATTAATTACATAATGATCAATTGTTGGAGCAAAAACATTCATAAGTAAAATGGCCAACATAACTCCTTCAGGATAGGCAGGGTTAAAGACTCTAATCATTATACAAAAAACTCCAACTAAAAAACCATAAATCCATTTTCCCGTATTTGTTTGAGCAGCTGAAACAGGATCAGTAGCCATAAAGACTATTCCAAAGGCAAAACCTCCAACAATTAAATGATTTATCCATGAAAACTCCATTAGAGGATTTAACCCAAGTAGATTAAAAATGAAGCCCATAAAAGCTCCTCCTAAAATACCTGAGACTATAATTCTCCAACTTCCAACACCGGTTAAAATTAAAATCAAAGCTCCTATAATTACCCAAAATGTAGATGTCTCGGCAATTGATCCTGGTATTGATCCCATGAACATATCCATAACTGAATAATCTATATTTTGACCTGCAGCCAGAAATCCGAGAATTGTTTCTCCTGAAATAGAATCTACATTTGAAGCTTCAGAAACCCAAACTTTATTCCCGGACATGTAGGTAGGGTATGCGAAAAAAGCAAATGCTCTAGCTGTTAAGGCGGGGTTCAAAATATTCATTCCAGTTCCTCCAAAGGCCTCTTTTGCTATTAAAACTGCAAATGCAACCGAAATAGCAACCATCCATAATGGTATATCAACGGGCATTATCATAGGGATCAATAATCCTGTAACTAAATATCCTTCATTAACTTCATGGCCTCTGTAAACTGCAAATGCAAACTCAATACTTAATCCAACAACATATGAAACTATAATCATTGGAATTATTTTTAAGGATCCATGATAGAATGCATCTAAAAAAGTAAAACTTTCACCTGTTTGAATATAATATTGATATCCGGTATTGTATATACCATAAATTAAAACAGGCATTAAAGCAATAATTACAGTTACCATTGTTCTTTTTAAATCAATAGCATCACGAATATGAGAACCCTTTTGAGTAGTGTGATTAGGAACAAACAAAAAGGTATCAAAAGCGTTTACAGCAGGCGCAAACTTTTCAAATTTTTCTCCTTTCTGAAAATTTCTTTTAATTAAATCTATTTTATTTCTTAAAAATTTTTTCATCCGACTTCTTTTATCATTAATTCTATTCCTTGTCTAACAATTTCTTGAGCTTCAATTTTAGAAGTGTTAGAAAAATCAATTAAAGCAAAATCTTCTGGAATTACCTCATAAATTCCTAATCCTTCCATTTTTTCAATATCAGAAGCTAAGCAAGCTTTAATTAATTGCATAGGATAAATATCCATTGGAAAAAAGCTTTCCATTTCTCCAGTTACCACTAGAGCTCTCTCTTCCCCATTTAAATTTGAATTTACTTCAGAACCATTTCTGTTAAATAACCACGATAGAGAAGTATTACTTAAACTCAAAATTTTATTATCAACAAAAGGTAGCCAACCAAACATCCTATAATTATTTCCTTCAGGTATTATTGAAACCAAATTATTGTAGTACCCTATAAAACCCTCAGAAGATTCAATTTTTCCATTTAATACATTTCCATTTATGTACCTGACCTGAATATTATTATCAACTTTAGAATCCTTTATAAATTTTTTTAACTCAGAGCCAATAATTGTTTCATAATATTTTGGTTCTTTAACAACACTTCCAGCTATAGCAATTGTTCTTGTCGGAGTATAATTTCCAGTTTTGAAAAAAGATCCTATGTTAGCAACATCTTCCGGATTAATTGTCCAAATTTTTTCTCCTGGGTTTATAGGACTAATTTTATGAATATGAAAGCTAAGATCACCAGATGGATGAGGCCCTTGAACGTCATACATTTGAACATTTTTTATCTTTTCAAAAAAACCTCTAAAATTCTTATCTAGTCCCAAAAATATTTTACCACTAGATAATTTATTTAAGACATTAACTCCTGATTGAAAATCATCAATTCTAGATTTTAAAATAAAATCATAGTCTACTCCTAAAGGAGCTTTATCTATTGTTGAGATAAATATAGCTTTTGGAGAAACATTAGGATCAGCTATAACTCCATAAGGTCTTTGTTTTAAGAAAGTCCAACAACCACTTATTAATAAAAGATTTTTAATTTTTTGAGCTTCATGTTTTTCATTTTCTTGAAAAGTAACATCATGCTTAATTTTTAAATTCTTACTATCAGAATTAATAATTAATTCTAATATTTTACGTTTCGCTCCTCTAATAATTGATTTAATTGAGCCTGAAACAGGAGAAACAATTGTTATTTCTGGATTTTCTTTACTGTAAAATAAAGGAGTCCCAACTTTAACTTTATCTCCCTCCTTAACAATAAGTTTTGGTAACAAACCGAAAAAATCTGTAGGTTTTACAGAAAAAATATCAGGTAAAATATTTTTTTTTAAAATTTTAGAAGCTTCACCTATAATTTTTAGGTTTGCTCCTTTTTTAATTCGAATACTTTTAGTTAATTTCATTAAAAACAATAAAGTTTAAAATCGATGCAAATTTAATAATAAAGCATCTTTTATAAAAATTTATTAAATCATTTATTTGATCTTAATTTCTAGTTTAATGAATAAAAAAAATATTTTAATACTTTTTTTCTTTTTAAATATATCTTCATTTTTAAAAGGTCAAGTTGAGGAAGTTTCAGAACCAATAAATATTAAAACAATAATCTTTAAAGGTGAAAATGAAAATGATCAATTTCCAATTATTTCAATTGATGAAAATATTACTTTAAGTTTTGATGATTTAAATTCTAACGAAGAGGATTACTACTATAGAATTAAACACTATAATTTCGATTGGAAAGAATCAGAATTGTTTAAAAATGAAATAATTGAAGGCTTCGATAATGTTAGAATCATGAACTATTCTAATTCATTTAACACCCTTCAACCCTACACTCACTATGAATTAAAATTTCCAAATGACAAAACTCGTTTTCTAGTTTCTGGAAACTATATGATTGAAATTTATAATTCTTTGGATGAAATAATTTTTTCAAGGAAATTCTGTATATATGAAAAAAAAGTAGACACTAATGTGAATGTTTATAGACTTCAAGACATGGAATTTTTTAAAACTCATCAATCAATACACTTTTCAATAACTCCAAAAAATACAATTTTTAGAGAACCTGAAAAAAGAATTAAAGTAACTATAATTAAAAATTATCAATGGAGTTCTCAAATCAATAATTTAAAACCACAATATATAACTAACTCAAAACTAGAATACAAATATGATAAAGAATCTAAATTTGAAGGAGGAAATGAATATTTGTTTTTTGATACAAAAGAAATACGATCTACTAATCAAAACATAAGCTATATTAATAGATCAGACTTATATGAAACCTTTCTTAAAATTGATAATAGTAGAAACTACAATAATTATATTTATAATCAAGACATAAATGGAAATTTTAAAATAAGAACTTTAAATGGAAGTCAAAACTCTAAAACTGAAGCAGACTATACATGGGTTCACTTTAGTTTGGCATCAGATATGAATTTTGAAGAAACCTCTATATATATTTATGGTAAATTCAATAATTACAAGCTAACTGAAAATAACAAAATGTACTACAACCCTTCAATGGAATTATATGAAGGAGTTTTACTTTTGAAACAAGGTTTTTATAATTATAAATATGTTTCTAAAAAAAATGATTCTTTAAATAAAAATAATATAAGTGGTTCATATGCTGTAACAGAAAATGAATATTTAATACTAGTTTATTATAAAGATATTGGAGGAAAATTCGATAAACTTATTGGAGTTGGAAAAACCAATTCTTTTAATCTCAAAAATTAAAATAAATAACTCATTTATAATAGTGCTTTTATTATATTTATAATTGTAATATTATTTGATTTTTATTTATAAGTTTATGATTCAACAAATTACAAAGGGAATAAAAGTTTCAGTTTCAACAAATTTTGAAGGTAACTTTATTAATAATAATACTGTTAACTACGCCTTTTCATACAAAATAAAGATTGAAAACAATAGTAATGACACAGTTCAATTATTAACAAGACATTGGAAAATAATTCAATCGAATCATAAAACTAAATTCATTAATGGGCATGGTGTTTTAGGTGAAAATCCTATAGTAAAGCCCGGCAAATTTCATAAATATTCATCCGGTTGTTTAATTACTTCTTCAATTGGTTCAATGACTGGAATATATACTATGATAAACCTTTCTAAAACTAATAAGTTTGAAGTTAAAATTCCAAGTTTTAAATTAAACGTTCCTTTTATTTTAAATTAATTAGTCGTTTTAAAATTAACTTTATGCCAAATAGTATATACAAAGTTCCTTCACCTAAAAACGAAAAAGTTTTATCATATGAAAATGGAAGCAAAGAAAAAAAACTAGTTCTTTTAGAGTATAAAAAAATGGTAAAGGAAAAAGTTGAAATTCCAATTTTTATTGGAAAGGATGAGATTTTTACTGGTAACACTGAAAAAATGAGTCCGCCTCATGATCATAATCATACTCTAGGAGTATATCATAAATGTAATTCTTCTCATGTCAAAGATGCTATAGACAATTGCTTGAAAGCAAAAAAAAAATGGTCGAAAATGCCATGGTATTCTAGAGCTTCTATATTTTTAAAAGCTGCTGAATTAATCGCTGGACCATACAGAGCTAAAATTAATGCAGCTACAATGCTTGCTCAATCAAAAACAGCTCATCAGGCAGAAATTGATTCAGCTTGTGAATTCATTGATTTTTTAAGATTTAATGTATACTATATGCAACAAATCTATAATAATCAGCCTGAATCATCTTCTGGAATTTGGAATAAATTAGATTACAGACCATTAGAAGGTTTTGTTTATGCAATTACGCCATTTAACTTTACAGCTATAGCTGGTAACCTTCCTAGTTGTGTTGCAATGATGGGTAATGTGGTTATTTGGAAGCCGAGTGATTATCAGATTTTTTCTGCTAAAATAATTATAGATGTTTTCAAAGAAGCAGGTTTGCCAAATGGTGTTATTAATGTAATTTTTGGAGACCCTGAAATGATTACAAATTACATTGTTAAATCTAAAGATCTATCTGGAATTCACTATACAGGATCAACTGAGGTTTTTAAAAGTATATGGAGAAAAATTGGTCAAAATATTAATCTCTATAAATCATATCCAAGAATAGTTGGTGAAACTGGAGGCAAAGATTTTATAATCGCTCACCAATCTGCAAACAAAGAAGCTCTTGTTTCTGGAATAATACGTGGAGCTTTTGAATTTCAGGGACAAAAATGTTCAGCTGCATCAAGAATATATATACCAAAGTCTATTTCTAAAACTGTACTTAATCTGCTAAAAAAAGAAATGACTACATTAAAAATTGGCTCTCCTGAGAATTTTAAAAATTTTATAACATCAGTTATTCATAAAAAAGCATTTGAAAGAATTAAAAAAACTATTGAAAAAATAAAAAAAGACAAAGATGCGGACATAATTATAGGTGGAAATTGTAATTCTAGTAAAGGTTACTTTATTGAACCAACAATCGTTTTAACTACAAACCCAAAATATTTTACTATGGAAAAAGAGCTCTTTGGTCCCTTAGCAACAGTTTATATTTTTGATGATAAAGATTGGGATTCAACTCTTAAATTAGTTGATGAAACTTCTATATATGCACTTACAGGTGCTATTTATTCTCAAGACAGATATATTTTAGAAAAGTCTATAAATAAATTAAAAAATTGTGCTGGTAATTTTTACATAAATGACAAACCCACAGGAGCTGTAGTAGGTCAACAACCTTTTGGCGGTGGAAGAGCCTCAGGAACAAATGATAAAGCAGGTTCATCATATAATTTACTTAGATGGACTTCACCAAGATTAATTAAAGAAACTTTTGTTCCAGAAAAAAATTATAGGTATCCTTTTCTTGAATAATATTTCAAAATGGTATATGTAAAATTTTTTTTGATTCAAAAAAAGGATTATTAAAAATTTTTTTTATTTCAAATATTTTTAAATCATTGTAAATACCAATTTCTTTAGTTAATTCTCCACCTTTTAAATAAATTAGTCCATTTTCTATTTCATGCTTAGAAGTTTTTGATATATTATTTGAAATTAATGGTGCTAAATTATCGATTTCACTCACTGCTCTACTTACAACAAAATCAAACTTTCTATCAAAATTTTCAACTCTAATTTGTTTTGCTATTACATTATTTAATTTAATTTTTTTAATTAAATCTTTAACTGCTAATATTTTTTTACCGATTCCATCTATTAAATAAAAATAAGATTCTGGAAACATTATCGCAAGAGGTATACCTGGAAAACCTCCACCTGTTCCAACATCTAGAATTAAACTATTTTTCTTAAACTTAAAAAATTTTGCAATGCTCAAAGAGTGTAAGACATGTCTTTCATAAAAAAAAGAAAAATCTTTTCTTGATATTAAATTAATTTTTGAATTCCAATGATTATATAAATTATATAACATTTCTAATTTAATTATTTGATCTTTAGTTAATTCAGGAAAGTAATTTTTTATGTCTTCCAAAATTTAAATATTTCTACTATTTAAAATATCTATTAATATATATATTTGCAAATAAATGAAAATTCTTTCAGAAAAAATCACAAGCCTTCCTGTATCTGCAACTTTAGCGATGGCTGCAAAAGCACGTGAGTTACGAGCTAAAGGGATTGATGTTATTGGATTAAGTCTTGGCGAACCCGATTTCAATACACCTGATTTTATAAAAAAAGCAGCAATTAAAGCTATAGATGAAAATTATAATTCTTATAGTCCTGTAGATGGATATTTAGATTTAAGAAAATCAATATGTGAAAAATTTAAAAGAGATAATAATATTGATTATATTGAATCTCAAATAGTGGTTTCAACTGGTGCAAAACAATCTATTGCTAATGTTTGTATGTCAATACTCAATCCAGGTGATGAAGTTTTATTACCAGCTCCTTATTGGGTAAGTTATTCTGCAATTGCAACTTTGTGTGAAGCAAAATTTAAAATTATTCCTTCATCAATCGAAAATGATTTTAAAATTACTCCTAAACAACTTGAATTAGCTATATCAAATAAAACTAAATTAATCATATTTAATTCTCCTAATAACCCTAGCGGAACTGTATATTCAGAAAATGAATACAAAGCTCTTGGTGAAGTTTTAAATAAACACCCAGAAATTTATATCATTTCTGATGAAATATATGAACATATAAATTATGGTGTTAAACATTTTAGCATAGCTAGAATAAAAGGACTTTATGATAGAACAATAACAATTAATGGTATTTCAAAAGCTTATGCGATGACTGGATGGAGAATAGGTTACATTGGCGCACCAGAATTAATTGCAAAAGCTTGTAATAAAATGCAAGGCCAAATAACAAGTGGAGCAAATTGTATTGCTCAAAGAGCTACAATTACAGCTCTTAATACCCCCATATCTGAAATTAAATATATGATTGATGAATTTTATAAAAGGAAAAACCTAATTATAAATTTACTTTCAGAAATTGATGGATTTAAGTTAAATGACCCCCAAGGTGCTTTTTATGTATTTCCTGATATTTCTTTCTTTTTTGGAAAAAAAATAAAAAATAAAGTAATAAATAATTCTACGGATTTTGCCTTTTTTCTTCTTGAAGAGGCAAATGTAGCAACAGTTTCCGGAGAAGCTTTTGGAAACAAAAATTGTATTAGAATATCTTATGCTGCATCTGAAAAGGAAATTATTGAAGCTGTTAAACGAATTAAATCTGCTGTTAAATAACTATTTGTTTATAACCCTTTCTTGCCTATTAATTGATTCTTGATGAATAGCTTTGAATAACTTTAATATAAATTCTTCACTAAGATCTAATTTTTCACCTTCTAAAATCATTTTTCCAAGAATTTCGTTCCATCTTTTATTTTGAAGAACAGCAACATTATTTGACCTTTTAATTTCACCGATATTATCTGAAATTTTCATTCTTTTTCCAAGAATTTCTAAAAGAGTATGGTCAATAACATCAATCTTAGCTCTTAAGTCTGTAAGATTATTTTGATACTCTTCTTCATCTGTAGTTATTTTTCTCATTTTTAAATCCTTCATAATCTCAACAAGTCTTTTAGGAGTTACTTGTTGACTAGCATCACTCCATGCATTATCTGGATCACTGTGAGTCTCAATCATTAAGCCATCATAATTAAGATCTAAAGCTGTTTGGGAAACATCAAAAATTAAATTTCTATTACCAGAGATATGAGATGGATCACAAATCATTGGCAAGTCAGGAAATCTATTCATAACCTCAACTGGAATCTGCCATTCAGGAATATTTCTGTATTTAGATTTTTCATAAGTTGAAAACCCTCTATGAATTAAACCAAGATTCTTAATATTAGAAGAATGTAACCGCTCAATACCTCCCATCCATAAAGATAAATCAGGATTAACTGGATTTTTAACCAATACTACTTTTTCGGTTCCTTTTAATGCGTCAGCAATTTCTTGAACAATAAAAGGACTAACGGTAGATCTTGCTCCAATCCATAAAATATCTATATCATGTTCAAGAGCTAATTTTACATGAGTGCTATTAGCTACTTCAGTAGAAATTAGTAATCCAGTCTCATTTTTAACCTTTTGCAACCACTTTAAACCTATTGCACCAACTCCCTCAAACATTCCTGGTTTGGTCCTTGGCTTCCATATACCTGCTCTGAATACGCTAACATCAGTATCTTTTAATTGATTAGCTATATTTAAAACTTGATCTTCTCTTTCAGCACTACAAGGTCCAGCAATAACCAATGGATGATCTAATTTAAAATCATCTAACCATTTTCGCATTTCTTTTTTATTTTCCATTTTTATTTATTATTATTTTTTATTCCATTAAGTATTTTCTCAATTTTATTAATTGACTTCAATTGTTCATGAATTTTTATTTTCTTATCTTTTTGAAGTAAAGATTTAAATTTTTTTAAATTTTCTATATACTCAGCTAATACACTTATAATATTTTTTCTGTTTTCTAAAAGAATGGGTGTCCACATATCTGGTGAACTTTTAGCAAGCCTTACCGTTGAAGCAAATCCACTACCAGCCATATCAAAAATAGCTTTCTCATCCTTTTCTTTTTCAATAACAGTTTTACCAAGCATAAAAGATGAAATATGAGATAAATGAGATACATAAGCTATATGTTTGTCGTGTTCCTCAGGGCTCATTTCTAGAACTTTCATAGACATTTGAGAAAACCAATTTAAAGCCCACTCCAATAAATCAGGTCTCGTTTTATTTGATTCACATATAATTTGATTTTGATCATAAAACAATTTTTCAAATGCTGCTTCAGGACCAGAATACTCTGTTCCTGCTATAGGGTGTGTTGCCAAAAATTGGTTTCTTTTAGGATGAAGAGAAACTTTTTCACAAATATTTTTTTTATTAGATCCTACGTCAATTATTAAAGCATTTTCATTTAACTCGTCAAGTAGAGATATTATATTATTAGAAGCAACATCAACTGGAACAGCCAAAATTATAACATCCATCAAGCTATATTTTTTCTTTTTTAAAATTTTATCTATTATATTTAATTCTATAGCTATGTTTATATGATTTTTATTAATATCCTCACCATAACATTCACAATCTTCAATATATTTCTTTGCTGAAATTGCAAAAGATCCCCCTATTAATCCTAAACCAATTATTCCTATTTTCATTTTATAATCTATTTATTGCTTCTTCTATTATTTTTTCTTCAACACATAAAGACAGTCTAATAAACCTTTCTCCATTAGAACCAAAAATTGACCCTGGTGTAATAAATATGTTATGTTTATATAAAATTTTGTCAATAAATTTTTCTGTGGACTTTACATCTTCATTAAGCTTTGCCCAAACAAACAATCCTGAAATATTTTTATCAAAACTTGTATTTAATTTCTTTGCTAATTCAAAAACTTTTTCTCTTCTTTTAAAATAAATTTTATTTAATGACTTAAACCAATCTTTTTTCAAATTTAATGAAGCAATAGCCCCTATTTGAATTCCATAAAACATTCCAGAATCCATATTACTTTTAATTTTGACAACATCTTTAATATAATTTTTATTTCCTAATAACATTCCAACTCTCCATCCTGCCATATTAAAAGTTTTACTTAAAGAATTTAACTCAAGACAAACTTCAAAGGCCCCTTTTCTTGATAAAATACTTATAGGATTGTCATTCAAAATAAAACTATAGGGGTTATCATTAACTAATATAATTTTTCTAGATATAGCCCAATCAATTAATCTATCTAAAGTATTTAAATCAGTTTTAGCTCCTGTAGGCATATTTGGATAATTTATCCACATAAGCTTTATTTTATTTGAATCAATTGATTCAAGATACTTCCAATCAGGCTGCCAATTATTTTCCTCAACTAAATCATAAAATACAGGTTCAGCCTCTAAAATTTTTGTTATAGAAGAATAGGTCGGATAACCAGGATTTGGAATTAAAACTTGATCTCCCTTGTTTAAAAATGCCATTGAAATATGCATAATCCCTTCTTTTGAACCCATTAATGGGAGTACCTCACTTGAATAATCAACATTTACATTATAATTTTTTTTATAGAAATTTGAAATGGCTTTTCTTAGTTCAGGCAATCCTTGATAGCTCTGATACATACTAGCCTTTGGGTGAGAGAGACTTTTTTTAAGGGCATTTATAACTTGTTTATCCGGAGGAATGTCTGGACTTCCAATTCCCATATTAATAATAGGTTTTCCTTGTTTTTCCAAAGAAAAAACTTCCTTAAGTTTTTTTGAAAAATAGTATTCTTCAATATATTTTATTCTACTTGCTCTATCAATCATTATAATCCATTTGAATATTCTCCTAAAACTTTAAAATGAGAAGCCATAATACTTATTATCTTTTTGGCTTTTAGATAATTATTAATATCATCAAAAATCAAATCTACAAAAAATGCATATTTACCTGGCTTCTCTATAACAGGTAATGACTGAATTTTTGTTAAATTAAGTTTACAATCACTCATTGCATTAAGAACAGCTGCCAAACTACCTCTTTTATCATCTAAAATAAATTTTAAGGAGGCTTTATTTATATTATCAATTATTGGTTGATTTGTTCTTTTTTGAATAATCACAAACCTTGTAATATTATTTTTTATAGTCTGTATTGATTTAAATAAAACATTTAGATTATAATATTTAGCTGCCTCAACACTAGCTATAGCAGCAACACCTTTTATATTATTTTTTGATATTCTCATAGCTTCATAAGCAGTATCATCTGATTCAACTAATCTAATATGAGGATATTCACTAAAAAAACTTTTACACTGAAGTAAAGCCATAGGGTGAGAAAAAACTTCATTTATTTGATTTATATTTTGACCATTTAAAGCCATTAAATTATGATTAATCTTAAAATAAACTTCACCAACAATTAGCAAATTATTTTGATCAATTAAAGCATAATTAGGAATTATTGAACCTGCAATTGAGTTTTCAATTGCCATAACACCCATATCAATTTCTGATTTTTCAATTTCATTTACAAGGTGGTCAAAAGTTAAGCATTCTCTTAAATTAAAATTCTCATTAAAATATGATTCAGAAGCTATATGATGATAAGACCCTTTTATACCTTGAATTCCAATATTTAATTTTTTCTCTTCCATAATTACAAAAAAAAAGCCCCGAAATTCAGGACTTATATTTAATTTAAAACAAATTAATACTAAGCCCTATGCAACTTATAAAAGAAGTAAAAATAGAAGCTGTAGTTATTTAATTTAAATTGTTTCATAATTTTAAAAAAACAAATGTAAGGGAGTAAACTTCAAAAACAAATTTTTAACTAAGTTTTTTAATTTAAATCATATAATTTTATAGCATTAAAAAATCTTTATGAGTCTTGTAACTAAAAATCTTAATAAAAATTTCAAAGATTTTAGAGTATTGAATAATATTTCTTTAGAATTAAAAAAAGGAGAAATAACTGGTCTTTTGGGAATTAATGGCGCTGGAAAATCTACATTAATTAGAATCTTGGCTGGATATTATGATGATTGGGATGGTCAAATCAGCATAAATGGTTTAAACTATAAAAAAAACTTAAAAGAAATAAAAAAGATTACCGGTTATCTTCCTGAAAACAATCCACTATATAAAGAGATGTATGTTGAGGAATATTTAAAATTTATTATCAGTCTATACAGGGTTAAAGTAGAAAATTACAATGAAATAATTGAAAAGACAGGTTTAAGTGATGTTCTTAAAAAGAAAATTTCAATTTTATCTAAAGGTTTTAAACAAAGAATTGGTATTGCCTCTTCAATAATTCACAATCCTTTGCTTTTATTAATGGATGAACCAATCTCTGGTTTAGATCCATTACAACTAAATGAAATTCGGAGTTTAATTAAGAATCTTAGTAAAAGTAAGATAATATTATTTTCTTCTCATATTCTTCAAGAAATAGATTTAGTATGTGATAAAATCATAATTATCAATAAAGGTGAAATAATTTTAAATGAATACAAAAATAAACTTAAAAAACCTCTTAGTATTATTTTTAATGAAGTTGCAAAAAGTAAAATTCTTATCTAAATTTTTTTACCATTCAATACAACTTTATGATTAATCTTAGCTGTTTTTTCTAACATTTTAGAAACTGAGCAGTATTTATCATATGAGAGTTTAGCAGCTCTTAAAGCTTTTTCTTTGTCAATATCTCCTTCTAAATAAATTATAATATCTATTTGATAAAATAAAGCAGGGACTTCTTTCAATTTTCTTAGACCATTTACTTCCATTTTTAGAGATAAAGGGTTAATCTTTTGCTTACCTAAGATTGCTATTATATCAATTGCACTACAACCTGCAACTCCCATAAGAAGCAATTCCATAGGGCTAACTCCCTCAACTTTTCCATATGTTTTAGAACTATTATCTAATAAAACCTTTTGGCCATTCTTGTTTTCAACTTCAAATAAATAATCACTATTAACTCTTTCTAAAAAAACTTTCATAATTAATTTATTTTTGACTAAATATAGGCTTTAATATATTAGACATAATATCATTTTCAATTAAAAAAGCATCATGACCATGAATAGATTTTATTTCATGATAAAAAATATTTTTTTTAATTTTTTTTAATTTTTTAAAAGTTAATTCATCTTGATAAGAAAAAAAATATAAATCACTATCAATAGCTATTAAATGGATCGTTGAATTAATTTTTTTTATTATTTGTTCAAATGATTTTAATGATCTAGTTATATCAACAGAAGCTAGTAAATGATTCATAAAAATATATGCATCTAATTTAAATCGATTATTTAATTTTTTTCCATGGTGAATTAACCAATTTTCAACATTATACATATTATTTTCTTCATTTTTGGTACGATCAAATCTATTGTCAAAAGATCTAGGAGTTCGATATGTTAACATGGCATGAATCCTGGCATCTTCAAGTGGTTTTGATGAATTTTTAAGAATTCTTTTTTGCAAAAAAGTATTCGCTATAATCCAGTCTGAAGCTTTCCAATCAGATGCTACTGGTATTAAATATTTAGAAAGACTCGGATATAAAGCTCCCATTTCCCATACAATTGAACCACCAATTGAACCACCAATTATAGCAAAAAGTTCTGTAATCCCTAAAATTTTTAACCCTTCAAAAAATAATCTTGCAACATCTCCCGTATGAAAATCATCATGTTTTTTAATTTTTGACCCTTTGAATCCATTTCCAGGAATATTAAAAGCTAAAACTGAATAATAATCAGTATTAATCGTCATTCTAGAACCAATGATTTCTGACCACCAACCTTTGTTTCCCGAAACATTAGAGTCTCCAGTTAATGAATGATTAACTAATACTACAGGAGCTTTATTATAATCCTTTCCAAAATGCTGGAAAAAAAGATCTATAGATTTATATAAAGCTCCATTATCAGTTTTAAAATCAATAATAGAAACCTTTTGGATTCCTGACATTATATTGTTTTAAAAGCTTGCTCTAAATCAGCTTTTAAATCAGTTACCGACTCTAATCCTACAGATAAACGTATTAAATCTGAAGTTACTCCAGTACTTTTTTGTTCTTCTTCGGTTAATTGCTGATGAGTAGTGCTTGCTGGATGAATTATCAATGATTTTGAATCTCCAATATTAGCCAATAAAGAAAATAATTTAGTGTTATCTGATACTTTTTTAGCAGCCTCATATCCTTTTTTTAATCCAAATGTAACTATTCCACTTGATCCATTAGAAAGATACTTGTCAGCCAGTTTTTTATACTTTGATGACTCTAAACCAGGATAATTAACCCATTTTACTTCATCTCTTTTTTCAAGCCATTTTGATAATTCCAAGGCATTTTTTGAATGACTATCCATTCTTAATTTCAAAGTTTCAATTCCTTGAATAACCTGAAAACTGTTGAAAGGACTCGGAGCGCTACCAAGATCTCTTAAACCTTCAATTCTAACTTTTGCAATAAATGCAATAGGTCCTAATGCTTCATGATAAACTAAACCATGATAACCTGGTGAAGGTTCAGTAAATTCAGGAAATAATCCATTTGACCAATCAAAAGTTCCTGCATCTATAATTACACCTCCAATTGAAGTTCCATTTCCTGTTATAAATTTAGTAAGAGAATGGATTACAATATTTGCTCCATGTTCAATTGGATTTAAAAGAGCTGGTGTTGCAATTGTATTATCAACAACAAAAGGGACCTTTGCCTTTTTAGCCTTTTGACTTATAGCTTTTAAATCCAAAACATCTAATTTTGGATTTCCCAAAGTTTCAGCAAAAAAGACTTTAGTATTTGATTTTACAGCTTTCTCAAAATTATTTACATCATCAGGATCAACAAAAGTTGTAGTAATGCCTAATCTAGGTAAAGTAACTTTTAAAAGATTATATGTTCCTCCATATAAACTATTTGATGCAACAATATGATCTCCAGATTTAAGCATTACTAATAAAGTTGTAGCAACCGCTGATTGACCAGATGCTGTTGCAACTGCAGCAACTCCTCCTTCAAGAGCAGCTAAACGTTGTTCAAGTATATCATTAGTTGGATTATTTAATCTTGTATAAATAAAACCAGGTTCAGCCAAAGAAAAAAGATTAGCTGCATGATCAGAATCATTAAATACATAAGAAGATGTCTGATAAATTGGAACTGCTCTAGTTCCAGATGTGTTTTTTATATCATGACCGGCATGAAGAGCATTTGTTTCTAATTTGTAACTCATAATATATAATTTATAATTTATAATTTAAATGTTTTTTTAATTTTTGAAATAAAATCTAATTTTTCCCAAGTAAAAAGCTCAACCTCTTTTACTATTTTACCTGAATGTTCTGAATGGAATGTTTTATTAATAATTTGAGGCTTACGCCCCATATGTCCATAAGCTGAAGTTTCGAAATAAATAGGATTTCTTAACTTAAGTCTTTGCTCAATTGCATAAGGTCTCATATCAAAAATCGAAGCTAATTTCAATCCAATTTGTTGATCAGAAAGATTAATTTTCGATGTGCCAAAAGTATTTATATTTATTGAAGTTGGATTAGCCACACCTATTGCATAACTTACTTGAACCAATAGCTCATCAGAAATTCCAGAGGCTACTAGATTTTTTGCCATATGTCTTGCTGCATAAGCTGCACTTCTATCAACTTTACTTGGATCTTTTCCACTAAAAGCTCCACCACCATGTCCTCCTTTTCCCCCATAAGTATCAACAATAATTTTTCTTCCAGTTAAACCAGTATCTCCATGAGGTCCACCAATAACAAATTTTCCTGTTGGATTTATATGATAATTTATATCATCTCCAAATAAATCTTGTATATTTTTAGGTAAAGATTTTTTTAATTTTGGAATTAGAATATTAATCAAATCAGATTTAATTTTGTTTAACATTATATTCTCATCATTATCAAAATCATCGTGCTGTGTTGATATAACAATTGTATCAATCCTTTTAGGTTTATTATTATCATGATATTCTATTGTTACCTGAGATTTTGCATCTGGCCTTAAATACTTAATTCTTTTATTTTTTCTAAGATCTGCAAGCTCAATGAGTATTTTATGAGATAAATCTAAGGTTAAAGGCATAAAACTTTTTGTTTCATTAATTGCATAACCAAACATTAAACCCTGATCTCCAGCCCCTTGATCTTCTTTTTTAATTCTCTCAACTCCCCTATTTATATCCTGAGACTGCTCATGAATAAATGATGTCACTTCACATGAATTACCACTAAACTTATATTCTAATTTGGTATAACCAATTTTATTAATTGTATCTCTAGCTATTCTTTTTGAATCTATTATAGCATTACTCTTTACTTCTCCTGAAAGTATTACCTGTCCTGTAGTTACAAGAGTTTCACAAGCAACTTTACTAGATGAATCATAAGCTAAAAAATTATCCAAAAGAGCATCACTAATTTGATCGGAAACTTTATCAGGATGACCCTCACTTACAGATTCAGAAGTAAAAAAATATGACATAATTTGTTGCTTTTATAGAAGGATTCAAACTAAATTGATTAAAGCAACACTGCTTTAGCACTTTTTTATAGAGGTTGCAATCAGTCAAATCCTTCCTCGTTTATTCGGCAAATATAATATTTATTTTAATATAATTTCAAAGTATTTTTTTTTTTATTTTTTTAAAAAAACCACTACTTTGCGGTTTTTAAAATCAATTGCAAATAAATTAGTTTAAATGCATATAGCTGTCGCTGGAAATATTGGAGCAGGGAAAACCAGTCTTACTGAATTATTATCAAAACATTACAAGTGGGAATCTAATTTCGAAGATGTTATTGATAATCCTTACTTAGACGATTTTTATAATCATATGGAAAGATGGTCTTTTAATTTGCAAATTTTTTTTCTAAGAAGTAGATTTAAACAATTAGAATCTTTTAAAGGCAAGAAAGTTGATGTAATCCAGGATAGGACTATCTATGAAGACGCATACATCTTTGCACCTAACCTTCATGCAATGGGTTTAATGAATCTAAGAGATTACGAAAATTATAAAAATTTATTTCATCTCATGGAATCTTCTGTTAAAGGTCCAGATTTATTAATTTATTTGAGGAGTTCAATACCTAATCTAGTTAGTAAAATTCATAAAAGAGGAAGAGTATATGAAAACTCCATCAGTATAAATTATTTAAGTAGGCTTAATGAAAGATATGAAGCATGGATAACTAATTACGACAAAGGAAAACTACTCATTATAGACGTTGATGACTTAGATTTTGTTGAAAACGAAAAAGATTTAAAAACTATAATCGAACTTGTGGATAAAGAATTAAAATAATTTTTTTAAAATTATCCCTCAAATTTGAAACCTTCATCTTTACAACCTTTCATTTCTATATTTTTGTTTGAAACAAAGTTAATGCTATTAAAATCTTTAAAATAGATTTCATGTTTATTTGATTTCTTTTCAAAAACAAAATTTTTAGAAATTTTATCAGTATCGAGAGATATACTTGGAGCTATAACTAAAGCAACTACAGACATCAATTTTAATAAAATATTTAAAGATGGGCCTGAAGTGTCCTTAAACGGATCTCCAACTGTGTCTCCTACAACAGCAGCTTTATGTGCATCACTTCCTTTTCTTCCATCTGACTCTATCATTTTTTTAGCATTGTCCCATGCACCCCCAGCATTGGATTGAAATATTGCCATTAAAACTCCACACGTTGTAACTCCAGCTAAAAGTCCACCTAACATTTCTGCACCACCAATAAAACCAACTAATACTGGTACGGTAACGGCCAACAAGCCAGGTAAAATCATTTCTTTGATTGATGCGTTTGTAGAAATAGCTACACATTTCTCATAATCTGCACACCCATCAGCTGCATTAAAAATTTCTCTATCAGCTTTAGAAGCTTTACTCATATCAGCGTTATATTTATTCATGACTTTTAGGGCAGCTTTTAATTTAGGAATATCATTAAATTGTCTTCTTACTTCTTCAATCATAGCCATAGCAGCTCTTCCGACGGCATTCATAGAAAGTGCTGAGAAAACAAAGGGTAACATTCCACCAACTAGTAGACCTGCCATCACTTTAGGCTTAGATACATCTATTGAATTAACATTAGCAACTTGCATGAAAGCAGCAAATAGTGCTAATGCAGTTAATGCAGCTGAAGCAATTGCAAAACCTTTACCAATTGCAGCAGTCGTATTACCTACTGCATCTAATTTATCTGTTCTTTCTCTAACTTCATTTGGAAGTTCTGCCATTTCTGCAATTCCTCCAGCATTGTCAGAAATAGGACCATAGGCATCAACAGCTAATTGAATTCCTGTATTTGCTAACATTCCAACAGCAGCAATGGCAATACCATATAATCCTGCAAAATGATGAGATATTAATATTGCTGTTACAATTAAAATTATTGGAATCATAGTTGACATCATTCCAACACCTAAACCTGAAATAATATTTGTTGCTGCTCCAGTTTCTGATTGACGAACTATAGAGCTTACAGGTTTTGTTCCTGTACCTGTGTAATATTCAGTAATTTTTCCTACTCCTAATCCAGCAAATAACCCCGCAATAGTAGCTGCAAAAATTCCCATTCCACCATAAGGTAAACCTTCTACTGAACCAGGAATTAACTCATTAATTATAAAATACGAAGCAATAACCATTAATCCAGCAGAACCAAACTCTCCAACATTAAGTGCAGTTTGAGGATTACCTCCTTCTTTAACTTTAACAAAAAATGTTCCTGTAATTGACATAATAATACCAATAGCCGCAAGAACTAAGGGTAAATAAACAGCTCCCAAGCCAGAATATTCTGGAGTTATAATAAAAGCTCCTAGAACCATTGTCCCAATAATAGATCCAACATAAGATTCAAAAAGATCTGCTCCCATACCTGCAACATCTCCAACATTATCACCAACATTATCAGCAATCGTAGCAGGATTCAAAGGATGGTCTTCAGGAATTCCAGCTTCTACTTTACCCACAAGATCTGCTCCAACATCAGCAGCTTTTGTATAAATTCCACCTCCAACTCGAGCAAAAAGTGCAATTGATGAAGCTCCCATTGAAAATCCAGTGAGAACATTTAAAACCAATTCCAAATTTTCCGCACCAGGCCAAATTTCTTTATAAAGAAAAAACAAACTACTTAAACCTAAAACTCCAAGACCTACAACCCCTAATCCCATAACTGAACCGCCAGCAAAAGCAATTTCGAGAGCCTTTCCTAAAGATTTTCTGGCAGCTTGAGTTGTTCTCACGTTGGCTTTAGTTGCAACCTTCATACCTATGAAACCGGCTAAAGCAGAGCAAATAGCACCAACAACAAAAGAAAATGCAACCATACCATTAGATCCAACTTCATTGCTTCCCTTAAAATATAAAAGAACCGCCACCGAAAGAACAAAAATTGAAAGAATTTTGTATTCTGATTTCAGAAAAGACATTGCCCCGTCAGCAATATTTTTTGAAATTCTTTCCATTTTATCATTTCCAATTTCTTGTTTAGATACCCATGAATTTTTAATAAAGACAAACAATAAAGCTAATAGACCAAAAGCAGGTAAAATTTTTACAATTAATTCCATTTTATATTTTTTTAAACGGCTGTAAAAGTAATAAAAGGAAAGGAAAGAAAATAAAAAAAAATAATTTATTAATAAATTTATTTACTATACAAAACTTTATTAACAGATGATATTACATCATTACTATTTGGCAACCACTCTTTTAACAAAACTGGAGAGTATGGAGTAGGTGTATCCGCAGTATTTATTTTCTCTATTGGAGCATCTAAATAATCAAAAATCTCATTTTGAACTTGAAAAGTTATTTCAGTTGCAATATTACCAAAAGGCCATGACTCTTCTAAAATAACTAATCGATTAGTTTTTTTAACAGATTCGAAAATTAAGTTATAATCCATAGGTCTAATTGTTCTCAAATCAATAACTTCACATTCTATGCCTTTTTTTGATAATTCTTCTGCAGCAATTATTGCTTCTTTTAAAATTTTTCCAAATGAAACTATTGTGACATCATCTCCAGATCTTTTAATATCTGCAACACCAATTGGTATTAAATATTCACCTTCTGGAACCTCTCCCTTATCTCCATACATTTGTTCTGATTCCATAAAAATAGTAGGATCATTATCTCTTATTGCTGATTTTAATAAACCTTTGGCATCATATGGATTGGATGGAACAATAACTTTTAAACCTGGACAATTAGCATACCAACTTTCAAAAGCCTGAGAATGAGTAGCTCCTAATTGTCCTGCAGAAGCTGTTGGCCCTCTAAAAACTATAGGACAGGGAAATTGACCTCCAGACATTTGCCTTATTTTAGCTGAATTATTAATTATTTGATCAATCCCAACTAAAGCAAAATTAAAGGTCATAAATTCAATAATTGGTCTATTTCCTACCATTGTTGACCCAACTCCAACTCCAGAAAATCCTGATTCAGAAATAGGAGTGTCAATAACTCTTCTTTCACCAAATTCATCCAACATTCCTTTTGAAGCTTTGTAAGCACCATTATATTCAGCAACTTCTTCTCCCATAAGATATACAGATTCATCTCTACGCATTTCTTCACTCATAGCCTCACAAATTGCCTCTCTAAATTGAATTATTCTCATAAATTTTATTTATAAAACAAATTTAATCATTAATTATATATTTATAAACACTCAATAAATTTGAAAATATTACGTTAAAGTAAATACCTAAAAAAATTATTTTGAATAATTTAAATTTAAAATTAGCATGGAACTGATTTCTCTTAAAGTAAAAGGTATTTCATATAGTGAAACTCAATCAGGCGCCTATGCTCTAATTTTAAGTGAAAAAGATGGCAATAGAAAACTTCCAGTTATAATAGGAGGATTTGAGGCTCAATCTATAGCTATTGCAATTGAAGATGAAATAAAACCATCTAGACCATTAACACATGATTTATTTAAAAACTTTGCAAATAAATTCAACATCAAAATTAAAAAAGTAATTATCCATAAATTATTGGATGGTGTTTTTTATTCTAGTATAATTTGTGAAAAAAATAAAATTGAAGAGGTTATAGATTCTAGAACTTCAGATGCAATTGCTTTAGCCCTCAGGTTTAATGCTCCTATACTAACATACAATTCTATTCTAGAAAAAGCTGGTTTTACTACATCAATTTCATCTAATAAAAATTTAAAAACACCCAATGAAAATTGGAGTAAAGAATTTTTCTCTCAAAATATTGATAAGAATTTAATTCCTAAAGATTTAAATAAAATTAAAACCTCTGAACTTAAATCTTTTTTAAATAAAATGGTTTCTAAAGAAAATTATGAGCAAGCTGCTAGGCTCAGAGATGAATTATTAAAAAGAAAATCTAAAAAATAAAAAAATTGTTAATCAATTTTTAATAATTCAATATAAATTAGGGTCCAAATTGTCTAATTGATTTTATTTTTGATAAATAAAATTAATAGATGGTTCAGTATTTTAATTTAATAAACAAAATTCTTAATGAAGGTACTATAAAAGGAGACCGAACAGGAACTGGTACTAAAAGTATTTTTGGTCATCAAATGCATTTCGATCTTTCTGACGGATTTCCCTTGGTCACAACCAAGAAAATTCATTTTAAATCAGTAATCCACGAATTACTGTGGTTTTTGAAAGGGGATACTAATATCAACTATTTGAATGAAAATGGAGTTAGAATTTGGAATGAATGGGCTAATAAAAAAGGAGATTTAGGTCCAATATATGGATCACAATGGAGAAATTGGAATAATGAGGAAATAGATCAAATTAAAGAACTAATTAGTACCCTCAAAAAAAATAAAAATAGTAGAAGAATGCTTATTTCGGCATGGAATCCAAGCGTTCTTCCAGATGATGAATTATCTTTTTCAGAAAACGTAGAAAAAAACAAAGCAGCTCTTCCCCCCTGTCATGCCTTTTTCCAATTCTATGTTTCAGATGAAAAATTATCTTGTCAATTATATCAAAGAAGTGCAGATGTTTTTCTTGGAGTTCCATTCAACATTGCATGCTATTCTCTTTTAACTATAATGGTTGCTCAAGTTTGTGGATTTAAAGCAGGAAAATTTATCCATACATTTGGAGATGCTCATATCTATATAAATCATATAGATCAGATTAAAGAACAATTAAAAAGAGATTTTAAACCTTTACCCAAAATACTTTTAAACCCTAAAATAAAGGACATTTTTAATTTTAAGTATGATGATTTTGAACTAGTTGGATATGACCCTCACCCTTTGATAAAAGGAAAAGTATCAATTTAATTGTTTTAGAAGAGAAATAAAACTTTTAATATCTTCTATAGAATTATAAAAATGTACAGAAACTCTTACCCCATTACCTCTTTTTACACATCTTACATTATTATTTATCAAAAATTTAAAATCCTTTTCATTTAATTTAATATTAAAAATACTACTATGATTTTTTCTTTTTGAAGAAAAATCATCCAATAGATTTAGTTCTTTTAATGATTTTTTTAAAATTAAAGTTGTTTCATTTTTTTTATTTATCAAAAATTTGAAATCTTTTTTCTGCAAATTTTGAATTGAATAATTTAAACTTTCAATTCCAAGTAAATCTGAATGTCCATCAAATATTTTTTCCAACAAAATTGATTCATTAATTTTTGAAAAATCAAAAAAATCATTTGAAATCATAAATAATCCATTGCCAAAACCAGATACAAGCCACTTGTACCCACTAGCAGCAATAAAATCAAACGGAGAATCCTGAAAATTAAAGAAATGCCCCCCTAAAAACTGAGTCCCATCACCCATAATAATTATATCAGGAAATTTTATTTTAATTTTTTTTAAAAACTCTATGTCTATTAATAAACCCGATATCCATTGAACTACACTCAATGCGATTACACTAATTTTTTTCTCTTCAATTAATTTTTCAATATTATGCTCTAAATCAGCTGTTATCGGAATTTTATGATAATTAAAAGACCTTTCTTTTAAAGCGTTCAAGATAGATGGGTAATCCTCCTCTAAAATTAAAAAGTTTGCATTTTTTGGGACATATTCTAAAACACTTCTTAAAGCTGAGGAAAAGTTAGATGACACAAATGTTTGATTAATTTTCGATCCAAAAAACTTTGATATAGAAATTCTTGCTTTATTAACTATTTGATGTTTTGACATGTAGACATGATCACCTTTATTTATATAATCTAAATCATATTTTCTTCTAAAATCATACAAACTTTGAGACATTAAACCCACATAAGCAGTATTCAAATAAATACATTTCTTTAATAATGGAAAATCATCAAACATAAATACAAAAAAAGTGATTTATTTAATTTAAAGTTTAATTTTACACTCAAAATTAATCTTTATTATCTAATAGATTAGAATGGTCAACACAAAAGAAATAACCATTATCGCTGCAGTATCAGAAAATAATGTTTTAGGAAAAAACAATAAATTAATTTGGCATATCCCTAATGATTTGAAGCGTTTTAAAAAATTAACTTTAGGGCATTCTGTAATAATGGGTAGAAAAACATTTGAATCTATTGCTAGACCGCTTCCTCAAAGAAAAAATATTATTTTAACAAGAAATAAAAATTACAAAGCAAAGGGTACTTTAATAGCGCATAATGTTAAAGAAGCTTTAAATTTTTGCGAAAATGACAATCAACCCTTTATAATTGGTGGTGGAGAGATATATAAATTATTTATGAGTATTTCTAATAAAATTGAATTAACAAGAATTCACAAATCATATGATGGTGATGCTTTTTTCCCTGAGATTTTAGAAGAAAAATGGAAATTAGTTAACTCAAAAAAAAATAATTTGAATGATACAAAAATTATAAATTTTTCATATTTAACATATATAAAAAAATGACAGCATATATATATCCAGGTCAAGGCTCTCAATATTGTGGAATGGGTAAAGATTTATTTGATTCTTCAAATGATGCTAAAAGAATGTTTGAAACCGCAAATAAAGTTTTAGATTTTGAAATCACTAATATAATGTTTGGTCAAGATATTGATGAATTAAAAAAGACTAAAGTAACTCAACCAGCCATATTTATTCATTCAGTAATATTAAGTAAAATATTAAACTTTAGGCCCCAAATAGTTGCAGGTCACTCTCTTGGAGAGTTCTCTGCATTAGTTGCTTCTAAAGCTTTAAATTATGAAGATGCTTTATTTTTAGTTTCCAAGAGAGCGAATGCTATGGAAGAAGCATGTATAAAGTTTCCTGGTACTATGGCAGCAGTTATTGGTTTAAATGTTGATTTAATAGAAAGTATTTGTGAGAAAGTAGGTGGGATTATTAAAACTGCTAATTATAATTGTCCTAGTCAAGTTGTTATTTCTGGAGAAAAAAATTCAATTAAAAACGCATGTGAAATACTGAAAAAAAATGGAGCTAAAAGAGCTATTATCCTACCAGTAGGTGGGGCTTTTCATTCTCCCCTTATGACTTCTGCAAAAAACAAACTTGCGACGGAAATTGAAAAAATTAAATTTAATACTCCTTCTTGTCCTATCTATCAAAACTTTTCAAATAATCCAGAAACTGATCCTGAAAAAATAAAATTTAATCTTATAGAACAAATGACATCTCCAGTAAAGTGGACACAATGTGTTGAAAAAATGATTAAAAATGGAGCAAATAAATTTGTAGAAGTAGGTCCTGGGAAAGTCTTACAAGGTTTAGTTAAAAAAATCAATTCTTCAGTTGAAATATCTTCTGCAGTAATTTAAATATTCATTTTTTTAAAAACTCAATAATTTTATTAGAAATATATTCTATTTGATCAAATGTCAATTCGGTATGCATTGGCAAAGAAATTACTTCTTTAACTACTTTATTAGTATTTATAAAATTTTCATTTTTGAATTGATTATTAACATAAGCTTTTTGAAGATGAAGTGGAACAGGATAATATATTCCATATGGTATTTTATTCTCCTGTAAAAAACTAGCTAATAAATCTCTTTTCTTACTATCAACTCTTATAGTATATTGATGAAATACGTGAGAATCTATTTCACCTTTTATAAAAGGAACTATTATATCGGATCTTTTTTCTAAAAATTTATTATAAATTTTTGCAGCTTTTTTTCTTTTTTCATTGTATGAATCTAAATATTTTAATTTTACCTTTAAAATTGCCGCTTGAATTGAATCAAGTCTTGAATTTAAGCCGACATAATCATGATAATATCTTTTAAACATACCATGATTAGCAATTGCTCTAACCTTCTTTTCCAATAAACTATTATTTGTAAAAATTGCTCCTCCATCTCCATATCCTCCTAAATTTTTTGAGGGAAAAAAAGATGTAGCCGAAATATCTCCTATAGCACCAGATTTTAACTTTTTACCCTTATAATTTGTATAAACGGCTCCAATAGCCTGCGCATTATCTTCTAGAACAATAATATTATTATTTCTTGCAATTTTCATTATTTCTTCCATATCTGAAACTTGGCCAAAAATATGAACGGGAAGAATAACTTTAGTTTTATTTGTAATTGCTCTTTTTATGTGATTTATATTTAAGTTAAACGTATTTATGTCAATATCAACAAGTACAGGTTTTAATCTTAAAAGTGCTATGACCTCAATAGTCGAAATAAAAGTAAAATCAGTTGTTATAACTTCATCACCTGGCTTAAGATCAAGCGCCATAAGTGCTATTTGTAGAGCATCCGTTCCATTTGCGCATGGAATTACATGTTTAACTTGATTAAATTTTTCTAAATCTTTTTGAAATTCATTAACCGCTGGTCCATTTATAAAAGAAGTATTATTTAAAACCTGATCAATCTCTAGCTTTATCTCTTCTTTAATAGATTCATGTTGCCCCTTAAGGTCAACCATTCTTATATTATCCATTATTTTTTAATAAACTACAAATTTATAAAAGGTTTAGACTTTAATGTCAGGTATAAAAAACTATTTTTGAATAAATTTATTTTATGTTATTTATTTATAATTTTTTAATTGAAATAACAATTCTTTTTCTAAGAATATTAAGTTTTTTTTCAATAAAAATTAAATTTTTTCTAGATGAACATACAAAATCATTAAAAAAATTAAATGAGTTTAAAATAAACCCAAAAAATAAAAGGTTACTATTTCATTGTGCTTCTTTAGGTGAATTTGAACAAGCAAAACCCTTGATACAAAAAATCAAATCAAATTATCCAGGTTTAAAAATCATAATTAGTTTTTTTTCTCCTTCAGGTTATCAAATTGGCAAAAACTATAAGTTTGCTGACTTTGTATGCTACCTTCCTTTTGACAGTAAAAAAAATGTAAAACTATTTCTTAAAAGCATGAAACCATCAATGGTTTTTTTAATTAAATATGAGTTCTGGCCAAATTATATTGATCAAATCTCAAGGCAAAATATTCCTATTATTTCTATATGTACTAGACTTCATAAAAATCAATATATTTTTAAACCTTATGGAAAATGGCTGTTTAATCTAATAAAAAAAATAAATCATTTTTTTGTCCAAGATGAAACTACAAAAAATCTTTTAGAAAAAAATGGGGTTGAAAACACAAGTTTGATTGGTGATACAAGAATGGATAGAGTTATTAAAACATGGGAATCGAAAAACACATTTCCTAAAATTGAAAAATTTATTGGTTCAAGAAAATGTTTTATTGCTGGAAGTACATGGAAAGAAGATTATGAAGTTATTTTATCCAAAATAAATAGTATAACTAAAACGAAAATAATTATTGCCCCTCATAAAGTAGACTCAAAATCAATTAAATCACTAACTTCAATGTTAAATAAATCATATATATTTTATAGTTCTATGAAAGAAGAAATTGATTTTAAAAAAAATATATTAATTATAGATTCAATTGGAATTCTCTCTAAAATTTATAAATATGGATCCTTATGTTATGTTGGCGGTGGTATGGGAAAAGATGGTCTACACAATATATTAGAACCTTCAATTTTTGGTTTACCTATTATTATTGGTAAAAAATATTCAAAATTTTTAGAAGCTAAAGATTTAATAAATATGGGAGGCGTCATTTCTGTTAAAAATAATGAAGAGTTTGAAAAAACTTTTGAAAAAATAATTAATGACAGTTCTTTGTTATCAAAAATTGGAAAAATTAATAAATCTTATGTTCTAAATAACAAAGGTGCAACAGATAAAATTTTTTCAGCAATTAAACAGAATTTATATTTATAAAAGTTAATTTTATAAAAAATGCGTAAACTTTTAATTATAATTCTTTTTTTTTCTTGTGTAGGTAATTCAGATACGCAAGGAATCAAGCCTTTAAATATAATTATACTTATTGGTGATGGTATGGGACTTCCTCAAATTACTGGAGGTACATATGCAAATAATAATGAATCAGAACTTGAAAACTTTAAAAATATAGGTTTAATTAAAACTTTTGCAAAGGATGATTTAATAACTGATTCAGCTGCTTCAGGAACAGCATTTGCTTGTGGCGCCAAGACTTATAATGGGACTATTGGTATTGATTACAAAGGTAAAGAACATACTAGTATTTTAGAAATTTGTCAAAAAATTGGATATTCAACAGGTATAATTGTTACGTCGGAGATAACTCATGCCACTCCAGCATCATACTATGCAAAGGTTCAATCTAGAAATAATCATGAAGAAATCGCTAATCAATTAAGCTCAAAAAATATTAATTTTTTTGTTGGAGGAGGAAAAAAATATTTTGTTGATAGAAAAGACAAAAGAAATTTGTTAAATGAAATGCGAGATTATGATTTTGTAAGTAACATTAAAGAATATGATAAAAGTAAATCTTCTAAGATAGGATTTCTTACATATGATGATGCTCCTCCTTCTCTTCCAGAAGGAAGAATTCCTTCCTTAGATAAGCTAACTAAATTAACTATTGAAAAACTTAAAAATGAATCAAAACCATTTTTTCTTATTATTGAAGGTTCTCAAATAGACTGGGCATGTCATGATCATGATATTGATTATTTTGTTGAAGAATTTAAAGAATTCGACAAAGCAATTAAAACTGTTATGGACTTTGCAAAAAAAGACAAAAATACATTAGTAGTAGTAACGGCAGATCATGAAACAGGAGGCTTTCATATTCTTGGAGGCAGGATACTTAAAGAAAATAGTTATATAAAAGGAGATTTTCTTACGACTGGGCATTCAGGAGATATGGTTCCTATTTTCAGTTACGGCCCATATTCTGAAAATTTCAGTGGTATATATGATAACACTGAAATTTTCAAAAAATTAAATGAAATTGTAAAAAAATAATTATTTTACTCTGGCAGCAGCTACAATCTGCTTATCAAAAGAATTATCATTTTCAATTACCTCAAAAAATGACTGCAGAAACTTTTTGCTTTCAGCAAATTCTTTTGGGTCATCAAAATCTTTCTCATATGAGTTTAAAAGATCAACTAAAACAGTTTTATTTGAAATAAATTGATCCCTAACCTTATTAAACACCTCAACATCTCTTTTAAAACCTCTATATTTTCTGTCTTTCACAGAATTAATATTTAAAGTTTCATTGACAACTTGATAACTAGGATTAACCCAACCAGTCATATCAAAATCATATGGTAGTGGAATAATAAGCTTATTTATATATAGTAACTTTCCATTATGTTGATATGCAGTTGAAAAATCAGTATTTCCAATCATAAATTGAAAAAAAGCATTTTGAACTGAAGTAGTAGCATCCATTGCCATTGGGTGCATATATCTTTCAAGAACTTTACCTTCAAATCTTTTGGCAACTCTTTTATCATCTTCTATTAAAAAACCATTAAGTTGAAACTTCTTAACCTTTTTACCTTTTGGCTCTGAAAAATCTATACTAACCAATCTTGTCTTAAAGTGATAAGGTGAGGATAGCTCATACATTTTATATGCTATATATTCTTGTAAAACATTGTCATTATTTTCTTTTTCTAATTTGCAAGGCATTACAAGTTTCATTGTTTTATTTCCATCAAACAAGGTGTTTTCAATAACATCTTTTTTTATTTTCATTTTAATAGGAGGAAAATAACATTGAGATCTTCTAAAGTTTCCCCTAGCTCTTAAAGAAACTTCAATAGTATTCCATTTATCATCATGAAAAAATTCCATTGGAACTTTTATATATGTTGAATCATTAGTTTTTTTATTCATTTGTTTATTTGAATATCCAAGCTTAATTTTCAAGGGGAAGTTATCTTCATACAATCTGTCAGAAGACAAAGAAATTTGGGCGCTTAGAGTAATAGAAACTAAAAAAAGTAGCGAGAATATAGTCTGTTTTATCATAATTACATAAATTTACGACTACAATTTAATAAAATAATTAAATGGCAGCCAATTCATTAGCAAGATATTTAACAATTCTGAATTACAGAACATTAATTGTTCTTCTTTTATCTATTGGTGTTCCTTACGTAGCCTATGAATTTGGAATTGTTTACAATTTAGATTTAACTCTTATAAGCATAGCAATCATTTTTCCTCTAGTTTTCACTATTAGAGGAGCTTTTAGAAGAAGAGAAAAAGCTTTAGAACATTTAAGTAGATTTAGATCTTCTCTTAAAACAGTTGAAAATCTTATAAATATGAATGCTAATCTTACTGAAAAAGAAAAGTTAACTGTAATGAGTTTAGTAAAAGAAACAAATCATGGATTGTATCATTATCTAGAGACCTCTTCAGAAGACTCAACTGATTTTGACAAAAAATTAAAAAAATTAATTGATTTCATTATTCAAAACAAAGAAGCTATTTCAGGAGGTTCAAAACAAAAATTATTTAGATTCACAAAAGATGTAGTTGAATCATCTGACAATCTTATTGGAATTCATACTCATAGAACTCCTATTAGTCTTAAAGCTTATTGCCTAATTTTTATATATATTTTCCCGGTAATTTACACGCCAACAATAATCAATAAATTAGGAGAGGGTAATCCTGAATGGTTAACTTATTTTATCGTTATTCTTAGTGAATTCATTCTTATTTCTTTATATAATATTCAAGATCAAATGGAATACCCTTTTGATTTAGACGGTCTTGATGACATTAAATTAGATAAATTTAAAGTTGATAGATAAATTAGCTTTTTAGGCTTTATATTCTTTCGAAAATATTTTTTGTAAATTAATATTTAATAAAAGTCTTTAATATGAGTAAGTATAAGTTTAGATTTCTTTTTTTATTATTGATAATAGGCTGTAAGTCTGAAAATACTTTATATGATATAGTGATAAAAAATGGAATTATATATGATGGAACTGGAGATAAATCATATAAGAGTAATATTGCAATTAAAGGAGATAAAATAGCTTATTTAGGTAATTATAAAAACCTTAACGGAAAAAAAATAATAAATGCAGAGGGAAAAGCAGTATCGCCAGGATTTATTAATATGTTAAGTTGGGGATATAATTCACTTTTAAAAGATGGTCGATCTCTAAGTGATCTTAAACAAGGGGTTACTTTGGAGGTTTTCGGTGAAGGAACCTCACCTGGTCCAAAGGGAATTCCTGGTGAAAAAGAATATATTTCATTTTCTAAATCAATGGATTCTCTCGTTAACAAAGGAGTTTCCACAAATATCGCCTCTTTTATAGGAGCAGCTACTTTAAGAATTAATACTATTGGATATGAAAATAGATTAGCTACCAATCAAGAATTGGATGAAATGAGAACAAGTGTAGAAAAAGCCATGAAAGAAGGAGCTTTAGGAATAGGGTCATCTTTGATATACGCTCCTGGAGATTATGCCGACACAAATGAATTAATTGAACTTTCTAAAGTAGCTTCAAAATATGGTGGAATGTATATTTCTCATATGAGGAATGAAGATAACAAAGTTTTAGAGGCATTAGAAGAACTTATTCAAATTTCAAGAGAAGCAAATATACCCTCTGAAATTTACCACTTAAAAGCTTCCAGAAAAGCAAATTGGCATCTTCTAGATAGCATAATTAAAAGAGTTGAGATAGCTAGAAAAAATGGTCTAAAAATTACTGCAGATATGTATACTTACAATGCTAGTTCTACTGGTCTTACAGGAGTGATTCCTACCTGGGTTCAAGAAGGTGGTCATAGAGCTTGGATAAACAGAATGAAAAAACCTAAACAAAGAAAAAAATTAATAAATGATATTAGAAAAGAATTAAATCAACAACCTCCAAGTGGAATACTAATGGTTGGTTTTAAAAAAGATTCTATGTCAAATATATATCTCGGTAAAACTATAGAAGAGGCAGCCAAAATGAGAAATCAAACCCCTGAAAATGCTATTATCGATTTAATAATTGAAGATGATAGTAGAATTCAATGTATCTATTTTAGTATGTCAGAGGAAAATATTAGAAAAAAAATACAAATCCCTTGGTTGTCATTTTGTTCAGATGCAGGTTCATACTCTGATATAACAAAAGATTTTAAAACTCATCCTAGAGCCTTTGGAAGTTTTGCTAGAGTTTTAGGAAAATATTCAAGAGATGAGAAATTAATTTCTTTAGAAGAGGCAATAAGAAAGCTTAGTGGTTTACCTGCTAAAAATTTAGGCCTAAAAAAGAGAGGATTTTTAAAGAAAGGATATTATGCTGACATAGTAATTTTTGATCCATTAAAAATTTCTGATAAGGCTACTTTTAACAAACCTCTTCAATATGCTGATGGAGTTAATCATGTTTTTGTAAATGGAGAACAAGTCATTGAAAATGGTAATCATACTGGAAAATTTCCTGGTAAGTTTGTAAAAGGAAGAGGTGCTGAAATAAATTAAAAATGAAAAAAATTCTATTATTTTTATTAATTACACTATGTAGTTGCAATCAAAATAATTCAGCTTTTGAACTAAGTAAGATAATTGAACAATTTGAAAATTATGACAATAATAACAAAGAAAAGTCTCCTCTTGGAAATTATTCTGAAGAAAGTATTAAAAGTTATGCGCTGTTTTGTGAAAATTTATTAACTGATCTAAATAAAATAAACTTTGATAAATTATCTGATGATGATAAAATCTCATATGAATTATTAGAATTTATATTGAAATTTAAAAAATCTGATTACGATTTTAAAAAACATTGGAATCCAATTCTATCTGACTCAGGTTTTCACTCTAGTCTTACTTACAGAGTTAGACCTATAACAACTAAAGAATCTGCTTTAAAATATTTAAAAATTTTAAAAGCAATTCCCAAATATATTGAGCAGCAAAAAATTCTTATCAAAAAAGGATTAGATGCTGGAATGGGGCAACCCTTAATAATATTTAAAGGATATGAATCTACATATAATAAACATATTACAAAAAATGCTGAAGAAAATTTTTATTTTTCTCCTTTCTTAAACCTTCCTAAATCTTTAAACAAACAAACTGTAGATTCATTAAAAAAAGCAGGAAAAGAAGCTGTTGAAAAACATATTATACCAACTTTTAAAGATGTTAAATCATTTTTTGAAAAAGAATATTTTTTAAAAACAAGAAAAGAAATAGGAATTTCTAATATACCAAATGGCGCAAACTTTTATCAAAATAGAATTGACTATTATACAACTCTAGAATATAGCGCCAAAGAAATACATGATATTGGTTTAGATGAGGTAAAAAGAATAAAAAGGAAAATGTTGAAAATTATAAAAGATTTAAACTATAAAAAAGATTTTGATTCATTTATAAATTTTTTAAGAACAGATCCTAGGTTTTATTCAAAATCTCCAAAAAATCTTTTAATGAATGCAAGAAATATTTCTAAAAAATTAGACGAACAATTACCAAGATATTTTAAAACTCTTCCTAGAAAACCCTATGGAGTAGCTCCTGTGCCTGAATCTATAGCTCCAAAATATACAGCTGGTCGATATGTTGGTACTAGTGTAAATAGTTCAGAACCAGGGTATTATTGGGTAAACACCTATGATCTAAAAAGCAGACCTTTATATTCACTTCCTGCCTTAACCGCGCATGAAGCTGTTCCAGGTCATCATCTTCAAGGATCTTTGAATAATGAGCTTTCAAACAAAATTCCTAAGTTTCGAAGAAATCTATATTTATCTGCATTCGGAGAGGGTTGGGGTTTATATAGTGAATTTTTAGCTGAAGAAATGGGTATTTATGAAACTCCTTACGAACATTTTGGAAAACTAACCTATGAAATGTGGAGGGCATGTAGACTAGTCGTAGATACAGGAATCCATGAATTTGGGTGGTCCAGGGATCAAGCTGTTAATTTTATGAAATCAAATACTGCATTATCTATCCATGAAATAAATACTGAAATTGATAGATATATCTCATGGCCAGGTCAGGCTTTAGCTTATAAAATTGGTGAATTAAAAATTAGATCTCTTAGAAATAAAGTTGAGGAAAAATTAGGCCAAAATTTTGACATTCGAGAGTTTCACGAATTAATTTTAGAAAAAGGAACTGTAACTCTCTCAATTCTTGAAAAAAGAATAAATCAATATTTAGAAAAAAAAGTCCATGAATAATATAAAAAATATTATTGGTAAAGGTTATGACCAAATGTTTTTTAATTCAGGTAAAACATTCTCTTTAGAACTAGAAAAAAAAGGGATTCTAGTTTTTAAAAACTTTATAAATGATAAAGGGCTCGATCAAATAGAACAAGAGGCTATTAAACTAAAATCAAAATCTTTTAAAAGTTCATCTGATTATAACGTATATATTCTTCCATATGATCCAAAATTTCCAAAAAATAGTTCAAGAAATAGACTTATGAGTACAACCAAAAAATGTATTCCAAACGATTTGATTCCAAAAAATTCTAATTTAAATGAATTATATAATTCAACAATTATAAAAAATTTTTTTTGTGATATTCTTAATGTAAACAAATTATATCCCTACAATGATTCTCTTTCAAGCATTAATATAAATTATTATAATCAAGGGGATGGACTTGGTTGGCACTTTGACAATTCTGATTTTACAATTACTCTTTTAATAAAAAATTGTTTAAAAGGAGGTGACTACGAATACTTCAATAAAATCAGATACAAAAATGGAAAAGAAGATTATGAAATAATAGAAAAGATATTAGATGAAAAAATTAAAGGTCAAAAAATTCAAAGTACTAAAGGAGACCTTATGATTTTTAAAGGTAAAGAATCGCTACATAGAGTTACAAAAGTTTTTAAAGGAGAAAGGATTCTTATAACTTTTAATTATAATATAAGAAAAGGCATACCTCTTTCTGAAGAATCTAGAAAAACATTTTTTGGAAGAATAAATTAAATTTTACAAAAAAACCTCACATTTTCTGTGAGGTTTTATTTGTGCGGGTGAAGGGACTCGAACCCCCATGCCGTGAAGCACTAGATCCTAAGTCTAGCGTGTCTACCAATTTCACCACACCCGCTAAATCAAGTTGACAAATATAAATAAGTTTTATTACAAAAATTAATGTCTAAAAATAAATACAATGTATAAATTTGAAAAAAACAAAACTAAATTGGATGAAATTATCAAATGAACAGAAAAGATATATTGAAGAATTATTTGAATTATTAAAAATACCCTCAATTAGTGCAGACTCGAAATTTCAAAAAGATGTTAATGATGCTGCAAATTGGATAAAGGATTCTTTGAAAAAAATTGGGTGTGATAAAGTTGAAATCATAAAGACAAAAGGTCACCCTGTAGTATATGCAGAAAAAATAATCAACACTGAATTTCCTACAGTGCTTGTATATGGTCACTACGATGTTCAACCTCCTGATCCAATTAATTTATGGGATAACCCTCCTTTTGATCCCATTATTAAACAAACAAAACTACATCCTGAAGGAGCTATTTTTTGTAGAGGGGCTTGCGATGACAAAGGACAAATGTTTATGCATATAAAAGCCCTAGAAAAAATGAATCAGAAAAATAATCTAAAATGTAATGTGAAGTTTATGATAGAAGGAGAGGAAGAGATAGGAAGTGAAAATCTTGAAAAGTTTGTTAAAGAAAATAAAACCAAATTAAAATCAGATATTATTTTAATTTCTGATACTGGTATCATTTCAAATAACCAACCTTCAATTACAACTGGTCTTAGAGGTTTAAGTTATATGGAAGTCTCTATAAAAGGTCCTAATAAAGACTTACACTCTGGTCTTTATGGTGGTGCAGTTCCAAATCCAATTAATATTTTATGTGAAATGATATCAAGACTTAAAGATGAGGATAATAAAATATTAATTCCTGGATTTTATGATGATGTTATAGAATATGATGAAGACTCTAGAAATGAAATTAATAAAGAACCCTTTAATTTAAAAGAATTTAAAAACTCAATCAATATATCTGACATACATGGTGAAAAAGATTATTCAACAATTGAAAGAAAATCAATAAGACCAAGCCTTGACGTTAACGGAATATGGGGAGGCTATATGGGAGAGGGATCTAAAACAGTTATTCCAAGTGAAGCTCATGCTAAAATTTCAATGAGACTAGTTCCTAACCAAGATTGGAAAAAAATTAGTAAAATTTTTAAAGATTATTTTATTTCAATTTTACCTAAAAGTGTGAGTGTTAAATTAAAAACACATCATGGAGGTTACCCTTATCTTACTCCAAGTGATAATCCTGGATATAAAGCTGCATATATGGCTTACAATGAAACTTTTGGAATAAAACCTTTACGCAGCAATAGCGGCGGAAGTATTCCAATAGTTCCTATGTTTGAAAAAGAATTAAAAACAAAATCCATACTTATGGGGTTTGGATTAGATACTGATGATATCCATTCTCCAAATGAACACTTTGGTTTATTTAACTTTTTTAAAGGAATTGAGACAATTGAAAAATTTTATAAATATTATTCTGAAATAGTTAATTAATATCTAATAAAAAATAAATCAGAAGATAACCCATCAGTTAAAAACTTTGCTTTTTTTGATATCTTAATTTTATCGCCATCAAAAAACATATTTTTATTAATTATATGATTTTCTGACTGCTTTATTAAATAGTCTTTATACTTATCTCCAAAAAGAGATCTAACTTTTTCAAGTGATACCCCATCTTCTTTTCTAAGACCTGTCATTATAAACTCATTATATAAATCGTTTATATTTAATTTTTCCTCATTAAAAGAAAGTTTATTACTAGTTATAGCTTTTGTATATTTTATATTATTTGATGTATTCCAAGTTCTTCTACATTTACCATCATAACTGTGTGCAGAAGGTCCTATTCCAATATATGATTTCCCATTCCAATAATTTGAATTATTAATTGAATAATAACCGGGTAAAGCAAAACTTGAGAATTCATAATTTTTGTAACCGTTTAATTCTAATTCTCTTATTAAATAGTTATATTGTTTTTCTACAAGCTTTTCATCTAATAATTCAATCTCTCCTCTTTCAACTTTATAATTAAGTATTGTCTTAGGTTCAATCGTTAAAGAATAACAGGATAAATGCGGTGGTTTATATTCTAATGCAGTTTTTATATTATTTTTCCATTTTTCCATTGAACTATATGGAATTCCATATATGAGATCTAAAGAAAAATTATCATATAAACTTGAAATATAATCTAATGCTTTAATTGATTGATAGGGACTATGATTTCTATTTAAAAGTTTCATGTCAAACTCATCAAAAGATTGGACTCCAAGACTAACTCTATTTACCCCGAAATTTTTTATTTTATTAATATAATCCTTTGAAAAATCGTCTGGGTTTAATTCTAAAGTAACTTCTAGTTTGTTTTTAATTTTATGTTTTTTAAAAATATTATTTAGGATTTTTTCAATACAATTAGCTTCCATAAGAGAGGGAGAACCTCCACCAAAATATATACTTTCTATAGGAGATATAATTTCATCAGATCTTAATTCAATTTCTTTTAATATACCTTCTAAAACAATTGATTGATTTTTAAGTTTGGTTGAAAAATGAAAATTACAGTAGTGACAAGCTTTTTTACAAAACGGGTAGTGTATATATATATTAGCCATTATTTTGAAAAAACTATGACTTTACTCTATTTGGATTCTTACTAATAAATGAACTCCAATTATTATAGCCCTTCTCTTTAATTAAACTTTCTTTATTGTAGAAATGACATACTGCAGCTGCAAGACCATCAGTAGCATCTAAATTTTTTGGCATTTCAGAAATTTTAAGCAGATTTTGTAACATCTTTGCTACCTGTTCTTTACTTGCATTTCCATTTCCAGTAATAGCCATTTTTATCTTTTTTGGAGAATATTCAGTTATTGGTATTTCTCTTGAAAGCCCAGCTGCCATTGCAACCCCTTGGGCCCTTCCTAACTTCAACATTGATTGAACATTTTTACCAAAAAAAGGAGCTTCTATAGCAATTTCATCAGGCTTATGTTCATCAATTATTTGAATTGTTCTTTTAAAAATCTGATCTAATTTGATATAATGATTTTCATGCTTTTTAAGATGCAGTTCATGAAATTGAATTAATTTCATCTTATTATTAAGAACATTAATTAATCCAAAACCCATAATATTAGTTCCTGGATCAATGCCTAAAATAATTTTTCCATCAAGCATCATGAAGATTCTTGAGATATGATTCTTATTGGAAGTTCAAATTTTGCGTTAACATATTCCTCAACATTTACTTTTACAGCAGGTAATGCTTGCGGTATATTATAAATCGCATTTTCAATAATTTCTTCAATTCCTTCAATATTGTTTTTTACAAAATCTGATGCATCAATACTTAATAATGAGAAGAATCCTTCTTTATCAACATTAATTACCAATTTAATTTCCTCATCAATCTCAACATTTACATCGATAATTTCTCCAGAAATATACTCTATAATTGATTCCGAAACTATAGATCCAAAACAATCGAAATTTTCTTCTTTATCTAAATCTTCACAGTCACTATAAGAGGGATGTTCATCGTTTAAACTCCATGATGATGCTGATTTAATTTCACTAGCTGGAACTTTACTTGAGTTAAAAAGATCGCAACCGATAAAAATAAAAAAAGGAATAAAAAATAAATTTTTAAAAATTCTTTTAAAACTGATCATTATAATAAAATGATTAATATTTTAATAAAATTACAATATTTTTAGGCAAAAATTAACTTTTAAAAAATCTAGACTTAAAAACAAAGTAAAAAATTACTTGGAAATAATAGTTGTAATATTAGGTTTTATTTTTATTATACTTGGTATAATTGGAAGTTTTCTGCCTATACTACCAGGTCCTATTTTAAGTTGGATTGGATTTTTAATTTTGTATTTATTTGGTGATTTTTCAATAACACTTAAGTTTTTAATTATTACTTTTTTAATTTCAATTACAGTTTTTCTTGCAGATAATATAATTTCAATAATTGGAGTAAGAAAGAGTGGTGGAGGAAAAGGAAGTATTATAGGCAGTATTATTGGGTTAATTTTAGGTCTTTTATTTTTACCCATAGGAATAATTTTAGGACCCTTAATTGGTGCTTTCGTTGGTGAGTATTTGTCTAAAATGAATTTTAAAAAATCATTAAAAGTTTCTTTAGGAGCTTTTTTTGGATTTTTAAGTGGTGTTTTTATAAAATTTATAATGAGTCTTATATTTTTAGGATATTATTTAAAATATATTTGGGTTAATTTTTTTTAAATATTAATTAAAACTTTTTACATATTTTATTTCGTATTTTCGTATTTAACATGAAACTTTTTCTAATAACATTTTTTATAATTCTTTTATGTTTTGCAGGAATTGCAATTAAACTTTTGCTTAAAAAGAATGGAGAGTTTTCAGGAACTTGTGCAAGTCAAAGTCCTTTTCTTAATAAAGAAAATGAAATTTGTGGAATCTGTGGAAAATTACCCTCTGAAAATGAGTGTAAACAATCAGAGATTTTAAAAAATTAATTATCCTAATGGATTCTTTTGATTACAAAAGTGAAATTGAAAAGGCTAAGAAAAATGATCAAAAAGCATTCAACCAATTATTTGACGTTTTTTGGGATCCCTTATTTAATTTCTTGTTAAAAAGAACTAATAATAAAAATAAAGCAGAAGAAATAGCAATAGAATCATTTGCGAAAGCCTTCGATAATTTGGACTCATATAATTTTAATTACGATTTTAAAAACTGGTTATTTTCAATTGCAAAAAACCATCATATAGATCAGTATAGAAAAAAAAATTATTTAGATAAATTTACTTCCAATATTGACGATCCAATTCATTCAGATTTAGTTAGTTTAAATAATAATCCTGAAGATGAATTAATTAATACTCAAAAAATTGAAAATATTCTCTCTCACATAAAAAAATTAAAACAAGATTATCGGATTCTTATTAAATTGAGATATTTTGAAGGAATGAATCTTAAAGAAATTCAAAAAAAAATCAATACTCCGATAAATACGATCAAAGTAAAATTATTTAGGGCCAAAAAAATATTAATTCAATCTATTGAAAAAAATAAATAATATTTTAAAAAAACTTGGTCCAGGATTACTTTTTGCTGGAGCAGCAATTGGTGTATCTCATTTGGTTCAATCTACTCGTGCAGGTGCAGATTTTGGATGGGGTCTTGTATGGGCCTTACTTATAATAAATCTTTTTAAGTATCCCTTTTTTCAATATGGACCAAGATATGCAATATCAACCGGTAAAACACTTTTAGACGGATATTATAGACTTGGAACAGGTTATTTATGGTTTTATTTTATTCTAAATTTCGCAACAATGTTTACAATTCAAACTGCTGTAACAATTGTTACTGCTGGACTTGCTTCGGAGTTATTTGGTCTTACTGAAAGCATGGTTATATGGAGTGTTTTTATTACTGTTTTTTGCACTTTAATTTTAATTTTTGGAAAATATAAAACTCTAGATAAAGTAATTAAAGTTATAATAATAGTTTTAGCTATTAGTAGTCTAATTGCCCTTTTAATTGCTTTCTCAAATAATGACAATTCTATTTCAATAAAACAAATTTTTCCAAGAGGAGGAGGTCTTCTATTTTTAATTGCATTTATGGGATGGATGCCAGCGCCATTAGACATATCTATTTGGCATTCAATTTGGACTTTAGAAAAAAATAAAATTCAAAAGAAAAAAATTAAAATAGTTGATAGTATGTTTGATTTTAACGTTGGATATATAACTACCGTAATCTTGGGCTTATGTTTTATTGGATTAGGAGCTCTTGTGATGAATGGATCTGGAGAATCCTTTTCTAATCAAGGTGGGGTTTTTGCAAAACAACTTATCAATCTTTATACTTCAAATCTTGGTCAAGGAGCCTATTTAATTATTGCCATTGCTGCATTTACAACAATGTTCAGTACAACAATTACTACTTTAGATGCATCTCCAAGGGCAATGTCTAAAACCATACAATTACTTTTTAAAAAAGAAAAAGACTTCTATATTACATGGATAATTATACTTGCAGTTGGAACAAGCTTGATTTTTATTTTTCTTCTTTCAGAAATGGGAAAATTAGTTCAAATTGCTACTGTCCTTTCTTTTATAACAGCTCCTATATATGCATTTCTAAATTATAAGTTAGTAAACAGTGATCAGGTCCCAAAAAATCTTCAGCCTAGTAAAAAATTAAAATTCTTAAGTAACCTAGGTTTAATATTTTTGACTGGATTCACTTTATTTTATCTTTTGAGTCTTGCTTCTTAGTTTGTATCTTTGAAAAAAATATAAATGGAAGTCCTAACTAAAGAGCTTAAACATAAAAAAAAACCTAATTGGATTCGCGTAAAACTTCCTGTTGGAAAAAAATACAAATCATTAAGGGGACTCGTAGATAAATATAAATTAAATACGATTTGCACCTCTGGAAGTTGTCCTAATATGGGTGAATGCTGGGCTGAAGGTACAGCTACTTTTATGATTTTAGGAAATATTTGTACTCGTTCATGCGGTTTTTGTGGAGTTAAAACTGGAAGACCAAATGCTGTTGATTGGGAAGAACCGGAAAAAGTAGCCATGTCCATTAAAATCATGAAAATTAAACATGCAGTTATAACTTCAGTAGACAGAGATGACATCAAAGATATGGGTTCTATTATCTGGGCAGAAACAGTTAATGCGATTAGAAGAATTAATCCAAATACAACTTTAGAAACTCTAATCCCTGATTTTCAAGGAAACACCAGAAATATTGACAGGATAATTAAAGTTAATCCTGAAGTTATTTCTCATAATCTAGAAACTGTAAGAAGACTTACCAGAGAAGTTAGAATTCAGGCTAAATATGAAAGAAGTTTAGACGTTTTAAAGTATTTAAAAAAGAAAAAAGTTAATAGAACAAAATCAGGAATTATGTTAGGTCTTGGTGAAAAAGAAAATGAAGTAATAGAAACAATTAATGATTTGAAAAAGGCTAAAGTTGATGTTTTAACTATAGGTCAATATTTACAGCCCACAAAAAATCATCTTTCTGTTAAAAGTTTCATTACCCCTGAAATGTTTAAAAAATATGGAGATTATGCTATAAATCTTGGATTTCGACATGTCGAAAGTGGACCACTAGTTAGATCTTCATATAAAGCTCACAAACATATCCTTTAGTTTAACATTTTTTTTAAATGATTATCAAAACTGATTTTTTCTTCATTTGAAAAAAACGACATTTTAATTGGCAGAAAATAGAGATGAAAATTCTCAACTAATGGATTTAATCTCCAATAATCTTTTTCAGTTGTTAAAACAATTTGATTTTTTGCTTTTTTACTAATGTGACTTATATCTGAACTAGTATAGTTGTAATGATCAGGATATTTGATGTAAGTGAATTTTAAGTTTTTAGAATTTAAATAATCCAACAAATATGATGAATCTGCGATACCTGTTACTAAAATAAACTCCGAATTAATAAGTGATAAAAGTTCAATTTTTTTATTTCGAGAATATATATTTAGTGAATAAGAAATTTTAGTAAAAAACACCTTTTGATAAGATTCTAATTTTATTCCTTTTAAAAAATTATACCTATCATTTTCATTTAATTCTTTTGGACATTTTGTAACTAATATTATATCAACTCTTTTATGGCCATTTCTCGCTTCTCTTAAATTTCCAACCGGAAAAATATAATCATTAAAAAAAGGAGTATTAAATGTCGTTGTTAAGATTCTTAAATGAGCATTTATTGATCTGTGCTGTAAGATATCATCAAATAAAATTAACTGAGTTTTAGGAATTTCTTTTAAAATCTTGTTAACACCATCATTTCTGTTTTCAGAAACAGCAACTGTAATTTCAGGGAATCTTTTATGAAATTGATAAGGTTCATCTCCAATTAGTTTAGCCGAAGAATCTTTATTTGCAATATAAAATCCTCTCGATTTTCTTTTATAACCTCTACTCAATATTGCTAATTTAAATTTGGATTTAAATAATTCTACTAAATAAATAATTAAAACTGACTTTCCTGTACCTCCCATGGAGAGATTTCCTACACCAATATTTGGAATCTTATGATATTTAGATTTAAATATTTTTAAATCAAAAAGAATATTTCTGCAAGAGCTAAATAAATAATAAATTATACCTAAAGGGAAAAGTAAGAATCTAACTATTTTCATGGCGATTAAGATAAATATTATATTTGTATTCTATCAAAGAAAAAATGTTTGTTAGTGATATTATAGAAATTATAGAGGAATGGGCTCCTCTAGAATATTCAGAGGATTTTGATAATGTAGGTCTTTTAACAGGAGACCCTAAATCTAATTGTACAGGTGTTCTTATCACATTAGATACCATAGAGTCTATAATTGATGAGGCTATAAAAAACAAATGTAATCTCATAGTTAGTTTCCACCCAATAATCTTTTCAAGTTTAAAAAAAATTTCAAAATCTGACTATGTTCAAAAAACTATTTACAAAGCTATACAAAATAATATTTCTATCTATGCTATTCATACAAGTCTTGATAATCACAAATATGGAGTAAATCATAAAATAGCAGAAAAATTAAATCTAATCAACACCGAAATTTTACTTCCAAAAAATGATACTTTAAGAAAGCTTATTGTTAATGTTCCTGAATCTAATGAAGATGATTTATTAAAAGCGCTTCATGACGCTGGTGCTGGAATACTTGGAAATTATGAAAATTGTAGTTTTTCTATTGAAGGGAAAGGTACTTTTAAGGGAAATGAATTAAGTAATCCAAATATTGGAGATCCAGAAAAAAAAACATCTATAGTTGAAAAACAAATTCAACTAGTTTTTCAAAAGCATCATGAGTCTAGAATTTTAAAAACACTTTTTAAAAATCATCCTTATGAAAGTGTAGCATATGATATATTAAATTTAAACAATCTAAATCCTGATATAGGTATGGGTGTTTTTGGTTCCTTAAAAAAATCTCTTAGTGAAAATGATTTTATAGAGCTATTGAAAAAAACTTTTAAAACTCCTCTAGTTAGACATAGTAAACTTTTAGGCAAACCAATAAAAAAAGTTGCTTTACTAGGAGGCTCAGGAAGTTTTGCAATAAATTCTGCCATTAAAAAACAAGCAGATGTATTTCTTACATCTGATCTAAAATATCATAACTTTTTTATGGCTGAAAATAAAATTGTTTTAATGGATATTGGTCATTATGAAAGTGAACAATACACTAAAAATCTAATATTTGATTTTCTTAAAGAAAAATTAAGTAGTTTTGCAGTCGTTTTATCAAGTATAAATACTAACCCTGTTAACTATTCATAAAAATGGCCAAAAAAAAAGAGATAACAATAGAAGAAAAACTTAGAGCACTTTATGATCTTCAATTAATTGATTCAAGAATTGATGAAATTAGAAATATTAGAGGAGAACTTCCATTAGAAGTTGAAGATTTAGAAAATGAAATTGCTGGATTAAATGCAAGACTAGAAAAATTTAACGAAAGCATTAAAGACAGTAATGATGGTATTTCTGATCAAAATATTTTGATTGAACAAGCTAAAGAGCTTAGAAAAAAATATGAAGAAAAATTAAAAAATGTTAGAAATAATAGGGAATATAATTCAATTGTAAAAGAGCAAGAATACCAAGATTTAGAAATTGAACTAGCTGAAAAAAAAATAACTCAATTTAAAGAACAAATTGAGCAAAAAAATGAATCTATTTCAGAATTAAATCAAACAATAAAGGAAAGAAACGACCATTTAAAGTCTAAGAAAAAAGAACTTAATTCTATAATGAAAGAAACAGAAAAAGAAGAGAATGTTTTATTAAAAAAATCTAATGAATTTGAAAAGCTTATTGAAGAGCACTTAATTAAGGCATACAAAAGAATTAGAAATAGTGTAAAAAACGGATTAGCTATAGTTCCTGTTCAAAGAGGTGCTGCAGGTGGATCTTTTTTTTCTATTCCCCCTCAAGTGCAATTAGAAATTGCTTCAAGAAATAAAATAATTATTGATGAGCATAGTGGAAGGATTTTAGTTGATCCTGAACTGGCTGCAGAGGAAGAAAATAAAATTAAAAAATTAATCTAATTATTTTTAATCCCAATAATCATAAACCAAAATATCCTCGGTATGAGGACGAAATATAGCTGAAAACTCTTTATGTATAGGATGGGGTAAATATATACTATCCATGTCATAAGAGTTTTTAAATTTCATGGTAATAATATGAGTAAATCCTTTATCAAGACCTCTTAAAGATATATTTTTCCCATAATAAAAATCCTTTACCTCATCTATCTCTTGAAGTTTATATGAAGCATTTTGAATCATTTTTAAAGTATCGTTAGAAATACTATCCTTAAATTTTAGGAGCACTATATGATTAAGAGTATATCTTGACAAATTTGAATCATCACTAAAATCTTTTTTATCATAAAAGTAATAACCTACAAAAAGGGTCACCACATAAAAAGTGAAAAGCATAAAGAAAGAAACCTTATCTGTATTTCTAAATGGCATGAAATTATAATTTTTATAAAAATAATATATTTATTATTGTATTATATTAAAATTATTAAAAAGTAAAAATTGTCAAACTACACTATAGAACTATTAACTCAAGAATGGATTAGAAATACGCTAATCACTTTTTTATTAATTCCAGGTGTTATACTTATTGGAAAATATAATAGTTCTAACAAAAATATTTTTCTTTTAAAATGTGTTAGTATTATTTTATTAATAGTGACTATAAGTGGACATATACTTGATATAAATAATAATAATTGGACAGTTAGCGAACATCTTCCTCTCCACCTTTGCGCCATGAATCAATTAATTTGTTGTTTTATTTTATTTATTCCTAAAAAACAATTTTTGTTTGAATTTCTTTTTTATGGTGGAGTAATCGGAGGGATTCAAGCTATTTTAACTCCTCAAATTAACTATTATGATGGAAGTTATTTTATGTACTTTAAATATTACTTAGCGCACTCCCTTATAATAATATTCCCTTTGTTTCTCTATTTTAATTTAGGTTTTAAGCTTACAAAAAATTCATGGTTAAGAGTTTTTTTAGCCGTAAATATTTTAATGGTTTTAATTATGCCTTTAGACTTTTTAATTGATGCTAATTATATGTATTTAGCTGAGCCTCCTGAAATTGATAATCCATTAGTAATTGGAAAATGGCCTTATTATTTAATAAACCTCGAATTTATTGTAGTGACTCTATTTTTACTCACCTATCTTTTATTCAAAAGTAAAATTAAAGTTGTAAAAATTTAAAGTATTAATGAAGTATTTTTAATGAGTTTTTATTGTATAAACATTTCTTTTATTTTTTCTATTTTAGTACGTTTTTAGAGTTTTAAAAAATTGATTTATAGATTATTAAAATATTCTTACTTATTTACATTTTTTTTTATAAGTAATTTAATTTATTCTCAAGGCTGGTGTCCTCCTTCAGTAGATGAAAACAATCGTGCATTAGAATTTGATGGAATTGATGATTTTGTCAATTTGCCATATATTTTCAATCCAAATGAGGACTTTACAATTAGCTTTTGGTATTATAAAGATTCTTGGGGTACTGCAGGTACAGATATAGTGTTATGTCAAAAAACAGGTAATTTAGGAGGGGGTACCGAACCTGGTATGACAATTATAGCCCAGGATCCAAGAACCTCCAGCAAAAGGGCAAGACATAGAAGTTTTCTAAATGGTAATAATAAATATATGGAGCAGGAATTAGAACTAAATAAATGGACCCACATTGCTTTAGTTCATGATACAAATGGTGGATCAACTTATCCAAATGGAGAATTACAATGGTATTATAATGGTATTAAACATGGTAAGCCAGATAATATGCAAAATGCTAAATCAAATAATGATGGAGGATTTTTAATTGGAAAAAACAGACAAAGCGCCTCTTATTTTAAAGGATTGATTGATGAATTTAGAATTTGGAATACTACTCGAACTTCTGCTCAAATTCAAAATGATCTTCATAATAATGCTGACCCTACAGACACTTCTTTATTAGTTCATTTTAATATGGAAACTGTTACCTCAACTACATTAGTTAACAACTCATTTTGGGGATCTCTCTATAATGGAACACTTACTAATGGGGTTACAAGTACTTTAACTACTAACAGTGCTAAATTAACATCATTTGTATACAACAAAAACTCCTATAATAAGACTGAAAAAAATCCAACACCTTTAATTACAGGAGAATCTGGTGGAGTTTTTAGCTCTTCCGCTGGACTAGTTTTAGATGCTGGAACAGGGCAAATTGATATTTCAGCTTCAACCCCTGGAGCTTATACTGTCAACTATACTATTCCTGCCTCATGCGGTTCAGCTTCATCTAAAGTAATAACCATTACACCATCAAACACTATAGATTTTTCTTATCCTAATAATACCGTTTGTTTAACTGAGGGTATTGTATCGCCAACATTAATAAATGGTGGTCCTAGTGGTGGAATTTATTACTCTGAACCTCTAGGGTTATTTTTAGACAAAGACTCAGGTAATATTACAACAGCCTCATCAACAGTTGGCGATTATGAAGTTTTTTATTCTAGAGATTCTAATCTTGGAAGTTGGACAAAAATAGGTGAAATTGACCCTCAAGTTGGAGCATTTGGCAAATATTCAAACCAAAACAGATTTGGGATTTCTGTAAGACTAAATGCTGCAGGAAACTTTATAACTATTCTTGCTCCAAATGAAAATAGTAACTTTACTAGAGCTTCACAAATGGAATCATATTTCTATGATCCGGATTCTGGAAATTGGGAAAAAGTTGGACATAATATTGGTGGTGATACCGTTCAACCTAATTGGCAAAATGGAAACACCTCTCAAATTGCCGTTAATGATAATGGAGATATTATTGCAGTCACTAACTCCAAAAATGACATTGGATGTAACGACTGTGGTTCTGTAAGAGTTTTTAAAAGAAAAAATGGGATATGGAGTTCGTTAGGAAATCCAATATTTGGAACTACTGGAAGTCAGGGAGAATTTGGGCTATCAATTGCTCTAAATTCACCAGGTAATATCATTGCTATTGGTGACAATAGAAGTAATGAAGATGGTGTTGATAATGGGGTTGTGCACATGTATGAATTTGATGGAACAGATTGGGTTCGAAAAGGAGGTGCTGGTCCCAATGAGGGTAGAATTTTTCCAGCAGCAGGTGTTGGCACTAATCGTTTATGGGGCTGGAGTGTTGATTTAGATTCTACTGGAAATACTGTGATTATTGGAAGCAAAGATTATGATAATGGTTCTGATAATCTTGGAAAAGCTGTTGTATATAAATTTGATGGCGCAAATTGGAACCAATACGGATTAAATACACTTGAACCAAACTCTTTAAAAAATGATAATATGGGAAGAGGTTTTGGAGCAGATGTTTCAATAAACGCCGATGGAAATATTATTATTATTGGAGATCCTGACAATGACCAAGATACTAATCCTGATTCTGGTGCTAATCAAAATTCTGGAAGAAGTCATGCATACAAATACAATGCTAACACTAATTTGTGGGAAAAATTAGGTTGGGCCGATGTCTTCAGTGCATCAAATACCAATACCTTAAACCGTGATTTAGATGAACTATATTCAGGTCATTCTGTAGCTTTAAATTCTAATGGATCAGTAGCAGCTATTGGAGAACCTCAAAAATATGAAAAAGATGATTTAGGAAGTGTCTCAATTTATAGACAGACTCAAGAAATTATTAGTGGACAAGTTACAACAACTTGGACCAGAGAAGAGACAATTTCAGGCGTGCAAAATAAAGCTAGATTTGGTTGGAGTGTAGACATAAATGCAAAAGGAGATGTTGTTGCTGTAGGTGCTCCTAATTATGAAATATCAGGTAACGGGGGTATTAAAGATGAGGGAAAGGTATACATATACAAACGTGATTTTGATGAAACAAGAGACCCTTTTAAAATTAAAATTGTAGATAGTGGAACATATGATACCACTATAAGTTATCCAGGATCACCTACCTTAAATCAAGGAGATAGTCCAATAACACCAACAATAAATGAATCTGGAGGAACTTTTACCGTTACACCAACATATAGTAGTATTGAATATTCTGGTGAGTGGGGACCATCAGGAGCATATTATTTAAGTATTGACCCAATTACTGGAGTTATATCACCATCAGTTTCATTAGCAGGAACTTATAGCATTACATATACAATTGGTTGTGATAGTACAACTAGATCTATAACAATTAGATCTGTCAATGATATTGATCATACTCTGACTTACTCACCTACAACTGCTTGTCTTGAAGATGGTAATAATTTGAGACCTAATATAATTCCAACAACAAATCATAGTACTGTTCCTAGAATTTATTTAGATCCTGGAAATATTAATAGTTATGCAAATGTGGGCAGTGCAAGTTTGGGTTCAATTATAACAAATTTAACAACAAATAGTTCATACAGTCATTGGAGAGGTCCTAGAGGTGATGACTTTAGACACCATCCAAACTTCCAGCTGGGTGTTAACGGCTCTGAACTTGAACACATTCCTGGTTATTCATGGAAGATAAATAGTACCCACGAGAATAATCATATTCGTCAAGAGAATGCAGGTAGTAATTCTAGAAGATCTTTTCCGCGAGATGACTTTTCAATAAGTCTGTGGGTAAATGAGACAAACTGGAGTGATGGTACCACGATTATTAATTTTGCAAATAGCTCAAACACATCAGGGCAATTTAAATTTTACTACAGCATTGCAGGAATTCCATCTATTTTTATTAATGGAGCTACTTATTCAATGGGAAATTTTTTGCCAAATAATAATCAGTGGTATAATTTTATTATTACCAGACAAAAAGCTGGTGATGGTACTAGCTCAACTTTGAAATTTTTTGTAAACGGAGAATTGAAGCATACTGAACTTGGAACTACAGCAGTAACGTTACAAAATATTGGTGATATTCGTATTGGAAGAGAAATAATAGCTGTTGGTGGCAGCACTGATAACAGGGCATTTGTAGGTCAATTTGGGCCAATTAAGATTTTTAGTGATGCTTTATCACAAAATGAAGTTGAATATGAATTTGATTCTTTTGCTCCTCGTTATCTAACCGATTCGTTTAATTCTAGTCCAGCTGGGCTATCTATAGATATTAATACTGGAATAATTGATATTGCTGGATCAGTTACTGGTACTTATTCAGTTACTCTTTCTTGGACAGAGCCTATTGCCTCGACTCTGCAATCAGCTCAGACTTCTTTAACTATTGAGACAGGTATTGCCAGCTTTACTTATCCTGAAATAGTTTATTGTCAATCGACCATAGGAATTGTTACTCCAACAATTACTGGAGTTACTTCAGGCACATTTACTGTAAGTCCTACGGGATTAAGTATTGATCCAATTACCGGTGCTGTTTCTCCTTCAGTATCCTCTGTGGCAACCTACACTATTATATATACTACTCCTGGAATTTGTAGTACATTAACTACTTATACACTAGCAATTACCTCTGGTGATCCAACTCTTACTTATCCAGCATCATCATTCTGTAATAGCGATGTTAATATTATTGCTCCCATAATATCAACTCTTGGAGGTACATTTACTGCAAGTCCTGCTGGATTAAGTATAGATTTAACTAATGGTGAGATTACCCCAAATTTATCTTCAACAGGAACTTATACAATTGAATATTCAATTGCTGGAGGTTGTACTTCTAGTTCTTCTTTTACCGTCGTTATTAATGAAGAAGATGATTCTTCCTTTAGTTATAGCTCTGATTCTTTCTGTATTGGTGAAACCTCAGTAGCTACTCCAACTTTCACAACTCTTGGAGGTACATTTACTGCAAGTCCTACAGGATTATCTTTTGATGTTTTAACAGGAGTTATATCTCCAGGGTCTTCTTTAGCTGGAACTTATAGTATTACCTATACTACTCCTATAACAAAAAATTTAAACTATGTCATTCCACAGCAATCAAATCTAATAGGGCACTATCCTTTAGATAACAATAAAGAAGATGTTAGCGGAAAAGGATTTCATGGTACTGTTACAGGAACATCCAACCCGCTATCTGCGAGCAATAGGCATGGAACTGTATCTTCAGCATTAGAATTTGATGGTGACGATTCAATTTATTTTGGTGATGAAATGCTAGATGAATTTAATGGAACAACTAGAGATTCATTTACAATAAGCATATGGATTAAATATAATGTTGGAGCTCAAAAGAGTTTTATGTCTCTTGGAGCATATGGGTGTAATAATAATACTCGAGGAGCTATTTTTAGAACCGGTGGTAGCACTAGTGAATTTAGTGGTTGTAATAAAAGAGGGAGAATTACTGGAAACTTTGCAGATAATAATTGGCATCATTATGTCTATAGATACGATAAAAATCAAGGAAGAAGAGTTTTTGTTGATGGAGTTTCAAGAGGTGTAGAAAAAGCTGGAGAAACAAATTTACATAACATTATTACAAGTGGTTTAACAATTGGAGGCGGATATCATCCATCTTCAGGAAGCTTTATTGGTTTTCTTGACGATCTAAAAATATGGAACACCCCTTTAACTGATGCTGAAATCCAAAATTTATATAACGATGAAGTTGTTCCTCCACCTTCTCCTAGTTTAAAACCAATATTAGGTTGCGTTAGTAGTACAACCATTTCAATAACAATAACTGAAAATGAAGACGCTGATTTTACTTATCCTGAAATTTTTTATTGTCAAGCTACTATAGGAACTGTTACTCCAACAATTACTGGTATATTATCAGGGACTTTTACATCAAGTCCAACTGGGTTAGTTATTGACCCCTCCACTGGTATTATTACTCCAGAACTATCCTCTGTGGCAACTTATACAATTGAATATACAACTCCTGGAGCTTGTGAAGGAACATCATCTTTTACACTTTCCATAACTGATTTTGAAGAAGATGCCAGTTTTAATTACCCTGATCTTTCTTACTGTAAGTCAACTATTGGAACAGTTACCCCTTCAATTACAGGAGTATCATCTGGAAGTTTTACAGCAAGCCCAACCGGATTAATTATTGATCCTGTAACTGGAATAATTACTCCTGAACTATCAGCCGTAGCTACATATACTATTGAATATACTACTCCAGGAATTTGTTCGACAACCTCCTCAGTTACTTTTGTGATAAAACAAACTGACGATCCAACTTTTAGTTATAGCTCAGATTTATTCTGTAAAGGTCTATCCGCTTTAGTTACTCCTACCATAGTAAGTCTTGGAGGGACATTTACATCTAGTCCAACCGGGTTATCAATTGATTCATTAACAGGGCTTATTAATCCCGAAATTTCTTTAGCAGGAGTTTATAGTATTACCTATACCAATTCATCAACTTTTGGTTGTGTAAGCACTACAACAATTTCCATTACAATAGCTGAAAAAGCCAGTGGGACCCTATCTTACCCTCATGAAGATATTATACTTGATGCTAAATTTTGCGCAAGAGATGCTAATATTATACCTACTGTTGTATCAACTGTTTCTGGCACTTTCTCGAGCTCCCCAAGTGGTTTAGATATTGATCCTATTTCTGGAAAAATAAAATTCTCATCTTCTTCTCCTGGAAATTATACTGTTTTGTATGAAATGCCATCTCTTTATTGTGGAACCACCACATTGAGTAAAACAATTGCAATTAAGGGTAATTGTGATGGTAGTGATACTGATGGAGATGGTGTACCAGATAATACAGAACTTCTTCCTCCTTACAACTCTGACCCCTTAGATGGATGTAGTTATTATTTTGTTGAACAACACCGTGATTTTGTTTCAGCTGCCTGGGCTGCTCTGGATTGTGACGGGGATGGAGTAGCCAATGAAGATGAATTAAGTGACAATACTGACCCTACAAATTCATGTAGTTATAAAAGCCAAAGTATTACCTTACCCATTACTGCTATTGGATTAGACTGTGATGAAGATGGAGTCCCTGGTTATATAGAAAACTCCCAAGATAAAACTGACTCATTAAATAGTTGTTCATTGGTAATTGAAAATATAAGCTTAACTGTTTATTCATTAGAAGATTGTGATGGTGATGGAGTAAGTAATGCTGATGAAGCTTCAGATAAAACAAATCCATTAGACGGTTGTAGTTTTGCCCTGTCTAGATCAGGAAAAGGTAAGACTAAAGCCTGGAAAGCTCTGGATTGCGATGGAGATGGTGTATTAAACGGTAATGAAGAAAGAGATGGAACCGATGTCTTTAATAATTGTAGTTATTTTCTTTCTAGTATGACAATAAATCCTACTAAAGGATTTGATTGTGATGGTGATGGAGTTACAAATTGGCAGGAAATTCAAAGTTTTACTGATCCAACTGATGAATGTGATCTTGATCCTTCAACCATAGATTTTGAAATTTCAAATGAATGGTATGAAACTGATTGTGATGGGGATAATTTTAAAAACTCAGTTGATGTTTTCCCGTTTTATAAACTTGAATGGTTTGACACAGATAATGATCTAGTGGGTAATAACAAGGATCTAGATGATGATAATGATGGTATTATTGACACTGAAGAAGGAGATGATGATATAGATAATGATGGGAAATCAAATGCCATGGATACCGATAGTGATGGAGATGGCTGTCCAGATGCAATTGAAGCAGGATATAGTGATCCAGATAATAATGGAATACTTGGAAGTGGTACTATAGCGGTTGACTCAAACGGAAAAGTTCTTTCAAACGGAGGATATTCTCAAATTGCTGATAATGATTCTAATAACATTTATGATTATTTAGAATTTGGATCAAAAGTGGATATTATAACAAACCCTAACAAAACTTATGAAATTTATCGTCAATCTTCTATTGAAATAAGCGCAACAGCAGAAGCAAAATCTCCTATATCCTATAAGTGGCAATTAAATAAAAATGGTGCTTCCATTTCTTCTAAATCTAATGGTTGGGAAGATATAAACGATAATCAAGATTATACTGGAACCAAAACCGATAAACTATCTATTTTAAATCCCCAATTTAGCATGGAAGGCTGGAAATATAGATTGGTTACATTTTCTCCTTGTTATGTTTGTGGCGGTGAAACTATTTCAGAACCCGCAGAACTTATAATCTCTGAATTATTTATTCCAAGTGCTTTTTCTCCTGATGGAGATGGTATAAATGATACTTGGAATATTCGAGGTGGATTATATAATTATCCTAACAATAATCTGGTGATTTTTAACAGATGGGGGCTTAAAATTTATGAAGCAGATGGATACAATAACAATTGGGATGGAACTAACAAGGGTAATTCTAACTCAGGAAATGATAGTAAACTTCCTGTGGGAACTTATTATTATGTTTTAGACCTAAATGGTAATGGAAAAAATGTTAAAAAAGGATTTATATACTTAACAAGATTAAATGAATAAATATTATTTAAACATATTGCTGTTTTTATTAATAGTTGTCCCCTTAAGAAGTCAGCAAGAATCTTCTTTTAATCATTATATGTTTAACTCCCAACTATTTAATCCTGCTTTTGTCGGTCTTGAAGAAAATTTAACCATCAGTTCTCTAAATAATATTCAATGGGTTGGTTTTGATGGAAACCCTTCTACAAATTCATTGCTTTTTGATGCTTCATTAGAAAATAGTCTAGGTATAGGGGCTGAAATAATCAGCGACAGAATAGGTCCTTTAAACAGTAACTACTTAGCTATTGATCTTTCCTATCATTTACCTTTAAATAATAAATCTAATCTTTCAGTAGGTCTTAAATTAAGTGGAAATGATCATAATATTAATCTTAGTGAACTAGATTATGATAATCTATCAGATCCTACCGCTCAAGTAAAAGAAAGTTACTTTATAACAAATATAGGGTTTGGTTTATATTACTATTCAGACAATCTTTATCTAGGTTTTTCTGTTCCTTATTTTTTTCAACCTAATAAAATTAATAAACAAAGGCATTTATACTTATCTGGAGGATACAAAAAAAGTTTAGGAAGTAAGTTTAAAATAAACCCTAATTTCTTAGTTAAAAAAACAAAAAATTCTCCAACCAGTATAAGTCTTTCATCAATCCTTTTTTATAACGAAAATTTGTGGGTAGGAGCAAATTTTGGATCCAGTAATAAAAACTTTACATCACCTAATATAGATGGTGGAGAAATTTCTTTTATGACAGGTTTTAAATTATCTAAATCTTTCACTTTAGGATATTCTTATTCTTCATCAATAGGAAAATGGACCTCTTCATATAATAGTAATTCTCATGAAATTTATATAAAGTTTAAAACAGGAAACTCAT
>CETH01033373.1_pt1 | contig 92354 bp, 84 predicted proteins | sample 361461 | NCBI WGS metagenome assembly CETH01 (sample SAMEA2622695, study PRJEB7988) | marine metagenome | isolation source: saline water (ENVO:00002010), including | reverse complement strand
ATGCAATTATAACACCTGAATTTATTCCTAAAGTTGATATTTTTATATATGACTTGACTGGTTTCATTTTACTTAATTCTTTTTTTGATTTATATACCCTTAAAGAATTAATCGTTGATAGTTTTATATAATATGTATTACCTCGTTTTATAATAGCTAAAGTATCATTTTTTATCTGTATTTTAATATGCAAAATAGAAGTCAAAATATAAATTATTATCAACGAGCTAATAAATAATGTCATGTATAAAACATATAAATTAACTCCACTTTCTATTATTGGTTCACTACCAAGATTTTTTATAAATAAACCAGTAAGAACACCTAATTCTACTCCTAAAATTAATCCAAAAAAAAGATATATAGATTTAGGAGATCTTGAAATATATATTGAGGGTAGTTTTTTGCTCAAAATTAATTCTCACTAAAGATTTTCATTTTATTATTTTTCATATGATTAATTTGTTTTAGATAATTTATAATTTCTTCAAGCCATTTAAAGTTATCATCTTTAATATGTATTTTAACCTGCATATAGCCAATTTTAGCATTTTTATTAAATATTTTTGATAAGTATATTTTTATACTTTCAATTGGTTGATCAAAATATATTGTTAAGTTTTTATTTTTAAGATTTATCATATTAATTCCAATCAATTTAGAATATATTTTAATTTTTTGAGTTTGCAATAATAGCTTTACTTGCCTTGGCACTTTACCAAACCTGTCTATCAGCTCTTTTTCAAAATCATCAATATTATCATAGTCTTTAATTCTTGCTAATCTTTGATACAACATCAACCTTTCAGATAAATCCAAAACATAAGAATCTGGAATTCTAGAATCTATTCTTAAATCTAATGAGACATCGTTAAATTCAAAATTTATATCTGATTGTTCTTTATTTTCTAATAAATTTTCTACAGAATCTGAAAGTAATTTTGTATATAATTCAAAGCCCACAGCAGATATATAACCTGATTGTTCAGATCCAAGCAAATTACCTACTCCCCTAATTTCTAAGTCTCTCAGAGCAATCTGATATCCGGAACCCAGTTCATTAGCAGACAATATTGTATTTAATTTTTTTTGACTTATTTCAGATATAGATTTATTTTTTTCTACTAATAGATAAGCATACCCTTGAACATTACCCCTTCCAATTCGACCTCTAATTTGATAAAGTTGCGAAAGTCCAAACTTATCTGCATCATCAATAATCAAAGTATTAACATTCGGAAAATCTATACCTGACTCAATAATGGTTGTACATAGTAAGACATCGAATTTTTTATCTCCAAAATCCTGCATTATTTTTTCTAATCTTTTTTCATCCATTTGTCCATGGGCAATACAAATGCTTATATTAGGCAAAAGTTTTACTAAATTCTTAAAAATAACTTCAATATCATTTACTCTATTATGAAGAAAAAAAACTTGCCCTCCTCTATCTTTTTCTCTTAATATAGCTTCAGATATAATCGAATTCGTTTTTTCTGAAATAAAAGTTTTAATTGGTAATCTTTCGTTAGGTGGTGTTTCTATAGTACTCATATCTCTTATACCAGATAATGACATTTGTAATGTTCTTGGAATTGGCGTAGCACTTAAACTTAAAATATCAATATTTTTATATAATCTTGAAAGAAATTCTTTGTGACTAACACCGAACTTATGCTCTTCATCAATAATTAATAAACCAAGGTTCTTAAATCTAATATCTTTTTGAATTAATCTGTGAGTACCTATGACTATATCAACAGAACCATTATTTATTTTTTCTACAGTTTGTTTTTGACTTTGTTTGTTTTTAAATCTTGATAAAACATCAATTTTTACAGGAAATGGTTGTAGGCGACTAATGAATGTTTCAAAATGTTGTTGAGCTAAAACTGTTGTGGGAACCAATATTGCAACTTGTTTACCTGACTGTACAGCTTTGAATGCTGACCTTAGAGCAACTTCCGTTTTTCCATAACCTACATCACCGCAAACTAATCGATCCATTGGGGATGACAATTCCATATCAGCTTTAACTTGATTTATTGTAGTAATTTGATCATTGGTTTCTTCGAATGGAAAACTAGATTCAAGAGAGTTTTGCCAAGTACTATCAACATCAAAAGAATAGCCTTCTTGTATTTTTCTAGAAGCATATAAACTTATTAATTCACTTGCCAACTTTTCAGTTGCTTTATATGTTTTCCTTTTTATATTTGTCCACTCTTGGGTGCCAAGTCTTGTTAATTTTGGGTTTTCATCTCTTCCAGATTTATAAACCTGTATTCTATCTAAATGTTCCGTAGGTATGTATAATTTATCGTTATTTGCATATAATAATTCAAGGTATTCATTATTATCACTTTTAAGTTGTGTTCCTAAAAACTTACCTACACCATGATCAATATGTACAACAAATATACCAACTTTTAATTCGCTAATTTTTGTTGCCTTTTTTATTTGTTTTTTTCTTGATATGATTCTTTGTTTTTTTATACCGAAGGTCTCTAAATCTGAAAAGAATATCAACTTTTTACTATCATCTAAATTAATTTGAAAACCATTAGAGATATATCCTTCTATAAGAATAATTTTATCCATTAATTTACTTTGATCTAGATCATAATGCTTTAGTTTTCTTTCACTTAATAATTCTATTAGCCTATCTTTATGATTAGTAATAAAAATATATTTATTGTCTTCATTATTGATTTCAATATAATTAATAATTTCATCAATACCATATAAATTTATATTTAACCTTGAAAATAATTTCTGGGTAAATTTTTCAAAAGGTTCTAATTTATCCCATTCAGATAAATTTAGGGAATTATATTTTTCTAATTGGTTTTTCAAGCTTTTGATATCTATTCTGGAAATCGGAAAAAAATATGGAATTTCTCCACGTTCTTCTTTATTTTTTCTTAAGTTTTCTAACCTTTTTTCATAATCTACCAACTGACTTAATGCTAAGTCTTTTTCTAAGTTTATTATCTGAAAATCATCCGAAAGATAATCAAAAATAGTACCAGACTTAAGAAACCCCGAATACTTTGTATTATTTTTCTCATGAAGAGTATTTTTTATCTCTTGTTGTAGTATAGGTTTTTTATCCACAAAATTAGAGAAATCCATTTTCTTGAAAATATTACTAAAAGTTTTCATATCAATAAATTTTGTCAAAATTTCTTTTGTAGGAATAATTATTATTTCTTCAGTATTATTAATCGATCTTTGAGTTACTGGATCAAAAAATCTAATTGTATCTACAGTATCTCCATAAAACTCTATTCTTACTGGATTAGGATAGTTAGGAGAATAAATATCGATTAAACCTCCCCTAATTGATAGTTTGCCTGGAACATCTACAATTGATTCATGGTCATATCCTATTGATATAAAAAAACTAACTAATTGCTTTAGATTTTCTTCATTATTAATTTTTATCTGTTTACAAGAATCATGAAATATTTTTCTTGTGATTGTCTTGTCAGTAATAGAGTTTAGTGACGAAACAATTATTGGTATAGTCTTATGTTTGTAATAATATTCAATACTTGCTAAACATCTAATTCTTTCCATTTCAATATCATGATTTTTTGAAAAATCCTCATAATAAATATCATCAGATTCTGGAAACATTAATATGTTATATTCGTCACCAAGATAATAAAGCAGTCTCTCATATAATTCATTCGCCGCGGATGCGCTCTCCGTTATTATAATAAATGGTTTTTTTTGAACGCGTAGAAATGCCGCTAAAAAAAAATCTTTAGCAGGTGTGAATAAACTCATATCAAAGTTTTTAGAAGAATTTATATTCTTCACTATCGATTTGAACTTATTATTCTTTTCTAATATCGGTAGTATATTATATATTGACATTTAATTACTATCAAAATATTTATTATAGAAAATTTTAAAAATCCGTGAAACTATTTATCATGTGAATAATATAAAAATATAATAAAGTATATATAAAATAAGTTAATATTATGGAAGAAATATCAAAAACTATGACTTATAAAAGAATTGTCATAAAACTTGGCACAAATTTACTAACCTCAGGTAAAGAATATCTAGACCTAAATATATTTAAATCTTTGTGCGAACAAATTTCTGAAATAAAATCAAAAGATATTCAAATAATTTTAGTTAGTTCTGGTGCTGTAGCTTCTGGTAGAGGCATCATTAAGCACACATCACATATAGTTCCCAAAAATAATGTTGCTTATAGACAGATGCTTGCTGCAATTGGTCAACCAAAATTAATGTTAACTTTTGCTGAGTGCTTTAAAGAAAATAACCTATTAGTAGCACAAGCTTTATTATCTAGATCTGACTTAAACAATAGATCTAGGTATCTAAACCTAAGAACAACTTTAGAAAAATTATTATCAGTTAATGCTATTCCTATAGTTAATGAAAACGACGTAGTGGCCGTTGACGAATTATCAGGAGATTTTTTTGGTGACAATGATAGGTTATCTGCTATGGTTGCTAACTCCATTGATGCTGATTTATTAATTCTACTTGGCGACACAAATGGATTATTTACATCAGACCCACATATAGATAATAATGCTAAGTTAATTCCTTACGTTGAGAATATTGATAAAAATATTGAAAACTTAGCTCATGCATCTCATAGTTCACTAGGTAGAGGAGGCATGATAAGTAAGCTTGCTGCTGCTAAAATATCCATGGATTCAGGAATACCAATGATAATTGCATCTGGTAATAATGATAGTTTACGAAAAATAGTCATTGAAAATAAAAACGTAGGAACAATTTTCAAGCCTAAAGTTAGTAGAGTTGAAAGTAGAAAAAGATGGATACTAACTGGACGAAGTGAAAAAAAAGGAAAACTATTTATAGACCAAGGTGCGTATGAAGCAGTTAAAAACGGTGGAAATAGCCTCTTGCCTGCGGGAATTCAAGGTATTAATGGTGATTTTAATCGTGGAGATATAATTGAAATAAATAAAGATGAACATATTCTTGGCTGGGGGATTACTTCTTATAGCTCTAAAGATATAATGATAATTAAAGGAAAACAATCATCAGAAATACACAAACTTATAAGTGATTTTTATGGTGAGGAAATTATTCATAGAAACAATATGGTTATTTCATGACTGATACAACGAAAAAATATGATCTAATATCTCAAGCAAAACTTGCAAAATTTTCCTCCAAAAATTTAGCAAACTTATCCACCAATGAAAAAAACTCTATACTTTCAAAAATTTCAGAAAATCTTAAATATTATACTAATGAAATTCTAATAGAGAATCAAAAAGATATATCTATAGCAAAAATTAATGGAATGGAATTCCATACTATAGAGAGAATGATTCTTGATTCTAACCGAATCAAAGACATGATAAATGGTATAAAAAATATTATTAATTTAGAAGATCCCATTGGAAAAACAATAGAAGAAAAAATACTACCTAATGGATTAAGTTTAAGAAGAGTTAGAGTTCCACTCGGTGTTATAGGTGTAATTTATGAGAGTAGACCAAATGTAACAATAGATATAGCTTCACTATGTATAAAATCTGGAAACTCAACGATATTAAGAGGGGGTAAAGAATGTATAAATACTAATATTTTCCTCCACAAAATCATACAAGATTCTATAGAAATATTAGGATTTGATAAAAACTATGTCCAATTAATTCAATCAACCGATAGATCTCTAGTAAAAGAAATGCTTTCATTAGAAAAGTTTATAGATTATATGATTCCTAGAGGAAGTGAGAATCTTGTAAAATTTGTTTCAGAAAATGCAAAAATGCCAGCAGTAACTGGAGGGATAGGAGTTTGCCATACATATGTAGATGAGTTTGCAGATATAAAAACTGGTATTGATGTAGTAGTAAATGCAAAAACACAAAGATATACGGTTTGTAACGCAATGGATACTCTACTACTTCATGAAAAAATTGCTAAGAAATTTTTAATACAACTTGTACCGTTACTAGAAAAACATTCTGTAGAAATAAGAGCAGATGAAAAAAGCTTTGAACTAATAAAGTCTATGGACTATAAAAATAATCTTAGTAAAGCGTCTAAAGATGATTTTGGGAAAGAATTTTTAGATTTAATTCTATCTATAAAAATAGTTAATAACCTTGATGATTCAATAAGTCATATAGATAATTATGGATCCAAACATTCAGAAGCAATTATCTCTGAAAATGTTGATAACTTAGAAAAATTCATGAATTTTGTAGATGCATCAGCTGTATTCGCAAATACCTCCACAAGGTTTAATGATGGATTTGAATTTGGTCTTGGTGCTGAAGTAGCAGTTTCTACAAGTAAGCTACATGCCAGAGGCCCAATGGGTTTAGAATCTATTACGTCATATAAATGGAAAGTTATTGGTAACGGTCAAATCAGAATATAAAATTCCTAATATTCATAAGATTTAAACAATTTGCCCCATGAAGTTTTCATGGCATTTTTAATTCTTTTTTTTCCAATAAATGGCAACCAGAATTTATTGTGATATATGTTTGATGCAAGAAATGCCCATGGAGCAATAAATGATCTTAGTAGAATTTTTTCTATAGGTTTTAGCGGGCCATGGTATATCAATTTTTGCCCCCTAGAAGCTAGAGTATTTTCTTTAGACTTGAATTTCCAGTTAACTTTGGATACATCATCACCCAAAATTTCTATATCTTTTGGATTTCCTACCCCCAAACCCTTTTCATGAGATAATCTTATCATAGGAATTTCCATAGGATCTAAACCCATCAATTTTGCTGCAATTGCATCTATAGCAACTTGATCTGCAGATGCAAGAATTATACCAGGTGTATGAATTCTCATAGCTCTAGGACCAGGTCCATCTCCAGCAAATGTTCCATCCATCACAGCAAAAATTCCTGAATGTATTTCTTTCTGAATTTGTAATAAATCTACTAAAGTTTCATGAATTACAGAATGAGTCCAATGTCTATTTCTATGTAATAAACCTCCAAAGGCATTTTTTAAGGCACCAGTCATTGTAGTAAAAACATGTGTTTTTACTGTAGGCAGATGAATGATATTTGTATTGAGTAAAATTTCTGGAATCTGTAGTTCATCTTCATATACTTTATGTAATACTAGTAATTCAGACTTGGGTTTATATTTTACCCATTTAGTTGGAGCTTGATCTAATACAACATGCTTAAGACCCAATTTTTCTTCTACTAATTTATGTTTATTGTTATACCTTCCTTCTTCAGGATCAACAACTACAGTACCATTATGAGCAGCGATAATTTCTTTATATCCGTCCTTAATTATTTTTTCTCCAACACCATGAATTTGCCATGGAGCTGTAGAACAAGCCGGATAATAGTGCTGCCAAGAAATATTTACTTTTAGTAAAGTTTTATTCTTTGAAATTAACGCTTCTTTATAATTTGCGATGTCTAATAATCGAGCATAGTCATCAACTATACTCTCGGGCTTGGCGTTTATTACTGCCACTTTACCCATAGCAGGAGAAGCTTGCTCGATATCTGGCTTTGATATGATTTTCGAATTTTTTAGCAAAATATAAACTTATAGATTTTTATAATTTATTATATAAATATAATAATACTTTAATTTAATATAATTATCCGATGAAAATTTATGTCAAATAACAGCAAAAATAAAATTATAGATAGTATGGTTCACATATTGCCTGAAGATTTTATAATTCATAAAAAAGATTTTATGAAAATAGACTTAACTTTTGGTGAGCTATTTCAAAACCCTAAATCCAAAATATCAAATATTGATGAATTGCTTAATTCAATGGATAAAAATAATATTGATAAAGCAATATGTTGTGGATTTGGCTGGACAAGTAAAAAGTTAGCAAAATTATCGAATGATTACATAATAGAATCCTATAAAAAAAACCCTACAAAAATCATTCCATTTTGCAGTATAAATCCTTTATGGGGAAATGAAGGAATAGAGGAAATTGAGAGGTGTTTTGAAAAAGGAATAAAGGGAGTAGGGGAACTTCATCCTGATTACCAAGGTATTATTGATTGTCAGTTTAGTGAATTAAAAAAGTTTTTTAACTATTGTGAAAATCAAAAATTGCCTGTAGTAATACATGCGTCTGAACCAATTGGAAAATATTATCCAGGAAAAGGTACATTTACATCAAAATATATCATAGAATTAATAGAGTTTTTTCCTAAGAATACTTTTATTTTTAGTCATTTAGGTGGAGGTACTCCATTCTTTGCTTTAATGAAGGAATTTTCTAATAAATTTATTAATTCATATTTTGATACAGCAGCTTTTTCATATATTTATGAGAAAAAAATTATTGAAATAATTAAGGATATTATAGGAATAGATAAAATAATTTTTTCATCTGATTTTCCAGTTATATCTCAAAACAGGATAATTCAAGATATACTTTCAACAAATTTATCCGGGAGTGAGAAAGAAGCTATTTTTCACGAAAATATTAGTAAATTAGTCTGAAAAATTAACTTGTTTACCAAAATTATTTTTTTTGGCAGACTCGTAAACAAAAGAAGCGCACGAAATATCCTGTATCGCTAAACCAACACTTTTAAAGAGAGTAATTTCGTCATCGTTTTCTCTACCTTTCAACTTACCAGAAATAATAGATCCTATGTCACCATATATTTTTTTTGAGGAAAATTTACCTTCTTCTATAGGTATCTGAATATCACCTGCTTCGTTTAAGCAAGAATCAATATCATCACAAACTAATTTAGAATTAATTACAGTATCAGAATCTAATTCTCGTACACCTGGTGCATGAGAACCAATTGCATTTATATGGACCCCTTTTTTCCACCATTTATAGTTAACTACTGGTTCTATTGATGATGTTATAAGAGTAACTATGTCCGAGTTTCTAACCAATTCTTCCGTAGAAGAAGCAACTATGACTTCCTTATTTAGTAAATCGTTAAACTCTGAGGCAAATTCATTTCTTTGGTGAATATTATTTTTTGAATATACTAAGATTGTTTCAACCTCAGACGAAGAATTCATTGCAATAATTTGATTCCTTGCCATGACACCTGTACCTAAAATACCACCTACTTTGGAGTTTTTTCTAGCCAAATATTTAGTTGCTACTCCTGCTGAAGCACCTGTCCTAATACCGGTTAACAATCCACCATCCATTATAGATACAACTTCACCTGTGTTATTATCTTGAACTAAAATCGTACCTATAGTTGTCGGTAAATTAAAATTTCTAACATTGTCTTTATAAACAGAAACTGCTTTTATACCTAACTGGCCTTTTGAGTGTAAATATGCTGGCATATAACCTAACCAACCTTTTTTTTCATCATCTAAAATAACTGTCCTCGGAGGCATTTCAGCTGTCTTATCACTTAATTCAGAAAAAGCAGATTCAAGAACTTCTATTGCTTTTTCCATCGTCAAAATTTTTCCTACATCCGTTCTATTCAATATCAAAGTCATTATTTTTCTCCAAATTTATCATTATTTACTAATAGTAGTATTTTTCTTCACTTTAATTTTATAATCAATAATTTTAAATAAGAATTATGCGAATTTTTTATAAATATAATAAAAATTATTAAAAGTACATATATAATATAATACTTAGATTACTAAAATTTTTGAAAAGTTAAATATATAATGAAATCTGAAAAATCAGAAACACCTTATCCAATCATTGAGTCATCAGCTTCATTCCCTAAAATTGAAGAAAATATCTTAAAAAAATGGGAAAAAGAACTAACATTTGAAAAGTCTATTTCAAATCGCGATAATGCTAATGAGTTTGTTTTTTATGATGGCCCTCCATTTGCAAATGGTCTTCCACATTACGGCCATCTCCTTACAGGGTTTGTAAAAGACATTATTCCTAGATTTCAAACTATGAAGGGTAAAAAAGTAGAAAGAAGATTTGGTTGGGACTGTCATGGATTACCAGCAGAAATGGAATCCGAAAAAGAGTTAGGTATTTCTGGCCGTAAACAAATTACTGATTATGGAGTGAAAAACTTTAATGATCACTGTAAAGAATCTGTTATGAAGTTTACCAAAGTCTGGGAAGGTACTGTAGAGAGACAAGCAAGATGGGTAGATTTTGAAAATGACTATAAAACTATGGATCTCGACTATATGGAATCAGTGATATGGGCATTTAAACAACTTTGGGATAAAAATTTAATTTACGAAAAAGATAGAGTTATGCCATACTCATGGAAAGCTGAGACCCCTCTATCTAACTTTGAAACAAGACTTGATGATGCATATAGAGAAAGAAAAGATGCTGCAGTAACGGTTAAGTTTGAAATAACATCATCAAAAATTATAGACAAACAAGGTAAATGGTATCTCTTAGCTTGGACAACAACTCCGTGGACATTACCTTCAAATTTAGCATGCGCCGTGGGTGAAGATATACAATATACACTTTTATCAAATGGAAAAGAAAACTATGTATTAGCTTCGAATATCTTAAAAAAATATGAAAATGAACTATCAGAATTTTCGATAATTAAAGAAATAATGGGTAAGGAATTAGTCGACTCAACTTATAAACCTTTATTTCCTTATTTTGAAAATAGAAAAAATGCTTTTCGAGTTTTATCAGCTGACTTTGTTAATACTGAGGAGGGTACGGGAATTGTACATATGGCACCCGGTTTTGGTGAGGATGACCAAAATGTGTGTGAAAAAAATAATATTGAACTAGTTTGTCCTGTGGATGAACAAGGAAACTTCACCAAAGAAGTATCTGATTATGCAGGGATGAATGTATTTGATTCAAATGAAAAGATAATAGATAAAATAAAAAACAAAAATCAACTACTAAAAAAAGAAATATACACTCATAATTATCCTCATTGTTGGAGAACAGATCAGCCATTAATATATAAATCTGTAAATTCATGGTACGTAAATGTATCATCGTTTAAAAATAGAATGGTTGAGTTAAATCAAGAAATAAATTGGATTCCAAATCATATTAAAGATGGTTCTTTTGGTAAGTGGCTCGAAGGTGCAAGAGACTGGTCAATAAGTAGAAATAGATTTTGGGGTTGTCCCATTCCTGTTTGGAAATCGAATGATCCTAATTACCCTAGGATTGATGTTTATGGAAGTTTAGATGAAATAGAAAAAGATTTTGGAGTAAGACCAGATAACCTTCATAGACCAAATATAGATCAAATAACAAGAGTGAACCCTGATGATCCTTCAGGAAAGAGTAAAATGATAAGAGTTCCAGAGGTTTTTGACTGTTGGTTTGAATCTGGATCTATGCCATTTGCTCAAGTCCACTATCCATTTGAGAATAAACAATGGTTTGATTCACACTTTCCTGCAGATTTTATAGTGGAATACATTGGCCAAACAAGAGGCTGGTTCTATACTATGATGGTGCTAAGCACTGCAATTTTTGATAAGCCTCCTTTCAAAAATTGCATATGTCATGGAATAGTACTAGATATTAATGGCTTAAAGTTGTCAAAAAAATTAAGAAATTATCCAGAACCTAATATTATTTGGAATAAATTTGGAGCAGATTCCTTAAGATGGTTCTTCTCTTCATCTAACATACTAAAAGGTGGTAATCTTCAAATTGACATGGATGGAGGAGGTATTTCTGATGCCCAGAGACTTATAATAACTCCATTATGGAATGCTTTTTATTTCTTTTGCCTTTACGCTAACGCTGAAAATATAAAAGCAAAAGAAAATTATACATCGAATAATTCCTTAGATAGGTATGCTTTACTAAAAACTCGAGAACTAATCGAAAATATCGAAAAGAACCTAGATAATTATGATATTGCAGGTGCTTGCCAATTGGTTCCTAATTTTATTGACTCAATAAATAATTGGTATATAAGAAGAAGTAGGCCTAGATTTTGGAAGCATGCAGATGACAGCGATTCAAAGAATGCATATGATACTCTATTTACAGTATTATTAAATGCTACAAAATCATTAGCTCCATTATTACCATTTGTATGCGAAGAAATTTTTACTAACTTAACAAACTCAGAAAGTGTTCATCTCGAAAATTGGCCAGATGTTAATAATTTTCCTAAGGATCAAGACTTTTTACAAAAAATGGACACAATAAGAGAAATATCATCAGCTGGTCTTGGAATAAGAAAGTCAAATAATATACGAGTAAGGCAGCCTTTAGGTGAAATTACAATAGCAGGAGAAAACCTTGACTGGATTAAGGAATATGAAAATTATATATTAGACGAGGTAAATACTAAAAAAATCATACTAGACAAAGATACAGACTCGTTATTCAACTTGAAAGTTAAGATAAATTTAAGAAAAATGGGACCTAAACTAGGCAAAAAAATCAATGATTATGTAATAGCAGCCAAAAATGATAATTGGATTATTAATGAGGATAAAACTTTATCAATATTAGACATGAATTTAGAAGAAGAGGAATACATATTAGAGAAAGAATCAAAATCTGGAACTGATAATAGAGAAATTAATAATGGAAATCTTATAGTATCTCTTAACCTTAACATTGATAAAGATTTAGAAATTGAAGGAATAGCAAGAGATATTTTACGAGCTATACAAAATACAAGAAAAGAAAAAAACTTTGATGTTTCAGATAAAATTATATGTAACATTAGTGGAAGTAATCAAATTAAAGATGCCGTTAATATTCATGAAAACTACATAAAAGATAATTCTCTCTCTGATAAATTAATTTTTGGTGAAGTTAATTCCAATGAAAAAATACTAATTTCAAATAATTTATATATCAGATTAGATATAAATAAAATAACCTAGAAATCAATTAAAGATGGTATAGAACGAATTCTTTGTAAATTTTTAGATAATTTATCATTTTGATTTCTTTGTTCCAAGTTTGACAAATAATAAGAATATCTCATAGTTAACATAGCGCCAACTAATAAAATTATTGATGACACATAAATAAAAATCATCAATACAATTATTGTGCTTACACCTCCATAAATATTTGAAGCCATACCACTCATATTTCTAAGATAAAAAATAAATACAAATTTTGATATCTCAAAAGCAATTGCACCCAATAGTGAAGTTAGCCATACTTCTTTGAACTTCACTTTTACGTTCGGTAACCACCAATATAGTACTAAGAAAACAATATAAGTAAATATCCAAGGAAGAAACAAAGCTAATTGTTTCCATAGTACTGGTACGATATCAGGAGTTTCAGGAAGAATAATTTTTGTTAGATCTTCAATAAAAACCAAAAATCCAGATATAAATACAGATACTAACAAAAGAGTCGAAGCACCAAACATCAAAGCTAAATCTATAATTCGTTCCTTAAAAAAAGGCCTTGTTTTATCAATGCCCCAAATTATATTTATATTTTTTCTTATAGAGCTAAAAACTTGTTGAGAAACCCAAAATAGACCTATAATTGCAATAATACTACCTACTCCTCTACCCTTAGAAATGCTTTCAAAAAAGTTACCTAAAAATTCATCATCAGCCTCTGCTAAAACTGGTATCTGTTCTCTTAAAGCTTCAATTAATTTTTCTTCCATCCCATCAATACCTGGGCCAACAAGAGAAAAGACTGCTATCAAACCAAGTAAAAGTGGGAAAAGAGAAAAAAAAGTATAGAAAGATATTGATGCTGATAAAGACGCACCATTTTTATGTAAAAATTCGTTTAGAACACTAATAACAAACTTAAGTATTTTCAATATAAATAAAAGCATTAATACTATTTTATCATTTATGCCATAAATACTTCAAAATTGAAGTTTACCAGACCTAAAGTTACTAATATAGTTCATAGCAAATTCATCATTACCATTTAATAGATCTAAAGCTAAAGCAACGGAGTGATCTTTTTTATTAATTTTTATAGCTGATTCAATTGACGTACTAATAGGATCAATAATTCCCGAATCAAGACCTTGATCTATGCATAGACTTAAAAAAACATGATTAATCAATTTTCTTTTAGGAATTCCAAAAGAAACATTACTAATACCTCCTGTTATATGAATTTTTTCACCATACTCATTTCTAATTAATTTAATAGTCTTAAAGATATGACTTGGATATACTGAATTAACTGAAACAGGAAAAATCAATGGATCAATAAAAATTTCTTCTAAATTTAGCCCATTATTTATACACATATCAACAATTTTCACTATATTATCCATTCTCTGAAATTCATCCTCAGGCATTCCAGATTCACTTGCAGCTGAAACTATAACCTTGGTATTGTATTTTTTTGCTAAATCAATAGTTTCAGGTCGTTCAAGTGCTATAGAATTTAACATAGCATTCCCATGAGTAGCAGAATAATTTCTCAAACCAGCATCAATTATCTCGGGATTTGAAGAGTCTATACATAGCGGCTTGGTAGAGTGCTTTTCAATAAATTTTATAATCCAAGCCATTGCTTTTTTTTGTTCATCAAGTTTATATGAAAATTCGTCTACATTTATATCAAGATAATTAGCACCATGATTTATCTGTCTATTTACCTCATATAATATATAATCTGCTCCTTGATCAAAACCGTCAGGTTCATTTAAACATTTCCATAAAGCTATTAAAAAATGTTTCAAGTTCCCCTGCTCAAATGGTTGAGTTTTATAAAAATGTTCAGGAACAATAACATACTTTAATTCATCCTGATTTTTATATTTTATTGCCTCTTTTCCATCATCAAAAACATGTGACTTTACACCTTTTCTCTTAACAATTCTGGTTGTGTGTATATTTTCTCCAATTATTATAAAATTCATAATTATCTTTTTTTCCACTCAATTAATTCATTGATTCCACCAAATGGAAAAAAATGTAAATTATCATAGCCTACTAAGGATTTAATAATATCTTTTGGATTATGTCTAAGTAATTTTGTTAGACCTAAACCTTTATTTTTAGCAACAATAGATGAAGCTGAAACACCACAAACCTTTGCATACTTTAATAGGGTAGTGAATTTTGCAGGACCAGCAATTCCAATATGAATCTCAGTATTATTAGAAATATTAGATATATCTTTATTTATTTTTTCTAACCAAATATTAGTTTGTTCCGTATCAAAAGTCCACTGAGTTACTATATTGCAATTATAATTTTTCTTAACTATCCAATCTAACTTTTTTTTTAGATTTTCATCAGGTTTTTCATCAAAAGGATTTCCTTCAGGGTGCCCTGCAATATTAATTTGATCAAAATCAAAGTTTTCAAAAATACCTGTTTCAAAAATTTCATATGTTGAAGAAAAAGTAGGTTTTTTTTCACTTGAGCTTCCACCAATCGCTAAAATCTTTTTTACATTTAATTTATTCAACTGGAATAAAAAATTTTCTAGTTCATTTTCATCTTTAATATTTCTTGCTGGTAAATGAGGAATTACACTAAATCCTTTATTTAACAATTTTTCGCAACATGAAATAATGTTTTCTACAGGGTCTCCAGGGATAAATGCAACATAAACATCACCAAACATATTTTTTGGCAATGAAAATATTTTTTCAAACTGCTTAGGAACTATTTCAATTGTATTTAGCATTCTAAAATAAGATAAAACATTATTTACGAGTAATAATTATAGTTTATATTTAAAAATACACTTATACGTATAAAAATATGTATTAAAAAAAATAAATATCTCGGTTTTGCATCTTATTTATAACTTTTACTCTCAAATTACACCAAAAAAGTTACTATACCGTGTAAAATTATCAACGATACCGTGTAGGTAAAAAATATTATGAAAGAAAATTCTCAAATAATTGTAGTAGGTCTTGGTAGGTTTGGCAGTAATGTTGCTAGAACACTTTATCAATTAGGACACGATGTTTTAGCAATTGACAAAGAGGAAATAAGAGTTCAGTCAATGATGGGTGAAGTAACTTATCCTGTCACTGGAGACGCTACTGAAGAGTCTGTATTACGTGAATTAGGAGTACAAAATTTTAATATAGGAGTTGTTGGTATAGGAACAAATATAGAATCTAGTATTATGGTGAGTGTTTTATTAAAAGAAACTATGAAAATAGATACTGTTGTTTCAAGAGCTAGCACAAGACTCCATGGAAGCGCCTTAGAGTTAATCGGTTGCGATAGAGTTATTTATGCTGAAGAAGAAATGGGTGTACAGCTTGCTCATAATTTGTTTAATCCAGATGTCGAAGAATATATGCAAATAGCTCCTACTTACGGAATAAACAGGCTTTCTGTACCCGAAAGGTTTGTAGGTATGAATCTAAAAGAAGCTGGTTTTAGTAATATTAGGGATAAATACGGTGTTTCAATAATTGTACTAAAAAGAGGAGATAACATAATATTAAGTCCAGATTCTGGAGAAGAGATAAAAGAAGGAGACGAAATTATTGTCTCTGGATTAGATGAACATATTTCAAAATTAATCGATTAATTATGTCAAAAATAATTTTACTAGTTAGCAAAACTCATGAAACCAATAGTATGATTAAAAATGCATCAGAAATCATAAAAACGCATGGAGGCACGCTACATTTAATTTATATAATAAAGATGAAAATGGAAGTTTCTATAGATGCAGAAGTAGAGAGTCTAGTTGAAGAAGGAGAAAATTATTTAGACGAAGCAACTCAGACAACTAAGCTCCCTAAAAATAGTATTGAAACTCAACTCCTACAAGCAAGAAATATTGGTCCAGCTATAATATACGAATCAAATTTAATTAATCCAGATATAATTTACTTAGGACAAAGTAAAAGTTACGATAATGAAAAATTTTTCCTAGACGAAGACATAAAATATATCTTTGAAAATGCAAATTGTGAAGTAGTATTCTTTTATAATAAAAAAACATGAAAATAGTTATTACAAATATTAATAAACGGACCTTAGATTTAGCAAATTTTTTATCAAATGAATCGGATAAAAACGAAGTTATTTTACTTTCTGAAAAAAAGGAATACCTAATAAAAAATTTAGAAAATAACATCAAAATATTTAATGTAAAAAATGACATAATATCAACTCTAATAAATTTAGATTTTGACAATGAAGATATTATAATATGTAACTTTACTAATAATTATGAGAATAATATTGTTGCTCAAAGTATTATAGCTAGTGAAAAAAATATTAAGGTTTATTTATTAGTATCTGATGATTCATTATTTGATCTTTATAAAAGTAACGAAAATATAACAGTTATTAATATTAATAAAGTTATAAACAATTTACTAATTAAGACAATTTCACAGGAGCAATAATTTGTACATAATAATAGTAGGAGTAGAGAATATTACTGCCGAATTATCTTACTCATTAAATACTCAGGGCCATGAAGTTTTTGTAATAGATAATGATCCAGAAAAAATTAGAAATTTACAAGAAAAACAAGGCTTATCTATAGGTGAATCTATAGATACAACTAACCAAAAATCTTTATTAGAAATTGGCATTGAAAGAGCAGAAAGATTGATAGCAGTTTCAGCTTCCGATGCAATAAATTTGACAGTATGTCAGATTGCAAAAAATATAATGGTTGATAATAGTAACTTTAAGTGTATTGCAGTAGTAAATGAACCAAAAAACCATTACTTATTCGAACTTAATGAAATAGATGTTGTGGCTAACCAAGTTGATTTAGTTGTTTCATATATTGCTAATGCTATACCGTCTCATCCAATATTAAGACTAATGCTATTACCTAATAGCCAAGAATTAATTAGTGTCAAAATTCCAACTTCTGGTGTAGTAAATAATAAATTAATTTCAGAAATAATATTACCATATGGTTCTAGCATCGTATTAGTTATAGACATTGATGGAAAAAATAAAGAAATTAACGATTCAACAAAAATTCTTTCTGGAGACGAAGTTATATTAATAGTAAATTTAAATGCTATAAATGAAGTATGGAATTTATTAACCGAATTGAGGTAATATGAAAAATATAGGTTATTTAGGCCCAAAGGGAACATTTACTGATGAAGCAGCATATAATTATGCGAAAAATGAAAATAGAATTGAATATTCTTCATTTTTACACTTAACAGAAGCATTAGAAAATAATTCTGTTGATGAGATAGTTGTACCAATAGAAAATTCATTACATGGAACTGTAATAGAAATTATAGACTATTTAATTTCGTCAAATAATGCGCAAATAATACACGAACAATATATGCAAATAAATTTATGTCTAATAGGTAAGAAAATCATTGATTACGATCAAATAAAGATTATAACTTCAAAAGAGGAGGCCTTAACACAATGTAGAAAATTTATCTCTAGAAATATACCTAAGTCAAAGCAAGTTTTCTCTACAAGTACAGCCCAAGCAATTATGGATATAAAAAATAATGAAAATGATTCAATAGTAGCAGTTGGTACAAAAAGAGCAGCTGAAATTTTCGATCTTAATATTATAGAAAATAATATTCAAGATAGAAAAAACAATGTTACTAGATTTGTAACTCTTGCAAATAAAAATATAAATAAAAGCTCACATGATAAAATATCAATCGCCTTTGCATTCGATCAACCAGATGCTCCTGGATTATTATTTGGAGTATTTAAGTCCTTTGCAGATAGAAATATCAATCTTTCTAAAATAGAATCACGACCAACAGGTGATGGAATTGGAAAGTATATTTTTCTAATAGATTTTATAGGAAATATTTTGGAATCTAATATTAAAGAATGTATGGAAGAAATACGTAAAAATTGCTCTATATTCAAGATTCTTGGTAACTATCTTTCAAACTTCGGATAAACCTATAGATCAATATCGTCTAAATCTAAATCATCAAAGCTATCGTCTCTCATCTTTTTTGTAGCATTTTTTCTAGCTTCAGATGCTTTTGAAACTTTTTCTTTTGCAAAATCCGACATATCGATAATTTTTTCTTTCCATTCTTTGCTTTGATCTTTAACATAAGACCTAAGTTCTTCTCCAGATTTAGGTGAAAGTAAAGCTCCAACTATAGCACCTCCAATAGTTCCCATAAACAAACCAAACATAAATCCACCACCATTATTATTATTATCTGACATTAATACACCTATATTTACTATTTTTTGAATAACCTACCAAAACTTATTAGGATAGCACCAAATCCAAGAGCTCCTGCTATCGGCTTAAATGTGGGTGAATCTTTAAATAATTTTTTACTATTATTTACAGTATTAACTACTTCGCTAATATCATTTTTTGTATTATTCGCATGAGTAAATATTTTATTTATTTTTCTATATATCTTTACCCATAAAAATGTAGAAATTAAGAGTAAAAAGAAAGCAAATAGTACAAATAAGATAATTAGTAAATCTCTTATAAGGGTTATAGTATCGTGTTCCATATATTATATTCCACCACATTAATTATTATATATTTATTATAACAAAAGAAAAACAATTATAAAGTAATTACTTTATAATTGTCAATTTAAGAAGTCTCTAAGAGTACTAGATCTTGTTGGGTGACGTAACTTTCTTAGGGCTTTAGCTTCTATCTGCCTAATTCTTTCTCTTGTTACTCCAAAATTATCTCCTACTTCCTCCAATGTTCTGCTTCTTCCGTCTTCAAGACCAAATCTTAACTGCATAACCTTTTTTTCTCTATAGGATAAAGTATCTAGAACAAGTCCTATATGATTTTTTAAAATTTCATATGTTGTAAAGTCAGACGGAGAAAGTGATTTATCGTCTGGTATAATATCCGATAGAAAAGAGTCCTCTTCATCATTTAGCGGGGTATCTAAAGAAATAGTTTGCTGTGAAATCCTGATCATTTCTTCAACTTTTTCCTCAGTCATATTCATTATAAATCCTATTTCTGCATGAGATGGCTCTCTACCATTTTCTTGAACTAAAATTCTTATTGTTTGGTTGAGTTTATTTATATTTTCTACCATATGGACAGGTATTCTGATAGTCCTGGACTGATCAGCAAGAGAACGAGTTACTGACTGCCTAATCCACCAAGTAGCGTACGTACTAAACTTATATCCTCTTCTATAATCAAACTTATTTACAGCTTTTAATAAACCCAAATTACCTTCTTGAATAAGATCTAACAAAGGGACACCTCTTGCAATATATTTTTTTGCAATAGACACTACAAGTCTAAGGTTAGATTCTGAAAGATTACTCTGTGCAAGAACTGATTTGTGGTGTAGATCTTCAAAATAAAAATTCAAATCAATCTCATCAAGATTATAAAATATATTTTTATATTTCTTTTTTTTCAAATCAATATCTTTAATATTCTCATAAATAATTTTAGTATCTAATAAAAATAACTCATTAGAAATTTTCTGAATAATATATCTTGCATAATCACTTTCAATAGAATGAGTTTCTATAAGATTATTTATTAGTATTTCATCATATGTATTATCTAAAATATTTCGTACTAAATCTGAGGAAATCAATTCTCCAACACTACTTACATTAATATTTAAGTACTTACATAAGGTGCCAATATATTCATTACTATCAAATAAATTTTCAACAAGAGTTTCTGCTATAAATGAAGGAGTTGGATGTTTACCAAATTTATTGAAAAAATCTTCAGACAAGGATCTCAAATACCTGCTTATTTCTATGGTTCTTGCAATTTTTTTTTCTTCTAAAGAACTTAATAAATTTATATTTCCAATTTCACTTAGGTACAACTTAACAGGGTCATCAAATATTTCCATTTTAGACTCTGAACTACTATTATTAGTAGATTTAATATTACTAATTATATTCTTAAGATTTTTCCGATTTGATTTATCAGTAAAAGCTAGATTATCTTCATCAAGGCTTACATCTTCATTATTTATAGAAAAATTGTTCATGCTAATTATTTTTTCCTGTAAATACTTTTCTTAAATTTTCATTTGAGTCGAGTGAATTTCCAACAATTTTATCCTTAAGTTCTGGATTACTTTTGAGATCTTCTATTTCTTGTATTTTTAATTCTCTCAAAAATCTTTCTTTTAATCTTTGTATTATCTGATTAATATCTTCTACTTTTCTTGTAAGGCTTGATTCTGGTATATCACGTAATTTTAAATATTCAATTTTTTCTGCTAGTTCTTCATTAGTCTTTTTATCATAATCATTAAAATTATTTTTCCAAAGACTAAAAATTATCCTGTTATCACTCTGTTTAATATAATTTTCTGGAATTGCAATTCCATATTCTCTTAAATCATTATTCTTGATTAATAGAGATAAAAAATGTTCATCTAGTGCGTCTAAATTTTCATCTATAGTCTTAATTTTATTTTTAAAAGTATGATAATTTTTTGTACTATATTTTTGTATTCCTTTATTTAGTAAATTAGTAATTTCTCTGTGAGAAATATTAAGTTTTTTGGAAAGTGATTTAGTGAAATTTGGCAATTCGTCTTTATTGATCAGGTTTATTACTTTTGATACGTCAATAACAAATTTTTCTGTATTCTCTGGAGATTCTTCTAGGCTATAATGTAAATACTTAACATTTATAATATAATCAATAATATTTTTTGTATTTTTAAGAGAATTTTCCCATTCAATTGGAGACAACTTAATTGCCTCGTCTGGATCTTTTATCATTTTTTTTGTTGAAGGATCTTTTATATTTATTTGAGCAATTTCAATGTTTATATTTTCTTTGATCTCATTTGAAGACAAATAATCTACGATAACCTCAAGTGCTCTGTTAGTAGCTTCTACACCAGCATTATCTGAATCTAAGCATAATATAATTTTTCCAGGTTCTTCATTACTAAAATATTTCATTAATAAATTTATCTGCTTTCCAGTTATTGCAACTCCCATAGCAGCAACCACATTATTATAACCATGTTTATGTGCAGTTATTACATCCATATAACCTTCAACAACGACAACCTGATTTGTTTTTCTTATATTATCTTTCGCCCAATTTATACCATATAAATTAGCTGATTTATCAAAAGCAGGGGTAGCGTTAGTATTAATATATTTAGGTGAATTAATATTTTCTTGGATTTCTCTACCTCCGAATCCAATAATGTTATTATCTGAATCATAAATATTGATCATCAATCTGTCATAAAACATGTCACTCCATGTTCCATCCTTTTTTTGAACAATTAATCCTGATTCTTTAGCTATTTTAGAACTGACATTATTAATCTTTAGATATCCCGCTAATGAGTTTGTTCCAGATAATGATAAGCCAAATCCTCTTTTTTCTATATCGTCTTTCTCGTAACCTCTATTATTTAGATAACCTACTATCTTTTCTCCTTCTTTAGAAAGTAATTTATTCCTAAAATATTCCGAAGCTATTTTATTTATTTTATGAATTTCAGATATTATACCCTTATCTTTTCTTATGTTACTATTAGAAAAATTAGTCTCTCGAAGACCTAATTTATCACCCAAAATTTTAAGTGCTTGAGAAAAATCTACATTTTCAATTTTTTGAACAAAAGAAATTATATCGCCACCCTCATTACATGAACCAAAGCATTTCCATGATTTTCTTTCAGAATTGACATGAAATGAGGGCGTTTTTTCTGTATGAAATGGACAAACGGCCTTAGCTCTATTACCAGTAATATTTAATGGAACATAATCAGATATGATACCTATAATATCTGCATTGTTTTTTATTTCTTCCACTGAAAACATATATAAAATAATACAATATTATTGATGTTTAATCTCTACACGAATACGGATAAATTACATATATAGGTAATTAAATTCTTCCTCGAAAAATCTCATTACTTATACCAGGATAAATATTTTCTGCAAATGACAAAGCAAAATTATCAGTCATACCGCATAAATAGTCGGAAACTGCAACTTCTTTTGTATCAGATATATCTCTAATCCATTTTGGAATTAGTCCGTCATTATTTAATAGATGCTCAAAAATAACTTCTACAATTTTTGATGCTGTGACTCCTACCTCTGAATCGCTAATAATGTGATAAAAATTTTTGAACATATAATTTCTTAACTCTGTAAATATATCACTCAAATCTTTAGACATTCTTATCCATGGCATCTCTCCAGTTGAAAGCTTACCTTCAAATCCTAATTGCTCTTGAATTACATCATCATTCCTACAGTCTAATGAATTTGTTATTACATCTATTACTATAGTATTTATTCTTTCAGAGTGTCTTTCACCTAATTTTTTAATTATCCTAGACGGAAATTTATCAATACTTAAAAATTCAGATCTTAGTGCATCCAAAATATCATGAGCTAAGTATGCTATTGCATCTGCTATACGTACTATTTGTGCTTCTAATGATAAATACTTAACTGAATCATAATTCAAAAATTCCCCCTCAGGCTTTGAATGGTTTTTTATACCATCAATTACTTGATTGGTGAGATTTAGCCCCTTACCGTTTTTTTCTAATTTAGTAACTAATCTAACTGATTGTTTACTATGATGAAATCCTTTAGAAAGTAACTTGTTTAGCACGCTCTCTCCAATATGGCCAAATGGTGTATGCCCTAAATCATGCCCCAAAGCAATAGCTTCGACCAAATCCTCATTCAAATTTAAAGCCCTAGCAATAGATCTGCCAACTTGGGAGACCTCAATAACATGAGTTAATCTTGTAGTAAAATGATCACCAAGAGGAGCAACAAAAACCTGACTTTTATGTTTTAATCTTCTGAAAGAATTTGTATGAATGATTCTATCTCTATCTCTTTGAAATTCTTTTCTAATAGGTGACAATGGCTCTTTTACTTTACGTTCAGCATGACTAGATAAGGTTGCATAATTTGAAAGAAATTCTTCTTTATCTTCCATAAGTTTTCTGATTACATCTAATTTTTCATAATACATTTATTCAATCACATTCTGGATTTTCATGTAAATATCTTATTTGTTTCTGAGTTATATATATAAGTATAACCAAAACAATTATGAAAGTAGGACCAATCATCATTCCTAACCTCAAACCAATCATAGATGCCCATAAACCTGTCCATAACCCACCTATAATTCCTATACTTCCAGTAATAATAAATATTCCCATTACTCTACCTCTAATTATTTCTGGTAGCCTAATTTGTACTGCAACAGTTGTAGTATTAAATAAACTACCATTACCAAAATGCGCAAATGCAGCCAAAACCATAGAAAGATAGAGGTTTTCTGACAATGAAACAAAAAAAAGCATAACAGAAAACAATAATGCAGAAAATAGTATGAGATGACCATAATATTTTCCTGGAGAAAATCTTGATGATAATAAAACTCCCGTAATTGCACCTATACCACATGATGAAAATAAATAGCCAACCTCTTTTGCACCTCCATCAAATCTTTGAACGTATGAAGGTAGAGTGGTTAACCAACCAAAATTCATAAGCATATTGGTGAAAAGCAATATACTTAAAATTAATATTATTTTTTGAGAATATATATATTTAAATCCAGTAGTCAACTCAAAAAGAATACTTCTTTGATAGAAATCTACTCCTCTATTTGGAAGAAAAAATGTTGAAATAGCCATAACAGTCCACCCTATTGATGCGACCATAAATCCTATATATGTATCAAATATTGATATTATAATTCCAGCTAGTGAAGGCGCTATAACCGAAGAAATTGAAAAATTTGCAGTGTTAATTGTCACTGCACTCTTAATCGATGATTTAGGTACTAATGATGGGAAATATGCAACTCTAGAAACTTGGTCTATTCCACAAATAGTGCCACTGAAAATTGAAAAAATAATAACATGCCAAAACTCTATATAATCAAAGAAATCTAGAAGCGAGATACCTATAAAAGATAGCATACCCAGTAGAGAAACAATAAATAATAAAACTCTAGATTCATAACGATCGGCTAGTACACCACCAAATAAATTAAATATAATCATTGGTAACGCTAATGAAGCTGCACCAATACCTAGTGATAACTCTGTTCCTACTAATTTCCATAATAAAATGCTTTGAGTAACCACTCCTAATCTGTAGGCGTTTTGTCCAAAAAATGTACCTAAAAAATAAACTCTAAAATATTTATAAGCAAAAGCATTATTCGATTTATTTAACAAACTTTTACCCCCAAAATAAAATCATTATTAAAAAAATCATAACTTAACTATTTTTGACAAGTTTCTTAATTCACCCGGATTATTACCCAAAGCAATAGAGGCACCATAAGAAAGTAATTGGAAAATAACTAATGGAAAGAAATGAAGTAATATTTCAGGTAACTCTGGTAGAAATATTACTTCATTTGCAAGTTTAGCAATATATTCATCTCTATCAGTTACTAGAGCAATTACTGGAGAACCACAAGAAATAATATCATTCACTATAGATATATTTTTTTCTTTTTCAAAATTATCATTTGCACAAATTATTACTGGAATATTTTTTCCTAACAATGCAAAGGGGCCATGCCTAAGTTCTTCTGAATTGTATCCCTCTGCATGTATATATGTAGTTTCTTTTATCTTTAACGCTCCTTCCAGTGCAACAACAAACAATGAACCTCTCCCTAAACAGAAAATATTATTATATTTTGATATATACTTTGCTATGTTATTTATACTATTTATATTTTTTGGTTCATCTAGGTATTCAGATAATAAAGAAGGAAGATCCTTGATATTCTCTATATGCTTGGAAATAGAAATAGATCTTATTTCTGAAAAATATAGCGACAATTCAAGTAACAATAAAATACTTAAACTAAAAGTTTTTGTTGCGGCAATACTATTTTCAGGGCCAGATTTAATAGGAAGAAAAATATTAGATATTTTTGCTGCTTCAGAGAGTTTTGATTCCGAAATCACTATCTGAAAAATATTTTTATTTTTTGCATTTTTCATAACTTCAATAACATCTGATGATTCACCTGATTGAGAAATTATAACTAATAAAGTATTTTTAGTATAAAAATAATCATTATGATAAAGCTCGGATGCATTTTGAGACTTGGAAGGAATTTTTGCGATTTTTTCCATTATATTTGCTCCATATACAGCTGCGTTATATGATGTACCCATGCCTGTAAAAATTATCCTATCAATAGATAAAATATCTAGGGATGAATTTTTAAATTCAGGAAATTTCATACTGTAATTAGAAAAGTCAATTCTATTATTAATTGATTTATCAAATAAATTAGGTTGGTCAAATATATCTTTTTTCATTGATGATATTTTATTATTTTTTTTCATCTTTGATTTTCTTTAATTATTTCATTAGTAGTTATAAATTTTTCTGATGATAAATCTTTATAAAAGCCTTGTTTTTCTGGCGGTAGCATATTTGAAATTCTTATCATAATTTCATTAGTTACTGAAAATATAGCTGATCTAGGAGATAATTTTTTAATTTTTTGTTTATCTACAATAAATGGCTTGCCAATATTTAATTGTATTTGTGCAGATGGCTTAAGTACCTTTATAGGGTTTTGTAAATTCTCAGTGCCAGATAAAGCAATTGGGACTATGGGCAAATTATGGTCTATTGCTAATTTTGATACCCCGGGCTGACCTTTAATTAGACCTCCATTTTTACTTCGTGTTCCTTCAGGAAACATAATAACAATTTTTTTTTCCGAAATTAATTTGGATGTTACCCATTCTATAGCTTTATTATCTTTTCCAGTTCTATCAACAGGAAATGCACCGTAACTCCTTAATAAAAACGATAATAAAGGAAATGAAAATAATTCTTTTTTTGCTAGAAATACTGGAGGTCTAGGAATAATTGAAGCTATTATAGGAGGATCTAGATTTGAAATATGATTTGGAGCAACGATATAAGGACCTTCATTGGGCATATTCTCTATCCCATTTACTTCTAAATCCGAAAACCATTTCAAAGTTTTTTTAAAACTATAATTACAAGGTTTAAATAGCCATTGCTTCATAAATTTTCTCCTATGAATGCATTGTACATTTTATCTACAACTTCAGATAAATTAAGATCGTCAGTATAAATTATTATTGCATCATTTGCTGGCATCAAGGGTGAATCTTTTCTTGTACTATCAATTTTATCTCTTAGTTCGATTGATGTTTTTATTTCTTGAATAGATTTATCTTTATTCTTTGTTTGTTCATATCTTCTTTTTGCTCTAATTAAAGATGAAGCCTTCAGGTAAAATTTAAATTTTGCACTTGGTATAACTACCGTTCCTATATCTCTTCCAATCATTATTATATTTTTGTTTTTAGCAATTAATCTTTGCTTTGTAACTAAATATCTTCTAATAGAAGATATAGATGAATATTTAGACACTGATAAATCTATTTTTGAAAGAAATAATTTGCTCATATAATCATTATTATTAATAAATATATTTGAAATTTTTCGTTTAATAAATTTCATATTCAAATTCATATTTTCTAAGTGTTCAGATATTTCATTTAATTGTTCCGGTAGGATATTATTTTCTATAAAATATGCTGTTACTGCCCTATACATTAAACCTGTATCTAAATAAGAAAAATTAATTTTTTCAGATAAAAATGCACCCGCGGCCGACTTACCAGATGCTGCAGGACCATCAATCGTAATTATTTTTGTGTTAAAATTTACTTGATTAATCATAAATTGTTTTAACTAAGTATACATGTGGATTTAATGAATATTATTGATTGGATTACAGTTACCATAATATTATTTTTTATTATATGGGGCTACAAGACAGGAATTATAAATGCTATTTTTTATACTATAGCTATATATATTGCTATTCTACTTAGCGGTTTATTTGCAGGTAGGGTCTTAAATATAGTATGGAATAGCCTTGATAGTGATATCAATAATAAAACTCTATCAACGATTATTGGTTATATTATAATTTTTGTAATAACACTCTTGATAGGTAAACTCATAATATCCATAATAAAAAAAACATTTACTTTTTCTACTATAAGATTTTTAGATAAATTAGGTGGAATAATTTTAGGAATAGTTGCTGGATCAATGATATGTGGAGCTATGATTACCATTTCTGCTCGATATGTGTACTTACCATCAAGCTTGGAAATTTCTTCTGAAAAAACCTTGGGGAGAAATATAGAAGAAATAACAGAATCTATTTCAAAAGAATTTTTTGAAATAGGGATAAAAGATTTTATAGATGAAAAACTTGTGAATTCAAAATTTGTTCCGTATGTCATGAATCAGCGAAAAATAATCATAGAATTTGCACCTGAAGAGTTCGGCTTAGGTTTAGATATATTAAATTCAAGAATTAACTAAATATCCTAAAAAATAACTGATGGTTTAATATCTGAAACTTTTTCTTTTTTCACAAAAGGTAATTCCATCATTAAGACTTCAATAATCAATTGAGGAGATCCATTTTGTTGTAAATATTCAATAGATTTTTTAAACTCTTGTATTACATCTAAAATTTTTCTTATTTCTATATCTTCAGAAATTTTCAACATCACATCACGCCATTCATGATTTATTATATGATCATTTAAACCATTTTTTAATACTAATAAATCTCTCCAAAAATCTAACCACATTGATAATTCTTTATATACTTGATTTTTATTTTTTCTAAATAAATTAGAAATATCTTTTGCATAATTAAACCTTTTGTCAATATTGCTAGATATTATTTCAGCAAACTTTAATATAGTCTGAAAATAATCATCAATTAAGGTTTGATCATTACATGCATTTATAGCAAAACCAATCTTTCCTTTACTTATTCTAGAAATAAATTCAGATTTACTCTCATCTATATTAAAGTTTTCTAAAATAAAATTTTCTATATCTTTTTTTTGTATATAGTTTAGATTTATCAACTGACACCTAGATACAATAGTTGTTGGTAAAGATTTTATACTTGGGGCCGTTAGTATAATGACAGCATCTTTAGGTGGTTCTTCTAAAATCTTAAGCATAGAATTGTATCCTGATTCAGTCATATTTTGGGCTTGATTAATAATATAAATCTTTTTTTCACCCTCAAATGGTTTTAAGTAAACATCCTTAATTATTTGTCTAATTTGGTCAATAGAAATAACTACACTTGATTTATTTGCTTGTTCAGAAAAATCTCTATCTATGATTTTTATATCACTATGATTACTATTCAAAATCCTAGATCTTTCTTTTGAAGAACTAATATCAATAATAAATTGGTTATCAAACATATCCTTATTCGGCTTTGCATTTAATATTGAAGCTAAATCTACCGCTAAGGTTTTTTTACCTATATTATCTGGACCTGTAATTAAGTATGCATGTGATGTTTTAGACATAAGAATTGACTTATTTATAAAGTCTATTGCTTTATTATGGCCAAAAGTCCTAAAACCTATAATTTTTAATTCTTTATTCAAAAATACTAAGCCTTATCAAATCATCGTATGTTTCTCTCCTGCTAATTAATACAGGTAATTCTGATGAAGACTTAATTAAAATTACCGCAGGTTTCGTTTGCATATTATAATTACTTGCCATCATAAGGTTATAGGCCCCTGAAGCTGGTAAAGCAATAAGATCACCTATTTGAGGTTTAGGTATAAAAACGTCTTTTGCTAAAATATCTCCTGATTCACAAAATTTTCCAGCAATAGTTACTAAATTGTCGCGTTTTTCATTCACTTTTTCAGCAGAAATTACTGAGTATTCTGATTGATATAAAGCAGGTCTTATATTATCCCCCATACCTCCATCTACACTTACATAAGTTCTTACATCCTTAATTTTTTTTATACCGCCAACTGTGTATACTGCGACTCCTGATCTTCCAATTATGGATCTACCTGGTTCTACTATTAATTCAGGATAATCTAAACTATATTTGTCACATGATTTTTTTATAGATTCAGAAATAACTTTTGCATACTCAGAAATTTCTGGTGGTTTTTTATTAGTTTGATATCCTATTGCAAAGCCACCTCCAGGACTGAACCTTTTTAGATTAAAGGAATAATTTTCTTTCATTTCATAGCAAAAATCTAATACATATTCTATAGCTTCAGAAAAAGGTTCTAATTCAAATATTGGTGAACCTAAATGAAAATGTACACCTTCCAAAATCAGGTTCGATTTATCTAAAGTTTGCTTTATTGCTAATTCAGCATCCCCAGTTTCTATGGAGAAACCAAATTTTGAATCTAGAATACCAGTTGATGTTAATAGGTGGGTATGAGGGTCAATACTTGGGGATAGGCGCAGCATAACTTTTTGAAATTTACCTAAATCAACTGCAATATCATTAAGTAGATTTATTTCAGCAAAAGAATCTATAGTTATGTGCTCTACCTCATAATTTAAAGCTTGAGTCAGCTCTTCTTTACCCTTGTTGTTACCATGAAAATTTAACTTGCTTGGAGGGAAATTACTTGCAACTGCAATCGCTAGTTCGCCCCCCGTAACAACATCCATATATAAACCTTCCTCATCTATAATCTTGTTTACAAATGGATTAGCAAAAGCCTTGCAAGAATATTCTATATGCGAATTTTTATAAAACTTTTGGAAACTTTCTTTAAAATTAGAACACATTTTTCTAATAGTATCCTCATCATAAATATATAGCGGACTTCCAAATTCCCTAACTAAATCATTAATAGAATGACCGTTAATTTTCAAAACACCTGCAGAACTTACCTCTGATGAAAACGGTAAGATTTCAGATTCTTCAAATAATTTCATAAACAACTCCCATTATAAAGTATTTACTTAACAATTAATGCTTTTCCATAATTTTTCTTTTTGAATTTCACTCAATTCAGATATAGATTTTGTTTTTGATAATTTTTCCATCATTAATATTTTATCTTTTATACTCTTTGTATAATTTCTTAGTATTAATTCTGGATCAACGTTTTTCGAGACAAATACGTTTGCCAAAGAAAAAAGAATTTTTCCAATTTTTTCATCTGAATCTAAACTATTTATATCAATACTAAAATCTATTTCTTCATATTTTACAGGAATTTTAGCCTTTTTTGATTTTTTTATAATAGATGTTGCATAGGAAAGTGCAGGCAATGTGTCTGGTATGCCAGACACTAAAGAATAATCTTGGTTTTTTTTGATTCTCTCGTCTTTTTTTATATCTTCCCAGTTATCTACAACCTCAGAAGAAGTAATTTTACTTTTTGTATCCTTAAAAACATGTGGGTGTCTACTAATCAATTTCAATCTTACGTAATCACATAATTCAAAAAAATTAAAATTAGAATTATCGTTAGCTATATCAGCATGATATAAAACCTGCATCAGAATATCTCCTAATTCTTCTTTTATTTTTTCAATGCTGTTTTCTTCTATAGCGTCTAAAAGTTCATATGTTTCTTCTAATAAATTATTTTTCAACGATTGATGAGTTTGCTCAATATCCCATTTACACCCTAAAGGACTTCTTAAGTACTCTACTAATTCAATCAAAGATAAACATTTTTCAATTTGATTAGTCTTATCCTGATTATCTTTATCCATTTTTTTATCTTTCTCAATTATAATAGTATAAGTTATATTTTAAACGTTTATGTATTATCAAACAAAAAATATTCAAATACTTTCTTCAGTATTTTATATAATTTTATTACCTATATTTTTCATCTCTGTAAATGTGATTTACATTACCAATTCTGATTGGCTTTATTCTTATGGTTGGAATAGAAATCATATAGAAAAATCGACAGGATTAAGCATTGAACAACTTAATAGTGGTTCAGATCAAATTAAATCTTATTTTAATAATGACAAGGAATACTTAGATTTAATAATTGTTGAAAATGGAATTAATTATTCTTTATACAATGAAAAAGAAATACTTCATATGAAAGATGTTAAACATCTAATGAAGTTAACTCAAAATTCAGTTATCATATCAGGTTTAGTTATACTAGCACACTACTTAATTACTTTTTTTACTACAAAATCACTAAGGAAAAGTATAAAACAAATACTTAAATCTTCAAAAATTTCTGCTTACTCAACTATTGGATTTTTATCTGTTTTTGGATTAATAGCTTCAATTAATTTCACTTGGCTTTTTAGACAGTTTCATTTCATAAGTTTTAGTAACGATCTTTGGCAACTAAATCCAAACACCGATTACTTAATTGCAATGTTTCCTCAAAGATTTTTCCTAGAAACAACTATTTTTATAGGAATTTTTACTGTATTTGAATTCATAATATATCTGATCGTTATTAGAAAAATTTAACTATCTATTCGACTGCTGAAATATATTTTTTATTTGTAAAACTGACTCTAGTACAAAATCTGGCTTACAGGAAAATGTTGAAGTAACTCCATTGCTAATCCAAACGGTTTGTGCTCCAACATTTTTCGCCCCACAAACATCAGTATTAAGATTATCTCCTATATGCAAAACTTCCTCTGGTAATGAATTTATTGATTTAAAAGCTAAACGAAAGATTTTTTCTGAAGGCTTTGCTAATGAAAGGTCATTTGAAAAGAAAAATTTATCAAATTTATTAAACAAATTAATTCTCTTAAACCATTTAATATAAGCTTCAGGACTAGTAAGTCCAGTATTTGAAATCAAAATTATATTATATTGTTTTCTAAGTGAAGTTATCATTTCTAGAACACCATTTAATAAATTGGGAGGGTGCTCTAAAAATGCTTCATCAATCACATCTGATACATCTTTTACTAATTTAGTGGTTATTTTATCTCTATCAGTAACCAAACTTTTTAAACCTTGTAGTACCCATTCATTAAATTTTTTATCAAGCCCTTTTTCGTGTCCTGAATTTATAGCCTCAGAAATATAATTAAATGTAGATGTGATTTTCTCTATAGATAATTCTAAATTATAGTTAGATAATTTTTTCTTAATTTTTTCGCTTCTTATTCTTCTCCTTATATCAGAATTAGCTGATAAGTCTGACTCATATATTAATGTTAGCCAAAGATCAAAAGACAAAGTTTTTATTTTTCTATTTTTCATAATTTACCAAACAACTAATATCAATATTCTTAGGTAAATTATTTCTGCCATTAAGATATAATAATTCAACTACAATTAACGCTGATACCACTACTGCTCCAGTACTGGATATAAGTTTTATAGCAGCATTAATAGTGCCTCCCGTTGCTAACAAGTCATCAATAAGAATTACTTTTTTGTTATTTTTCAATATATCATCTTTACACTCCAAACTTGAATTTCCGTATTCCAAATCGTATTTGATACTTTTCAATGGAGGGGGCAGTTTTCCTGATTTTCTGATTGGCACAAAAGGAACTTTTAATCTATTTGCTATTGGAGCACCAAAAATAAAACCTCTAGCATCAATAGCAGCAATACAATCAAAATCTAAAGTTAAAGCATACTTTTCAAAACTATCTAAAACATAGTTTAATGCATCATAATTTCCAATTAGAGGGCTAATATCTCTAAAAATAATCCCTTGTGAAGGAAAATCAATTATATCTGTTATATATGATTTTATATTCATAAAATTTCCAAACTTATTAAATCACAAAAGCGATTTTAATTCTTATTATTCTGTTAATATATTATTAATAATATATATGTAAAAAGCATTAGGATAAATCAAAATTTACCTCTCTAAATTACAAATATCTGGATTTAGAAACCATAAAAGCACAGAACTAGACCTTTCAGAAGGGCTAAATGTATTTTATGGAAATAATGGCCATGGTAAAAGTAGTTTACTTGAAGCTATTTATATGCTTTCGATTGCTAAATCTCATAAGTCACCAAGTGATAAAGAGTTAATAAATTGGAATACACTTGAAGAAAATGGTTACATGCAAATTTTAGGTATTTCAAGAAACGATGACATTACAACACAAGCTCAAATAGACATAGATGCATCAAATAAAGATATATCATTCAGAAAAAGTCTCCGAATTAATGGAATAAAATGTAATTCATTTGATTTTGTAGGCAATATCAATAGCGTTTTTTTTGAAGCAGAAGACATTGAAATTATTTATGGAGGGCCAAGTAAAAGAAGAAGATATATTGATATTTTAATTGGTCAATCAATTCCTTCATATCTAAAAGATATTCAAAGATACAAAAGAGTTATAGCTCAAAAAAACAAATTACTAAGAATGATAAGAGAAAAAAGGTCAGAAAAAAAAGAATTGGTATTTTGGAATGAACGATTGGCATACGAAGGATCAAAAATAATTGATATTAGAAGAAAATCAATATCTTCGCTTGCTTCAAATTCTATAAACCATCACCTCGAACTAAGTGGAGGAGAAGAGATAGAACTAAAATATAAAACAAAAATTTTATCATCAAATGAAACTTCAAAAATCGAAATTGATTCATTATCAAACCATGAAATTGAATCAAAATTTTTAGATACCTTATCTAAAAATAGCGATAATGAAATAAGACAAGGAGTTTCAATATATGGTCCACATAGAGACGATTTAGATATTTTATTCAATAATAGAATAGCAGGAAAACATGCTTCAAGAGGGCAAGCTAGAACCATAGCATTTGCACTAAAGTTATCAGAGGCTATTTTTGTAGAAAGTACTACAGGGAGAGTTCCGGTTATTATTTTAGATGACATATTATCAGAGCTTGATCCAAATCGTCGTATGGTTATATTGGACATGTTCAAAAATTACCAACAAGTAATCTTAACTGTTACAGAGTCCGAGTTACTCCCTAATAAAATTAAAAAAGAATCGAATGTTTATAATATTAGCTCGGGTAATGTAGAGAAAATATCATTTTGAAAAATAAAATCAAGCAAATTGCACAATTAGTATATGAATCTAAATATGCTGTAGTTATGACTGGTGCAGGTATGTCTGTTGAAAGTGGAATACCTCCTTTTAGAGGCACTACAGGAATATGGACAAGATACGGCAAACCAAAACTAGACTCTTTTTCAGATTTTAAAAAAAATCCAACAAAATGGTGGGACGATAGAAGAAATTTAACTATAGATAAGCATATTATAGAACTTAGAGAATCACTTACTAAAGCAAAACCTCATGATGGGCACCATAGTCTTGCTAGGATTGAAAAAGCGGAATATATAAAAAGTATTATCACACAAAATATTGATGGACTTGATTTGATGGCTGGATCAAAGAATGTTATTGAAATTCATGGAAATAGAAAAAGATTAAGGTGCTTGGATTGTAATAACAGAATAGATTTAGAGGAATATATTCCTATCTACGCCCCTGATCCATGTGAATTTTGTGGAGGAACAGTAAAATTTGACACAGTACTATTCGGTGAACCTATCCCGAAAGATATAATGAAAAGTTCAAGAAATGAAATAGATAAATCAGACCTAATAATTGCAGTTGGAACATCTGCAACTGTAAGGCCAGCAAGCGGATTACTATGGATTGCTAAATCACAAGGTGCCAAAATCATCGAAGTAAATATTGAAAAAACTAAACTAACAGCAATTTCAGATTATTATATAAAATCTAAAGCTAAGTCGTTTTTTGTAAGTTTAGAGGATGAATTAGCCACCAATTCGAATCATTAATAGCTTAGATAAAGCCTCTACTATAATTCCCAATGACATTTTAGATTTTCCTAGTTTTCTATCGATGAAAACATATGGGTGTTCTATAACGGTAAAATACTCTTTTTGACACCTATATGCAACCTCGGCTTGAAAACCAAAACCTTTTAATTTTAGTTTTGATAAGATGACTTTATCAAATATATAACTATTATATCCCTTAAAACCTGAAGTAACGTCCCGAATATCTAATCCCATTAATAATCTTATGCCAAAATTACCAAAAGAACTTATAGATTTTCTTAATAAGCTCCAATTTGGATCTACCCCCCCACCATCTATATACCTAGAACCAACAACAATATCTGTGCTATCCAATAAATCATTCATAATTATTAATTCTTCAGGTGGATGAGAAAAATCTGCATCCATTTGTATAATTTTTTTTGCTTTATTTTTTACAGCACACATAAATCCTTCTACATAAGCAGTACCTAGTCCCATTTTTTCTTTTCTATGAATAACCTTAAAAAAACCTTTAAATTTATTTGATAATTTATCAGCGATCATTCCGGTGCCATCCGGAGAAGCATCATCAATTATAATAAAGCCGATATTTCTAATGCCTAAGTTTGATATTTCTTCGACTATCTTAGGCAAATTATCAGCTTCATTATAAGTGGGTATAACGATAACAGTTTCTGGATAATAATTAGATCTATTCATTTTTTATACCGCTAAGTCTTTTGTACCTTCCTAAAAGAGAATTTAATCCTATTTTTGCAACATCAACTACAGCTAAAAAACCCTTAATTAGAGTCATTTTTGAACCCTCTTTATAATACCAGCTAATTGGGATTTCCTTAATTGTAAATCCTGATTGCCTAGCAATTACTAAAATTTCTACATCAAAAGCCCATCCATTGAATTTTTGATTTGAAAACAAAATATTAGATGATTTTTTAGAAAACAACTTAAAGCCACATTGAGTATCTTGTATACCCATTAAGGTAAAAACTTTTACAGCATAATTGAATAATCTACCTTTGATATGCCTTATCATTGGTTCATTAAATCTTATTGAGCCTTCAACCTCTCTTGAGGCTATACAAATATCATAATTAGGTGAAGAAGAGTCTGATAAAAATCTAGAAAAATTATTTATATCCATGGATAAATCAGCATCACATAAAAATTTCCAATCACCCTTAGATTCATGCATTCCTTTTCTCACAGCAGAACCTTTTCCTAAGTGATTTAATTGAAATAATTTAATCCTTGAATCATTACTAATGAAATTTAAAACTATTTCACACGTAGAATCTAATGAGCCATCATCAACAACAATAATCTCCCAATTATATGAGCATTTTGAAAAATAACTTACCAAATTAGATATAGTTTTCTCTATCCTTAGTTCCTCGTTATAAGCAGGAATAACTATACTTAAATATATTTTTTCCAAAAAAATCTACCTTACAAATTTAGGGTTTTTCTAACTCAAAAGCATCATGTAGCGCTACAACAGATTTTTCGATATCATTTTTATTTATTATTGTGGTTATTCTTATTTCAGAAGTAGTAATCATATCAATATTTACATCCAAACTAGATAGAACTGAGAACATTTTTGAAGCATACCCTGGTGAATTTTCCATCCCTGTACCAACAATACTCAATTTTGCTAAATCTTTACCTGATTCAACATTTTTATAATTTATTCTATCCAACGAATTCATCAAACTAACTGCTCTTTCAAGATTAGATTCAGAGACAGTATATGTAAAGTCTGTCGTTCCGTCTGAACTTGTGTTTTGAACAATAACATCAATACTTATACCTTCATCTGAGAGAGGCCTAAGTAATTCAGCAGCTATACCAGGTTGATCAATTACTCCTTTAACAGTAATTTTTGCAACATTTTTATCGACAGCTATACCAGTAACGGCTTTTCTTATTTCCATATTTGAACTCCTATGAATTAATGTACCTTTTTCTGAAGAAAAAGATGAAGCTACATAAACAGGCATATTATAAACTAACCCTAATTCTATAGATCTAGGATTCATTTTTGCGCCTAGAGAAGCCATCTCTAACATTTCTTCAAAACTAATTTCATTTAATTTTCTTGCATTTTTTGTTATCCTTGGGTCTGTTGTGTAAATACCCTCTACATCAGTATATATTTCACATCGTTCTGCATTTAGGGCTACAGCTAATGCAACGGCTGTTGTATCTGATCCACCTCGGCCAAGTGTTGTAACATCACCTAATTTATTTAATCCCTGAAATCCCGCAACCACAACTATTGAATCTTTATCAAGTTCTTCTTGAATTCTATTAATGTTTATGTCTGATATTCTTGCTGAACCGTGAACAGAATCTGTTTTAATTCCAGCTTGAACCCCGGAAAGACTTATGGCTTTTTTATTTTTTGCAATAAGTGACATAGTCATTAAAGTAGAACTAACCAATTCTCCTGTAGATAATAAAATATCCATTTCTCTTGTTAAACTATTTGAATTTGCATTAACTTTAGATGCTAGGCTAATTAAGTTATCAGTAGAATCTCCCATTGCTGAAACTACTACTACTACCATATAACCTTGTTTTGTTTTAGAAATAATTTTTTCAGCAACATTACTTATCTTGTCAGTTGAAGACAAAGAACTACCACCATATTTTTGCACAACTAATTTATTTATAGTCATACTTTCACCTTTGCCCCTGAATCTGATATAGGAATCACCATAGTTTTTCCATTTACACCAAAAGTTCTAGCAGTTTCAGCCATTTCGTAACCAATCGTATATTCTCTTTTATCTGATAAGGCAATTATAGAAGATCCAGAACCAGATAAAAAACTACAATAAGCACCACCTCTTATTGCTGCTTCAATTATGTATGGCATAGCCCTGTATGTTTTAGATCTTTGTTTCTGGTGCAGCTTATCTTGGGTAGCGAATCTTAATAGGTCATAATTACCTGAAATTAGTGAATTAACTAATAAAGCTGCTCTTCCTATATTATGTACAGCATCTGATCGAGATATTTCTGATGGTAAACTCATACGAGATTCATCGGTATTTAATGTTATATCAGGAATAAATATTACACCGTTGAGTTTTGATTTAATTTTAACATTATCTATTACCCAACCATTTTTTTCATCCTTAATACCAATCGAGCAGCCTCCAAATATAGCAGGAGCAACGTTATCTGCATGACCTTCAATATCAGCTGCTAAATGAAAAATTTTCTCATTCGGTAGTTTTGAATCCGAAATATGATTTCCTGCTAATAAACCTGAAATTATTGCAGCAGAACTACTTCCCATTCCTCTAGAAAAGGGAATGTTATTGTTACAAAAAAAGTTTAGAGATGGCACTGGTTTTCCAATGAAATCATAAATCGACTTAACACCAACATAAATAAGATTGGATTCATCTTTTGGGAGTTCCTGTTCACCTTCTCCATTAATATTAAAAGTAAAATCTCCTGGAGTAATAGTTAATTCGTTCCATAAATCTAAGGCGATTCCTATGGAATCAAAACCTGAACCCATATTGGCACTTGTTGCTGGAACCATTACTGTTATTTTTTTATTCATATTCATTTAGCATTAGATTATTTTTTTTATTTGACATTTAAAGTATAATCATTGATACAAAAACTAGTATATTTATATGGTATAAAATTTTTAGGTAATAATAAAAGGATTGTTTATGTCAAATGAAATAATTATTCTTGGTAATTTTGGAAATTCTGATAATAGTGCCTTGCAAAAGGACTTTCAGTCACAAGAATTATTAGATATAGCAAAAAATAATTTCAACAATGTTAAAATTAGCTTTGTTAACTACAATAATGAAGATTATCAACAAATAGTTGAAAAATGTAAGGATGCAAAGGTAATTATCCCGCAAGGTAAATATGAGTTACTAACGGATTTATGCAATGAATTAAAATCACTTAAACTCGTGCAAACTATTAGTGCCGGCACTGAGTGGATCGACAAACCTCAATTAAAAGAGATGGGAATTAAAGTCTCCAATAATGGTGGAGCTAATGCAGTTGCAGTTGCAGAGCATGCAATTGGATTAATGTTTGCAGTAAATAGAAAATTAGATATTCAAATTGATAGCGCTAAAAATGGGACATGGATGGATGGAGTTGAAGGTGATCGAGATGAATTTCAAACCTTAGCAGGAAAAACTGTAGGAATTATTGGATTAGGTAGAATTGGTTCAAGGGTTGCAAAAAGACTCTATGGCTGGGAATGTAAAATAATATATCATGACACGCAAGTTTTTGATAAAAATTACGAAAAAGAATGTAATGCTAAAAAAGTCTCACTAGTTGAGTTATTAGAAAATTCAGACGTTATAACTCTTCACGTTCCATATGATCGACTAACAAGGCATCTTATTTCTCAAGAAGAGCTTGATTTGATGAAAAAATCAGCGATATTAATTAATACATGCAGAGGTGGTGTAGTTGATGAAAATGCACTAATCAAAACACTTGAATCTAAAAAAATTCGAGCTGCAGGACTGGACGTCACAGAAATAGAACCTATAGAGGAAAATAACCCATTACTTAATTTAAATAATGTGATTATCACACCTCATTTAGCAACAAGGGCCAAAGAATCCGAAGTTAATGCTATGCATAATGTACTTGCTAATGCATCAAGAGTAATTGAAGGTAAAGAACCTGAATGGATAGTAGAACCTGTTTAAACTAAAAGGAAAATAAAATGAAAATAACTGATATTAAGACATACGTAATAGAAAATGAATTAGGCCAAAGAGATCATAATAAACCTGCGGCAACCTATGTTGGAGGGAAATATTTCCTTTTTCTAGAACTTCACACAGATGAGGGAATTATTGGGTTAGGGGAAAAAGTAACTGGAAGTTCATTCAATGATACTGATTGGAAACAATTTTCTTCTCAAATTTCTCTACTTCATGAGACTGCTGAAGCCTTTGTTATAGGTGAAAACCCTTTTGACATTGAGCGAATATGGGAAAAGATGTATGCAAATAGACATGATTACAGACACCCAAGTTTACACTTTGGCTCAATACTTGCAGGTATTGAGATGGCATGTTGGGACATAGTTGGAAAAGCTACAAATCAACCAATATATAATCTTTTAGGAGGAAAATATTGGGAAAAACTTAGGGCTTATGCATATATGCCTAATCCTAGTTCGCCCGAGGAAGCGGGGGAAATATGCCAAAAACTTATTGAAGAAGGAAATAGTGCGTGTAAAATCGATCCTTTTGGCGAAGTTGTATACTCCTCTAGAGAATCTGGTGATAATGGATTTTCAACATTAGCTAAAAATCCTAGAGTAAGAGACATACCCTTGGAACAAATAACCTATGCTGAAAAGATATTTGAAAATATTAGAAAAACTGTTGGAAATAAAATTGAAGTCGGAATAGGTACTCATGGTCAATTAACAACATATAGCGCCATAAGAGTTGCTAAAGCCCTTGAACCGTACCAACCTTTCTGGTTTGAAGAACCTGTAAGTCCAGAAAATATTGATGAAATGGCTAGGGTTGCGAGCAGTACGAGTATACCTATAGCTTCTGGAGAAAGACTTGTTACCAAGTATGAATTTTCAGAACTTCTAAGAAAACAAGCAGCACAGATTATTCAAATTGATGTTGGACAAGCAGGGGGAATACTTGAAGCAAAAAAAGTTGCAGGTATGGCAGAATCTTACTATGCAGTAATAGCCCCACACATGTATTGCGGTCCTATAGCTTCAGCTGCTGCGATTCAGGTTGATGTTTGCTCTCCAAATTTTCTTATTCAAGAAATGAACCAAGGCCCATTACATAAAAAAATATTCAAAGAACCACTAAAACTAGATAATGGCTATGTAATTCCTCCAACAGGCCCAGGTTTGGGTGTTGAATTAGATTATGATGTTGTTAAAAATCGGATAGTAGATAAATAATTATAAGGATAAAACTTTGTCCCATCATGAGGTAATTATTCTTGGAGCCGGTCCTGCAGGATTAGGTGTAGCTGCATCACTAGAAGGATGGCATCCATACGATAATAATGGAAAAAATCTCATTACTATGGATACAAAAAGTTTATTAGGCAGCGGAATTAGGCCAATCGTTCATTTTAGAGATTTACATCACCCAGAAGACAATACATTATACGGTTCTAATAGATTTAATTTCAGAAAAAATAATAGGGTAGATTGGATAATCTTAAGCGATGATGCTGCAGGAGGATTATGGAATAATGTTCCTTCAAACCAACTAACACTCGGTCCAGCAAACTGGATGGAATTATCCCATTATCCTATGAAACAATTCAATCACGATAATCATACTAATATTAATCTTAGGGAAATTATTAATAAAAATAATCTATTAAGTTATTATAAAAATTTTTCAAAAAAACTCAATTTAGATCACCATATATATAACGAGCACAAAATAATTTCTATCGAAAAAAAACAAAATTCAAATTTCATAATCTGCTCGAAATATAAAGATATAAAAAAAGAATATTCATGTAAATATTTAGTTTTTGCATTAGGCCCAAAGTCAATAAAAAGAAAGTTAGGAGTTCCAGGAGAAAATTTTGATTATATAAATAATTCCTATACTAAACCTGAAGATTTTGAGGGAAAAAATATAACAATTGTTGGTGGCGGAAGATCCTCAGATTGGGCAGCTCAAGAACTTTTTGATAAAGGAAAAAACATAACTTATATTATGAGGCAAAAAGAAGAAAATCACTCACGGCTTATACGAGAATCACAATTTCTCGACTATTATAAAAGATGGCATGAAATAATCTCAAATAAGAAAAAAAATATGACTCTTCTATATGAATCAAAAGTTATTAGGTTTTCAAAAAATAATCAAATAACCTATGAAAATAATTTAAAACAACAAACAATCAAATCAGATCATGTAATTATCGAAATTGGAGGCTTACCAAATTACGATTTACTTAAGAATATTAATTTAGAACTTCATGAAAAATATGACAACTATCGATTTCAACTTCTTCAAATGAAAGTACACCAACATTCATTTGAATCTATAAATGTTTCAAATTTATATGCTGGGGGTTATTTAGCGCAAGGAACAGGACTAAGCGTAATAGGTTTTCACGCAGGAAGCTTTTTAATTTCAGGAGATATCATAAAGAAAATATATGCTAACAACTAATGAGATGATTTGTACTCGCTTACATACTGGTACGCAGAAAGAGCAGAAATTGCACCCTGTGATGCTGCCGTAATAGTTTGCTTTAACTCGGTCCCATCAGTCAAATCTCCAGCAGCAAAAACTCCTTCAATCGAAGTCTTTTGAGCAATATCTACATGGACCTCGTTCGTGCTAGAGTTTAATTCTAAGCCTAGTTTTTTCGGAATATCAATTCTCGGATCTGCTCCAGCCTCAACAAATAATCCATCAACATCAATCTGTGATTTCCCTTCCCATGTTTTTGAAATACTTATGGATTTCAACCCTAATATGTCATCCCCAATTAAATTAGTTATTTCAGTGTTAAATAAAACATCAATATTACTTGTTTGATCTAAGATTTTTAATAAAATCGGTTCTGGTCTAGTAAATTTGCCTTTTCTATATATTAAATAAATTTTTTCAGCATATTTTGACAGTAATAATGCTCCTTCAACAGCAGCATTACCACCCCCAACAACTGCCACTGAAGATTTATTTTTATATAAAGGAGCATCACAAGTTGAACAATATGAAATTCCCTTCCCTGTCCATGAATCTTCATTTTCTAGACCTAGTTTTCTTCTTTCTCTTCCTATACCCAATATCAAGGATATAGACTCAATTTGTGTTCCATCTTCCAAAATTGAATGAAATTTTCCAGATTTTTTTTCAACGTTAACTAAATTAGAAGAATGAATTGGGGTTTTCAAATTATCAATTTGTTCCTTAAACTTTAACATCAAGTCGAAGCCATCAATGTCTGGTTGCCCGGGATAATTTTCAATCAATCCTCCTATTGCAGTCTCTCCACCGAAGTGCTCACCTACTATTAATGTGCTCAATTGATATCTTGAAGTGTAAAGTCCAGCAGCAAAAGAAGCAGCGCCTTGACCAGCAATTAATACATCTACTTTATAGTTTTTTGTCATATTTTTATTTCCTATTCAATAGAACTAATAGATTTTTAATTTTTAAAGGATTGATATTCATAGTTTATATGATTTATTAATTATAAAACATGTATATATTTTTATAAATAAGATTTATTTTATCCCTGTTATAATTTTAAAATAATAAAAAGAATTTATAATTATAAATAATATGAGTACAAAAATTATAACAGATGGAAATATCACTTCTCCGAAAGGATTTCTTGCAGGAGCAGTGTTCGCAGGTTTAAAAAGTCCAGGTAAAGATAAAAAAGATATCGGAATCATCTACACAGAAAATCTTTCTAAGGTTGCAGGTACATTTACAAAAAATACAATAGTTTCACCGTCTGTGACAGTCTCAAGAGATAGAATAGAAAAATACGGTGAGGCTCAGGCAATCGTAGTAAACAGTGGATGCGCAAACTGTGCTGTTGGGGTCCAAGGTTTACTAGACGCTAAAGAAGTAACTAAAATAGCATCTGGGCATCTGGGCATTGAAGATAAACATACACTAATAGCATCAACTGGAGTGATTGGAGTAGAACTACCTATTGCTCTAATGAGAAAATTTATACCAAAAATAAAAATTTCTGAAAGTGCAGGCGGTGATTTTTCTAACTCTATATTAACTACTGACAAAAGAAAAAAAGAAATTGCTATTGAGGTAAAAAATAAAAATCAAAACTATATAATTGGAGGATCTTCTAAAGGTTCAGGAATGATTCATCCAAACATGGCAACTATGTTAGCTTTTATAACTACTGATGCTAATATAGACAAAAATTTCATGCAAAAAATTTTGCGTGAATGTGTAAGCCTTACTTTTAATCAAATAGATGTGGATGGAGACCAAAGTACAAATGATTCCGTTTTTTTGATGGCTAACGGACAATCTAATGGAAAAGAAATTAATGAAAAGAGTTCAGATGCTGATGAATTCTATAATGCATTATTACAAGTTTGTAAGTATCTGGCTACTGAAATAGCAAGAGATGGAGAAGGCGCAACCAAATTAATAGAAGTTACTGTGAAAGGTGCTAAGTCAGACAAGGATGCATTATTAGCCTCCAGAGAATGCGCATCCTCTTTACTTGTAAGAACCGCCGTTTATGGTAGGGACCCTAATTGGGGTAGAATTTTTATGGGTATAGGAAAAGCAGAAATAGAATTAGAAGAATCAAAAATTGATGTATATATAAACGACATACAAATTGTAGCCGATGGAAAAGCCATATCGTATAACACATTAAGTGTTGTAAGCGCATTAGGCGAAGATGAGGTAAGAATTAAAGTTAATCTAAACCTAGGTAAAGGGTTTGGTCAAGCATGGAGTTGTGACCTAACAGAAGAATATGTAATATTTAATTCTGCATATACAACATAAGTAATATGAAAAATTAAATAAGGAATTTAATCTTTTGAAAAACGGGAAAAAAAATACTATAGTTATTAAAATTGGCGGAAGTACTCTTGGAAAAAATGATAGTTCACTATCAGATATAATAAAACTTTCAAAAGAAGATATATCTCCAATAATTATTCATGGTGGAGGCAAAGAAATAAACAAGTGGATAGCCAAACAAGGCATTCACCCTGAATTCATAAATGGACTAAGAAGAACCGATAAAGATACTAGAGATGTAGCTGCTTCAGTTTTATCAGGTTTAATCAATAACACCATCGTCTCGGAAATACAAATCTTACGAGGTAATGCTACAGGATTATCAGGTATTTCAAATTCTTTATTTGAATGTAAATTGTTAAGTGAAGAATTAGGTTATGTTGGTGAAATTATAAAAGTTAACTCGGAGATTATAAAAAATATAATTAATAGTGATTCAATTCCTGTAATAGCACCACTAGGAATAAATATTTATTCAAAACAAACTGATGACAATATTTTGAATATTAATGCTGACACAGCAGCAAGCTTTATTTCTAATAATATGAGATCAGAAAAAATTATTTTTCTAACAGATGTAGAAGGCGTACTTGACCATAACAAAAGACTAATATCTAAAATGACTAAATCTCAAGCTAATGAACTACTAAAATCGGGTATTATATCTGGAGGAATGATACCAAAAATTGAAGCATGCTTATACGGAATACAAAATGGAGGAAGTGCGCATATAATTGATGGTAGAGACCCAGGAGCTTTATTGCAATGTATTGAAAATAAAATTATTGGAACAAAAATTATATAATTAATAATTAACTCGGAGAAAAAAATGTTATCAAGCAAAGAATACAAAGAATTAGAAAAAAAATATTACATGCAGGTAGTAAATAGAATGTCACCAGTTCTTGTTAGTGGACAAGGTACAGAAGTTTTTGATAATGAAGGTAACTCATATTTGGATTTCACTGCAGGATGGGCAGTGTTAAATGTAGGTCACAATCATCCAAAAGTAACTAAAGCGATTCAGGAACAAGCATCTAAAATTTTACAGATGTCAAATTTATTTTATACTACACCTCAGCTTCCTCTAGCAAAAATTTTAATAGAAAACTCAGACCTAGATAGAGTATTTTTTTGTAACTCTGGAGCAGAAGCCAATGAAGGAGCATGCAAGGTCGCAAGAAAATGGGGCAAGAAAAAATTAAATGGAGCGTTTGAAATTATCACCACTTTGAATTCTTTTCATGGTCGAACTCAAGCAATGATGGCAGCAACTGGACAACCTCATTATCAAAATAACTGGAAACCTCTCATGCCTGGATTTGTTAATGTTGAGTACAATAACCTAGATGCAATAAAATCTGCATACGATAAAAATAAAACATGCGCTGTGCTACTAGAACCTGTTCAGGGTGAAGGTGGGGTTAATATACCATCAGAAAATTACCTCCTTGATGTAATGAATTTTTGTCATGAAAAAAATATTCTCTTTATGTTAGATGAAGTTCAAACAGGTATGGGAAGGTTAGGTACATTTTTTGGATACCAAAAATATACTAATGTTGAGCCTGATGTAATGAGCTTGGCAAAGGCTCTTGGAGCAGGAACACCATTAGGGGCTTTCTTGACTAAAGAATTTTGTTCAGTGCTAGAACCAGGAGACCATGGTTCAACATTTGGAGGAAATGCTCTTACTACTGCTGCAGGAGGAGCAGCAGCACAAGTATTGCTAGATGAAAAACTTCCTGAAATTGCAAACAGTAATGGTAGTTATTTTATGGATAAATTAAATATCTTAATGAAAGAATTTTCATATATAACCGAAGTTAGAGGTAAAGGATTATTAATAGGGCTTGAAATGTCAAAAGATATATCTCCTGAAATAGTTTCTCGCTGCTTGGATAAGGGACTACTAATCAACGCAGTTCGCCCAAATATGATAAGATTTATGCCACCACTTAATGTAACAAAAAATGAAATAGATAAATCCGTTTCAATACTAATTTCAGTATTAAAAGAAATGTGAGCTTATACAAGGAAGAGTTTATATGAGTAAAGAAAAGTGTGTTCTTGCCTACAGTGGAGGAATGGATTCAACAATCTCCGCAGTATGGATACAAGAAAATTACAATATGGATGTCGTTACATTAACTGTAGACTTAGGCGCAGGTCCCGAGATTGAACGTGTTTTAGAAAGGTCTAAAAAAGCAGGTGCTATAGAATCATTAGTATGGGACGTGAAAGATGAATTTGTTAATGATTATATTTTTCCAGGTCTAAAAGCAGGAGCTGTTTATGAAGATTCATATGCGTTATCAACTGCCTTAGGAAGACCTCTTATGTCTAAAAAATTAGTTGAAGCTGCTAGAAAAGTTGGAGCAAGTGCAGTAGCTCATGGGTGTACAGGAAAGGGTAATGACCAAGTAAGATTCGATGCATCTGTAATAACATTAATGGCTGATAGTTCTCCTCTAAAAATCATCGCACCGGCTAGAGAATGGGGTATGACAAGAGATGAAGAAAAAATGTATGCCAATAAAGCAGGATTAGAATTACGTGAGGTCGGAAGTGATCAAAGAGTATACTCAATTGACAGAAATATATGGGGCCAAGCAATAGAAGGTGAAGACTTGGAAGATACATGGTCAGAACCTCCTGAAGACGCTTTTTCATGGACAAAATCAATAGATAAGACTCCCGATAACCCAATTGAAATCATAATTGGTTTCGAAAAAGGAATACCAATTGCACTAGATAATAAGAAAGTTTTAGGTAAGGACTTAATTGAAACACTTAACAGTATAGCTGGAGAACATGGTGTAGGAAGAATAGATCACACAGAAAATAGGCTAGTAGGAATAAAATCTAGAGAAGTTTACGAAACTCCTGCTGCAATAGTTCTTCATAAATCAATTAAAGCACTGGAAACATTAACTCTTTCAAGAGATCAACAAAGAATGAAAAGCACCATTTCTCAGATCTATTCTGACATGGTATATGATGGAAGATGGTTTACTGAATTAAGAAGCAATATTGATGCGATGATGAACGATATGCATAAATATACTACAGGAGAAGTGAGAGTAAAACTTCATAAAGGAAATTGTATAGTAACTGGTAGAAAATCCGAATATTCACTCTATGATTTTGACTTGGCAACTTACTCAACAGATGATATTTTTGAGCATTCTTCCGCTACAGGATTTATTGATATATTTTCATTGCCTGGTAAAACTCAAGCAAAAAATCAAACTTTTCATGACAGTAAATGATGGGATTTTTATGTCTAATATGAACAAAAAAAATAATTTTACTAACAGCGTAAACGGTAATAATTTAGAAGGAGATTTCACATCTTCAATTGAGATTGACAAGCAAATGTATGATGAAGATATAAGAGGTTCAATTGCTCATACTAAGATGCTAGCTAAACAAAAAATTATTACAGAAAAAGATAAACAAAAAATTATTTCCGGTCTATTGCAAATAAAAAAAGAAATATCAAGTAAAAGATTTGAATGGAAATCTGAATTAGAAGATATACATATGAATATAGAAAGTAGACTTTACGATCATATTGGAGAAATAGCAGGCAAGTTACATACAGCGAGATCAAGAAATGACCAAGTTGTAACTGATGTTAGAATGTGGACTAAAAAGACATGTGTACAAATGATTTCAAAAATTTCAGAATTACAATCTTCATTTATAAAAATTGCTGAAGAAAATATTGATACAATACTTCCAGGATATACACATTTACAAAAAGGGCAACCCATTTTATTAGCTCATCATTTTTTAGCATATTATGAAATGCTTAAGAGAGATTTGAATCGTTTCAAGCAAGTTTATAGCAGTGCAGATGTGATGATCTTGGGGTCTGGTGCATTATCAGGGGTTAGTTATCCTGTAGACAGAGAATGGTTAGCAAAAGAGTTAGAATTTTCAAATATTTCAAACAATTCTATGGATGGAGTTTCTGATAGGGATTTTATTATTGAATTCATAAATGCTTGTTCTTTAGTTATGACTCATTTATCTAGATTTAGTGAAGAGATAATTATTTGGTCATCAGAAGAATTTCAATTCGTAAAAATTTCAGATGAATTTTCAACTGGCTCTAGTATGATGCCTCAAAAAAGAAACCCAGATTATGCCGAATTAATTAGAGGTAAAACAGGCAGTGTCTTTGGTTCCTTAATTGGTATGTTTACAATATTAAAGGGATTACCACTAACATATAATAGAGATTTACAAGAAGACAAAAAGCACCTTTTTGAAGCTGCATCTACAACAATTAAGTGCTTAGATGTTGCTGATGGAATAATTCAGAGTATAAAAATAAACAAAGAAATAATGCTTTCCTCAGCCAAAAATAGTTTTATTCTAGCAACAGATATAGCAGATTATTTAGTGAAAAAAGGAATACCTTTTAGAGAGTCATATGTGATTATTTCTAACTTAACAAAAGAATTAATTAAGAAAAATATAATGATTTCTGAACTAACAATAAATGACTACAAAAAATGCTCTGAATACTTTGAAGAAGATATTCTGAATCTAAGTTTGAAAACAGCTCTTGAATCAAGAAATTCTGTTGGTGGAACTGCAAAAAATATTGTGGAAAAAGCCTTAAGTAATGCGAAAAAAGAGATAAAATTAGTTACTGATCATTATGAAAAAAATTAGAATTTCTCCATCAATTTTAGCTGCAGATTTCTTGAATTTATATGACTCCATAAAAGAAATAGAAAATGCAGGTGCTGATGAGATACATTACGATGTAATGGATGGCATGTTTGTACCTAATATAACTTTTGGATTGCCTATTTTAGATTCTATAAGAGCTATAACTAATCTAAAAATAGATGTACATATGATGGTAGAAGAGCCTGTAAGATTTATAGATGAATTCGAGAGAAGTGGTGCTGACATATTCACTATTCACTATGAAGCATGTAAAAATATTGAAGATTCTATAAAAAAAATAAAAAATAGTAAAATGAAACTTGGTATTTCAATAAAACCTAGTACAGATGTAAAATCAATTTTTCCATATATAGAAACTGTAGATAGAATATTGATAATGACAGTAGAGCCAGGATTTGGAGGACAGGCCTTTAACGAAAATATGATAACAAAAATATCAACTATAAAAAATTATTTGATTGAAAAAAATTTTGATATCGATATTGCTGTTGATGGTGGGATTAAGGTTGAAAATTCTAACAAAGTCATAGATGCAGGAGCAAATGTTTTAATCTCAGGGACAGGAATATTCAACTACGGTAAAGGTGCAAAGTCTGCTATTTCAGAATTGAGAAATTCTAAGAAATAATAAGTTATTCAGCAGAGAGAGAAATGCCTTTTTTATCTAAAGTTCTTATTTCTCGTGCTGTTAATTTGATTCTATATTTTTTACCGTTAATTACTACCCACTTGTTTTGTAAATTAGGCTTAGACATTTTTCTAGTTGCATTAAGTGCATGCGAACGTTTATTTCCAAATAAAGGTTTTGGTTTGGGACCTAATCCCAATTTTTCTCTCAACTGATCAGATGATGGCATAAAAGAATCCTAAAAAGTTTTTATATAAATTATTCTATATGTTTTTATAAATAACTTATTATTTCAGCAAATAAATTGTTAAGTATTTGTCAAATTAATAGTAATATTACTATTTTATACGTAAATTAAAACTTTTTCTATGGCAATAAAAGGCAATATCAAATTAAACTCACTCGATTCGAGTCAATTAATCAATGCTATTGAATCATTTTCAGTTTTACTTAATCTAAATATTGAAACTATTAATGCCTTAAACGTTTTTCCAGTTCCCGATGGTGACACTGGCACAAATATGTACTTATCCATTAAATATATTTTAGAAAATTTAAACGATGAAGATAGTGAAAAGCCAATAAATTCACTAGCAAAAGATATAGCGAAGTTGAGCCTACTTGGTGCTAGGGGTAATTCAGGCTTGATTCTTTCACAATTTTTTAAGGGGTTATCTCAATCCTTAGAAAACAAAAATATATTAGATTCAAATAGTTTTGCTAAATGCTTAGAATATGCAACAAAAAATGCTTATGATTCACTTCCTAACCCTGTAGAAGGAACAATGATTACAGTTTTTCGTGAATGTGCAGATCAAGCAAAATTAGAAATAATTAAAAATTCAAATTTATCAGAATTAATTTCCAATGTAACAAAAACATCTATTGAGTCTGTTAGAAATACACCCAAACTATTACCAGTTTTAGATGAAGCCGATGTAATTGATTCTGGGGGTTTTGGGTTTCTCGTGATACTAACAGCATTTAGTAACTTCATAAACCAAGATAAATCTCCAATGAAAAGATTAGAAGTTCCTATGCCAGATTCTAAATCTTTTACTGGAAAAATCAACAAACAATTTTTATCTGAACATGAATTAGATGAATGGGGCTTTTGTACAACATTTTCAGTAGAAATTAATGATAAAAAATTAGACTTAAAATCGATACAAAAAGAATTAGAATTAATTGGAAAATCTGTAGCCGTTGATGCTATGGAAAATATCCTAAAAATTCATGTACATGTCGAAAACTCTGATACCGCAATAATATACGGGAAAAAACTTGGCAAAGTTTCAAATATAGAAATTGGAAATATGGATAAACAATTTTTTAACATGAAAAATAAAAAACCCGAATCTCAATATAATTACGAAATAATCACCTTTGCTTCAGGTGAAGGAATAGCTGAGCTTATTGATAGTGCTGGATGGGGTATCACTAAAGTCATCAGATTAAATAAAAATGGTTTACCTTCTATATCTGAGATACTCGAGGTCATTAATAACTGCGAATCAGATAACGTTATTCTTATAACTAATAACCCTAATCTTATAGCAACAACAAACCAAATTAATGAATTAACGAAAAAAATAGTTAAGGTTATACCAACTAAAAATGAACAAGAAGGAGTTTCTGCACTTTTTGCCTTTAATCCTGACAGTGACATAAATATAAACTCAAAACTCATGGAAGAAAGTTACATGAGCATTTCTAGTGGATATATAGCAAAATCTAGTAGAAATGTAACTTTAAATAATATAGATATAAAAAAAGATATGTACTTTGGAATATTAGATAAAATAGTTCACAATACTGGAAAAAATAAATTAGAAGTACTAAATTCCTTAATAAACGATAACATAAAAGAAGAAAAATTTATTACAATTTTTTCAAAAGATAAACTTAATAATTATGAAGTTGAAGAAATTGAAGACCTTTTAAGTAATTATGAAATTGAAATTATATATGGTGGACAATTATTACAAGACTTCTTAATTTCAGCAGAATGAATGGATAAAAAAATGAAAATAGCAGTAGTTACAGATAGCACGTCTGATATTCCAGAAAATATCGCCAAAAAAAATAAAATAAATGTAGTACCATTAAATTTACACGTAGAAAATAAAACATATTTAGACAATATAGATATTTCTGCTGATGAATTGTATAAAATGCTACCTTCTTCTAATGTAGTACCTACTACTTCTGCTCCATCTGCAGGAACGTTTATAGAAGTTTATGAAAAACTTCTTAAGTCATATGATCAAATCATTTCTATTCATATTTCTTCAAAATTAAGTTTGACACATGACTCCGCTGTAAATGCTGCAAAAGAAATTAATAAGAAAAAAAAATTAGTGGAAGTTGTAAATTCAGAAACCGCTTCAATGGCTTTGGGACTGACTGCAATGATTGTTGCAGACACAATTAATAAAAAACATATAAATATTGATGAAGCAAAAGAACTAAGTAAAAATTTGAGTGAAAGGTCAACATTCTTAGGAATGGTACCATCATTAAAATACTTAGTCAGAGGCGGAAGAATTGGTAAAGCTAAAGGTTTTGTTGGTTCATTATTAAAATTCAAACCTATACTTACAATGGAAGACGGTGAAGCGCATCCGTTAGTTAGAGTTAGAAGTATAGAAAAGGGTATAAATAAACTAAAAGAATTGGCTCAAGAAAATGCACCATTGGAAAAGATTTCAGTTTTATACACAACAGAAAAAAATAAAGCAGAAGAAATTGCAGAAGACATAAAACTATTTGATAAAAAACTTGATCCAATTATTGCTCAACTAGGTCCAGTAATTGGAGCACATTTAGGACCTAATGTATTAGGACTTGGTTATATTAAATCATCATAATTAACTAATGAAAAATGGTTCAAAAAATCAAGAAACAATAAACTCCTTAATAAAAATATTAAATCATGAAGCTAAATTAAAATTTTTAGATAATTCGGTTATAGGTGGACTAGATAGTTTACTAAAAAAATCTGAAAAACTTTTACCATGGCTATACGATGTTGAACCAATTACGGGCATGAGTTATAGTGCTTTAATGCCAGGAGAAAGGCAAAGATGGGCCAAAAATGTTTTACAAAGAATTAAAAATATTCAAACTAAAAAACCATCAATAAATATTGATTTAAGTAGTGAAATAAATGATTTGAAATTTCTCCATTGGTCTACTAGAAAAAAATTACAAAATACTCGAATAAAAACCTTAGGAGATATATTTTCTTTTTTTCCTAACAGGCATATAGATTATTCAAAAAATATTCTTATAAACCAGGTCATAGATAAAGAAATTGTGACAATTCAAGGTACTATAATAAAAACTCAAAAAGGTAAAACAAATACTAACCTTTCGTACTCAAAAATACTAGTTAAGGATCAATCGGGAATAGCTAGTTGTACCTTTTTTAGGCAACCATATTTATTTGATCAAATGAAAAAAGGATTATTAATTACAATAAGTGGTGAAGTTAAGAAATACAATAATTTTATACAATTTAATAATCCAGATTATCAAATACAAAATGATTCAATAACTAAATATACCCATGCAGGTAATTTTCTACCAGTATACCCGCTATTAGATGGGATACCGCAGAGGACAATTAGAAATACGATAAGAAAATCTCTTAATAATGAGTCCGAACTTATTACTGATTTTGTACCTGATGAAATTTTAAGAAGAAATAACTTTTTACCCTTAAAGAAAGCATTCGAAAAAATGCATTTTCCTACAAATATAGAAGAACAAAAAAGATCAAATAGAAGATTAGCTTTTAATGAATTGTTTTTATATCAACTGTTAGGATTAAAAAGAAAATATCAATGGCAAAAAGAAGAAAACAGTATAACTATCTCAAGTCAAGAAACTGTAAACACCTTCATAAATTCACTGAAATTTAAACTAACTAATGACCAAATATCCTCAATCAATCAAATAATGAGAGATATAAATTCTTCGATTCCAATGTCTAGATTATTACAAGGAGAAGTTGGAAGTGGTAAAACTATAGTTGGAATTTGTTCTTTGCTAGCAACTGTTTCTAGTGGATATCAAGCATTAATGATGGCCCCTACAGAAGTTTTAGCTGAACAACATTTTATAAATATTGTTAATGAATTAGGTGGGAAACAAACAAATAACAATTATGAAAATTATGTTTATGATATTTATTTACCTGGTGAAAAAAACAAAAAACTTAATCTAATATTACTAACAGGAAGTATTAAAAATAAAACTAAAAAAGAAATAATAAAATTAATAAATAATGGAAAAAATAACATAATAATAGGAACACATACTTTGATTCAAGAAAAAGTTACTATATCTAATTTAGGTATAGTAATTGTTGACGAGCAGCATAAATTTGGGGTTGAACAAAGAAAAATACTTACATCAAGAAATCCTCGCCCTCATCTATTAGCTATGTCCGCAACTCCAATACCTAGAACTTTATCATTAACTGTTTACGGAGACTTAAACGTTTCTACACTAAAAACATTACCTAGAGATCGATCCGAAATAGAAACGTACAATGTGGAAAAGGAATCTGAAATTAAACATGCATACAATAAAATACATGAAGAAATCAAAAAAGGCAGGCAAGCTTTTATAGTTTGCCCTTTGATTGAACATTCTAAATTAATAGATGCTGATTCGGCAGTAGAAACCTACGAAGTCTTAAGAAATAGCATTTTTAGCAAAAATAAAATTGGATTACTCCATGGAAAAATGAACATTAAAGAGAAGCAAGAAATCATGAAAAAAATGAGGAATAAAGAAATAGATATACTTGTTTCAACTCCAGTAATAGAAATTGGAGTAGATATACCTAATGCAACCTGTATGGTGATAATGAGTTCAAATAGATTTGGACTTGCACAATTACATCAAATCAGAGGAAGAATAGGTAGAGGTAAATACAAAAGTTCTTGTTTTCTTTTTCATAAAAAAACTAACGAAAATTCAAAAAAAAGAATTGAAGTTATTACTAAAAATAATGATGGTTTTAAGATTTCATATGAAGATATGAAATTACGCGGTCCTGGTGCATATTTAGGCACAACTCAGAGTGGCTGGAATGAACTAAAATTTGCAAACATTGAAGATGAAAATCTTATTAAATTATCAAAAAAAGAGGCAGAATATTTATTTTTTGAGAATAAAAAATTTATAATAAAAAATGATGAATTAATTAAACAAATAAAAGCGCTAGAAATAAAAATTAATAACTAAAATGCAAAAAGATATAAAAAATATCATTTCAGATTCTCTAAAAATAAATGGTGGAGAATATAGAGAAATTCGTATTGAAGAAAATAATTCTACAAGAATAACTTATAGAGGCAATTCAAGGGAAAACATTTCAATCAATTCAGGTATTGGAGGATGTGCTAGAGTTTACTCAAATGGAGGATGGGGATTTAGTAGTTTTAACGATATATATCAGTCAAAAAATAAAATGGTAGAAGCAATTTCTTTATCCAAACTGAACAGTAGTAAGTCAATAAATTTTGAAAAGAATTCAGTGGGTATAGTTTCTTTGCCTGCAAGATCAATTAAAAATCCAAAAAATATTTCACTTAAGGAAAAGATTAATATCTTAGAGCATTATAAAGATTTGATAGTTAATAAAAAAAATATAAACGGTTGTGAAATTTCTTACGGAGATCTTGAAAGAAAAGTTATTTTTACTGATACATTAGGTAACGAAATAGAGCAGAGTTTTATTCATGTAATTCTTAGGATTTCTGCAAATAGTACTGACGGTAACGAAATGCTTCAATCTGGATTTTCTATCGGATCATTAGGAGACTTTAGTATAGTAGAAAACTTAGACAAAGAAGTAAATGAATGTGTAACGAAGGCACAAAAATTGATAAATGCTAAAAAAATAGAGGGAAAAGAATCCACAGTAATTTTAGATCAAATTTTAGCTGGCGTTTTTGTACATGAAGCTTTTGGGCACTTATCTGAGGCTGATAATGTGTATGAAAATGAAAGACTAAAAAAAATATTGAGACTTGGCACAAAATTTGGAAATAAGGACCTTAATATTACAGACGGTGCTAAAATTCCAGATCTACGAGGATCTTATGAATATGATGATGAGGGGACTCCGTCTACAAAGACACCATTAATTCGAGATGGAGAATTAGTTGGAAGATTACACTCTAAAGAAACTGCATCTAAAATGAATGAAAAAAATACGGGTAACGCTAGAGCTATATCTTATTCGTATCCACCAATTGTACGAATGACTAATACTATTATAGAAAATAGCAATAATAATATAAAAGATATACTTAAAGATACAAAAGATGGACTATATGTTAAGAATTGGTACGGTGGCATGACTCAGCATGAAATGTTTACTTTTTCCTCTGCCGAAACTTATAAAATAGAAAACGGAGAAATCAAAGAAACACTTAGGCCAGTAAAACTTACTGGAAATCTATTCAATACTCTAAAAAATATAGATGGGATTGCTGATGACTTAATGATTAACCAAGGTGGAGGATGTGGAAAAGGTGGACAAATGCCATTACCTGTATCAAATGGTTCTCCGCATATTCGAATTAATAATTGTCTAGTATCCAGCGGGTAAAACTATGGAAAAACTTAAAAACTATTTATCGGGAAAATTTGATCAATACGAAATTTACAACTCTCAAAGCAATTCTAAGAGTATATCTTTCGAATCAAATTCACTGAAAGAAATTTCATCTAAACAGTCTCAAGGGACTGCTATTAGAGGTATTAAAAAATCTGATCTAACATTTGCATCTACTTCAAGTACAAACACAGATAACTTTATAAATGTAATAGAGGAACTCTCTACTTATCCAATATTTGCACCAATTATTTTTCCTGACTTTATAAAAAAAGATAAACAGGTTTCGTTATATTCTAGTGATACTTATGAATTCCCAAATGACTATTTAATTAATCAAATAAAATTATCACGTGATAAAATACTCAAACTATTTCCAGATGCCCTTTGTGATTCGGGATTTAATCTCATTGAGTCAGAAAGTAAATTAGAGAATTCAAACGGTTTAGAAATAGTCACAAAGCAATCCTATTCCGGTTTTTATGTTTCTGTTCAGGTTATTAATGATAAAGATATGCTTAATATTTACGACGGTTCTTCGTCATCATTAATTATCAATGAAGAACAAATAACAATGATTACAGAAAAGATAATTAAGTACCTTAAACTTGGGGAAAAAATCGTTGACCCTCCTAAAAGTGGTTGCCCAGTAGTATTCACTCCATCAGGTTTTTTACAATCAATAATTTCACCATTATTAGTTTCATTTAATGGGAGTAATATAGCAAAAAATCTATCAAAACTTACAAATAAAGAAAATACTAAAATTTTAGATGAGAAAATTAGTATCTATGATAATCCATCTATAGATTACAGTCCCGCATCAAAAAATTACGATGACGAAGGTGTGTCTTCTGAAAAATTTGATCTTATAAAAGATGGAAAATTTATTTCAGGATATTATGATCTAAAATCATCTAAAGAAGCAAAAAGACAAACAACAGGTTCGGCAGGTCGTTCAATCAACTCCCAACCTACTCCAACAACCTCAAATATTATTATGGAAAAAGGGAAAGATAAATTAGACAATATAATAGCATCTATTGATGATGGCATATTAATCGATAGCCTTCTAGGTGCTGGCCAAGGAAATGAATTATCAGGGGACTTCAGTGCAAATATTTCATTAGGATATAGAATAAAAAATGGTAAATTAGTTGGTAGAATAAAAAATACAATGCTTTCTGGTAATGCATTTGAGGCTTTGTCGAAAATAAATCACCTAAGCGTAGAAACAGAAAATATATTTGGAACAATTAATCTACCTTATCTTTGTACTAATAATGTAGAAATTTCCTCATAAAAATTTTACTATATTATAAAAACAAAATAATTATTATGAAGAATAAAATACCTACAACGTTTACACCCCCTCCAAATCTTACTCGAGATAAAAAAGGCCTTGTTATAGTAAACACTGGTAACGGCAAAGGAAAAACTACTGCAGGATTTGGTGTAGTACTAAGAGCATGGGGAAGAGATATGAAAACACTCGTAATCCAGTTCATTAAAAATGAAAAATCAATGTATGGCGAACAGATTGCTGCCTCAAAATTAGGCATAGAGATTATTACTTCAGGTAGAGGTTTTACTTGGACGTCTAAAGACCTTAGCGAGGATGAAGATTTAGCTCAAAAAGGTTGGAGTATATCTAAAGAAAAAATTCTTTCTGGAAATTACGACGTAATTCTTTTAGATGAAATAACATACCCAATAAATTATGGATGGATTGATATAAATGACGTACTCGATACTCTAAAGAAAAAACCTGACATGTTACATGTAATACTAACTGGAAGAGATGCAGATAAAAGAATTCAAGAATGTGCCGATTTAGTAACTGAAATGAAGGAGCATAAACATCCTTATTCTGATCAGGGAATCATTGCACAAAAAGGTATTGAGTTTTGAGTTTAACCAAAACAATAACTAAAAATACTAATTTCAAGCCTGTAGATTATTGGGCAAAAATCCCGCATGGTATATGGATGAGAGAGGCAACATCAGTTGCTGTTGATAAAGATGATAATGTTTATGTATTTAACAGAGGAAATCAACCGGTATTAATTTTTGATACAAATGGAAATTTAATTAATATGTGGGGCAACGATAGCCTAGATAATGATATAAGAATAATAACTGATTCATATGGTAATTCAATGCAATTTTGGAAAACTTGGTTTACTAGACCTCATTCAATTACGATAGATCACGAGGATAATATTTGGCTAGTTGATGATTCAGGAAATCAAATACATAAAATGAGCAAAGAGGGCAAGAAAATACTAACAATAGGTAATGGGAAAAAAGCGCCAGCTCAGAGTGGCAAAATGTTCAATCAGCCAACTGATGTAGTTATATCAAAAACTACAAATGAAATTTTCATCTCTGATGGTTATGGAAATTCGAGAATTCATAAATTAGATAAAAATGGAAATTTAATTAAATCTTGGGGAAGACCTGGAACAGATCCAGGTGAATTTAATTTACCGCATAATTTATCACTGATTGACGATGAAGAAGTTATAGTATGCGACAGAGAAAGTAACAGGATACAAATTTTCGACACCGAAGGAAATTTCTTAAGACAATGGTTTGTTCATAAAGCAGTAGCTGTTGAAGTTGTTGGAACAGGTGAAAATGTTAGATTATTTATTGCTGAACAAGGACCAACAACTGGTTCACCTCAAAGAGGTGTTGAAAACGTAGGAAACAGAATTGGAATTTATGATAGATATGGAAATAGAATTAACCGTATTGGATCAAAAAAATTTGGAGAGCATTCCTATGGTTTTTTGTGGCCACATAGTCTTGCAATAGACAGTATGGGAAGTATATATATTGCAGAAGTTTCCTATACTGAATGGGGAAAATACCAAAATCCAAAAAAAGAAATGATTTCCCTTAGGAAATGGATAATAAATTAAATCATTTGGTGTAAAATCTAAAAAAATCAAGGAACTTAAAAAAATGAAACCAATAACAATAAAGAATGTAAAAACAATACTAACAGAGCCAGATAATATAAGGTTAGTTATCGTAAAAATTGAAACTTCTGAAGCAGGTTTATATGGTGTTGGTTGTGCAACTTTTACTCAAAGACCAACAGCAGTTGCTGCAGCTATAGAGGATTACCTAAAACCATTTATATTAGGCAAAAATGTATCTGATATTGAGGATATATGGCAATCTTCTTATGTCTCTTCTTACTGGAGAAATGGCCCAGTTTTAAATAATGCATTATCAGGAGTAGATCAAGCATTATGGGACATCAAAGGTAAGATGGCAAATATGCCTGTATACGACTTACTTGGTGGCAGGGCAAGAGAAGCTGCTCCCGTTTATGTTCATGCATCAGGAAATTCAGTAGAAGAAGTTGGAGACCGTGTGGAAAGTTTCATTGAAAAAGGGTTCCATCACGTTAGAATTCAAATGACAACACCAGGTTACGCAACATATGGTAATGGTAAATCAAATATCCCTCAATCGGAGCAATCTGCACCCGATAAAAACAATGTACTTGAAGGCCCTATTCCTACAGAAGGTTTCTTAAGAGAATATGAGCAGGGAAAAATATATACTCACCCAGGTGGTATTTTTGAGCCAAAACCATATATGAGATCTGCACTTAGTTTGTTTGAATATATTAGGGAAAGATTTGGTTACGGTTTAGAAATTCTTCATGATGTACATGAAAGAATTCCTCCTATTTTAGGAGTATGGTTTGCAAAGGAAGTTGAAAAATATCAACTATTTTTCTTAGAAGATCTATTTAGTCCTGAAGACAATGAATATTTTAAAATGGTTAGAAACCAAACATCTACTCCAATTGCTATGGGTGAACTTTGGAATAGTCCCCATGAAATAATTCCTATGATTAAGGATAGATTAATTGATTTTATAAGAATTCATATGTCTCAGGTTGGAGGAATAACACCAGCAAAAAAAATTACTGCAATGGGTGAATTATTTAATGTCAGAACAGCATGGCATGGTCCTGGTGACACTTCTCCAGTTGGACATGCAGCTAACTTAATGTTAGACATAAATGCATATAATTTTGGTATACAAGAAGCTGCAATTCCTGGTGAAAGAACAAAAGAAATGTTCCCAGGTTTTCCAGAAATAAAAAATGGTATGATGTGGCCAAACGGTAAACCAGGATTAGGTATTGATATAGATGAAAAAATGGCAAACAAATATCCATTTAAAGAAAGAGAATTTGGTGGAGCTTGGGATACCGTCAGAAGAGCTGATGGTTCTATGGTAAAACCGTAAATTTTTATGGGTCTAAATAAGAATAACATTTCAAGGGTACCCAAATTTACTTTTGCTAAAGATTTAGAAACTCAAAAAAAACAGTTAAAATCTAATGTACTAGTTAAACGTTTTTCTAAATCAAGAAAAGACTTTTCAAAAGATCAATATAGGCCAAATTATCATTATATTAGTCCTGAAAGTACAATGAATGACCCTAATGGACTATGTTTTTGGAATGGCCTTTGGCATTTATTTTATCAGGGATACCCTCCAGAAGATCCCAGACAACATTGGGGCCATGCTATTAGCAAAGATTTAATCCACTGGGAAGACTTACCTTATGCAATCTATCCTAATCCTGAAAAAGCGTGCTTCTCCGGTTCGACGCTTGTCGAAGAAGATAGAGTAATCTCAATGTATCATGGAACTGAAGAAGGAAATATGATTGCCATATCAAATGATCCATTATTACTTAATTGGGAGAAAGTTAGCGGGAAGTCTGTAATACCAATAAATCAACCAGATGGTTCATCTTGGCCATTTAGAGTATTTGACCCATGTATATGGAAAGAAGATAATATTTACTATGCACTTTCGGGGGGAACTTTACCTCATAAAAATTCAAAAAGAAGAACAAGGGCAAATTTTTTATTTGAATCAAAAGATTTAAAATCATGGAAATATTTGCATCCTTTTATTGAAGGTGATATTTTCACAATTATTGGCGATGATGGAGCTTGTCCATACTTCTGGCCAATAGGGGATAGATATATTCTTCTTTTTTTTAGTCATATGAGCGGAGGACAAAGTTTAATTGGAAATTATGATAAAAAGAAAAAAAAATTTTTAGTAACATCTCATCATAAGTTTAACTTTGGTTCTGCTTTCCCTGGAGGTTTACATGCTCCTTCTGCCACACCAGATGGGAATGGAGGAATTATTGTAATTTTTAATATGAATCCTGCAAAAGATACCAAAGGTTGGGATCAAATTATGACCCTTCCAAGAAAAATAAATATTCTAGGAAAAACCAGTATCCAAAAAGATATGATCAAAATAGAGCCTGCGGGTGATATAGAGTCAATTAGATATGATGGAATTACTAAAAAGAATATTTTGTTACCAGCAAATAAAGAAATTTGTATTAACGAAATTAATGGAAATAGTATTGAAATTATAGCTGAAATTGATATTAATTCTTCATCAATGATTGAACTTAATGTATTAAGATCTCCGGATAAAAAAGAATTTACCAGAATTTGCTTTTTTGCTAACAGAGGATATAGAAATTGGGAAAGATATGATAGTTGGGATCAACAAAAAAGAATTGAAGCGTCTGATAGTATTATATCTATAGACTCATCTCAATCATCTTTATCATCAGACACTCTATCACGCCCAACAGAATCCGCACCTGTATACTTGGAACCAAATGAAAATTTAGAACTCAGAGTTTTTATAGATAAAAGCGTCTTAGAGGTTTTTGTAAACAAAAAACAAGCCCTCGCAATTAGAGTTTACCCCTCAAGAAAAGACAGTACTGGAGTATCCTTCAAATCTCAGGGTGGATCATCAAAAATTCTAGTACTTAAAAACTGGAAAATGAAAAATATATACTAAGTTATCCAAGGTTGTTTTCTTGGTTCATTGATAGTTTGCAATAATGCTGTGATATAACCATAACAATAAGCAAAAGCTGTACCTTTAGGATCTTTACCATTTATTATTGGTACATGATCAGGCATTAACATATATTTATAACCTATTTCTTGATAAACCTTTATGACCTCAACAAAATCTATACTACCTTCGTCTGGAAAAACTTCCATAAAATCTAGTTTTTTTCCTCTTATATTTCTAAAATGAACATTAAAAATTTTTTCTCTTTTTCCAAACCATCGGATTATATCTATAATTTCTTTATTTGGATCATCAAGCATTTCAGTTATAGTACCTTGGCAAAAATTAAGACCATGAAAAGAGCTCTCATGTAAATTAACAAATTTTTTCAAACCATCTGGTGTTCCTAAAACTCTATTTATACCCATAAATCCATCTGGTGTATATGGATCATGCGGATGGCAGGCCAATCTTACACCTGAAGATTCTGCTGTTGGAACAACCCTTTCTAGAAAGAAATTGATTCTTTCCCATATCTCTTCTTCAGAAACAATACCAGCTATACCTGGTGGTGCATCATGGTCAATTTTTGACCATCTGAAAGCAGAGTTCTTAGAATTACCTCTGCCATATTCACTTTCAGATCTTGGTATGCCTATTATATTCATATTATATTTTACTGCTGGAATCCCTATTCTCCCGCACATTTCTATTATATTTTGTATAGACTCAATCTCCGTGTCACGTTGAGGGCTTCTTCCAAGCATAATATTAGGAGAGTCCGATTTTTCTATCACTTGCGAAGATAAAGGTATCTGAACCATATCTAATTCTATACCAAAAGAATTAACTTTTTCTTTATGAGACAACAGGTCATCTTCTGACCATAAATGAGGATTGCCTGAAGGATCAGAACAAACATTAAGTACGCCTAATTGGGCCCATTGTTGAAAATCATCATCATTTCTAGCCTGCAGTTGAGTTCCTAAATACATAACATAATCTCCTTAGTTATTTAATTTATTTATCGCATCTAACCATCCACTATATAAAATTTCTACTTCAGATTTATTCATTTTTGGCTCATATATCTTAGAATGTTCATATATAGATAGTAGTTGATTTTCTGTATTCCAAATTTTACTTCCTATACCTGACATAAATGCAACACCAAGAGCTGTAGACTCAATATTTTCAGACACTTCAACTGGAATCCTTAATATATCAGCTTGAAATTGCATAAGAAAGTCGTTTGAAGTTTGTCCTCCATCTACTCTGATTGATGTAATGGATCTCTTAATACTAATATCTAAACTTTCAACTATATCCTTAACTTGGTATGCCGTTGATTCAAGAGCTGCTCTAATTATGTGATCAGAATTTGTTGAGAAACTCATTCCAGAAATGACTGCCTTTGCATTTGTGTTCCAATGTGGAGCACCTAGGCCTGCAAAAGAAGGTACAAAATATAATTCCTTCAAAGAATCTAGAGATTTAGATATATCAGAAGAGATATCTAAATTACTAATTATTCCTAAGTTATCTCTAAGCCACGACATTGTAGATCCACTACTTAATATCGATCCTTCTAAAGCATAATTCTTACTACTAAAATAATTATAGGCTAAAGTTCTTAATAGGCCTCCAGGATTATTTGATATTATACGACTCCCAGAATTTATCATTAAAAAAGCGCCTGTCCCATAAGTACACTTAATCTGACCTTTTTCAAAACAAGCTTGTCCATAAAGTGAAGCGCTTTGATCCCCTGCAACACCAGTAATAGGTATTTCTTTCGGAAAAATATTTTTTGATGTTAATCCAAAATCTCCAATAGATGGTTTAATCTCAGGTAAAATATTTATTGGAATATTAAATTTTTTTAATAAATAATCATCCCATTGAAGATCATGTATGTTCATTAACATAGTCCTAGAAGCATTAGTTGCATCGATAAAATGATTTTTTTTAGAAGAAAAATTCCAGATAATCCATGAATCAACTGTACCAAAAAGTAATTCATCATTTTCTGCTCTCTTTTGACCATCAGGTATATTGTTCAAAATCCACCTTATTTTTGTAGAACTAAAATATGGATCAACAACCAATCCAGTTATTTTTTTTATGTCGTCTGATAAGCCTCTCTGGAACAAATCTATACATAAATCTGAAGTTCTATTATCTTGCCAAACTATGGCATTATAAACTGGCTTACCTGAATTTTTATCCCATATTATTGTAGTTTCTCTTTGATTAGCAATGCCTATAGATGTTATTTCTTCAATGTTTAACTTCGACTTTCTTATTGCCTCTTTAGATAAAAATTTAACAGAATTTATTATTTCTATCGGATCTTGCTCAACCCATCCAGGTCGTGGATATATTTGTTTTAAATTTTTACTTGCTTTGGACAAAACCTTTCCCTCAGAATTAAATATTATTGCCCTTGTAGATGTTGTACCTTGATCGATGGATAAAATATTTTGAGACATACTTTGTAACTATTCTGAAAGTAATATAATTTGTATATTATATTTTATTCATTATACTTAATAATAAAAGTAAATCTAAATTATTTATGACTAATATAAATTCAAAAAAATATAATCAACCAAACACAAATGGTAGATATGGTGAATACGGAGGAAGATTTGTTCCAGAAACATTAATGTCAGCATTATCAGAGTTAGATAATGCATATGAGGAAGCTTCAAAAAGTAACAACTTTTGGAATGAATTCAACGAACTTTCTTCAAATTATGTTGGAAGGCCCACTCCAATATACTTTGCTAAAAACCTTTCAAAAAAACTAAACGGTCCAGATATTTATATAAAAAGAGAAGATTTAACTCATACTGGCGCACATAAAATTAATAATGCTATAGGGCAAGCTTTACTTGCAAAAAAATTGGGTAAAAAAAGAATAATCGCTGAAACTGGTGCAGGACAACATGGAGTTGCAACAGCAACAGTATGTGCTCAAATGGATTTAGAATGCATAATATATATGGGAGAAGAAGATATTCAACGCCAATCTCAAAATGTATACAGAATGAATGAATTAGGTGCAAAGATTAAATCAGTAAAAAACGGGAGCAGAACATTAAAAGATGCAATTAATGAGGCAATTAGAGACTGGGTAAGCAATGTAGAGACAACTCACTACATTATAGGTAGCGTTGTTGGACCTCATCCATACCCAAAAATTGTAAGAGATTTTCAAGCAATCATTGGCTGTGAAGCTCGAGAACAATTTATAAAAATGACAGGTTCATTGCCTAGTTATGTTGTTGCATGTGTTGGAGGAGGCTCTAATGCAATGGGTATTTTCTCAGGTTTTATTGATGATGAAGATGTAGGATTGATAGGAGTTGAAGCAGCTGGAGAAGGCCTAGATGAAAAGCATGCTGCCACAATGTCTAAAGGTAGGCCAGGTGTATTACATGGTTCATTAAGTTATTTGTTACAAGATGAAAACGGCCAAGTAACAGAGGCACACAGCATATCTGCAGGACTAGACTATCCAGGAGTCGGACCAGAACATAGTTACTTAAAAGACATTGAAAGAGCACAATATGTTTCAGCAACTGATAATGAAGCACTTGAAGGATTTAGACTTCTCAGTAGGACTGAAGGCATTATTCCTGCGCTAGAACCTGCCCACGCCTTAGGTTATATGATAAATTGGGTGCCAAAAATTTCTAAAGATAACAAAATTTTATTTTTACTAAGTGGTCGAGGTGATAAAGACTTAAATACAGTAGCTGAAGCTTCTGGATTTAATATTTAATTACTTAAAAGTTTTTATATAGGCAATAATATCTTCTATATCTTTTCTATTTTCGTTTTTATAAATTTTTGGCATCAAATTTTTATAACCTTCAAGAATATATTCATCTGGATATAAGATAGATCTGAGTATATAATTATCACCTTTTTTATAAATATTTTTTAAACCTGGCCCAATAATTTTATTATCTTCTTTTGAATGACAATTACTACATGTTAAGGTTATAAATTTTTTTTCACCATTATTAATATCGTACTCATTGTACAGAAATTTAACCTCTTCATACTTAGTTGGATTATTTCTTATGTAGTTTTCATATTTTTCATTAGCAGCTGAGCATGATGAAAATATAAATAAAAATATAATTGCTAATAATATTCGGATTTTTGATATATATTTATTACTAGATATATTCATAGTTTTATTTATATTATAAAATCATAATAAAAAATTTTAAGTAATTAAAGTAATTCAATGGAACAAAATTTAAATATATCTAATGGACCTTTATCTAGTCTCACTATTATTGAATTTGGAAATTATGTGGCTGGGCCATGGGCAGGCCAACTCTTGGCAGACATGGGAGCAACTGTTATAAAAATTGAACCTATTTCTGGTGATCCATGGAGAAAGTCAAATGAATTTAAGCCAAACGAAAGTAAATCATTTATATCAATTAATAGAGGCGTAAAAAGTTTTGCAATAAATCTAAAATCTATAGAAGGTCAAAAAATATTATCAAATTTAATAAAAAACATAGATGGAGTAATTTCAAATAACAGAATAGATACATCAAAAAAATTAAAAATTGACTATAACTCGCTAAAAAAAATCAATGATAAAATCATTTATGTAGAAATTACTGGATACGGAGCAAAAGGGAAAAAAGCGAAAGATCCTGGCTTTGATACAATCATGCAAGGATATACCGGCACTATTACAGGAGAAGGTAAAATTGCTGGAGGTGATATTGGAATTGTTCAGTCTACTTCATTCATAGATTTTTCTACAGGTTATGCAGCCGTAAATGCTTTACTTGCAGGTGTAATAGACAGAAGTATTACAGGAAAAGGCCAAAAAATATCTACGAGTTTATTAGCCAATGCATTAGGTATGCAATCAATGAGATTAATTGATGTAGAAAATTATCCTTCCCCTGCAAAAAATTGGTTTGACAATGAATATAATAAACTAAAAAAATCAAAAACAAATTTCATTAATATCCTAGATAGTTACAATGAACAAGTAAGAGCAAATCTACTTAAGACATACTATAGAGTTTATACAACCAAAGACGGCGCAATAACGCTTGGTGCATTAGCTAATCATGCTAGAATCAGTATAACTAAATTATTCAAAATAAAAGATGAACGTTTGTTAGATAACTCAAAAAAATTTTCTGAAAAATACCATAAAAACATTGAAAGGAAATTTCAAGAAAAATTTGATAAACACACCACAAGTTTTTGGTTGAAAAAATTGAACGATAATAATATACCTTGTGAACCAGTAAGGTTTATAGAAGAACTCTTAAGTGATGAACAAGCCCTAATAAACAATAATATAATTAAAGTAAAACACCATACAGGAGACAATATAATAACCACCGGTCCTGTTTTAGATTTCAATTATAAAACAAAGAAAAAAAGTGCGCCTAAACTTGGGCAACATAATATTGAAATATTAACAGCTCTTGGATACAAAAAAGATACAATTAAGTATTATATTAAAAATCAAATAATAATATGAGTGAAATAAAAAAAATAACAATAACCTTAGAATCAGTAAAAGAAATATATCTTCATGCTAGGGAAGAATTTCCATATGAGTGTTGCGGGTGGATTTTAGGTGAAAAAAATTCAACTCTTGCCTCAAAAGTTAGAAAAGCTAAAAACCAATATACAACATCTAATCACCCTACAAAATCTAGTAGGTCAAAAGAAACAGCTTATGTAATTTCCGGAAAAGATCTAATAGAATTAAACGAAAGTTTTGAAAAAAATTTTGTACCAAAAATCATATATCATTCTCATCCAAACGGAAAAGCATACTTTTCTGAAACTGATATAAATAATGCTATGAGTCCATGGGGTAACGAACCTTCATATCCTGTACAACAAGTTGTTATTGGTATTGATAAAGATAAAATAGTTGAGGCAAGGCAATTTGCTTGGCATGATAAAAGTAAAAAATTTATTGAAATTAACTTTTTAGAAGGTATGAAAATCTAACGTTCAGTTAATGTACCCCCATTAATATTTATTGCTTGTCCAGTAATATAGTCTGCTTCTTTTTGACATAGAAACCCTATAAGTTCTCCAACTTCTTCATGTGTTCCTGCTCTACCCAAAGGTATTTCTTCAAGTCTTTTTTCCCACCCTGAATCTCTACCTAAAAGATCCATTCTTGCAGTATCTATTAAGCCCGGACAAATTGTGTTAACTGTAATGTTATGCTTAGCTACTTCCTTTGCTAAAGACTGCGAAAAGCCATCGATCGCAAAATTTGCTGCATTATATGCACTTGTATTTGCTCTACCAGATTTACCCATTACGGATGAAATATTAATTATTCTTCCTCCATTACCCTTTTTTATCATTTCTCTAGTGACATATTTAGAACAATAAAATGTGCCAAACAATTTCACATCGATTACATTTCTAAATAAAGTATCATCAAGATCTGTTACGCTAACCCTGTCTGCTCCATTTGGCGCAGCAGCATTATTAACTAATATATCTATTTGCCCAAACTCTTTCGTTACGTTATTTACCATTTCCTTAACTGAATTTTCATCAGATACATCTGTGATATAAGCTCTAGTTTTTACTCCTAAATTACTTATTTCTTCAGAAGTTGAGAAAACGTCATTCCATTTCATATTTTTTTCATCATCGGGAAAAGTTTCTGGATTTCTACCTGTGCCAGTTACAATAACATTAATACCTTTTTTTGCTAATACTAATGCTGTAGATCTACCAATACCTCTATACCTTCCAGCTCCTGTTACTATAGCAACTTTTGATTTATCACTCAATACACTAACTCTTTTCTTATATTTGTATCGAAAATATAGATTATAATTTATATTTAATAAAATGATAACTATAATTTTCATAATACTTAAGCGAACATTAGCACATATAAATCTTATTACAGCTGTTATGATCGGAATTATACTTTCATCAACAATTATGTCTGGTTCTGTGATATTTTTTGATTCGCTAAAAAATCTTTCTCTACAAGAAACACTTTCATCAACTTCTGATAAAAATATAGATATTATTGTTGAAGCTAATGCTACACCAAAAAATAGTGAAGATCATAAAAAAATACTAAAAAAAATTAACGAAACTATTGTAGCTACATGTGAAAATATCACAAATTATAATGAATATTTTGCAAAAACTAGCACATTTTTTTCGGCAAAAAAAATTCAACCTTCACCAGCTTCAGAATGTCCATGTGCTTCTATTTATTCCTTAAATAATAATGAAATGATTGAGTGTGATTGTTCAAGGACATCATTGTTAAGCCTTTCAAGTAGTGAAAATAAAATAACAATCTTAAATGGAAAGTTACCATCTTCAAATATAACTTTTACAGATGAATATATTCTTCAAACTGAAGCAATTATAGACGAGGATACTTCTGAGAAATTAAATTTAGAAATTGGAGATACATATCGACTAAAAGCTCACTGGGAGGACAAAAATCAATATTTAGAAATAATAATTTCAGGTATATATGAACGAAGAAATGAAAATACAAATTATTGGTCAGTAAATGACGACGTATTTAAGAATAAAATAGCTTCGTTGAATTTCAACTATTTCATAATAAATGAAGAAATAATCTCAGGTAAATTATTAGAATATTTTTCAAAAATAAGATTAGATTATGCTTGGTGGATTGATGTTGAAAATAAAAAAATAAAAGCTAGAGATACTTCACAAATTTTACATGGTATTAATATAGCTGAAAATCAAATGAAATCTGAACTAAACGGTTTATTAATAACAACAGACTTAATGAAAACTATTGAAAATTTTGAAAATGATTTATTTTTTAATAAAATTCCAATGCAAATTGTAATAATGATTATAGTATTAGTAGCTATTTACTACACTATTACAATTTCAAGTCTACTTGTTGAAGCTCAAAAAAATGAAATAGGAATGCTAAGAACAAGAGGGGCTTCAACTAAACAAATCATTTCTGTTTATGTTTTTGAAGGTCTCGTATTAACAATAATTGCTACTTTAACTGGACCTATAATAGCAGCCTCTGCAATATCTATAATTGGTCAAATACCTACATATGAAAACCTTAATTATGGAAATAACTTACCAGTTAGTTTTTCTATAAATGTATATTATATGAGTTTTATAGGTGGAGCATTAGGCCTTATTTCGGTACTAGCACCTGCAATTAAAATTACAAACTTAGGTCTATTGGCCTCAAAAATTACCACTCAAAGACCAAGCAGACTTTCTATAATTCAAAGATATTACCTTGATGTAGGTTTTATTATTATTATTATGTTCTTATTATTTCAAATAAGTAAACAAGGTTCATTTATATCAGAAAGCAGCATGGGTGGTGAGCCAGAAATAAATCAACTTTTGTTAGCAACACCGGCTATATTTATAATTTGTTCTGGATTGATTTTAGTCAGAATTTTTCCATTAATAATGAGTTTGCTAGGAATTATTTTAAATACAAAACTTTTTTCAAAATTTGCTTCACCAGAACTAATTTTAGGGATATGGCAAATGTCAAGAAATCCATCTCATTATTCAAGACTATCATTACTGTTAATTTTAACAGCAGCACTAGGTGTGTTTGCATCAAGCTTCGAATCATCACTTAAGCAAAGCAATATTGATCAAGTTTTATATAAAAATGCGAGTGAGATAAAACTTGAATCAACTGAAATACACAAAGCAATTTGGTCTAAATCTATAACAAATGAACTTTCTACATCTGAGAGATTACAAAATTCAACTCCAATATTAAGAAAAAAATCTTCCGTTTCATCAAAATATTCAAATGACTATTTTGAACTTATAGGAGTAGATCCAAATAATCTAGATAAAATTATTTTACTTAGAAATGATAATAAAGATGGAAACTTAAAAGAAAAGTTTAATAGAATAGATGAAATAACTAATAAAGGAATACCTATACCAAATGGTAGTAGGTGGATTTCAGCAAAGATAAGACCATTAACAAAACTTCCTAATTCATATGTGCTAGCAAGATTATCAGATGCAAATAATAATTTTTTCACCATACCATTAGGAAATTTATCTCCAAATGGACACGATCAATTTAGATTTCACTGCCCAGAAAACAGTGAAAATCAATGGTGCAGAATAGGTGTAAGTCTTCAGACAGCAATATCTAGCATTAGAAGATATAAACCCGTTGAGTTTTTTCCAAAAGAACCCTTAAGTTTACATTCTATAGGCATATATTCTAATAGTTCTACAGAAGCTTCTTCACTAGATATTTCAGATATAAGTGTTATTGATGGTTCAGGAAAAAATATCACTATCATAGAAAATTTTGGTGAAGATTACAATGATTTTTGGAGCACTATAAAGCCGACAAAAAATTCTCTTGGAGATAGTATATCTATAAACTCATCTAGCAAAAATCAAATATCAAATCTTTCAGAAACAGTAGAGGAGAATTTTCTAAGATTTAGATGGACTAATATAGACCCAAGAGAATATAGAGGAATATGGTATGACAAAGGATTAAAAGAAATCCCAGCACTAGCAGATAATAATTTTCTAAAAAAATATAATTTGAAAATTGTCGATCATAAAAATCCAATAAAGGTTAATATTCTTGTAGATTCAAGCCCTATAAAATTAACTATTGTTGACACCATAGATTTATTTCCTACTGCTGGATATGAAAATGAACCATTCATTATCGTTGATTATAAATCATTACTTAATCAATTAAATACAAAAAAACATGTAGGAAATATACAACCCAAAGAATTTTGGATAAATACAAACAATGAAATCCAAAAGGAGATTGAAAAAACTGATTTTATAGATAACTATTATATCGATGAAAAAACAGAAAATGAAATTGATAAAATATTTGAAAATATTGACTTGAAAGCAGGATCCTCTATAAGTTATTTGGACAATGAGTTAGAAAATATTACCTTAAATCCTTTAGTTATTGCAGGGTGGAAAGCATTATTAGGTGTTGCTTTTTTTACCGTACTAATAATAAGTGCATTAGGATTTATTATTCATAGTAATTTTTCATTTAACAATAGAAAATATGAATTAGCATTACTAAGAACAATAGGATTGTCTATGAAGCAGTTAGTGACATTAATTTTATTCGAGCAAATTATTGTTATTGGTTTAGCATTAGGACTTGGCATTTTTATGGGATTATCTTTAGGGTCAACGATATTACCATATTTGGCAAATTCTAATGGTTCCGAAGTTTTATTACCGCCAATGGATATCTTATTCAAGTGGGATGAGTTTCGTTTTATATTTTATACACTACTTCTAGTTTTTATAACAGTAATAGCAATAATTATATTCTCAGTATTTAAAATGTCTTTACATAAGGTCATGAGAATAGGAGAATAAAAAGATGAAAAATTATTATATAGAGTGTACTAATCTCTTCAAAATATATAAAGCATCTGACTTAGAAGTTGTAGCACTGCGAGGATTAGAATTATCTGTCGATAAGGGTGAAATAATCTCTATTGTAGGATCTTCTGGTAGTGGTAAATCTACGTTATTAAATATTTTAGCTGGGTATGATTTTCCTTCTGCTGGAGGAGTAAAAGTTGGAAATTATGATCTGTTACAAATGTCCAAAGAGGAAATAGTAAGATATAGAAGAAAAGAAGTTGGGTTTATTTGGCAGGACACCAGTAAAAATCTATTTAATTATCTATCAGCCATAGAAAATATAAAATTACCAATGGTAATTACAGGTAAAAATAAAAACCTTATTAATGATAGAGCTGATGAGTTAATTGAACTTGTTGGTTTAGCTAACAGAAAAAATCATATGCCATATGAATTGTCAGGAGGAGAACAACAAAGAATTGCTATTGCAGTTGCATTATCAAATAATCCACCTTTAATATTAGCGGACGAGCCGACAGGAGAATTAGATGATGAAACATCTCAAAATATACTTGATTTACTTAATAAATTAAATCAAAAACTACATACTACAATTGTTATAGTTACTCATGACCCTAAAATTTCTGATGATGTTAGCAGAAGTATTACTATTAAAGATGGAAAAACAAGTTTAGAAACACAAATAATTGATAATGAAAAAAATGAATATTTACTTATAGATTCTATTGGTTCTTTACAAATACCAAAAAATATATTGGATAGTAATAATATTTATAAAAGAGTAAAAATTTATAATGAAGATGGCGTTATAAAAATAGAGGCAGATAATGAAAAATGAATTAATACAAGCAAAGAATATTTCTAGAAGTTATATATTAAAAGGTGAAAGAATTGAAGCTTTGAAAAATATAAATTTTAATATTAATAACGGTGAATTCTTAACATTAGTTGGAAGGTCTGGTTCGGGAAAAACAACCTTATTAAATATATTAGCAGGATTAGATGAACCCTCAGATGGAAAAATTTTATTCAAAGGTAATAATATTAATAATTACAATGAAAAAGAAAAAATTAATTTTAGAAGGTTTGAAATAGGAGTTATATTCCAATCTTTTTCCCTCCTCCCTTTATTATCTGCATACGAAAATATAGAATTACCCATGAGAATTTGTGGTATTAATGCAACAGAAAGAAATAAAAGAACTACAAGTGCACTTAAGATGATCGGATTAGAAAAGAGAGGTAATCATAGACCATATGAATTGTCTGGGGGTGAACAACAACGGATAGCTATAGCAAGGGCTATAGCTATGAAGCCAAAACTTCTTTTAGCAGATGAGCCAACCGGGGAACTAGATTCAGTAAATGCATTTTCAATATTTAGTTTATTCAAAGAGATGGTAAATGAACAAAACATGTCTATAATTGCAACAACTCATGATCGAACACTGTTAGATTTATCTGACAAAACATTGAATATATCTAATGGAGAGATTGCTACTCATATAGCCTAGATTTACAAGATTCTGATAACCTTATCGCATCTTCCAAACTATTATTCAAAATATTTATATGCCCCATTTTTCTACCTGCTCTAGGCTCATGTTTTCCGTATAAATATAGTTTTGATCCTGGAGTTTTTAATGCATTACTCCAGTTGGGACTTAAATTATCTACCCATATATCCCCAAGCAAATTAAACATCACAACAGGTGACAATAATTTTGGCTTAGTTGTGGGCAAATCTAGCAATATCTTTACTATTTGATCAAATTGTGAAATGTCGCAAGCATCGAGAGTATAATGACCTGAATTATGTGGCCTTGGAGCAATTTCATTTATAAATATTTTTTCTCCTAGAACAAACATTTCTATACAAATCAATCCAATCAATTCTAATTGATTTACAACAATTTCTGCTAAATTATTTATTTTTTTCTCCAAATCTATAGAGATTCTTGCAGGAACAATAGATTTATCTAATATGTGGTTTACATGTATATTTTCTGAGATAGGAAAGGATATTATTTTACCCGATATATCTCTTGAACAAATAACTGAAACCTCCTTATCAAAATCAATGAATTTTTCAATTATAATTTTTGTTTTTTTCTTAGAAATTTCATTAAATGAGGAGGAAATGTCATCAAAACTTTTTATTATTTTTTGACCTTTCCCATCATACCCTTCTGTTGCTGTTTTTATAACAACAGGAAAATTAAAATTTTCGCAGAATTTAATAATATCTTTTTCATTATTTACTAACTTAAATTCTGCAACAGGGATTTTATTATTATTCAAAAACTCTTTTTCTAAAATCCTATTTTGTGAAATAGATAAAACTTTAGATGATGGGAAAACTGTTCTATATTTTTCTATATATTGAACTGAATCTAGTTTAATATTTTCAAATTCATACGTAATTATGTCACTCTTATCTACTAATATATCGCACGCGTTTAAATCATCATATTCTGCAATTATTTTCTCGTCTGACACTCCAAATGCAGGAGAGTCTGGGTTAGGATCTAGAACAATAGTATTATTACCCATTTCTTTTGCAGAAATAGCAATCATTTTACCTAATTGACCTCCACCAATAATACCTATATTTTTCATAGAACTTCTTTCTAAATATCTAAATCAATAGACTTGATTTTCTTCTCTATGCTTTCTCTTTTTTCTTGAATAATTTTTTGAATATCTTCATCAATTAATCCAATAATTTCAGCTGCTAAAATTCCAGCATTTACTGCTCCTGAAATTCCAATAGCTACAGTAGCCACAGGAACTCCTTTTGGCATTTGGACTATAGATAATAATGAGTCAATACCATTCAATGATTTAGATTCTATTGGAACTCCTATAATAGGCAATATTGTTTTCGCTGCAGTCATTCCTGGAAGATGAGCAGCTCCACCAGCACCAGCAATTATAACTTTAATGCCTCTTGATTTAGCAGTTTCTGCATATTCATACATTAAATCAGGTGTTCTATGGGCAGATATTACTTTTACTTCATATGGTATAGAAAATTCTTCTATGATTTCAATAGCATGTTTCATTGTTGGTAAATCAGAATCACTGCCCATTATTACTGATATTAAAGGATTACCCATTAAATTAACTCCAAATAACTTATTATTTCAATATTTTACATCTGATAGATAACATATGCTCTTAAATTCATGATAAAAATAAATTAAATTATGCCAATATTTATTTATAAATCAGAAAAAATATTTTACGAAACATACGGTAGTGGACCATTACTAATCTTACATCATGGCTTTGGGTCAAATAAATCATCATGGATAAAATATAATTGGATAAATTCATTAATTAAGGATTTTAAGATTTTAATTTTCGATGCTCTTGGTCATGGATCATCAAACAAACCACATATTTCTAGTAAATACACCATAGAAGAAAGAGCTAAATTATCAATAAATTTAGCAAAAAATTTAGGATATAAAAAATTTGGGTTTTTAGGATTTTCTTTAGGGGGAAGAGTAGGGTTTGAACTAGCAGAAAACCACAGCAAAAATTTAAATTTTTTAGTTATCGGCGGAATGCATCATAAGCCTCCATCAATTAATATAAATATTTATAAGAGAAATATTCGCATCCTTAGAAGTAAAAAAGGAAATTTTGTTAAAAAAGGTAATTTACATCGCCCTTCAAATGATCCATTAGCTTTAGCAGCATCCTATGAAGCAATGCTTATGTGGAAAGGAATATCAAATGATAAAATTAAGTTCAATTTTCCTATTCTGATGTTTTGCGGAGAAAAAGATAAGTATTATAATGATGTTAGATTGTTTACAAAAGAAAAAAAAATTAAATTTATTACAATCCCTAGAGCTAATCATTTTGGTTCTTTGGAATCTTCAAATGAAGCTTTTATTCATGTAAATAATTTTATATTACATAGTAAATCAGGGGAGTGAAAATGGAAAAAAAATGTATGATGGTTGTTACAGCTCATCCCGATGATGCAGATTTTGGATGTTCAGCAACTGTAGCAAAATTCTCAAGAGAGGGCTGGGATGTTGTATACGTAATATGTACTGATGGATCAAAAGGAACAGAGGATAGAACTATTACGCCTAAAGAGTTATCTAAAATTAGATATGATGAACAAAAAAATTCTGGAAAAGTTTTAGGTTTAAAAGATGTTATATTCTTAAACTACCCAGACGGATATCTAGAACCAACCTTAAGCGTTAGAAAAGATATATCAAGGCAAATAAGAATATGGAAGCCAGAAATTCTTATTACAACAAATCCAACAAGAGACTTAAATAATTCGACATATTTAGGCCATCCAGATCACTTCGCCGCAGGAGAGGCTGCCTTATCTGCTGTATTTCCAAGCGCAAGAGACCACTTAACATTTCCTGATCTTTTTGAAAAAGAAAACTTAGAACCTCACAAAGTTAAGGAAGTTTGGATAATGTCTTATGGAGAAAATGCTGATTTTTGGAATCCAGTTACTGAATCAGATGTGGATACTTCTATAGAAGCACTCTTAAAACATGTTAGCCAAATACCCGATCCAGTATCCGCTGCATCTTGGATGAAAAAAAGAAGACAAAATCTAGGAAAAAATATAGATTCCGATTATGCCGAGTCGTTTAGAAAATTTGTAATGAACTAAACTTCTCCTAAACTTTCATCTGATGTTGATGATGAAAGATCGCTTCCATATTTTTCATTAACACTATTTTTCAATTCAGCAAATTCATTTTGGATACCACGAAGTAAAATACCTGCATCAGAGGAATGCAATATAAAACGCGCACCTAAATTAATTGCAACTTTTGAAGCTTCAATAGTCTGTTGATGAATCATTGTTGGGACACCCCTTTTGTCGGCCTCATCAATCACGTTCTTTAATGTTTCTAGATAAACAGGATTATCATTTTCATTTGGTATACCTAAAGAAGTTGTCATGTCGTTAGGACCAATAAATACTCCGTCAATTTTTGCTGCATCAATCATATTTCCAATATTATCTGCTGCTGGCTTACTTTCTACTCCCATAATAAATATATGATCTTTATGCAATTTTTCAAAATATTCTTTAGTTTTATCACTTGGGAATTCTCCAGTACTCACATAATTTTCATAATATTCACCTTTTAGTGGGTGGGTACGTAATTTTCCAACACAATGTTTAACTTCTTCTATATCTTCGCAGTATGGCACTAGAACTCCATCAGCACCTGCATCCATAGCCATTGCAACATAAATAGGATCAGTACTGGGAGTTCTTACTATTGCTGTAATATCTAAGGATTGGAATTGTTCCACGGTGTTAGCTATCAATTCTCTGTCTCTTGACCCATGCTCAGAATCAATAACAACAAAATCTAAACCACAACCAGCATAAACTCTTTTCCATCTCATTCCTGTCATACACCAAATCATATAACCAAATACTGGCTTACCATCTTTTAAGCGTTGTTTTAATTCTGCTGGTTTCATTTATTTCTCCTAAACTATTTTTTTAGTATATTCTTAAGTTCGTTTACATGTTCAATTTGAAAATCGGGTGTTGGCATTTCTTCAGGATACGACCTTCCCATTTTGATCCACGCAGTTTTCATACCAAGTCGATTAGCTCCCAATATATCAGTATAAGCATTGTCTCCTACAAATAATATTTCTTCATTTTTAATATTTTCTAAACCTAATTTTTTCTTAGCAATCAGATATATTTCTGAATCAGGCTTATCCTTTGCATAAATTTTTGAAGGCAAAACAAAAGGTATTTTATCAGTTAAACCAGTAATTTCGACTTTCTTATACTGGTAACTATTACCGTTTGTTACAACACCCCAATTATATTCAGAATCATTTATCCAATCAATAAATTCGATTACTCCGGGAAGAATTTTCATATGCTTTATTGTTGATTCAAAATAAAATTTATAGTGATCATCTTCATCGCCTTTGACTTTAGGCCACCTAGCTTTTATTTTCTTAAATGATTCTACCGGAATAGCCGTATTATTTGGAGATAGGCTCCAAAAATAATCTATTGCTTCACTAAGATTCAAAGAATTTCTTATAACTTCCTCCTGATAATAATAATCTTTGTACACATTGGTATACGCCCCATAACGATCAATTAATGTATCGTCTAAATCAAATAAACATGCTCTAATACTCATAATTATACATCCGCAACTGCATTATCATCGAGATTCCAAGAACCCGAATATCTTTCATTATTTTTATCCGGATTGAATGGTTTCATTGCTAAAACTGTCTCATCAATATCTGTTCCAAGACCAGGAGTTTCGGGTAATTCAAAGAAGCCATCATTAATTACTAAAGGGGTTGTTTGTACTTTATCATGCCAAGGCATATCTCGTGCAGTCTCTAGTATTAAGAAATTTGGAACTGTTGCACAAACATGTAAAGATGCTGCAGTAGCAATGGGCCCGTTTGGATTATGAGGCGCAAATTTAATATATTCAATTTCAGCCATAGAAGCTATCCTTTTTATCTCTGAAATTCCACCCGTATGAGCAATGTCCGGTTGTATCACATCTACTAATCTTCTATTTAATAATTCCTTAAATCCCCACCTGAAAAACAATCTTTCACCAGTAGCTATATCTGTTCTATGACCTGCATTTCTTACCTGCTCTAATGCATTTATATTTTCTGGTGGAACAGGCTCTTCAAAAAAAAGCAAGTTAAATTCTTCTACCGCGTCTATCTGTTTTATTGCTATAGAAGGCCTGACTCTTCCATGATTATCAATCATTATGTCTATATCAGGGCCAAGTTCTTGCCTCATACCCTTAATTTTTTCATGTAAATTATCTGCTGCATCTTTTTCCGACCACTTATTATCCTCATTTGCCGTCCATCCCCCAGTTTTAAAAGCTGAAAAACCTTCATCAACTAATTTTTTTCCGCCCCTGATATCAGCAGCGTGAGTATATGCCTTAACTTTGTCTCTTACTGCGCCGCCCAACATTTTGTATATAGGCATATTGTTAATTTTTCCTGTAATATCCCATAATGCAATGTCTATGGCAGCCATAGCTGAACCCATTACGACACCACCTCTCCAGAATCCGTGACGATACATTATCTGCCAATTTTTCTCAATCTGTGTAGGGTCATTGCCTATTAGTCTTTTAGCTAGAACATTAATACCAGCAGCAACTGATTCTTCATGTCGCTCTAATGTTCCTTCTCCCCAACCATGAACACCTTCGTCAGTTTCAACTTTACAAAAAACCCAATCTCTTCCGCCAGTTTCCATTAAGAATGTTTTTATATCTGTGATTTTCATAAGTATAACTTTTTCTCCATAATATTTATAAAATTATAAATTTAATCTTAGATTTTTGAACCCTAATAAGGGTCTACTCCATACTCTTTTATTACATCTTCATTTAAATCAAATCCTAAACCAGGCCTGTTGGGAACCTCAATATTCCCATTTTCTAGTAAATTGATTTTCGGAATAAGTAAATCTGTGACTAATGGAGTTTTAGGAAATGCAAGAGGAAATTCAAAGTATGGCATATTTGGCACAATAGCAGCAAGATGTAATTCTGCTGCCAACCCTATTACATGGCACCAGGTATGTGGAACGCATAGTGATCCAAATTTATATGCATTTTCTGCTATATATAATATTTCTTCTAATCCTCCAGCTCTTACTGAGCTTGGCTGAACTACATCTAGTTTACCTATACTTAATAAATCACTAAATTCATGTCTTGTAGTAAATCCCCAATCCCCAGCTGCGATTCTAATATCTGTTGATTCAACTAATTTTTTATAACCATAAATATTATCTGCAGGTAATGGTGCCTCTATAAAATATATATTAAATTCCTCTATATATTTTATCGTCTCTAAAGCCTGGCCAACATCAACCCATTTATTTTGAACATCGATCATTAAATCTCTATTCTCTCCCAAAATAGATCTTGCTTTTTTTATCACAGACACATCAGTTTCAAGGTCTACATTAGCAAATTGACCTGGCCACTCTTCAATCTTTATAGCTTTAAAACCTTTTGAAATAGCAAAATTGATTCTTGATTCCATTTCTTCAAGATTGTTTCCTGGCGGGTAAACTGTAGCATAAGGTGTAACCTCTTTTTTGGTTTCAGTGATACTAGCAGATGTAGTAAAAGATTTCCATAAAAGTTCGTGTATAGGTTTTTTTTGATATTTTCCTGTGATATCCCATAACGCTGTTTCAATAGCGCCTATTGCCGCAATTACAACTCCTCTTCTTCCAAATACTCCTGTCGAATTATACATTTTCTGCCATAATCTTCTAACTTGCGTAGGATCTTCATTTATCAATAAATTCTCTAACCCTAATGAAGATTTTATGATCGCATCTATAATAAGGCTTGGTGATTCGCATTGCCCTATACCAGTAATCCCTTCATCTGTGAAAACTCTTACAATTGTTATATCGTAACCACCTGTTGATGCTGGAGTATCATCTTTTGAATTTCCATATGCAGGATTCCAAGAAGTAACATTTCCATCTGCATTATCTCTAAGCGCGATAGTTTCTATATTTGTGATTTTCATAAATTTATTTTTTTATTTTTTATACTATAGAATTATAAGCACTAACAAATTATTTCTCTAATTAATTCAAGTACCTTTTTTATGAAATATTTTTTATCTTTGGATAAATAAGTAAAACCAAAAAAATAATTATAAAGCACCCTGTTGCTAGTAAATAATAACCAATATTCACACCCCATTTATCTGCTGCTAATCCAACCATTAAACCAAAAACAGGCGATAAAGCATTATCTAATAGAGTAAAGGATAACATTCTTCCTCTTAATTTCTCTGGTGATGTTTCAATAATCGTAAGGGAATTAGAAGACCTAAAAATTGTTTGGCTTGATGCAATAATAATAATAAAAATGAATACTGTCCATTTCATACTTGAAAGACCAAAACCAAATAAGCTAGCTGCATATGTTGAAGATACAACAAGCATTAATATTCCTTTTTTGCTTAATCTTTTTCTTGTAGCAATATAGAACCCGCCTAATACACCACCAATAGCACCAGTAGACTGAATTAGCCCTAATAACTTTACACCTTCACCAAATTTTTGTTCTACAAGTTGAGGGAGTAATGTCTGATGAGCAAAACCTATAGATAATGGGCCTAACCCTAAAAAAAATAAAGCTAATAACAACTTATTATCTTTGATATATTTAAATCCTTCAAATAATTGTTTAACAGGATTACCTTTTTGTTCTTTTATAATAGATTTAGATAGATTAATTCTAGATGTAAAAAATAAAACTAATAAATATGCAATAAATGCACAAATATATGCAGACCAAATATCAGTAGAATAGATCAAAATGGATACCAAGGCTGGGCCTAAAAACCTTGTACTATTAATAGCTATTGAATTTAAAGATAAAGCATTGGCTATATTTTTTGAATTAACTAAAGATGGAATAATAGCAGTCCTAGTAGGTTGATTCATAGACATACTAGCTCCTAGCCCAAAAGAAATAAGATAGATATGCCACATTTGTATATCACCATAAAATAAAATAAGGAACATTAATAAATGCATAAATGCCGACCAGAATTGTATAGTCATCAATAGCACTTTTTTGTTAAATCTATCAGCAGCAACACCTCCAAATAAACCTAGTATAAGCATGGGTAAAGCTCTAACAAGTAGAACAGATCCAACAGATGTTGATGATCCAGTTAATGTCCACACTAGCCAAGCTCTTGCGACCATATCAGAGTGCATTCCAATGGCTGATAAAACTTGCCCGAACCATAAATTCCTAAAGTTTTTATTACTTAAGGATCTGAAAGCAAAAAATAAATTTGTATGATTTTTTGTCATGATTTATTTTTTCTTTGAGCAAGCCCTGAACCTATTATTACTAATCCTGAACCTAGATATAGCTCTAGGCCAATATCTTCTCCTAAAATAATCCAACTTAATATAACTCCAAAAACTGGCTGACTAAGAGATATAAAAATTACTCTAGATGGAAGATACGTTCTTAATAACCAATGCTGAGCCATAAAGGCAAACCCAGCTATAATAATTCCAGTATATACAACGGATATGATTATATTTTGTGTAAAAAAACTATTAGTAGGGTTTTCAAAAATATAACTTCCTATAAAAAAAATTAGTATCCCGAAAATTGCTTGAGAAGCAAGCATTTTATGCTGAGCAATAGATTGCCCCATATTCGAAATGAATATTTGCCTTGCAGCTAATAAAATAGCACATATCAAGCATAAAAAATCACCCAAAATATAATCATAGCTGGAGTCTGAAAAATTATTTAAAAAAACTACAATTATGCCTGAATATGCAATTATCACTCCCAAAATTCTAAACTTTGTTAATTTATCACCTGGAACAACAAAATGAGCCATTATACCTGCCCATAATGGATATGTTGTAAAAATTAGAACAGCATGACTTGCACGAGTATAACTTTGTCCTACATTTAGAAATATTAATTGTACAGAAAATAATATGCCCAAAATAAAAAGAGGTAAATATTCTTGTTTTTTTAATCTAAATGATTTTTTGGTAAGCAAAGAATAAACTAGTACGACTAAACCTCCAGCTATAAACCTCATCCAACCCAAACGAAGAGGTTCCGTATCTAGCAATCCTAATTTCGTACCTACCGGATTTCCCGACCATAATATTGATAAAAATAGCGCTAATGACGCCGCTCTTTTATCAAGAATTTTTCTAGAGTCTTTTTTCAAGAATAATCACTTAATCAAGGTGTCTCAAGTATTGTCCAATCCAATCATAATCAACAAAATCAACATAAGCATCCATAAGCGCTTTTGTTATTTGACCAGGTGTTTTTCCTGAACCAACTTTCCTTCCCTGTATTGTAGAAACACCACAAATACACAATGAGGTTGAAGTAAGAAAAATTTCATCTGCAGTTAGAGCATCATACAAATCAATATCCTTAATTACTAAAGGTATATCTAATTTTTTTGCAAGTTCAATGGTGGTCTCTCTAGAAATACCCCCCAAAACAAACTGTTCAGATGGTGTATAAATAACACCATTTTTTACTGAAAAAAAGTTAGATCCTATACCCTCTGTTATAAAACCTCTATTATCAAGTAAAATCGCCCATGCATCTGGATTCTGTGCTTTGGCTTCAAGGTCTCCCATTATAAGATTCAAGTAATTATGTGTCTTAACTCTTGGACTCAATGATTCCGTAGGAACTCTTCTGACAGAAGGAATAATCACATCCATTCCTTCTTTATAAAGTTTAGCTCTTGGTTTTAGCGGCAGAGGCATACATTCAATAATCAAATTTGGACCTCCATCTGTGTCCCACATATCTCCTCCAACAAAATCAACTCCCCTTGATACTCTTTGACCAACCCAATAGTCATCATTTTTATCTATTAATGGTAAGTTTGCATTTAATACATTCATTGTTTGGTCAATCATTTCATTTTTGTTGATGCCAGGATCTATTTTTACATAACTTAGCGAGTCGTAGAACCTATCAATATGCTCTTCTAACTTAAATATTTTATGGCCAAAAGTTCTTGTCATATCAAAAACACCATCGCCGTACTTAAAACTTCTGTCTCTAAAAGGAATCATTACCTCAGATTCTGGAACTATCTTTCCATTGAAGTACGCAACCCTTTCATTACTATTTTTCATATTCACTATAACTCCTTCTTAGTTATTACTAATTATTATTTTATTCTGTCCAAAAACTGCCATGATTGTGCACAATTAATGGATCAATTTGTGCTCCTAAACCATAGCCATCTGGAATCACGAACATATCACCAACTATATTTTCATTAGGAAAAAGAACTTCTTTTCTCCAGTCTATTTCATATACCGCATGCTCTAGGGGTAAAGTATTATTAAATGCCAAAGTTGAATGAGCAGATGCAAGTAATGATAGGGGGCCAGACGGACAGTGCATAGAAACAGATTTTTCTTTTTTTGCCTCTAAGGTTTTTCCTATAAGAAAAGCTTCTATTGGGCCGCCACAGAATTTAATATCTGGCATCACAACATCAAGGACGTGATTATCTATCAATTTTTCAAAAAGTGATAATCCATAACCATGCTCTGCTCCAGCTATAGGGATTGTAGATTTTTCTTTTATTTTTCTTATATCTGAAGAATATTCTATTGGATCAATAGGCTCTTCATACCAACCAACTCCTCTTTCTGTTAATTCATAAAGAAGATCAAATGCTGATTCATTATCGAACCTTGAGTGACAATCTACAAGTAAAGTAGAGTCTCCAATTGATTCTATAACACTACTTATTCTACTAAGTCCAATTAGGGCTTCTTTTGGTAATCCCGGCCCATCAAATGGTGACTTACACTCATCAAATGGCGCACATTTTAATGTCTTGAATCCTTGATCATTTACATATTTAGCCATCTTTGAAAAAGATTCCGGAGATCTATCTAACACTTCCTGTAAAACAGGATTGAAATTTTGTTTAGTTTTTTTATCTAACAGCAAAGACCTATTTATATTGGCATATAACTGTACCTTGTTACTCGAAATATTTTTTTCTCCAAATTTATATAATATATAATCATACATCTTAAGTTTAGATTGCTTTGAGATCGCATCAGTAATTGCACAACGCAGACCACTTACAGCAGTAGCTAACAATTGATCAGATTCTATATTTTCTATTGATAAATTATTTTCTGTAACCACATCATAATCAGAATAAACTTTTTTTCCTCTAAGACTATTAGCTAATTTCGCAACAATTGGAGAAACATTTCTTGATAGTTGTGTATGAGTAATCTCTCCTTCACCAAAAATATTAGAATTATCTGAGATTTTTAGATGTGTCCATTCAGTATTAGAATTAACCACAATTGAGTTAAATTCTAGAGAGTTTATATTTATCCATACATCATTCATAAATAATAAGTTTGTTTTTTTATATATACTAAGTTATATTTAAGAAAAATTTAAGCAAGAAAATAAGAAATAAGATGAAAATTAAAGAAATAAAAACACTTTCAGGTGATAGATACAATTATGTGAAAATCACTACAGATGAAAATATAGTAGGTTATGGAGAGATACATCCAGCCTCTGGGACCAGTGGAACACCTTTTGTTTCAATGGCAGGGGTAAAGTATTGTGAAGAGTATTTAATTAATAAAAATCCTTTAGAAATAGAAAAACATTGGCAACATATGTTCCGAAGGCAAATTTTTAGAGGTGGATCTGACATGATGGCCGCTATGGGGGCTATAGATATTGCCTTATGGGATATTAAGGGTAAGGCTTACAATAAACCTGTATACGAACTACTAGGAGGAAAAGTAAGAGAAAAGGTAAGGTTATATACGCATCTACAAGGTGTCAGTAAGGAAGAATTAGCTGAAGATGCAGAAAAAAAAATTCAAGAAGGTTTTACTGCAGTCAGGTTATACCCATTTGGAAGTTTTGGATCAAAAAGTTTTGCTGAAGGATCCGGATTAGAAAAAATGAGTTTCACTTCAATGCAAAGACATGCTTACGAAAGAGTTGAAGCAGTAAGAAAAGCAGTAGGTCCTGATATTGATATAATGATAGATGTTGTAAACAGACTGACCCCTCCTGAAGCAATAGCAATTGGAAATGCTCTCAAAGACTTAAATTTATATTTTTTTGAAGATCCAATTGAACCAGAAAACATGGAACAATGGAAATTAGTTGCAAGTCAGCAGCCCATTCCAATAGCTATGGGAGAAAGATTATATACTGTGTATCAATTTAAGGATTTATTAGTTAATCAAGGTGCTAGTTATATTAGGCCAGATCTCTCTCTAGCAGGTGGGATTACGAACGTAAAGAAAATATCAAATATGGCTGAAGCTTTTTATACCGGAGTTGTTCCACATAACCCCTTAAGTTGTGTGCTTACTGCATCATGTGTTCAAATAGATGCATCGGTTCATAATATACCTGTACAAGAATATCCATATGATGATAATTTAGGTATAAAAAAAGATTTAGTTGACGAACCAATTAAGCGTGTTGGTGGATATCTTGAAATACCAAATAAACCAGGGATTGGGGTAAATTTAAATGAAGAAGCATTTAAACATTATCCACCAAAGCATTATGACAGAGATCCATTAATATTTTATGATGGAGGTCTAAAAGACTACTAATTTTGTCTTTTCTTTATTCTCTTTGAACTAATTCTTAGCCAAAAAATTCCGCCCAAAAATGATACACAAACAAGCAAAAAAAGTACAGTACCCCAAATATTGTTGTATCCCGCACGAACTTCATCAGAAACAACAAAATCAAGTATAGTTAAACTTTTACCTTTTTCACTTTCTACCTCTAAGTCCACTACCCATTCTCCTGATTCCTCTAGTTCAAATTGAGACAAATAATGAACATAATCATTAGGGGAGTTTAATGCTAAATTATATAGCTTTGCACCTGAATCTTTACTGGTTAAGTAGATAGTTACTTTAGCATTTTTAATATAATTTTTATCCTCAGCATTTTTTATTTTAGTTGCAAGTCTTATTATTCCAATTTTAGGATCGCTAGGTGTTATATATACTTGAACTTCATGAGGGTCCGAATTATATTTACCAAGATATTTATAACCTGGAAGTGAATTACTTTCCTGAGCAAACAAAGTACTTGATAAATTAATTAATATTATAATAAAAATTAAATAGTAAAATTTTTTCATAACAATATTATAAATGATTAGAAAAAATCCATGAATAAAAATTTAGATTTAATTATAAAAAATTCAAGAGTAATTGATCCAAAAAATAACATCGATGAAAAATTAGATGTAGGTATTAAGTATGGAAAAATTTATGAAATAGCTAAGAATATTCAAACTTCTAGAAGCCCTGAAACAATTGATCAAGAAAATAAAATTCTTATGCCAGGGCATATTGATACACATGCCCATCTTTCTGCAGTATTCAACGATAATATCAATAGCGATTATGGTCACAAAATGCTTGCTGAGTCAGGAACAACAACAGCCTTAGATTTGGCTGGTGAACCAGACATCATGGTTGAGGGTATGAAAAAAAATGGAGCTGGTTTAAGTGTAGCAACAATCATGGGTCTAGTTCCCCATAAAACTGTAAACAAAGACGATCCAGATAATATCACCATAAGAGATACAATTTTTGATGTAAAAAAAAGGGGTGGGATTGGAGTTAAGATACTGGGAGGATATTTTCCATTTAGTGTTGATGCAAATAGCAGAGTAATCAAGGAAGCTAATGATCAATTATCTTGGGTGGCTTTTCATGTTGGATCAAAAACTGCAGGAAGTGACATAATAGGATTAAGAGAAGTTCCAGAGTCTACGGACCAAGGAAGGCTTCATGTAGCACATATAAACTCATACACTAGAGGTTTGGTAAATAAAGAAGAAAAGGAAGTTGAAGAAGCTATATCAATAATAAAAAACATGAAAAATCACTGGGTAACTGAAGCATATATGTCCAAGATAAATGGAACTAATGGACTGTGTGATGAAAACGGCAATCTTGTATATAATGTTGCACAAAATTGTCTTATATTAGGTGGATATGAGCCTAATGAAAACGGATTACGGAAGGCTTTATCTGAGGGATACGGTTCTGCATTGACTGTAAAAAACAATCGTAATGTGTTAGTTAACGGAGATGAAGCAGTTAAATTTTGGGAAAAATCTTTAACAAATGCAAGCTTGAGTTTTCCAGTAAATCCACCATCTAGTGCATTTAGATTATCAACAGAAAAATATGAAAATAGCGATGATTTTGTGATTGATGCTATATCTACAGATGGGGGATATATACCCAGAAATGTTGCAATAGAAAAAACAATGGCTCTTGTTAATTTTGGAGCATTGAGCCTCAAAGACGCCGTAATTAAACTTAGCTATTCTCCTTCAAAAATGCTAGGACTAGAAAATAAGGGTCACTTATCTGAAGGTTCTGATGCAGACATAACTATCATTGATCCACAAACAAACAAAGCCTGTATGTCACTCGTTGCAGGAAAAGTTATAATGATAAATGGAAAATCTGTTTCAGATAATGGAACATGGCTTATTCTTGAAGAAGGCAAACCTGTAGCTGAAAAATCTGGAGTGAATTTTCAAGTTATCAATCTAGAAAAAAGTAAATTATATAAAAGTTTTTAATTATCTTTGAACTCTACCAGATGTATCACCTCCGGCAACAGAAAGTACTTCTTTCAAAGAAACTAAATTAAAATCTCCATGAAATGTATGAGAAACAGCTGAAGAGGCAACGGCGAAATCTAGAACTTCTCGTGAAGACCAGTCATCTCTGTTAAGCCCATAAATCATGCCACCACAAAATGCATCTCCTCCTCCAACTCTGTCAACTATTCTTACAGGATATTTCTTTCCAATAAGAATATCTGCACCATCAAAATAAATAGCACTCCAATCATTGTCATCAGCAGAATGGCTCTCGCGTAATGTTATAGCAACTTTTTTAAACCCATACTTACTAACCAAGTTTTTAACAACAGATTCATAAGCATTAGCATCGATTTCACCTGTAGTAACATCAACTCCTTCAGCAGCAATACCTAAACATTTTTCAGCATCTTCTTCATTACCAATTGCAACGTCTACGTACTCCATCAAAGGAATCATTGTTTTTTGCGCTTCTTCTGGTGACCATAAATTTTTTCTATAATTCATATCTGCACTAACAGTTAGTCCCATTTTTTTTGCTGTTTTTGCAGCGACCATACACTCATTAGAAGCAGTAGATGAAATTGCTGGAGTAATACCAGTAAAATGAAACCATGATTTTCCATCAAAAATTTCTTCCCAATTAAATTGATTTGATTGTATCTCGGAAATAGCAGATGCTGCTCGATCGTATACAACTTTCGAAGCTCTCATTGATGCACCTGACTCAAGAAAATATATTCCTAGCCTTTTTCCTTGTCTTAAAATTTTTGAAGTATCCACACCAAATTGCCTAATATAATTTATACAAGATTGTCCTATGTCATTATCTGGTATAGCTGACACAAAAGTTGCGTCTAAACCGAAATTTGATAAAGTAACAGCAACATTACATTCTCCTCCACCATAAGTTACTTCAAATTCTCTTGCTTGAGTAAACCTCTCTCTTCGTTGAGTTGCCAATCGCAACATAATTTCTCCAAAAGTAACAATATTTGACATGTTTAGCCTTTCTTCTCTTTTAATCTCTTTGCAAGTTTGCAAACCGACAAACTTCTTTCTTTTAATAAGTCCCAGTTTTTATCCTTGATAATATCACTAGATATAAATTTTGATCCCATCCCTACAGCAACAACGCCAGAGTCAAACCAAGGCTTTAGAGATTCTTCTGTTATATCAACTCCTCCTGTTGGCATAATATCTGACCAAGGCATTGGTCCTAATACATCTTTTACAAAACTTGGACCACCAACAGCACTACCAGGAAAAATTTTTACAATATCTGCTCCTTGTTCTTGAGCATTTGAAATTTCTGAGGCTGTTCCACAGCCAGGCATATAAGGAATTTTTCTTCTATTACATACCTTAGCAACCTCAAAATTTGTTACCGGACCCACTATAAAATTAGCCCCAGATGAAATATACATAGAGGCAGTACCAGCATCAACTATTGAACCTGCTCCTAAAATAACTTCCGGTAAGTTTTTACTACAAAATTTTTCTAATTCAGAAAAAACTTCCCAAGCATGATCTCCTCTATTTGTAAACTCAAGTAATAATATACCACCTGCTGCGCAGGAAGTTGCTACATTTTTTAGTACATCAATATCACCATTATAAAATACAGGAACTACACCTATATCATTTATACTATTAAGAACTTTCATCTTAGTGTGTCTGGCCAAATTTTTACTCCTAAATATTATTTAATCAGAGTATAGTATAAAATAAAAATTTTATTTTATCCATTTTAATATGGGATTTCTTGCAGCTGAAGCTTCATCTAATCTTTTATGAAAAACATTATGTGGAGCATTCTTAACAAGTTCGGGGGAATTTGTTACCTCATCATGAATTTTCAACATTATGGAAATAAAATTATCCAAAGTTTCTTTTGTCTCTGATTCTGTTGGTTCTATCATTAATGCTTCTTCAACAATTAAAGGAAAATACATTGTAGGGGCATGGACTCCATAATCAAGTAACCTTTTTGCAATATCCAGTGCTGAGATTCCATTTTTTTTCTGTTTTTTTGCAGAAATTACAGTTTCATGCATACAATATCTATCCGAAAAAACTTCATAGAAATCTTTCAGTTGAGATTGAATATAGTTAGCATTAATTATTGCATTTTCTGAAATAGATTTAATCCCATTTTTCCCTAATGACCTAATATAAGAATAAGCTCTAACAGCAATTAAAAATGAACCATAAAATCCATTAATCGTACCAATGGAATTTTCAGGTTTAATCAATTTATAATCATTATTGTTTTTTTCTGCTACTGGATAAGGGAGAAATTTTTTGAGTTTACTATTTACCATTACTGGACCTGAGCCTGGTCCGCCACCACCATGTGGTGTAGAAAAAGTCTTATGAAGATTTGAGTGACATATATCAACTCCAAGATCCGATAACCTAACTAGCCCTAGTAAAGCATTTAAGTTCGCACCATCAGCGTAAACTAATCCACCATTTTCATGGATTATCCTGGTAATTTCTAAAATATTTGGCTCAAAAATTCCTAGAGTACTAGGAATTGTTATCATAAATACTGCTGTTTTCTCATTTGCTAGTTCTTTCAAGTTTTCAATATCTATATTGCCTTCTTCGTCAGATTTTACCGTAACCACTTCAAGACCAGCCATCTTTGCTGACGCAGGATTTGTACCATGAGCGGAATCGGGAACAAGAGCTATATTTCTTTTTGAATCTGCATTCCTTTCATGAAACATTCTAGCAATTAAAAGTCCTGAATATTCACCTTGTGCTCCAGCTAATGGTGATAA
>CETH01027450.1_pt1 | contig 92450 bp, 110 predicted proteins | sample 361461 | NCBI WGS metagenome assembly CETH01 (sample SAMEA2622695, study PRJEB7988) | marine metagenome | isolation source: saline water (ENVO:00002010), including | reverse complement strand
CAGGTACACCTAACATATTTAAAACAGCACGAGCTACATCTGGTGCAGCGCCTGTTACATAACCATCTGTTTTAATATCACTGTAAGGTGGTTCATTTGCAACTGCAACAGTTGCATAACCTTGTTTTTTAAGTCTTTTCAAAGTATCTGATTCTGCAAAAGAAGTTTTTGCGGTACCAAATAAAAATAGAAAACTAAATATAAATATAAGTAGTTTTTTCATTTATCCTCCCTGTTCATGATTAAATATTAAAAAACTTAATCAGACATTTAAATAAAATACAACCTTTTAGTGATGTCAAATTTTATAAAAATTAAATAAATTTTCTTAAAAATGATTTTGTTCTTTCTTCCTTTGGGTTAGAGAACAAATCTTTAGGGGATCCTGACTCAACAATTTGACCAGCATCAAAGAATAGTACCCGATCAGCAAAATCTTGAGCAAAATTCATCTCGTGAGTAACAGTTAGCATAGTTGTATCTGAATCTGCTGCTAATTTTCTTAAGACTGCCAAAACTTCATCAACTAACTCAGGGTCTAATGCAGAGGTAACTTCATCAAATAACATTATTTTAGGATCCATCGCTAATGCTCTAGCTATGGCGACTCGCTGTTGTTGACCACCTGATAGTTGATGAGGGTAATGGTCTATTTTATCACTTAAACCTATCATGTTAAAAAGATCTTCCGCTTTTTCTTTAGCTTCAGTTTCTTTTTTCTTTTTTACTAAAATTTGTGGTTGTTTAACATTTTCTATTGCGGTTAGATGTGGGAATAAATTGAATTGCTGAAAAACCATACCGATTTGATCACGCATTTTTTGTAAATGCTTATCGGAAGCAGGAGCTAATTTATTATTAATTTTCTCATGCCATAAATATTCATCATTAACAGATACATAACCATCATCTATCGTCTCTAATGTCATTAATATACGAAGTATTGTTGTTTTACCTGAACCACTTGGACCAATTAATGCTAATTTTTCACCATCTTTAACTTCTAAATTTAATTGGTTTAGTACTTTTAATTCTCCAAAAGATTTTGATACTTTTTCAAATTTAATAATATTTTTCATAAAATTTAATTTGTAAGTAATAATAAATTAAGATCAAGTATTTTCTTTTATATTTGCTGAATTAAAAATTTTTACATCAGCAATTTCTTCTTTATCAGCTTTTTTTATTTCTACCAATGTAGTATGTGAAGTTGGACCTTGACCAAGGGAAGAGGTGCCAATATCATTTGTAAGTACATTGGGGTTACCATGTACTTCTATATTCAATGAATAATTAGGATCAAACCAAGCGCCTGTGGACAAAACAATAACTCCAGGCATTACATCATCTGATAAAACTGCTCCAGCTAAAACCTTTCCTCTATCATTGTAAAGCATAACTATATCATTATTTTCTATTGAACGTTTTTTTGCATCTGATGAATTAATCAATACAGGCTCTCTATTTTTGATTTTACTTTTCCTACTATCTGAACCGTTATCAAGTTGACTATGCAAGCGATGAGTAGGTTGATTTGAAATTAAATGGAGAGGATACTTATTAATTTTTCCTAACCATTCATAAGGCTCAAACCAACTTGGATGTGACAAACAATCTTCTAAATTAAAATTTTTAATTGTTTCAGAGGAAATTTCAATTTTGCCAGAAGGTGTATTCAAAGAAAATTTTTCTGGATTGTCTCTAAATTTTTTTAACATGATTTTTTTTGTTTCAAAATAAGGAACTTCAAAGTATCCTTTCTGCCAAAAATCTTTAAAATTAGGTAAATCTATATTAAATTTTTTGCTTATTTTTTTGCTTTCATTCCAAAGAAATTCAATCCATTCTATTTCAGTTTTATGTTCAGTAAAAGAAGATTTAAATCCCAATCTATGTGCAAGTCCTGAAAATATTTCAAAATCTGTTTTAGAATCAGCAAAAGACTCCATTGCTTTCTTATTAGCAACTATTGTTGGGTCTCTTGGATTTAGCATTAAATCATTTCTTTCTAATGCTGTATTAGCTGGAAATATAATATCAGCATGTCGGGCTTGAGCGTTCCACCATATTTCATTTACTATTATAGTATTTGGTTTTTGCCATGCTTTTACCAATCTATTTAAATCTTGATGATGATGAAATGGGTTGCCTCCAGCCCAATAAATTAATTTAATATCTGGATATTTTAGCTTTTTACCATCATAATTAAAAAGTTCTCCTGGTTTTTCAAGCATATCAGTTATTCTAGCAACAGGGATAAAATCTTTAATAGCATTTTGACCTTGAGGAAGGCTTTTCCATGGTATTTTTGTAAATCTATCGCCTGTACTATTTACAGAAGAATAACCAAAGCCAAAGCCGCCTCCCGCAGTCCCTATCTTACCTAACATGCAGGCAAGAGTAATACCCATCCACAATGGCTGCTCACCTCTTGAGGCTCTTTGTAAGCTCCAAGACATAGAAATCATAGTTTTTTTTGTAATAATTTTTTCAGCTAATTTTGTAATTTCCTTTAGGGGAATGTTTGTAATTTTCGATGCCCATTCAGGAGTACAAGGTTGAGTATTTTTTTTACCTAAAACATATGAAGCAAAATCATCAAAGCCAACGGTATATTTTTTTATAAAATCTTTATCATAAGTATTATTAGTTATCATAATGTAAGCTATACTTAACATTAGAGCTGTATCAGTATTTGGTCTAATAGGTATATGTTTAGCATCTAAAAAAACAGGTGAATCCCCTCTAAAGGGACTAATATTGACAAATTTTGTTCCCCCTAACAAACATTTTTTTATACCTAATTCTGTAGTATGTTTTCCCACTCCTCCTGATGAAACTTTTGAATTTTTTATTGGCATACCTCCAAACATAACTATTAGTTCACAGTCATCTGATAATGCATTCCAAGAATTATGTTCCTCTAATGTTGAATATAAATCAAGACCAATAATATGAGGAAGAATCGTTTGTGCTGCGGCATAAGAATAACTTTGATAAGAAGAACTAAATCCGCCAAACATGTTAAAAAATCGATTTAATTGACTTTTAGCGTGATGAAACCTCCCTGCACTTGCCCATCCGTAAGAGCCAGCATAAATTGAGGAGTTCCCAAAATTCTTTTTTGTTATTAAAAGTTCATTGGCCGCAATATCTAGAGCTTTATCCCAAGTCATAGGAATAAATGTGTCAACTCCTCTTTTATTATCTTTATTGTTTTTATTCTCTAACCAACCTTTTCTGACATATGGTTGTCTAATTCTTAAATTGTCTTTTGCTGCATCAGCCAAACTTAATCCAAACTTTGTTGGATCAGAATCTAATTCCCAATAATCCAAAGATATATTATTATTTTTATCTTCATGAACTTTGTATGTTCCCCAATGTGTACTAATATACTTTGACATTAATTAATTGATCTTTAATCCTAAACCTTTGTTTTGAGATATAGCAAATGTATGTCTCGCAATTGCTGTATCTTGCACACCAGTTCCAGTTAAATCAGCAACGGTTATATCGTCACTATTTTTTCTCCCTAAATTTGGATCTTTAATTACAGATCCAAGATCATTATACTTTAATTTAGAACTTACCAAACCAGCTTTAATAGCATGATTTAATTCTCCTAAAATTGAAGTTTGAGATTGATTATCAGGTATATAAACATCACAACTCTTAATAATATTTGGATCTAGTTCATTTTTAATTTCAGCATCTGATCCCATTGCAGTTATATGCAATCCTTTTTTCAAAAAATTTGCCTTTATAATTGGCGATTTGCTTGGTGTAGTTGTTATCAGAATTTCTGCAAATTTTAGAGTTTCCTCTGGAGTTTGACATATATTAATATCAATTTTTAACTTTCCTTTGAGACTTTCAACAAAAGTTTTTGTTTTGTCAATATTTCTAGACCAAACGTATGCTGACTTTATATTTCTTACTAGTAGTAAAGCCTCAAGTTGCATTCGAGCCTGAATACCTGCACCAATAATACCAACAGATGATGAGTCATGATTTGATAAGTATTTTGCAGCAATTGCACCAGCAATAGCGGTTCTAATGTCTGTCAAATATCCTTTATCCAACAATACAGATTTTAAGACACCAGTTTTTGAGTCTAATAAGATCATTAAGCCATTGCTAGAAGGTAATCCTAGTTCTGGGTTATTAAAAAAACCTGATGCAACTTTAATAGCATAACTATCTAAGCCATCTATATAAGCTGCTTTAACATCAGATTCCCCATGATATTTTTCTATATCAAGGCGCAAAATTGGTGGCATGGTTGTTTTCCCTAGAGTCAAATTTATAAAAGCATCTTCAATAATAGGGATAAGTTGATCATTTAATTGAATACATTTTTTTATTTCTTGCGAATTTAATATAATTGTCATGAAATTATTCTATTAAATAAATTTTTTTCAATATTACCACCACAAATTAGACAAATAATATTTTTTCCAAGATAAGATGATAAATTGTCCTTTACTACCATAACGCTGGTAGCAGCAGCGCCCTCAGTGACTATTCTATGTTCAGAAAAATTCAATCTTATTCCTTCTGCAATCTTATCTTCGTTAACTAAAACGAAATCATCTATTGTTTCTTTAGCAATATTAAAAGTATATTTATTATTTAATCCTATACTACCCCCTAAGCAATCCGCTAATGTTTCTAATTCTTCAACATCTACAGGCTTGCCATTTTTAAGACTTTCATACATAGAAGGTCCTCTTTCCATTGAGACTCCTATTACTTTAATGCTTGGTTTTTGTAACTTTAAAGCTAGAGCAATTCCACCTATCAATCCACCTCCAGAAGTTGGAATAATTACAGTATCAACCTCTGGAAAATCATATAACATTTCCAATCCTGTTGTTCCTTGTCCTATAATTATTTCTTCATCATCAAAAGGATGTACCAGGGTAATATTTTCTTTTTTAGAAATATCCCTGGCATATAAATCAGCTTCATCGCTATTTTTTCCAACTATTTCCACATTAGCTCCTAAAGCTTCAATGGCTAATTTCCTATATTTAGGAACCATTGTAGACATATAAATAGTTGATTTAATACCTAATATACTTGATGCATATGCTACCCCTTTACCATGATTGCCTGTTGAAACCGCGATGACTCCCTTATTTTTTTGTTCATTAGAAAGTGATAATAATTTATTAAGTGCTCCTCTTAACTTGAATGATCCAGTTTTTTGAAGTGATTCTAATTTTAATTTAACAGTTCTATTTTTAGATAAAAAATCTGAATATATTAAAGGTGTATGATTAATATGTGGCGCAATTTTTTTATGTGCCTCCTTAATTTTATTTAGAGAAATCATATTAATAATTACTTATTAAATAATTTGCCATAACCAGAAACTTTCATTTTAATATCTAAAAGTTTTAAGCAATCCCATATTATAGCTTGGTTACTAGATATGACAGTTGTATTAAATTTTTTCTCAACTTCATCAAGTATGTCAACAACTTTAAGTGCAGTACAAGATACAAACAATCCGTCAACTTTGTCTAAATTAATTTGGCTAATACATTCTATTATACTTTCTAGACTAACTTGAGCTATTTCAGAGTCGTAATTTAAATTAAAAGAGCTAAAAGAATCTATATTTATATTGTTTTTATTTAAATAATTATAAACTGTTAAATTAACTTCTTTTGGGTAAGGTGTTAAAACTGCAATATTATTTAGATTTAGTTTTTTAAATGCTTTTAGTGCTGCAGTAATAGGTGTTGTAACCTTAGTATTAGGCTTTGATTTTTTAACTTGGCTTGATATGCGATCTTCCCCAATTGCAATTGTTCCAGAGGTGCATCCATAAGCAATTACATCAATTTTTTCACCTGGTAAAATTTGATCTGAGACCTCAGGAATATGATCCGCCATTTTTAAATAATTTTGATGATTTAAGGGATTAATAAAAGGTATTCTATTAAAAAATAGATCTAAAGGAAGATCATGGCATATTTTCCTAAAATCTTGTTCTATTGTAAAATCTGTAGAAAGTGTAATTACTCCAATTCTTGGATTTGTTGTATTTTTTATGACTGGCGTATAATCATTTTGAATGAAGCTATTCATGATTGATTAGGAAAATAATCTTCACATTCGCCTTCTCGATAAACATCTGTAGTTGCACAATGTAAACTACCTCCAAAAGCATATACATCTCTAAATGGCACAGGAATAACACTTAAACCAAAATTTTCCATTTGCTTAATCATTTTTTCCTCACTTGCTTCGACACATATAGTTGAGGGATTTAAAATTAAAACATTCATAGATAACCATATAGATGAATAACACATAGGTGGTGGAGAATTATGAATTGATGGTGCAGCTTCGTGAATTTCCCATTTATTATCATCAAAAATTTTTCTTTGTTCAGAGGGTAGTTTTCTATTAGGATTGATTATCATCACACCTGGCTTAATAGGTGTAAAACATGCATCAATATGAGTAGGTATTAAATCACCGGGCAAATTAATTTGATGAACTCTGTGGTTAGAAAAATGTCTTTTAAGCCAATCAAGGCCTTTTAAATTTGAAGTAAAATTATTATGATAAAATAAATCCTTTCCAAATCTAAGAACTTCAGCGGCATCAAATAGTGGTTCTTGTTCAGTGAGTATCATATCTCTTTCTTCAATTTTTTTATATCTATCTTCTTCAGTTATACCTTGTGGTAAATAATTTGACTTATAAGTTGATGAGGTTAATCTTGGTTTTGGTGCTGCTTCCCAACGCATATTTGGATCTTCATCATAATATTTCTCCAAAAGAGGTCTGTAAGCAAGATATTCAAACCAACGACAACGATATGACATAGGGGCTTCTAACATTTCATTACCAACTGTTAATATAACGTCTCTTGGAGGCATTGAACCAAACTGACCTTCATTTATCCAATCTGGTGTAGAAATTGTTTTAGTAAAATCTATTGGAGTAGGTCTATCCACTTTAACATTTTGAGATTCTAGAATAGAAATAAAATTATCTAACTGTAAATTGGCCTTTTCAACAGCCTCTTTTTTTCTTGGTCCATGTGTTCCAACCATACCACTATCTTTACTAATCTTAGGCTCCAATGCAGGTTCCATTGGTGGGATATTTGAATTATCAACGGTTCCAACAATAACATGTTTTAGAGTATCCCATTCATTCCAAGAGTTAACTATTGTCATATGTTCCTCTATAAATTAAAGTTTAAGAAATGTTTATCTAAAACAAATGCATAAATAGGAAATAATTAATGAAACTCAAAAATAGCTCTCTTTTTAAAGAAAAATGCTTAATTGGAGGTAAATGGACTGGAAGTATTACAGGTAATCTTATTGAAGTTGATAATCCTGCAAGTAGAGAAATTATCGGGAAAATACCAAAATGTTCAACTGAAGAAACCAAAAATGCAATTGAAGAAGCTAGTAATTCATTTCCTGCATGGAAATCTAAAACAGCAAAAGAAAGATCAATAATATTACAAAAATGGGCGCGTCTAATTGAAAAAAATGTAGATGATCTTGCTAAAATAATGACCATTGAACAAGGTAAGCCTCTTGCTGAAGCGAAGGGAGAAATATTACTAGGAGTTGCTTATATTGATTTTTATGCAGAAGAAGGAAAAAGAGTTTATGGTGATATTATATCTGATCCTCTTCCAGATAGAAGAATTGTAATAATAAAACAACCAGTAGGTGTAGTTGGGGCTATTACGCCATGGAATTTTCCAAGCACAATGATTACGCGCAAATGTGCTCCTGGTCTAGCTGTAGGTTGCACAGTAGTAATAAAGCCTGCAAGTCAAACACCCTTTTCTGCACTTGCCCTAGGAGTTTTAGCTCAAGAAGCGGGGTTTCCTAATGGTGTAATTAACATTATTACTGGATCGTCTAAGGAAATTGGTAAAGAATTGACTGAAAATCCTAAAGTAAGAAAAATATCTTTCACTGGTTCAACTGAAGTTGGTAAAATTTTGTTAAAGCAAAGTGCCTCAACTATTAAAAAAGTATCTATGGAATTAGGTGGTCATGCTCCATTCATTGTTTTTGATGATGCTAATATAGATGAAGCTGTAATAGGCGCTATACAAAGTAAGTTTAGGAATTCCGGACAAACATGCATTTGTGCTAATAGAATTTTTGTTCATAAAAATATTTATGATGAGTTTTTAAAAAAATTTACAAAAGAAGTTACTAAAATTAAAGTAGGGAATGGATTAGATGAGGGAGTCATGTCAGGACCTTTAATTGATCAACTTTCGTTAAATAAAGTTTTAGAACATATTAAAGACGCTGTTAATAAAGGAGCAAAAATTGCAGTAGGTGGAAATATGCACTCTCTTGGAGGAAATTTTTTTCAACCGACTGTTTTATCTGATGTGACCACAAAAGCTAAAATAACTTATGAAGAAACTTTTGGACCTGTTGCCCCGTTATATAAATTTAGTACTGATGAGGAAGTAATTAAACTGGCAAATGATACTCCATATGGTCTTGCATCATACTTTTATTCAAGAGATATTGGAAGGATATGGAGAACAGCGGAAGCATTAGAATATGGTCAAGTAGGAGTTAACACTGGACTCACCACAAAAGCTGAAATACCTTTTGGAGGAGTTAAAGAATCTGGTCTTGGTAGAGAGGGTTCAAAATATGGCTTAGATGATTACTTAGAAATAAAATATATTTCTATGGCAGGAATTTAAGATAACCAAGCTGCTCCTCTTACTCCACTTGAATCACCATATATATTTTTAACAACTTTAGTAGAAAAAGTATTACTAAAAATATATTTATTTAAATATGAATTTATATGTTCATAAATATATGAAATATTAGACATTCCTCCCCCTAGGACAATTATATCTGGGTCTAATACATTACAAACTACTGATAGTCCTCTTGCTAAATGGTCGACGTATTGATTGACAGCATTTTTAGCGTTTTGATCATCATTTTTAAATTTTTCTAAAATTTTATGAGAATCAAAATCTTCTTGATATCTTAAATTATATCCATTAGCAAAACCAGGACCTGAAACATAAGTTTCCATACATCCATCTTTGCCACAATAACATTTTTTCACATATTTTTTTTCTTCATCTGTTCTATTTGGCAAACTTATATGTCCCCATTCACCAGCAATATTATTCTTTCCTCTAAATACTTTATTATTAATTACGATGCCGCCTCCGGTACCAGTTCCTATAATCACTCCAAATACGACTTGATGTCCTTTCCCAGCACCATCTACAGCTTCTGATAAAGCAAAGCAGTTTGCATCATTTTCAAGATTTATTTTTCTATCTAATACTGCTTGAAGATCTTTTTTTAAAGGTTTTCCATTTAACCAAATAGAATTTGCATTTTTAACTAGTGCAGAATCAGATTCTATAGCTCCAGGCATTCCTATTCCTATAGAAGAAGCATTGCCGTATTGTTTTTCAAAATTTTTTACAATAGATACAATTCCGTCAATTGTTCCTTCGTAATTTTTTTCTGTATTAATTCTATTTCTTTTTATTTCTTTTCCATTATTTTCAATTAATATTCCCTCTGTCTTGGTACCACCAAGGTCTATACCAATTTTCATAAATAAATTATTTTTTTATAATATTGTTTATAGTTGGAATAATAGCAACTGCTAGAGCGATTTTAAATATTTCACTTGGTATAAACGGAAGCAAACCTGCTTGTATTGCTTTATCAAATCCTATTATTGATCCTAAATATATAATACCAAAAGAAAAAATTATAACTGACCCAATTAAAAGCATTAAGGCTGTTTTAAAATAAGTTTGACTAAATCCTTTATCTGCTAAATAACTAATTAAAACAACAGTGATAGCCATTCCATATAAATATCCTGCAGTAGGACCAGTAAGATATGCTAGACCTCCTCCAGAAGCAAAAACTGGTAAACCAATAGCCCCTTCAAACAAATAAATTAAAAGTGTAATAAAAGATAAACGAATACTATAAGTTGTGCCAATTAAAAAAACTACGAATGTTTGCATGGTCATTGGCACAGGCCAAAAAGGAACTTGAACTTTAGCTGATATGGATAATAATAAGGTGCCTATTAAAACTAATAAAATATTTAAAATGATTGGATTAATAGTTTCTAGGCCTTTAATCTTATTAATTAAAATTCTATTTTTGTTCATATTATCTTCTATTTAAAAACTAATTAAACTATTTTGTATTTTGCTTCAAGCTTATCCCAAAAAACTCTTTCTAAATTAACATTATTTAATTTATTTATTTGCTTAATTCCTGTTGGCGAAGTAACATTTATTTCTGTCAAATAGTTTCCTATGACATCTATTCCAACAAAAAAAAGATCATTTTTTTTTAATTTTGGACCTAAAACATTAATAATTTCCTTATCTCTAAAAACTAAATCAGTCTTTTTAGCTCTACCTCCAGCATGAAAATTAGCCTTAATACTCCCAATTTGTGGCAATCTTGCAACTGAACCTACATACTCTCCATCAATTAAAATAATGCGCCTGTCTCCTTGAGAAATTTCTGGAATGTATTTTTGAGCCATTATTGGCATATCTAAATACTTTTTGTTATTTTTTATACCATTAAGAAAACCTTTTTTACTTCTATAAATTCCTTCTCCACCATTGCCATATAGGGGTTTAGTAATAATATCTTGATGAATTTTTAAAAAATTTTTTAAGTCATCAATATTTTGAGTTACTATAGTTGGGGGCATATAATCAATAAACTTATAAGTGTATAATTTCTCTGTAGAATTACGTACAGCTTTAGGATTATTAATAACTTTTGTTGGTCCAGTTAAAAGGTCAAGAATATAAGTAGATGTAATATACTTCATATCAAATGGTGGGTCTTGTCTAAGAAAAATAAATCTAAAATTTGATAAATTAACTTCTTTTTTTTTAGATAAATAAGAAAAGTAAGAATTTTTATCATCTATTAGATTTAAATAATATCCCCTAGCTTTAACTTCTGATTGATCTAAAAATAAATCATGAGGATTATAATAGAAAATTTCATAGTCTCGATTTTGAGCTTCATAAGCAATCATAAAAGATGAATCAAATTCATAATCAATGCTTTCAATACTATCCATTTGAATTGCTATTTGTTTTTTCATTAGAAAATTAATTCTTTATATATCGGATCTATACTGTTGTTCCATTCGTTTTTATACTTTTGAATAGAACAATCAGCAGGAGAATATCCAATTTCTAAATTTTTTTCTAGTTTTTTAGTATGTATAGTTTCATCAAATTTATTGTTTAATGAAAGTATATTTCTTTTTTGTAATCCTGTATTTGAAATTTGAAAAATATCTTGTGCAAAATCTAATACGGTTTTATTTTTAAATTTAGTTTGCAAACCTAAAATTGGAACTGTTTTATTTAAATATTCTCTATCATCATCTGTCCAATTTTCAAAAATTTCTATACATTTATCCAACGATTCATCATCATATAAAAGTCCAATCCAAAAGGCTGGTTGGGAACAAATTAAATCCCAATTACAAGCATCCATTGACCTAATTTCTAAAAAATTCTTAAGTCTGACTTGGGGAAATAAGGTTGATATATGATTAATCCAATCAGTTATGTTTGGTTCTATATTTTTTAATTTTTTTTTGCCATTAAAAAAATCTCTAAATGTATATTTTGTCATATCTATATATTCATAATTTCTTATTATAAAATACATAGGAATATCAAGAGCATATTCTACATAACTTTCAAAATTAAAATCGCTTTTAAAAACAAAGGGTAATAAACCTGTTCTTGAAGAGTCAGTATGATGCCAAAAATGTGAGCGCAAGCTTTTATAATTAGATAATTTACCTCTATCAAAGGGAGAATTAGCAAATATTGCTGTAGCAATTGATTCCAAGTTTAACATAGTACGAAATTTGTATTTCATATCTTCTTCAGATGAATAGTCTAAATTAACCTGATTTGTACAAGTTCGTTGCATCATATGATGTCCCAACTTTCCAACTGATGGCATATATTTTTTCATTATTTCGTATCTTTTTTTTGGCATCCATGGAAATTTATTTAGGGCTAAATTAGGCTCAACACCCATTCCTAGCATTATAAAACCTAACTCTTCTCCAATTTTTTTAAAATAATTTAAATGTTTGGTTGTTTCGGAACATGTCTGATGAATATTTTTTAGAGGAGCACCTGAAAGTTCAAGCTGACCCCCTGGCTCTAAAGTAATGAATTCATCATTGTTTCTTAAACCAACAATAATATTATCCTTATCATCAAAAAGAGGCTCCCATCCTACATCAATACATTTTTTAAAAATATCTTTAATACCATTTTTCTGAATGTAAGTTAGTGGTTTGTGGTTTTTTGAATCCAAAATAAATTTTTCATGCTCAACGCCAATTCTTAAATTGTCTTTAGACTTACAACCCTGATAAAAGTAATCAATTAAATCATTTTTTTTAAGCATTAGTAAAAATATTATAACATATTTATAAATATTTTTTTTTTAAAAAAGAAATAAAGTTTTAAGACCTAGAAATAACAAAAAAATACATTGGTTATAGCTGTTAAAATTACTCTTAAAGCATTTGGTGCGGCTGAGAAGACTTGAACTTCCACAGGATAAATCCCACAGCGACCTCAACGCTGCGCGTATACCAATTCCGCCACAGCCGCAAATTTTATAGAATAAAATAGCAGATAGGTTATTAAGTATCAATAAATCTTAATATGGAAAAAAATAATTATACAATTGAATTAAAACATTCATCACAAGCAATAAATTATGAATATGCAGTTCAATTTATGCAAAAAAGAGTTGATCTTATCTTAACAAAGTGTGAAAAAGAATTAATATGGTTTTTAGATCATAATCATATTTATACACAAGGGGCAACTAGCAAAGACAACGAAATTATTAAAAAAATAAATGTACCAATTTTAAAAGCAAATAGAGGTGGTAAAACAACTTATCATGGTCCGGGACAAAGAGTAGTTTACTTAATGATAGATTTAAACAAAAGAAAAAAAGATATAAGAAGATTTATATCTTTAATAGAAAATACAATTATTAATTTACTTAGCTCATATAAAATTGAATCTACAACTTTTAGAGATAGAGTAGGTGTATGGGTAATAAAAAATCAGGGGCAAACATTAAAAAAAGAAATGAAAATTGCCGCTATAGGATTAAGAATTAAAAAATGGGTAACATATCATGGATTAAGTTTTAACATTAAGCCTGAACTAAAATATTATGAATATATAAAAGCTTGTGGTTTATCAAACTACCAAAATACCTCTTTAAAACAACTAGGTATTAATGTTTCTTCTGAGACATTTGACAAAGATTACCTAAAAGAGTTTAGTAAAAATTTACAAAACTTTAATTAAAAATTAAGTTTATCAAATTTGTTTAATTTATTATATTTAATAAAATTTATAAAATCTTTTGGAATAATTGATTTGAATATGTATTCTTTTGATTTAATCTTAAATTTGATACCAATTGCATTTAATTTTAATTTTTCCTTATCAAAGCGATTATTAGAATTATATTTTTTATCTCCAATTATAGGACAACCTAAATTTTTAGATACTATTCTTAATTGATGTTTTTTTCCAGTCTTTGGAGTGAACAGAATTTGAGATATTCCACTTTTATAATTTAATAATTTATAATAAGTAATTGTTTTTGCATTTTTGTCTTTATTACAATTTAAAGAAATATCAAGATTAACAATTGACTCTGGTAATCTAGGTTTACCTTGACAAAAAGCTAAATATTTTTTTTCAATTAAACTTTGTTTAAACATATGGCCAAACAATTTAGTATACTCTAAGTTTTTAGCTACTATTAATATTCCTGATGTCTCCTTATCCAGACGATGAACTAAATTATAAGAATTAGACATATCTTTTATTATATGATCAATTGAAACATTAATTTTACTGCCTCCTTGTGTAGATATTCCTGACCATTTATTTATTATAAAAAAATTATTATCATTATAAATTATTGACTCATTAAATAATGCTTTTATATTTTTAGGAATTATATATTTTTTTTTTATTTTTGGATTATGTTTATAACTATCTTTATTAAAATTTAAAATTTTGATTTCATCATTAGTTTTTAACCTATATTTTGAAGTAACAACTTCATTATTTACAATTATGTTTTTTTTTCTAATATTTTTTTCTATAAAACTTTGTGTTAACGTAGAAAAATTCATCTTTAACAATTTATCAATTCTGAAATTTGATTCAGAAGCGCTAACTATTATTTTTTTGATCAACTTATTAATTTACTAATATTTAAACCTAAGAAAGTAAAGGATATACAAAAGAAAAAAGACGTGAAAATGTAAGCAGATGCCAAGTACATTTTTTTTTCATTTATGAGCTCTACAACTTCAATAGAAAAAGCCGAAAAAGTGGTAAAAGAACCTAATAAACCTACTATAATAAAATATCTGATTAATTCATCAGAAAAATTTTTACTTTGCATAATTGCAATTACACACCCAATTAAAAAAGATCCTAAAATATTGATACATAATGTAATTATAAAATAATGGTTAGAAAAAATATAATTTTTTGAAAACAGAGTGAAAGCAAACCTTAAAGAAGCACCAAGAGCTCCACCTGTTGCAACTAAAAAAAAATTAATCAATTTTATTGAGGTGCTTCTTGTTCTTCAGTTTGTTTTTTTTCAATTACTGGACCGCTATCTAGTCCTTTTGCTTTTTCATCTTTATCTACAAATTCTATTACAGCGGTAGGTGCATTGTCACCATATCTATTTCCTATTTTTATAATTCTGGTGTACCCACCTTTTCTATCCCTATATCTTTCAGCTAAAATACTAAATATTTTTTTGGTCATTTTTTCATCCTGCAAGATTGAATTCGTTTTTCTTTTTGAAACTAAATCTCCTTTTTTTCCTAGGGTAATAACTTTCTCAACAAATGGCTTTAACTCTTTAGCCTTTGGGAGAGTAGTTGTTATTTGCTCATGTTTAATTAAAGCATTAGACAAATTCATTAAAAGAGCCTTTCTATGAGAAGATGTTCTATTTAGTTTTCTATGCCTAATATTATGTTTCATATTTATTTATTAAAAGGATCCTCATATTTCTTTGCAAGTTCGTCTATATTTTCAGGAGGCCAATCTGCAACAGACATTCCAAGATTTAATTCCATTTGCTGCAATACTTCCTTAATCTCATTCAATGATTTTCTTCCAAAGTTTGGTGTTCTTAACATTTCCGATTCAGATTTTTGAACTAAATCACCAATATACATAATATTATCATTTTTTAAACAATTAGCTGAACGAACGGACAACTCAAGTTCTTCTACCTTTTTTAATAAATTGGAATTAAATGATAACTGTTCAGCTGAGGCTTGATCTTGTTGCACTTCTGGTTCATCAAAATTAATAAAAGGTTGAAGTTGATCTTGTAATATTCGAGAGGCAAGTGCAATTGCATCATCAGGGGAAATTACTCCGTTAGTTTCTACATCAAATATTAATTTATCAAAATCTGTTACTTGTCCAACTCTACTATTTTCAATTTTATAAGAAGCTTTTACAACAGGACTAAACATACAATCTAATTTAATTTCTCCAATTATTTTATTTTCATCTTCAGCAACCTCAGCAGAGACATATCCCTTGCCTGTTTGGATATTTGCCTCAATTTCAACATCAGCATTAGAATCTAAAGTCATTATTAATCTGTCAGGATTCATGATTTCAGTTTCTGAGTCAGTTTCAAAATTTCCTGCCCTAACTTCCCCTGAACCTGATGTTTTTAAATACATTTTTTTTAAGCCAGGAGAATGAACTTTTACTGCAATACCTTTTAAATTTAATAATACATCTGTTAAATCTTCTTTAACACCTGGTATTGTAGAAAATTCATGCACAACTCCTTTAATTTTAACAGATGTGATTGCTGCTCCTTGCAAAGATGACAGAAGAACTCTTCTGATTGCATTTCCAAGCGTGAGTCCGAAACCTCTTTCTAATGGCTCAGCAATTAATGTACCTTTTCTTCCATCATTATCTTGAACATTTACATCCATCTTACTTGGCTTTATGAGCTCCATCCAATTTTTTTGTAACACTTAATTTCTCCTTTTTATTAAACTCTTCTTCTTTTTCTGGGTCTACAACCATTATGAGGTATTGGTGTAACATCCTTTATCGATGTTATAATATAGCCAATTGCTTGCAAAGATCTTAATGCTGATTCCCTTCCTGAACCAGGTCCTGACACCTCAACTCTTAATGTTTTCAATCCAAACTCTTTAGCTTTACTTCCTACATCTTCTGCTGCAATTTGAGCTGCATACGGTGTAGATTTTCTTGAACCTTTAAAACCTTTATGACCAGCTGATGACCAAGCTAGAGCATTTCCATTTTCGTCAGTAATTGTAATAATCGTGTTATTAAAAGACGATACTACATGAGCTATGCCAGCAGAAACTTTCTTTTTTATCTTTGATTTAGTTTTTTTCTTTTCTACCATTTTATCCTTTAGTTACTTTCTTCTTTCCTGCAATAGCAACTGCTTTACCTTTTCTTGTTCTTGCATTTGTATGAGTTCTCTGTCCTCTAACAGGAAGTTTTTTTCTATGTCTCAATCCTCTATAACAACCTAAGTCATTTAATCTTTTAATATCCAGTGAGACTTTTCTTCTTAAGTCACCTTCAACAACATGTCCTTGATCAACAATCTCTCTTATTTTATTTAATTCTTCATCATTGAGTTGATTTACTCTTTTAGAAAAATCAACTGATGCCTGATTACATATATCTTCAGCAATTTTTGGTCCAATACCATAAATATATGTAAGAGCTATATGAATTCTTTTATTTGTTGGTATATTAACACCTGAAATCCGAGCCATCAGCGAAACCTATTTGTAAAAAAAATGAATGCTGGTGCATACATGAATAATACCTTGAAAGTCAAGTATTGATACAATAAATTTCCCTTAAAAATTGCCATTTTCTATTAAATTTTCAATATCTTTTTGAATTTTCTCAATTTCTTGATCCGCATTAATATTAAAGTATATTTTTGGATGTTGTGTAAAATATAATGATAAAAGAGGTTTTGTTTCATCGCTATATTTAGATAATCTGTTTTCAATTACCTTAACACTATCGTCAGTTCTTTTTTCAATTCTAGATCTATTAATTATTCTTTTTTTAATAATTTTAAAGTCTAAATTAAAATTTATAATTAAATTTAGATCAATGTTATTTTTTTGAAAGAAATTGTTTAAAAAAATTGATTGAGATACTGTTCTTGGATATCCATCAAGTACAAAACCTTTTAAACACTCATTGGTTAAAAGTTTTTGAGAAATTATTTTGTTTAAAATATCGTCAGATACTAAATCTCCAGAAGACATAATTTTTTTTAATTTATTAGAAAAATCATTTTTTTCTTCCATAATGTCTCTTAATATCTCACCTGTAGATAGGTGAGGAATATGTAAAAATTTAGAAAGAAGTTTAGCTTGTGTACCTTTTCCGGAACCTGGAGGTCCAAAAAAAATAATTTTCATTAATTTATCTTCTGCCTTTTAATTTTGTTTTTTTTAACAAACCTTCATATTGATGTTGAAATAAATGAGATTGTACTTGTGTAATAAAGTCGATCATTACAACAACAACTATTAATAAGCTAGTACCTCCAAGATAGAAAGGGATTGAAGTTCTAGCAATTAAAAATTCTGGCATTAAAGCAACTAATGCTAAATAAATTGTTCCTATAGTTGTTAATCTGGTTAAAACATAATCAATATATTTAGCTGTATTTTCACCTGGTCTTATACCTGGAATGAAACCTCCATATTTTCTTAAATTTTCTGCTTGTTCATCTGGATTAAAAACTATCCCAGTATAAAAAAATCCAAAAAAGATAATCATTGATGCAAATAGCATCATATACAATGGCTGACCTCTTCCCAAATAACTTGAAATAAATAAAAAAATATCACTTGAGGATCCGGCACCAAAACCAGACATAGTATTTGGTAAAAGTAGAATTGATGAAGCAAAAATTACAGGAATTACACCAGCTGTATTAATTTTAAGTGGTAAATGTGAACTTTGTCCACCATAAATTTTATTTCCTACTTGTCTTTTTGGATACTGAACAATTAATCTTCTTTGGGCTTTTTCGATAAAAACAATAAAAATAATCAAACCTAAAACTAATATTAATATTCCTAATATGAAACCAATGCTTAACTCCCCAGTTCTTCCTAATTGCAAGGTACTTACAAAAGCACTTGGAAGATTTGCTATGATTCCTGCTGTAATAATTAAAGATATTCCATTTCCAACCCCTCTTGAACTTATTTGTTCGCCAAGCCACATTAGGAAAACTGTTCCACCTACCAAAGTAACAACTGTTGTGACTCTAAAAAATAAACCCGGATCTATAACAATATTACCATATGTAGTTTGCATTGACTCTAATCCTATAGAAACACCATATCCTTGAAGTGCAGCAATAATTACAGTTAAATATCTTGAATATTGAATAATCTGTCTTCTTCCCTTTGACCCCTGTTCTTTTAAAGATTTTAAATGTGGTATACTTGACTGCATCAATGTCATTATAATTGATGCTGAAATATATGGCATTACACCTAAAGCAAAAATACCCATTCTACCAAGTGCTCCGCCAGAAAATGTATCAAAAATTCCTAAAATTCCTGAAGATTGTTGTTCAAAGAATTGTTGCAGTGCAATTGGATTTATACCAGGAATAGGCAAAAACGTACCCAAACGAAAAACTATTAAAGCTCCTAATGTAAATAGTAATCTATTCCTTAATTCAGTCGCTTTACCAAGAGCACCAAAATTTAGGTTATTTGCTAATTTTTCTGCAGCAGTTGCCATAATTAATTTGTTAAAGTTATTTTGCCACCTAGTTTTTCTACTTTATCGATAGCATTTTTTGAGGCATATGAAATTTTAATATTATATACATCTTTCAAATCTCCAACATTTAAAAGCTTAAGTTTTCCTTTAGATTTATTAAAAATTTTTTTATCAAATAATTCTGATTCTTTTATGTCATTTGAATTAATTTTGTACTTAGCAATAATATTTTTAATCATATCAAAATTAATTTGCTGGATTTTCTTTTTAAAAGGGTTTTTAAATCCTCTTTTAGGCAGTCGTCTATATAAAGGCATTTGTCCTCCCTCAAAACCATTTATAGCAACTCCTGATCTTGATTTCTGACCTTTAACACCTCTACCTGCAGTTTTACCTAAACCTGATCCAGCACCTCTGCCTACCCTTTTACCCTTTTTTCTAGATATTAATGTTGATTTAAGATCATTAATTTTCATATAAATTCCTATACATTTATTTTTTCTCTTTTGATTTAATAATTTCTGTTACTTTTTTTGATCTTTTTGATGCTACAGATTTAGGTGATTCAAATTTTTCGAAAGCATTAAAAGTTGCTTTTATCATATTATGGGGATTAGAGCTTCCAGTTGATTTTGCGACCACATCTTTAATTCCAAGAGACTCAAATAATGCTCGCATTGGTCCACCTGCAATAATGCCTGTACCAGGAGCTGCTGATCTTAGTATGACTTTTCCTGCACCAAATCTACCTACAATATCATGATGAATTGTTCTATTTTCTTTTAAATGAACTCTTATCATTTTATTTTTTGCATTTTCAGTAGCTTTGCGAACTGCCTCAGGTACTTCTTTTGCCTTACCAGTTCCGTATCCAACTCTACCTTTATTATCTCCAACTATCATTATTGCTGCAAATCCAAATCTTCTACCACCTTTAACTACTTTTGCAACCCGATTAATTGTAACAAGATGTTCGCTATACTCTTTAACGTCATTATCAAACATATATACCTCTAAAAGTTAAGCCCTTCACTTCTTGCAGCTTCTGCAAGTATTTTAACCAATCCATGATACTTATATTTACCTTTATCAAATAACACTTCTTTTATACCTTTAGCTATTGACCTAGCAGCAATTTCTTTACCAATTATTTTTGCTAAATCTTTATTACTTGAATCATTTTGTATTAATTTTTTTTCTAAAGTAGAGGCACTTGCTAAAGTGATTCCTTGTTCATCATCAATTACTTGAGCATATAGATGATTATTAGATCTAAATACTGAAAGTCTTTTTCTTTTTGAAACTTTTTTTAATTTATATCTTGTTTTTTTTGTTCTAGTATCTTGCATATGATTATTTCTTCTTACCTTCTTTTCTAAAAATAAATTCATTTTCATATTTTATACCTTTTCCCTTAAAAGGTTCAGGCTTTCTGTATGATCTAATTTTAGCTGCTGCAGCTCCTAAAATTTCTTTATTAATACTGCTAAGTTTGATAATATTTTGTTTTGGACATTCTGCTTTAACCTCATTAGGTAAATTATAATCAATATCATGACTATAGCCCAGTTGTAATTTTAGTTTCGATCCAGATACACTAGCTCTATATCCAGTACCATTTAATTCAAGAATTTTAACAAAACCTTCACTTACACCCTTAACAACATTTGCAACTAATGCTCTAGTTGTTCCCCAAGTTGGATTTTGAATATTGTTTTTATCAATAGGTTTTACAAAAATTTCATTTTCATTAATTTCAATTTTATAATTAGGATTAATATTAAGTGACATTTCACCCTTTTTTCCTTTAACTTGCAAAATACCAGACGTAAAATTACAGGTTACCTCTTTATTAATTTTTATACTATTTCTTGCAATCCTAGACATTAAAATACCTCGCAAAGAACTTCACCACCAACATTTTTTTCTCTTGCCTGAAGATCAGACATTACTCCTTTAGGAGTTGAAAGTATTGAAATTCCTAAACCACCATATGGTTTTGGCAATTCAGAAATTTTAGAATAGACCCTAATACCTGGTTTTGAAATTCTTTTTATATTTTTGATTACTGGCATTCCATTGTAATATTTTAAATCGATTTGAATAGAGCTAATTCCTTTTCTAATTTCTATATCTTTATAATCTCTGATATATCCTTCATCTTTTAAAACTGAAAGTACATTCATATTAAGTTTTGATTTGTAACATGAAGTAAAAGATTTTCTTGCGCTATGAGCGTTTTTAATTCTTGCCAACATATCAGATAATGCATCATTAAAAGCCATAATTTCTCCTTACCAACTCGATTTTATCACTCCAGGTAAGTCACCTGTCATTGACAACTCTCTAATCTTGATTCTTGATAAACCAAATTTTCTATAAACTCCTCTAGTTCTACCAGTTAACTCACATCTATTTCTATATCTAATACGTGAGCTATTTCTTGGTAAATCATTTAATTTATTTTGAAGTTTTATTCTCTCCTCTATTGAAATATTTTTTTTCATAATTTGAGATTTTAAATCATGTCTTTTATTTTTATATTTTTTTACTAGCTCTGATCTAAAAATATTTTTTTGAATTGAACTTACTTTAGCCATGTTACCCCTAATCACTTTCCTTTAATTTAAAAGGCATATTGAAATTCTTTAATAGTTCTAGTGCCTCTTTATTATTTTTTGCAGATGTACAAATTGTGATATCTAGCCCTCTCACTTTATCAATTGAGTCATAATTTATCTCAGGAAAAATAATTTGCTCTTTAATTCCAAGAGAATAATTGCCATTACCATCAAAACTATTTGGATTTAAACCTCTAAAGTCTCTTATTCTAGGTATCGCAATATTTATTAATCTGTCCAAAAATTCATACATAATTTTATTTCTCAATGTGACTGAAACACCTAAAGGCATACCCGCTCGAATTTTGAAACCTGCAATTGCCTTTTTTGCCTTAGTTTTAATAGCTTTCTGACCTGTAATTAAAGTAAGCTCCTTCTGAGCCTTATCAATCATTTTTGAATCTTCCTTACCCTCTCCTATGCCCATATTTAAAACTATTTTTTGTATTTTAGGAACTTCATAAACATTTTTATAACTTAGCTTTGACATTAAGTTACTTACTATTGTTGATTTATATTCTTCAAGCAGCCTACTCATTTAAATCTCTTTTCCAGTATTTTTGTTAAGTCTAATTTTCTTATTATCTTTATTAAATTTATAACCAATTCTAATTCCTTTGTTAATTTTTGAGTCAAAGTATGCAAGATTTGAAATGTGAATAGGCATTTCTTTTTCAGTTATCCCTCCAGCTTGATTATTGTCTGGCTTTTGGTGTTTCTTTACTTTGTTGATTTCTGATACAATAGCTTTACGATTATCAGCAATTATTTTTATTATTTTACCTTTTTTTCCTTTATCTTTGCCTGTTAAAACAATTACTTCATCACCTTTTTTTAATTTTATTTTATTTTGCATTATAGTACCTCCGGCGCTAAACTAATTATTTTCATAAATTTTTTAGTTCTTAATTCTCTTGTAACAGGTCCAAAAATACGTGTTGCTATCGGCTCTTCTTGTTTATCTAGTAAGACTGCTGCATTTTTGTCAAAACGAATTGTAGTTCCATCAGATCTGCCAAATTCTTTTGATGTTCTAACTACTACAGCTTTATATACATCTCCCTTTTTTACTTTTGCTCTAGGTATGGCATCTTTTATTGAAACAACAATTATATCGCCAATTGATGCAAATCTTCTTTTAGAACCTCCCAGAACTTTAATACATTGAATTCTTCTTGCTCCAGAATTATCTGCTACATATAAATTTGATTGCATCTGTATCACTTATTTTCCTCGATTTCTGATTCTATAACCTTCCATGACTTAAGTTTTGAAATTGGTTTAGATTCAATAATACTAACTGTGTCACCGATATTATAAGAGTTTTTTTCGTCATGAGCATGATATTTTTTTGATCTACTAATAATTTTTTTATATAGTTTATGTTTAAATCTTCTTGTAACCTGTACAACCACTGTTTTATTTGAATTAGAAGAAACAACGGTACCGTGTAAAACTCTTTTAGGCATTTTTTTCTCCATGATTATTAGATAAAGAAGTCTTTATCTGAGCAATTTTTCTTCTAGTTTTTTTTATTTCTGAAGTATTTTCCAGTTGACCAATAGATCTTTGAAATTTCAAATTTAAAACAGCTTTTTTCAAACTGATCAGTTCTGTTTTATTTTTATTAACGTCAACTTTTTTAGTTTTTTTATTCATTATATATTTCTTTCAACAAATTTACATTTAATGGGTAACTTTGCAGCTGCCAAAGTCATTGCTCTTTTTGCGTCATCAATGTTAACCCCGTCTACTTCAAACATTATTCTTCCTGGTTTTATTCTGCATGCCCAATATTCATTTGATCCTTTTCCTTTACCCATTCTTACTTCAGCTGGTTTTTTTGAAACTGGTACATCAGGAAAAATTCTTATCCACATTCTTCCAGTTCTTTTAAGATATCTAGTTATAGCTTTTCTGGCAGATTCTATTTGCCTTGCAGTTACTCTTTCAGGCTCAAGTGCTTTTAGTCCATAACTACCATAGTTAAGTTTATAATTACCTTTTGCATTACCATGAATACGTCCCTTAAATTGTTTTCGAAACTTAGTTTTTTTCGGTGACATCATATTCATCTTACACTTCCTTGTTCAACTTGTTTTTTTTCACTTGCGTATGGATCTTTAGTTAATATTTCCCCTTTATTTATCCATACCTTAATTCCGCATATGCCATAGGTTGTTTCAGCTTCTGCTGTTGCATAATCAATATCACTCCTTAGTGTATGAAGAGGAACACTTCCTTCATGATATTTTTCAGTTCTTGCAATTTCTGCTCCGCCCAATCGACCACTGCAAACTACTTTTACACCTTTTGCACCTAAGCGCATTGAGGATTGTACTGCTTTTTTCATTGCCCTTCTAAATGATATCCTTTTTTCAAGTTGATTAGCAATATTTTCTGCAACTAATTTAGCTTCAACTTCAGGTTTTCTAACTTCTTTTATATCTAAAAAGACTTCAAGATTAGTTAATTTTGAAAGTTTATTTTTTAGAGTTTCTATATCAGCACCTTTTTTACCTATAATAATTCCTGGTCTTGAACTAAAGATTGCTATTCTTAATTTCTTTGCTGCTCTTTCAATATTAATCTTAGAAATACTAGCATTTTTTAACTTCTCTTCTACAAATTTTTTAATTTTTAAATCTTGGTGAAGTAGTTTAGTATAATCATTACCAGAATACCATCTTGATGACCAAGTTCTATTTATTCCAAGTCTTAAACCGTTTGGATTAACTTTTTGTCCCATTATCTTTTTCCTCTTTTTTTAATTGAGATCTCTCTTCAACAATAATTGTTATTTTACTAAAAGGTTTAACTATTGAAGAAGCTCTACCCTTTGCTCTAGGTCTAAATCTTTTCATTGATAAACTTTTTCCAACATATGCTTCCTTTACAAAAAGATTATCAATATCTAGCTGTTTATTATTTTCTGCATTTGCAATTGCTGCATTTAAAACTTTTAAAACATTTCTTGAAATTCTCTTATTAGAAAATTTTAATTGATTGACTGCATTATCTACTTTTTTATTAACAATTGATCTTACTAAATTAGCAAGTTTTAATGGACTAACTCTAACTGTATTATCTTTTGCTATTGCTGTTAAATTTTGATTCATGATTTTTTATCCACTTTTTTATCTGCAGCTGTATGACCTTTAAAAGTTCTGGTAGGAGAAAATTCTCCAAATTTATGTCCGACCATATGCTCTGTAACATTAACGGGAACAAACTTTTGTCCGTTGTAAACTCCAAATGTTAAACCCACAAATTGTGGTAAGATAGTAGATCTTCTTGACCAAGTTTTGATTACTTCTTTTCTTCCTGAATCAGCAACTTTTTCAGCTTTTTTAAGTAAATTAATATCTACAAAAGGTCCTTTCCATACTGATCTAGCCATTTATTTCTTCCTTCTTTTAATAATAAAAACATCTGTGCTTTTATTTTTTCTTGTTTTTTTACCTTTTGTAGATACACCCCAAGGAGTTACTGGGTGTCTACCTCCAGAAGTTCTTCCTTCACCTCCGCCATGAGGGTGATCTACAGGATTCATAACAACCCCTCTAACCTTTGGTCTAAATCCCAAATATCTTTTTCTTCCCGCTTTACCAAGTTTGACATTTTTTTGATCAGGATTTGAAAGCACACCTATAGTTGCAAGAGAATTTTTATTTATCATTCGAATTTCTCCAGAAACCAATTTTAATTGAACATATGTTTCTTCTCTAGATATAATCTGGGCTGAAGTACCTCCAGATCTTACAAGTTGGCCTCCAGCGCCTGGTTTAAGCTCAATATTATGAACATTAGTTCCAATAGGAATATTCTTCAATTGAAGACAGTTACCATCCTTTATTTCAGCTTTGTTACTTGATATAATCTTATCACCTGTTTTAAGATTTTTTGGAGACAATATGTATCTGTACTCTCCATCTTCATATTTAATTAAAGAAATAAATGAAGATCTATTTGGATCATATTCATTTCTTATTACCTCACCAGAAATATCAAACTTATTTCTTTTAAAATCTATTAATCGATATTTTCTTTTCACTCCTCCACCCATGCGTCTTGAGGTAATTTTACCTTGATTATTTCTTCCCCCAGTTGATTTATATGGTTTTGTAAGAGGTTTATAAGGAGATTGTTTTGATAAATGTTTCTTTGAAACTAAAACAGTACCTCTTTGTCCTGGGGTAATAGGTTTTAATTTATTTAACATTATTTAATCTCCAATGAAGAGTCAATAGTATTTCCTTCAACTAGTGTAACTATAGCTTTTTTATAATCTTTTTTATAACCAATATCACCCTTGAATGATTTAAGTTTTCCACGCATAATAGATGTATTAATTTTTATAACTTTTACTTTAAATATTTTTTCTATAGCAAGTTTTATTTCACTAGAATTACTATCTTTAGATACAATAAAACAATATTGATTAAATTGATTCAAATTTGTTGATTTTTCAGTCATCATTGGTTTTTTAATGATACTAAATGCTCTTTCATCAGATATTGATTTAACTTTTTGCTTCATGCGAGCCTCTTGCTTAAATGTTCTAAAGAATTTTTTTCTATAAAAATTTTATCATAAGTAACAAGATCTTTTACATTTATACCCTGGTGATTTAAAATTGAAACTTTAGGTATATTAGCTGATGCTCTTTTAAAATTTATATCCAAATCTTCATTTGAATAAATAAATAAAGCTGAATTAAATTTAAATTTATCTAATATTTTTTTCAATTCTTTTGTTTTATGATTTTCAATTTTAAGAGATTCTACGAAAATAATTTTTTCTTCAGATAATTTTGTTGATAGAGCAGATTTTAAGGCAAGTTTTTTTTCTTTTTTATTTAAATCAAATGAATGATCTCTATTAACTGGTCCCATGACAACTGCGCCCCCTCTAAAATGTGGTGGTTTGCTACTTCCTTGTCTAGCATTTCCAGTACCTTTTTGAGCAAATGGTTTTTTTGATCTACCTTTTACTTCAGATCTTGATTTTGTTTTGTGACTGCCTTGTCTTGACTTAGCATTTTGATATCTAATATATTGATGAATTATGTCTGGATAAAATTTAATACCAAAAATTTTATCATCTATATCTACTTCTTTTAAAGTGTTGTCTTTTAAATTTATTAATGGTTTTTTCATTTTTTTACCGCATCTTTAATAAACACAATTGAATTTGTTTTGCCAGGTACAGAACCTTTTAGAATAATTAAATTGTTGTCATTATCTATTTCTAAAATTTTAAGATTCTGTTTAGTTACTTTCTTTGCACCCATATGGCCAGCCATTTTTTTGCCTTTAAATACTCTTCCAGGGTCTTGGTTTTGACCAGTGGATCCATGAGATCTATGTGAAATTGAAACTCCATGTGATGCTCTTAATCCAGCAAAATTGTGTCTTTTCATAGCACCAGCAAATCCTTTTCCAATAGAATTTCCTGTTACATCAACATACTGATCTTTTTCAAAATGTGAAACATTCAAAGAAGTACCAAGCTTTAATGCATTTTCAATATCTACTCTAAATTCTTTTAAAATTTTTTTAGGTTTAATTTTTAAATTTGAAAAAATTTTTTGTTGAGGTTTCTTTATTTTTTTTATATCTACTTTTTTCTCAATGCTTGCTAACTGAATTGCTGTGTATCCATCTTTTTCAATTGTTTTAACATTTGATACTACGCAATCATCAACTTTAAGAATAGTTGCAGGATACACAATACCTTTCTCAGTATAAAAGGAGCTGTTACCAATTTTTTTTGCAATTAATCCTGATCTTTTTTTCATAATTAAATCTTTATATCAACCTCTACACCAGCAGATAAATCTAATTTCATTAGGGCGTCTACTGTTTGAGGAGTTGGATCAATAATATCAATTAATCTATTATGCGTTCTTATCTCTAACTGATCTCTACTTTTTTTATCAATATGTGGTGATTTATTTACTGTAAATTTTTCAAATCGTGTTGGTAATGGAATTGGGCCTTTAACTTTAGCACCAGTTCTTTTGGCTGTGTCAATAATATCACCAGTGCTATTATCTAATAATTTTGAGTCATATGCTCGTAATCTAATTCTTATATTTTGGGAGTCCATTATGCTAACTTAGCCTTAACTTCTTCTGCTACATTAGAGGGAACTTGCTCATAATGATCAAATTGCATTGAATAATTTGCTCTTCCTTGAGATAATGATCTTAAGTTGTTAACATAACCAAACATATTTGCTAACGGAACCATGGCATTAACTATATTAGCATTACCTCTTGTGCTCATTTCTTGAACTTGACCTCTTCTACTATTTAAATCTCCTATTACATCACCCATATATTCTTCTGGAGTAACAACTTCTACTTTCATCATTGGCTCAAGTAAAACCGGGTTTGCTTTTGCTATACCTTCTCGAAATGCTGCTTTGGCAGCAATTTCAAATGCCAGCACACTTGAGTCTACATCATGATAAGCTCCATCATAAAGTGTCGCTTTAAAATCAATACATGGGAAACCTGCCATAACACCTGTTTGTTGTTGTGCTATTAAACCTTTTTCAACTCCTGGAATAAGCTCGGTTGGTATATTTCCACCTTTGATTTGATTTACAAATTCATAACCGCTACCAGCTTCACCTGGTTCAAATTTAATTTTAACTCTAGCAAATTGCCCTGCGCCTCCAGATTGTTTTTTATGAGTATAATCGACGTCATATAAACTGGAAATAGTTTCTCTATAAGCTACTTGAGGGGCACCTACATTTGCTTCAACTTTAAACTCCCTTTTCATTCTATCCACTAGTATTTCAAGATGAAGTTCTCCCATTCCTTTGATAATTGTTTGTCCACTTTCATGGTCAGTAGTTACTCTAAAACTAGGATCTTCTTTGGCTAATCTTCCAAGCGCTGTTCCCATTTTTTCATGATCAGCTTTAGTTTTAGGTTCGACCGCCACCTCAATAACTGGATCAGGAAAATCCATTTTTTCTAAAACAATTGGATTGTTGACATCGCATAAAGTTTCTCCAGTGGTTACATCTTTAAGACCAACTAAAGCAACTATATCTCCTGCATTAGCAGTTTTAATTTCTTCTCTATTATTTGCATGCATTAAAAGCATTCTGCCGATATTTTCTTTTTTTCCAGAATTAGAATTCAAAACTGAGTCTTTTGTATTAATAGTTCCAGAATATATTCTTGTGAAAGTAAGACTTCCAACAAATGGATCGGTCATGATTTTAAAAGCAAGTGCGCTAAATGGCTCTTTATCATCACAATTTCTCATGAGTTCTTTTGAATTATCATCAACATCAACACCTTTAACGCTTGCTACATCTTTTGGTGAAGGCATATAGTCTATTACCGCGTCAAGTAGCGGTTGAACTCCCTTATTTTTAAAAGCTGATCCAGTCAAAACTGGAACAAATGAGCCATTAATAGTTCCTAATCTAATGCATTTTTTTATATCATCAACGGATGGCTCTTTTCCTTCAAGATAACTTTCCATTATTGCATCATCTTCTTCAATTGCTTTTTCAATTAAATTTTTTCTATACTCATTTGTTTTTTCAACCAAATCTTCAGGCACTTCAACGATATCAAATTCTGCTCCCAAACTTTCATCTTTCCAAATAATTGCTTTGTTTGAAACAATATCAACAACTCCTTTTAGATTTGATTCAATTCCAATAGGAAGTTGGGTTACTAAAGGATAAGATCCTAATCGATCCTTTATCATATCTACTGTCATAAAAAAATTTGCACCAGTTCTATCTAGTTTATTAATAAAACACATTCTTGGAACATTATACTTATCAGCTTGTCTCCAAACAGTTTCAGATTGAGGCTCAACACCAGCAACACCATCAAATACAGCAACAGCTCCATCTAACACTTTTAGAGATCTCTCAACTTCAATAGTAAAATCAACGTGCCCTGGTGTATCAATAATATTTATTCGATGATCTTTCCAAAAACAGGTTGTTGCAGCTGAAGTAATGGTAATACCTCTTTCCTGCTCTTGTTCCATCCAATCCATAGTGGCGGCTCCATCGTGGACTTCACCTATCTTATGAGATTTACCAGTATAATATAATATTCTTTCAGTTGTAGTTGTCTTACCTGCATCTATATGCGCCATAATTCCTATATTTCTATATTTATCTAAATTATGACTTCTAGACATATTTTATCACCATCTAAAATGAGAAAATGCTCGATTTGCTTCAGCCATTTTATGAGTCTCTTCTCTTTTTTTTACAGCATTTCCTTTGTTGTTAAATGCATCAATAATTTCGTTTGCAACTCTCTCTCGCATAGTTTTTTCATTTCTTTTAATTGCAGAGTCAACTATCCATTTCATTGCCAATGTTTGTGCTCTTCGTGGTCTAACTTCCATTGGTACTTGGTATGTAGCTCCACCAACTCTTCTTGATCTTACTTCAAGACTTGGCTTAACATTACTAAGAGCATCATGAAAAAAATCAATTGGACTTTTTTCAGTTTTTTTTGAAACTATGTCAAAAGCACCGTAAACAATTTTTTCTGAAACTGATTTTTTTCCATCAATCATTATTCTATTCATAAACTTTGCCAAAATAAGATCTTTGTATTTATGATCTGGGAGAATAGTTCTTTTTTGAGCAGCTCTTCTTCTTGACATATATTTATCCTATTTTGGTTTTTTCGCACCGTAGAGAGAGCGTCTTTGTTTTCTAGAGCTTACACCTTGTGTATCAAGTGTTCCTCTTAAAATATGATATCTAACACCTGGTAAATCTTTTACTCTTCCACCTCTAATCATCACTACTGAATGCTCTTGTAAATTATGACCTTCACCTGGAATGTAAGCGGAAACCTCTTGACCATTAGTAAGTTTAACTCTAGCAACTTTTCTAAGAGCTGAATTTGGTTTTTTTGGGGTTGTAGTATATACACGTGTACAAACGCCTCTTTTTTGAGGACACGCTGCTAGGGCTGGAACCTTATTCCTTTTTTTTACTGTTTCTCTACCCTTTCGGACAAGTTGATTTATTGTTGGCATTTTTTCCTACTGTTAAGCGTCTGAGAATTATTTCCCACCACCATTAACAAAACGTAGCGGGTCTTTATAAATTGATCTGTCGAAAGTCAAGGAAATATCATATTTTATTAAGAAATTTCAGTATTTTCAGAATCTTTATTTCTCTTATCTAGCAATTCCTTATCTTTTTGCGATGCAATATTTTCATAAACTGAAGTCATGCTTCCAGTTCCAGCTGGAATTAATCTACCAACTATTACATTTTCCTTTAGACCATTTAAACGATCAACTTTTCCTAGTGTTGCTGCATCAGTTAAAACCTTTGTTGTTTCTTGAAAGGAAGCAGCTGATATAAATGAATTGGTCTGAAGACTGGCTTTTGTTATACCAAGAAGTACAGGTTCAAAATCAATTATTTGCTTGTTGTTTTCTTCTAATTTTTTATTGATTTCAATCACATCTCTTTTTTGTAATTGTTCCCCAGCCATTAATTCAGAGTCACCTGGATTCTTAATCATTACTTTTTGCAACATTTGTCTTGCAATTGTTTCAATATGTTTGTCATTAATATATACGCCTTGCAATTTGTACACTGATTGGACCTCTCTTACTAAATATCTTGCTAGTTCTTCTATTCCTAAAATTCTCAAAATATCATGAGGTACCGGCGTTCCTTCAACTAGTATATCACCTTTTTTTACAAAATCCCCATCTTGTACATTAAGATACTTGGCACGGGGTATCAATATTTCAAAAGTTTCATTTTCATCAACACTTGTAATAATTAAACGTCTCTTATTTTTATAATCTTTACCAAAAGAGATTTTTCCATCAATTTCACACATGATTGCCGGATCTTTAGGTTTTCTTGCTTCAAATAGTTCTGCCACCCTAGGCAAGCCTCCTGTTATATCTTTAGTCTTTGAACTTTCTTTTGGAATTCTAGCTAATACTTGTCCGATTTGAACTTCTTGACCGTCTTCAACTCCCAAAATGGTATCAATGGACATTGGATAATTAAGAAATTTACTTTCATCTGTAATTTGATCATTAAGAGAATCTAATATATTTATCGCGGGTTTAAAGTTTTTAGATTTAGGGTTTTGACTCCAATCAATAACAATTTTACTGGAAATACCCGTAGTGTCATCTATAGATTCTCTAAAAGATACACCCTGCTTTAAATCGTTATATTGAATAAATCCATTTTTCTCAGCAATAATTGGAAGTGTATAAGGATCCCATTCTGCAAGTATTTGATTAGCTTTAATATCAGAATCCTTCTTGAATAATAATCTTGATCCAAATGGTATGTTTAGAGAAAATTTTTCTTCATTTTCATAAAATATTTTTATTTTTGCATTTCTGCTAAGAACAATTTTATTTCCAGATTTATCTTCAATAATTTTAATATTTTCGTATGTTGCCTTTCCATCTATTGGCGCTAAAGCAGATGACTGCTCAACTGAAGAGCTTGCTGCACCTCCAATGTGAAATGTTCTCATAGTTAACTGCGTGCCAGGCTCACCTATAGATTGTGCCGCAATAATACCAACTGCTTCACCAATATTTACTTGGGTACCTCTTGCTAGATCTCTACCATAACATTTCGCACAAATCCCATCTTCAGTTAAACACGTTAAAACTGAACGAATCTTAAGAGATCTCAGACCTAATTTGGAAATTTGCTCCATGTGTTGTTCTTCAATAATATCACCAGCTTTAACTAGTAAATTTTGATTTTCATCTAATAGATCATCAGTAGGTGCTCTACCCAAAATTCTCTCATTTAAAGGAGATGTTATATTGCCTGATTCAACAATTTCTTCAACCAATACGCCATTTTTAGTTCCACAATCCTGTTCCCTTATAACTGCATCTTGGGCAACATCTACTAATCTCCTAGTAAGATAACCACTACTAGCAGTTTTTAAAGCAGTATCAGCCAAACCTTTTCTAGCTCCATGAGTTGATGTAAAATATTCTAATACTGATAAACCTTCTTTAAAATTTGATTTGATAGGATTTTCAATAATTTCACCTGAAGGCTTTGCCATCAGACCTCTCATACCAGCAAGTTGTTTTAATTGAGCAGCTGAACCTCTGGCACCAGAATGAGCCATCATATAAACAGAATTAACAGGTTTATCATCTTCAGGGTTTGAAATAGTTTCTAACATTTTGTCAGCAACTTTGTTTGTACATTCTGACCATGCATCAACAACTTTATTATATTTTTCTCCTTGAGTGATTAAACCATCTTGATATTGATCTTCATAATCTTGAACTTTTTGCTGTGTTTCATTTAATAAATTTGATTTATCGACAGGTATGATTAAATCATCTTTTCCAAAAGAAATTCCTGCTATTGCTGCATACTTAAATCCAACTTGCATTAAGTGATCAGCAAAAAGAACTGTCTCTTTTTGACCACAAAATCTATAAACAGTATCAATTAAATTACTAACTTCTTTTTTTGTTAAAGTTTTATTTATCATAGAAAAATTTATATTTGGATTTGAAGGCAGGGTATCAGCCAAAATCATTCTACCTGCAGTTGTTTCAATTTTAGTTAATGATTGGTCATAATTTTTTACTCTTGAAACAATTTTAGTATGTAAAGAAATATCTTTGTTTTCTAATGCTTTTAAAATTTCATTCAAATCCACAAAAGATCTTCCTTCACCAATTTGATTATCTCTAATAATTGATAAATAATAAATACCTAAAACGATATCTTGTGATGGTACTATAATAGGTTTACCACTTGAAGGTGATAAAATATTATTTGTACTCATCATTAATACTCTTGCTTCAAGTTGCGCTTCTAAACTTAGTGGAACATGAACCGCCATCTGATCTCCATCAAAATCTGCATTAAAAGCAGTACAAACAAGAGGGTGTAGTTGTATTGATTTACCTTCAATCAATATTGGCTCAAAAGCTTGAATACCCAACCTATGAAGGGTTGGGGCTCTATTTAATAAAACAGGATGTTCCCTAATAACCTCTTCTAATATATCCCATACTCTAGGATCTTCTTTTTCAACTAATTTTTTTGCAGCTTTAATTGTATTCGCCCAACCATATATATCAAGTTTATGAAATATAAATGGTTTGAATAATTCAAGAGCCATTTTTTTTGGTATACCACACTGATGTAATTTTAAATTTGGACCCACGACGATAACAGATCTACCAGAGTAATCGACTCTCTTTCCAAGCAGATTTTGTCTGAATCTTCCTTGTTTGCCTTTAAGCATATCAGATAATGATTTTAATGGTCTTTTGTTGGTCGAAGTAATTACTCTTCCTCTCCTACCATTGTCAAAAAGAGCATCAACAGATTCTTGCAACATTCTTTTTTCATTTCTTATAATTATATCTGGAGCTCTTAAATCAATTAGTCTTTTTAACCTATTATTTCTATTAATAACTCTTCTATACAAATCATTTAAATCACTGGTAGCAAATCTTCCTCCATCTAAAGGAACTAAAGGTCTTAATTCAGGAGGGATTACAGGTAAAACCCTTAAAATCATCCATTCAGGTTTATTTTTTGAAACTATAAATGATTCTAAAAGTTTTAATCTTTTTGTTAGTTTTGTTTTTTTCAACTCAGATTTTGTCTCTAATAATTCATTTTTAATTTGATTAAAATCTGACTCTAAATCTATATTCAATAGCATTTGCTCAATCGCTTCAGCACCTATAGCGGCGCTAAAAGAATCTTCCCCATATTCATCTTGATATTGAATATATTGATCTTCTGATATTATATCTCCCTTTTTTAAATCAGTTAGACCAGGTTCAACAACTATAAATTGTTCGAAATATAAAACCTTTTCTAAATTTTTTATAGTCATATCAAGAAGAGTAGCAATTCTACTAGGTAAAGATTTCATAAACCAAATATGTGAAACTGGGGCTGCAAGTTCAATGTGTCCCATTCTATCTCTTCTCACTTTAGAAAGAGTAACTTCTACTCCACATTTTTCGCAAATAATTCCACGAAACTTCATTCTTTTGTATTTACCACACAAACATTCATAATCTTTTACAGGACCAAATATCCTTGAACAAAAAAGGCCATCTTTTTCAGGTTTAAATGTTCTATAATTAATAGTTTCAGGTTTTTTTATTTCTCCAAAAGACCATGAACGAACATCGTCTGGACTGGCAATTGAAACTTTTAAACTGTTAAAACTTTGAACTCCTAAATTTTGATTAAAAATATTAATTAATTCTTTATTCATCTGTCCCTACTAATTTTTTAACTTGATTATTTTCTTCTTTATTAAATTCTTTAAACTCAAGATTTAAACCTAAAGATCTTAACTCTTTTACCATAACATTAAATGATTCTGGTGTTCCAGATTCAAAATTATTATCTCCTTTAACAATTGACTCATAGACTTTTGTCCTTCCCGCAACATCATCAGATTTAATTGTTAAGATCTCTTGAAGAGTGTATGCTGCACCATAAGCTTCTAAAGCCCATACTTCCATTTCTCCAAATCTTTGACCACCGAACTGTGCCTTTCCTCCTAATGGTTGCTGTGTAACCAAACTATATGGTCCAATTGATCTTGCATGTATTTTTTCATCTACTAAATGATGTAATTTTAACATATATACATAACCTACAGTAACCGGTCTTTCAAATTTTTCACCTGACATACCATCATACAAGATTTCTTGACCTGATGTTTTCACACCAGATTTTTCTAAAAGTTCAGAAATATCTTGTTCTTTTGCTCCATCAAATACTGGAGTCGCAAATGGTACCCCTTCTTTTAAATTTTCAGCTAATTCTAAAATTTCATCTTCATTCATAGAATCAATAATCTTTTTGTGATCTTTATAATCATAAATTTCTAATAATTTATTTTTTAAATCTTTAGTTTGTCCTTCTTTTTGCATTTTGGAAATCATTAGGTTAACTTGTTTACCTAAAGATGAAGATGCCCATCCTAAGTGTGTTTCTAAAATTTGTCCGATATTCATTCTACTAGGAACTCCTAAAGGATTTAAAACAATATCTACAGGACGTCCATCTTCTAGATAAGGCATATCTTCAACAGGACAAATTTTCGAAATTACCCCTTTGTTACCATGCCTACCTGCCATTTTATCACCAGGTTGAAGCTTTCTTTTTACAGCAATAAACACTTTTATCAATTTTAATACACCTGGTAATAACTCATCACCGCTTTGTATTTTGTCAATTTTATTCTCAAACTTTTGATTAATATTGCCTAACTGATTTTCATAATTTTTTGTTAGTGACTCAATCTGAGACATAACTTTTTCATCATCAATATTAATTTTTGATAAGTTATTTATATTTAAATTTTCAAGTTGATCATATGTTAGCTTAGATTTTTTTTCAAAAGTATCATTACCTGATAAATATATTTTTCCAGTAAGTAATTCTTTAAGATGATTCCCAAAACTTTTCTTTAAAATATTAAGTTCATCATCTCTATCTCTTGAAATCAATTCTATTTGAGAATTTTCAATACTTATTGCTCTTTCATCTTTTTCAATTCCTCTTCTTGAAAAAACTCTTATTTCAACAACAGTACCTTTTACACCGGGTGGAACTCTTAAACTTGTATCTTTTACATCAGCAGCTTTTTCACCAAATATCGCTCTTAAAAGTTTTTCTTCTGGAGTCATTGGTGATTCACCTTTTGGTGTAACTTTTCCAACTAAAATATCTCCAGATGATACTTCAGCACCAACATAAACTATACCTGTTTCATCTAAGTTTATTAGCATCTCTTCACTAGCGTTTGGAATATCTCTAGTAACATCTTCTGGACCTAGTTTGGTATCCCTAGCCATAACTTCAAATTCCTCAACATGGATTGAAGTAAAGACATCTTCTTGAACTACTTTTTCTGAAATTAAAATTGAGTCCTCAAAATTATATCCATTCCAAGGCATAAATGCGACTAAAACATTTCTACCTAGAGCTAATTCACCTAATTCAGTAGCAGGACCATCTGCTATAACTTGATTTTTTAATACTTTATCACCTACATTCACTAAAGGTCTTTGATTTATACATGTATTTTGATTTGATCTTTGAAATTTCAATAAATTATAAATATCTATCTTGTTTAAAGAATTATCTTTCTTATCTGTTACCCTTATAACAATTCTATTTGCATCTAATTGATCAACTATACCCTCTCTTTTGGCCACGACGGTAGAGCCGCTATCTTTAGCAACAGTAAATTCCATACCAGTACCAACTAATGGAGCCTTAGGTTTAATTAAAGGCACTGCTTGTCTCATCATATTTGAACCCATTAATGCTCTATTAGCATCATCATTTTCGAGAAAAGGTATTAAAGAAGAAGCAACAGAAACTAATTGTTGTGGAGAAACATCCATTAAATCAATAGCAGAAATTTCAGTGTTTATAAATTCTCCATTTTTTCTACAACTTACAATATTATTTTTAAATTTACCCTTATCATCAATTTCAGCATTTGCTTGAGCTATAACAAAATCTTCTTCATTAATTGCACTCAGATATAGAACATTATTTGTTACTTTTCCATTGTTCACAATTCTATAGGGCGTTTCTATAAAGCCATATTGATTAATTCTAGAATATGAGGCAAGGCTATTAATTAAACCAATATTTGCCCCCTCTGGAGTTTCAATAGGACAAATTCTTCCATAATGAGTTTGGTGTACATCTCTAACCTCGAAACCTGCTCTTTCTCTATTTAAACCCCCAGGTCCTAAAGCTGATACCCTTCTTTTATGTGTTATCTCACTTAAAGGATTAGTTTGATCCATAAACTGACTTAGTTGACTAGTTCCAAAAAACTCTTTTATTGAAGATGCTACTGGTTTAGCATTTACAATATCTTGAGGCATAATATTATCTACCTCTAATGAGCTTAATCTTTCCTTTATAGCTCTATCCATTTTTAACAAACCAACTCGGTATTGATTTTCTAATAGTTCACCAACTGATCTAACTCTTCGATTTGCTAGATGATCAATGTCATCTATTTCTCCTTTTCCATCAATTAAATTATGCATGTGATTTACTACATCTATAATATCGCTTTTATCTAAAATTCTTTGATCAATTGATGTTTCTTTTTTAAATTTTGAATTGATTTTCAGTCTACCTACTGCTGATAAATCATATCTATCAGAATTGAAGAATAAGTTATTAAACAATAATTCAGCTGTCTCAATAGTTGGAGGTTCACCTGGTCTCAAAATTTTAAAAACTTCAAATAAAGCTTCTTCTCGTGATCTAGCTTTATCCAATTGTAAAGTACTTCTTATATATGAACCAATTTCAATATTATCTACTCTTAATATATCTAGTTTATTAACTTTATTATTATTTATGAATTCGAGAAAAGTTTCATCAATCTCATAACCTGCCTCAAAAAAAATCTTTCCACTTTTATCATCTATTACATCAGATGCTAAATAATGACCCAACAATGAATTTTGCTCTATACTTAAACTTTGAATGTTTTTCTTTTTAAGCTCATTAACAGTCTTAAAAGTTACTTTTGTACCTTTCGTTAATAATACTTTACCATTTTTTGTATCTAAAAAATCATAGTTTAATATTTTACCTTTATAAAAGTTGAGATCTTCTTTAAATTGCCATCCGTATTCATTTTTTTTGTATGTTATGTTGTCATAAAAAGTAGATAATATTTCTTCAGATGTCATTCCAAGTATCTTTTTTGGATCAGGTTCTATTTTTTTAGCATCACAATCCTTAATATATTCTAGAGAGAATTTACTTAAAAGACATTTAAAAAGTGTGGTAACTGGAAATTTTCGTTTTCTGTCAATCCTTGCATGAATATTATTTTTAGCATCATGCTCAAAATCCAACCAAGATCCTCTATATGGTATGATTCTGGAATTAAATAAATACTTTCCACTAGTATGAGTTTTACCAAAATCATGATCAAAAAATACACCGGGTGAACGATGCATTTGACTTACTACTACTCTTTCTGTTCCATTAACTACAAAAGTAGCATTTTTTGTCATTAATGGAATATCTCCCATATAAACTTCTTGTTCTTTAATATCTCTAACTGATTTTGTGCCAGCTATTTCATCAATATCCCATATTATCAATCTAAAATTTACTAACAAAGGAGCTCCAAAAGTCATTCCTCTTTGTGAACATTCTTCTACATCGTATTTTGGAATCCCTATATCATAGCTTACAAAGTCAACTGTTGCTCTTTCTGCATAATCATTAATTGGAAAAACAGATTTAAATATAGCGTGAAGACCACTGTTTTGTCTTTTTTCTGGATCTATTTTTAATTGCAGAAAATTATCAAAAGATCTTTTCTGAACCTCAACTAAATTTGGCAAAGATGTAACTAGTGGAATTTTTCCAAAAGATTTTCTAATTTTTTTTGTATTTATGTAGTCAAGACTCATTTTATCACCTTTTGTAATGTTAAAAGATCCCCAAATAATTTGGAGATCTTTTTATTTATTTTAATTCTACTTTAGCCCCTGCTGCTTCAAGAGATTTTTTCATTTCTTCAGCTTCAGTTTTTGCTACAGCGCTTTTTAGAGGTTTTGGCGCGCCTTCAACTAAATCTTTTGCTTCTTTTAAGCCAAGACCAGTTATTGTGCGAACTTCTTTTATAACTGCAATTTTATTAGATCCAGCTTCTGCTAAAACTATATCAAATTCAGTTTTTTCCTCTGCAGCTGCTCCCGCATCTGCTCCAGCATTTGGGGCAGCAGCAACAGCTACAGGTGCAGCAGCTGATACACCCCATTTGTCTTCTAATAACTTACTTAGTTCTGCAGCTTCTATGACGGTTAATGAAGATAAATCTTCAACAATTTTATTCAAGTCAGCCATTTATTATCTCCTTTTTTAAACCAAGTTAGACTCATTTAACTTTTACCTTTCTGATTTAATAATCTAGACAATTTTGAACCAGGTTCATTAAAAATTGTTGTAATTTTTTGAGCTGGTGCCATTATTAAACCTATTATTTTTCCTCTAAGTTCATCTAAGGTTGGGAGTGATGCCAAAAAATTAATTTTTTCTTTATCAATTTTTTCACCTTCATAACCTCCGCCAATAATTTGAAAATTTTCAAATTTTTTTTCAAAACTTACAGCAACTTTAGCAGGAGCAATAGGATTATCTGAATATGCTATCGCTGTAGGTCCAGCAAACATATCAGATATATCTTTGAATTGAGTATCCTGCAAAGCAAGTTTAGTGAGCCTGTTCTTCGTAACTTTAAATTTTGATCCGCTATCCCTCATTCCTTTTCTTAATTCGTCTGCTTCAGCAACAGTTAATCCAGAATAGTTAGCAACAACCACAGAAGAACTATTTTTTAATTCTTCATTAAGCTTTTTTACAAAATTTTCTTTATCAGAACGTTTCACGTTAACTCCGGTTTATTTTAGGTTTTTTAAACCTACGTTAGCTATTATTAATTTGCTCATCAAACTAATAATAAGCCTGTCAAGAAGCCAATCAATGACTCGCTTCAGTCTATGCAGGAAATTAAGCCTAAGCTCCTGCAGTCTTTGACAGGTGGATAGTTAATTAACTATCCATTGAACTTGATTAACGAAGACTAGCTAAGTTAATATTAAGTCCAATACCCATAGTTGAAGCTATGGTAATTTTTTTAATAAATGATCCTTTAACATTTTCTGGTTTGCTTTTATTTATTGAAGAACAAAAAGCTTTTAAATTTTGTAAAAGATCATCTTCACTAAAATCTAACTTGCCAATTCCAGCGTGAATAATTCCTGATTTGTCATTTTTGAATTTAACTTGACCATTTTTAGCATTATTAACAGCATTTTTTATATCTTGAGTAACGGTTCCAAGTTTTGGATTAGGCATTAATCCTTTGGGGCCTAATATCTTTGCAATTTTTCCTATTGCAGGCATCATATCAGGAGTGGCTATAAGAAGATCAAAATTAATTTTACCAGTTGATATGTTATCGATTAAATCTAACTCACCGACTATATCAGCTCCAGATTTTTTAGCTTCATCAATTTTTTCACCTTTAGAAATAACAGCTACAATTACTTTCTTTCCAGTACCTTTTGGTAAAGTTATCATTCCCCTTACATTTTGATCAGTTTTGTTAGAATCTATTCCCAAGTTAATTGCAACATCAAGTGTCTCGTTAAATTTAACAAAAGAATTTTCTTTTAAAATTTTTATAGCATCAATAGGTTCATAAATCTTTGAAGAATCAATATTCTTACTGATATTTTTATTATTTTTTGTATTTTTCATTAATTTACAACCTCCATTCCCATTGATACTGCAGAGCCTTTAACCATATTTACTGCTCCTTTAAGGTCAATGGCATTAAGATCTTTCATTTTTTCTTTAGCAATTTTTTCAATATCACTTAAAGTAACTTTACCTACAAGCGTTCTACCTGGTGTAGAGTTGCCTTTTTTAATTTTAGCCGCTTTTTTTAAATAGTAACTTACTGGTGGAAGTTTAGTGACAAAATCAAAAGACCTATCTTTATACGCAGTAATAACAACAGGAACAGGCGCTCCTTTTTCAATATCTTTAGTTTTATCGTTAAAAGCTTTACAAAAATCCATTATATTAAGACCTCTTTGGCCTAATGCTGGGCCTACAGGAGGTGAAGGATTAGCGCCTCCAGCTGGAATTTGTAATTTAATAAATCCAAGAATTTCTTTTGCCATATAATTAACTTTCTCTCTATACCTTTTCTACTTGTGAATATTCAAGATCAACTGGAGTTGATCTACCAAAAATAGAAACTGCTACTCTTAGTCTTGCTTTGTCTTCATCTATTTGTTCAATCTCACCATTAAATGAAGCAAATGGACCATCAATTACTTTGACTTGCTCACCTACATCATACATTATTGCTGGTCGTGTTTTCTCTACACCATCAATTACTTGTTGAGAAATTCTTTTTGCTTCAGCATTACTTATAGGAACTGGTTTACCTTTATTTCCAAGAAAACCACTTAATTTTGGAGTATTTTTGATAATATGCCAGGTATCATCATTTAGGTTCATTTTAATTAATATATATCCAGGAAAAATTTTTCGTTCAGTATTAACTCTAACACCTCTTTTAACCTCTACAATGTTTTGAGTGGGTACCGATACATCTTCAATATGTTCTGAAATACCTAATTTCTGTGCTTGATCAATAATACTATCAGCTACTTTTTTTTCGTAACCTGAATAAGCATGCAATACATACCAACGACAAAGACTCATATTAAAACCCTGAACCTATTTCTATAATTTTTTTTATTAAAAAAGACCACAATTGATCTGTTAATAGAAAAAATAATGAAAAAAGTATTATCAAAAAAATAACTATTGCAGATGAAATTAATGTATCTCTTCTTGGCGGCCATGTAACTTTTTGCAATTCTTGTCTGACCTGTCTAACAAATAAGGCGGGGGATGTTTTTTTCTTTTCAATATTCATAATACATTTTTTTTTTAGTTTTGGCAGGAGTGGCAGGACTTGAACCCGCAGCCCCCGGTTTTGGAGACCGGTGCTCTACCAGTTGAGCTACACTCCTATTGAAGTTTGAGCAATAAAAAAACTAGCAGAGAGGTCTCAAAAACTATTCAATGATCTCAGCTACTACGCCTGCTCCTACTGTTTTACCACCTTCTCTAATTGCAAATTTTAAACCTTGATCCATTGCAATTGGAGACAAAAGAGTAACCTCCATAGTAATATTATCTCCAGGCATAACCATTTCAGTACCTTCAGGGAGTTTGATAGTACCTGTAACATCTGTTGTTCTAAAATAAAACTGTGGTCTATAGTTAGAAAAAAATGGAGTATGACGTCCACCCTCTTCTTTTTTGAGAACATATGATTCTGCTTTAAACTTAGTATGAGGTTTAATAGAACCAGGTTTAGCTAGTACTTGACCTCTTTCTACTTCTTCTCTTTTTGTACCTCTTAACAAAACTCCTACATTGTCTCCAGCTTCTCCTGAGTCAAGAAGTTTTCTAAACATCTCAACACCTGTACATGTAGTTTTTTGTGTTTCTCTTATTCCACTAATTTCAATTTCTTCACCAACTTTTATTATTCCTTGCTCAATACGACCTGTAACAACTGTACCTCTGCCAGATATTGAAAAAACATCTTCGACTGGCATTAAAAAAGGTTTGTCCTTAGGTCGATCTGGTTGTGGTATATGATTGTCTACTGCTTCCATAAGTTCTATTATAGAATTTTTTCCAATTTCATCATCTTTACCTTCTACAGCTGCTAATGCCGAACCTTTAATGATTGGGGTAGTATCACCAGGGAATTCATAAGAAGTTAACAGCTCTCTAATTTCCATTTCAACTAAATCAATAAGCTCTTTATCATCTACTTGATCTACTTTATTCATATAAACAACTAGTGCAGGAACACCTACTTGTCTTGCTAATAAAATATGTTCACGAGTTTGTGGCATGGGACCATCTGCTGCATTAACAACTAATATAGCTCCGTCCATTTGAGCCGCACCAGTTATCATATTTTTAACATAGTCAGCATGACCTGGACAATCTACGTGGGCATAATGCCTCTTTTCTGTTTCATATTCTACATGAGCTGTTGATATTGTTATACCACGCTCTTTTTCTTCAGGTGCTTTATCAATTTGATCATATGCAGTAAATTCTGCTCCACCTTTTTCAGCTAATACTTTTGTAATAGCTGCAGTTAATGTTGTTTTTCCATGATCCACATGTCCAACAGTACCGATGTTACAATGTGGTTTGTTTCTTTCAAATTTTGCTTTAGCCATTTTTTTTACCCCATTAGTTTTTTATTTGGAGCGGGTGAAGGGAATCGAACCCTCGTAGCCAGCTTGGAAGGCTGGAGCTTTACCACTAAGCTACACCCGCTTTGAAACTGACTGCTTCACACACTCTCTTTCTTCTGCTTTATCCTAATCCTCCAACTATATTTGGTGGAGGGGGTAGGATTCGAACCTACGTACGCTCACGCGGGCGGATTTACAGTCCGCTGCCTTTAACCACTCGACCACCCCTCCTAAAATTTTATGAAGTGAATGGCACATACTAATATAATAGTATAATTGTCAATCTAAAACAGCAATCCTACCAACGAAAACGAAAGCAAGTAAAAGCGCCGCCCTTTTAGACAAAAAATAGCAATTTGTATACATCTAGATTAAAATTCAATAATAATTCTGTGATAATTAGTAATGAAAAGAAATAACAGCAAAAAACATACAAAAAATAAGGAAATTCAAGATATTTATGGTATTCATTCTGTAAAAGCAGCATTGGCCAATCCAGAAAGAAGGCACTTAGAATTGATTTTAATTGAAAAATATACAAATATTGCAAATAAATATTCAAAAAAAGTACCAAATATAAAAATTTTAAAAAAAAATGAAATATCGAAGTTTTTTAATCCATATAATGTAAATCAAGGGATTTTCTTAAAAAGTTATTCTCTTGAAAAAAAAAATTTTGAAACTTTTATATCTGAAGAGGCTAAACTTAAAAAATCTATTATTGTTGTACTTGATCAAGTAACTGACCCTCAAAACATTGGATCTATAATGAGATCATGTGCTTTATTAAATTGTAAAGCAGTTATAACATCTAAAGATAATTCACCTGAAATTACTTCTTCTCTAATCAAATCTGCTTCAGGAGCAATTGAAATAGTAAATTATTTTAAAGTTGTGAACTTAAAACGTGTTTTAAATAAATTAAAAAAAGAAGGATATTGGATTTTTGCATTTGATAATAGTAATAACGAAAATTTTATTGAAAATAATCTCTCTAAAAAATCTGTTTTTGTTTTTGGATCAGAAGGTGGAGGCATAAGACCATTAATAAAAAAACAATGTGATGAAATCATATCTTTAAAATCAAAGCAAAATCAAAAATATAATATTGAAAGTTTTAATGTATCAAATGCAGCTACAATAGCATTATATGAATATTTTAAAAAATTTTCTTAAAAAATTATGGTGCCGCGTGTCGGATTCGAACTGACCACCTGATGATTACAAATCAACTGCTCTACCAAATGAGCTAACGCGGCATATCAAAATATATAATAGGTTTAAGCAATTATTTTTAATTACAATTATATACCGGGTATATAAGGAACTCCATCACCTTTAGCTCTTTCATTAATTTCACTTAATGTAGAACAAGCAGTAATTGGAGACAAAACTAAAAATATTATCACTATAAATTTTTTAATCATAATTAATTATAACTTCTCAATTTTTGCAGCACAATATTTAAATTCAGGAATTTTACCAAAAGGATCTAGTGCTGGATTGGTCAAAAGATTTGCAGCAGCCTCATTATAGCAAAATGGTATAAAAATAACTCCTTGAGGAATACTTCTATCTTGTCTAACGCGAATATTTAAAGAGCCTCTTCTTGTAGAAACTTTAATTTTATCACCTGGTTTAATATTATTTTTTAAAATATCATAAGGTGAAATTGAAACTGATGCCTCAGGTTCTATAGCATCTAGATTTGAAGCTTTTCTAGTCATAGCGCCAGTATGCCAGTGTTCTAATTGTCTTCCAGTAGTTAAAATCATAGAATAATCATTATCTGGTATTTCATTTGGTGATGTAACACTTGCAGGAACAAATTTTCCTTTTCCAGATTCATTTGGAAATTTATCTCCAAAAACAATTTCTTCTCCTGGGGTATTTATTGATTTACTTGGATAAGTTACTGAATTTTCATGCTCAAGTCTTTCCCATGTAATATTGTTTAGTGAAGGCATGGTATATGACATTTCTTTATATATATCTTTGGGATGCTTGTAATCCCAGTTTAAACCCATTCTCTTACCTAATTCATTTGTAATCCACCAATCTTCTTTTGCATTACCAGGTGCAGCAAGAGCTTTACGCCCCATTTGAACTTGCCTATTAGTATTTGTAACTGTTCCATTTTTTTCTGGCCAGGCTGATGCTGGAAATATTACATCTGCGTATGTTGCAGTCTCTGTCAAAAAAATATCTTGAACTACCAAATGCTCTAACATTTTTAATGCTTCTCTTGCATGATTTAAATCAGGATCTGACATTGCAGGATTTTCACCCAAAATATACATTCCTTTGATTGTATTCTTATGAATTTCTTCCATAATTTCAACAACTGTTAAACCCTTTGTATCATCCAATGAAGTATTCCAAAATTTTTCAAAAAAATCTTTTTTTTCCTTTGCTTCAACTAGCTGATAGTCAGGATACATCATTGGTATTAGACCAGCGTCTGACGCACCTTGAACATTATTTTGCCCTCTTAGTGGATGTAATCCAGAACCATTTTTTCCAACATTGCCAGTCATTAATGCTAAAGATATTAAACATCTTGCATTATCAGTGCCATGAACGTGTTGTGAAACACCCATGCCCCAAAAAATTATGCCTTTATCGGTATTTGCAAATAATCTAGCAACTTCCCTAATAATGTTTGCACTAATACCTGTTTGCTTTTCCATTAATTCTGGAGGATAATTTCTTAAATGTATTTTCAAATCATCAAAGCCAGTCGTTTGCTTTTTAATATATTCTTGATTGAATAAATTTTCTTCAATTATTACATTCATAATTGAATTAAGAAGCGCAACATCTGAACCTGGAGTAAATTGTAACATGTGCGTTGCATGTTTTTTTAAAGAGTGCCCTCTTGGGTCCATTACAATAAGTTTAGCTCCATTTTTTGCTGCATTTTTAAAAAAAGTTGCTGCAACTGGATGATTTTCAGTTGGGTTTGCTCCAATTACAATTATAACTTCTGAATTTTGAACTTCATAAAATGGTGCAGTAACCGCGCCAGATCCTATAGTTTCTAATAAAGCAGCAACTGATGATGCGTGGCATAAACGTGTACAATGATCAACATTATTTGTATTAAATCCAGTTCTTATAAGTTTTTGAAAAAGATAAGCTTCTTCATTTGAGCACTTAGCAGAACCAAAACCAGCTAAATTACTTTTTCCATTTCTTTTCTTTTTAATATCCTTAAAACCATTTGCAGCAAAATCTAATGCCTCTTCCCATGTAGCTTCTCTAAAATACTCATGAATATTTGAGAAATTAATTTTTGGATGTAAATCTTTCTTTTTTCCCTTAATTCTTATTAATGGCTTAGTTAATCTTTCTGGATTACTAACATAATCAAAACCAAATCTACCTTTTACACAAAGTCTATTTTTATTAGCAGGACCATCAAGACCATTAACATACTTTATGTCATTATCTTCAATATTGTATTCAATTTGACATCCCACTCCACAGTAAGGACAAACACTGTTCACTTTTTTTTCTACTTCACTATAACCAATACCCTCTTTATCAACAATATTTGAAGGCATAAGCGCTCCAGTAGGGCAAGCTTGAACGCATTCACCACATGCAACACAAGAACTGTCACCCATAGGATCATCAAAATCAAAAACAATTTTTGATTCACCTCCTCGGTAAGCCATGCCAATAACATCATTTACCTGCACTTCTCTGCATGCCCTGACGCAGAGATTACACTGTATACATGCATCTAAATTAACTGCCATGCTTGGATGTGAACTGTCTGGTTCACATATAGCTTTTTTAGGAAATCTATTGTCATTAAGCTCTATCTTATCAATCCAATTCCAAAACTTAGAATTTTTATCATGTGCAATTTTTCTATCAGGTTGATCAGAAAGAAGTAGCTCAAAAACTAAGTTCCTAGATTTTTTTGCCTTATCAGATGAGGTATGGACTTTCATATCTTTTGTTGGTTTTCTAATACAAGATGCCGCAAGTACCCTTTCTCCTTCAATTTCAACCATACAAGCCCTGCAGTTTCCATCAGCACGATAACCTGGCTGGTTTGCATAACATAAATGAGGTATTTCAGTACCAAATCTATTTGCTACTTGCCATATAGTTTCTCCTTCGAAAGACTCTACTTTTTTATCATTAATATAAAATTTTATTTTCTGATCACTCATTTCTAATATCATTTTCAAAAAATTTAAGAACTGAGTTAAGTGGATTTGAAGCTGCTTGGCCCAATCCACAAATAGATGCTTGTGACATTACTTCAGAAAGATCACATAGTTTTTCTTTATTCCATATTTTTTCTTTCATCAATTTTACAGTTTTTTCTGTACCAGATCTACAAGGAGTGCATTGTCCACAACTTTCCTCTTCAAAAAATTTTAATAAATTAAGAGCAACATCTCTCATATTATCTTTATCTGATAATACTACAATAGCAGCAGATCCCAAAAAACAACCTGCGTCTGTTAATTCTTTGGATCCATAATCTAGAGGAATATTATTCATTCGCGCTGGAAGAATTCCCCCAGATGCACCTCCGGGAAGATAACCTTTGAAAACATGATTTTCAGACATACCTCCACAATAATCATCTATTAAATTTTGTATTGTAATTCCTGCTGGAGCAACTTTTACTCCAGGGTTTTTTACTCTTCCTGACACAGAAAAACTATGAAAACCTTTATTACCTCCAACTCCTTTTTTAGCAAACCATTCTGGCCCTTTTTCAATAATATCTCGAATCCAAAATAAAGTTTCAAGATTGTTAGTAAGTGTTGGTGCTCCAAATAATCCTACTTCAGCAACATAAGGTGGTCTATGTCTTGGTAAGCCTCTTTTGCCTTCAATACTCTCTATCATTGCAGACTCTTCACCACATATGTATGCCCCAGCCCCACGTCTTAAAATAAAATGACCATCTGGAATAATTTCTTCATTTACTAATTTATTAATTTCATCATTTAAAATTTTTATTACAGAAGGATATTCATCTCTAATATAAATATAAACCTTCGATGCGTTTAAGAATAATGAAGCAATAAGAGCACCCTCAAGAAATCTATGCGGATCTCTTTCTAAATAATATCTATCTTTAAATGTTCCCGGTTCCCCTTCATCTCCATTTACGGCAACATATTTTTTTCCTTTATAATTAGAAACTATCTCCCACTTTGTACCAGTAGGGAATCCAGCACCGCCTTTCCCTTTCAAACCACTTTTTTTTAAAAATTCAATAATTTTTTTATTATCTATTTCACCATTTTTGATTTTATTCACAATATTAAAGCCACCATTTTTTTTGTATTGGGAAAGAGAAATATATTTTGGTATAACAGCTTGAAATTTATTATTTTGTATTGTTTTTTGAACTAAATTAATTGAAGCATTATCAACATAGTTTTTACCAACACATACTGTTGGGGCTACATCGCATCTACCCATACAAGGACCTGGCACAACCTTAATGTTTTTGTTTTCTAAACTCTTTAGTTCATTTAATAACTTTTGAGCACCAAATAGAGAACATGTCAAACTTTCACATACTCTTACAACTTTAAGTGGCTGCATAGTTTCTGCATTTTTAATGATATTAAAATGTGCATAAAAAGTTGCAACTTCATATATTTCTGAAAGAGGAAGATTTGTAATATCTGATAATGCAACTAAATGTTTATCATACAAGACTCCAAAATTATCCTGTAAAATATGCAAATACTCAATTAATTCGTCTCTTTTAATAATCTTATCTTTTAACAAATCTGAAACTTCATAATGGTACTTATTTTCAACTTGTCTACCTTTTAAATGCCACCTTCTCTTCTTCTTTTTAAGAGAGTCATCATTTTGTGAAATAAATTTATTCATTTAATTTGAATTATTAATATATATTTTGTATCAGAAAAAAATGAAAGATTCAGTTGAAAATGATGAAATACTTCTTGATACTAGTGGCACTGAATGTCCTATACCTGTTTTAAAAGCAAGAAGACTAGCTTCAGAGCTTAAGAAAGGGGCAATTATCAAAGTAATTGCCACTGATCCATTAGCAGAAGCAGATTTTAAACATTATTGTGAGCAGTCCAAATTTGAATATTTAAACTGCAAAAAGATCAATAATAAAATTATCATTCGTTATAAAATTAAATAAAAAATTAAAATATATTCTCGAAATTGTAATAGTCATAAATATCACCTTTTTTTATCTGTGATACATTTTCTGAAATTTCAATAATGCCGCTAGTATATGAAATAGATGAAATCATTCCAGAACCTTGTTTGGGATATTTAATTGCAAAATCTTTATTTTTAATTGTTTTTTTTAGGACTCTTAACCATTCCATTCTTTTAGTTTTTTTTCTCATATTGAAATTGCAATGAATTTTATTTGAACTAGGAAGTTTAAAAGTTCCTCCTGCTAAACTTTTAATAAAAGGACTAATTAACATTGCATAAAGTAATTGAACTGAAACTGGATTTCCGGGTAAACATATAACATACGTCTTATTTATAACTCCAACAGCAATTGGTCTTCCAGGTTTTATAGCCGCTTTCCAAAAAAAAATTTTTCCAATTTTAGATAAAGCTGAAATTAGATGATCTTCATCACCAACTGATGCCCCTCCTGTTGTTAAAATTATATTAAATTTATTTGAATTCTGTAAAAGTTTATTTTTAACAGATTTAAAATTATCTTTAAGATTTCCACAATATTTTTTTAAAATATAACTTTTATTTAATAATGAATTAAGTGAGTAAAAATTAGAATTATTTATTTCTGAATTTTTTAATTTTGTATTTGGTCTTCTTAGTTCATTGCCACTTGTAAAAAATGCAATTTTTATCTTCTTAAAAACTTTTATTTTTCTTATGCCTGCAGCTGCTATTAAATTAATATTCTGTTGATTGATATTTGAACCTAAAGACAATAATTTTTGATTTTTTTTAATGTCCTCTCCTTTTAATCTAAAATTTTCCCCATATTTTGGTACTTTAATTAGTCTTACTTTATTTTTACTTATAACTGTATTTTCTTGCATTATAATTGTTGAAGAATTTGAAGGCATTTTAGCACCTGTAAATATTCTAATTGCTTCACCTTTATTAATTTTAATATCTTTAGTATCTCCTGCTACAATTCGACGACAACAATACAATTCTTTGTATTTTTTTAAATCTGTTTTACGCAAAGCATAGCCATCTACTGCTGAATTATTAAAAGGTGGTAAATGTATCTTGCTTTTCAAATTTTCAGCTAATATTCTTCCTTGAGAATTTTTCAAATCAATTAATTCTGTATTAAAAATTATTTTTTTTCTTGTTTTAAAAAATTTTATAATTTCTTTTTTAGTTATTGGGGTTTTGTTCATTATATTTTATTTAATATAAAATTAACTATAAGTTCAATATCATTTCTTTTAAATTGATGTAATTCTGTATTGATTTTCTTATCAGAAATTATTGCTTTAATATTTGAAATTTTATTAAATAAATAATTATCATTTCCATCCTTTATTAACTCTATTTTTGGATGGTTTTCTTTTTTAAAACCTTCTACAATAACTATATCAGTATATGATAACTGTTCAATAAGTTCATTCAATTTTTTTTCATTTGAATTTTCTAATTCAGTAATTTTAGCCCATCTTTTGCTAGAACTAACTATAATCTGGGAAGATCCTGATTGTCTATGAATGTAACTATCTGTATTTTTATGATCTATATCGAATTCATGGTGTGCATGTTTTATTGATGCAACTTTTAATTTTTTTAATTTAAGATTTTTAATAATTTCACTAACCAAATGAGTTTTTCCAGAATCTTTCCAACCTACAATGCCAATAATTTTCATTTTAATTTTCTATTATTCAACAAATATACTACAGAGTAAATAATTATTGTAATTGAAATCAATACTAACCCAAGCGCCATTGCATATTCTAAATTACCCATTCTTGTTTCTAGAGAAATTGCCGTCGTCATCACACGTGTATAATTATCAATATTACCACCCACTATCATTACAGCTCCAACCTCTGAAATAGCTCTTCCAAATGCAGAGAGCAATGTAGTTATAAGAAGAAAATAACTGTGATTAATAAGCAATTTAGCAACTCCCAAAAATGGGATGTTTAATGATCGAATTTGATCTTTAAAATCTAACCAATTTTTTAAAATAATTTCATGTGATAATGAAGCCACTATTGGAAAAATAATTATAGTTTGGGCCACAATCATTGCTGAGGGAGTATATAATAATTGCAATACACCTAAAGGACCTCCAGACGCAAAAATAAAATAAACTATCAAGCCAACAACTACAGGAGGTATGCCCATTAATGAATTAAGTGCCACTATTATTAAATTCTTTAAAAAAAAATTTTTTATAGCCAAACAATATCCTATCAAAATACCCAAAAATGAAGCAATAACTAGCGCCACAAGACTAACAGACAAAGAAAGTAAAATAATCTCCCATAAATCTTCATCAAATGTTAAAATAAGTTTTAGTGAATTAAAAAAAATTTCTAGTATATTCATTATTTAATATTTTAATCATACCTTATGCAAAAAAAAAATAAATATTTACTTGCTCCAGATCCAAAAAAACTAGGATTAACAAAATCTTTGGTAGGTCATGATGAAAATAGAAACAAAATTAAAACAAAAGTAATTGATGAAAGACCTTTAGTAATTTTTTTAAACAACCAAGAAATAGTGACATTGATGTCAATTAATGATTATCCAAAATATTTAGCAATAGGATATTTACTTAATCAAAGCATGTTAAAAAAAAATGATATAATTAAAAAAGTTGAGTTTGACAAAAATCTTAATCTAATAGTTGTGAGAACAAAAAGAAAAACTGATTATGAAAACAAAATGAAAAAAAAAATTACAACTAGTGGATGTGCGGTTGGAACTGTTTTTGGGGATATCTACGAAGAAATTAAAAATAAAAAATTAAAATCTAAAAAAAAAATTAATCATAATTGGATTTATGAAATATCAAAAAAAATTACTTTAACGCCAAGCTTGTACTTAGAGGCAGGAGCTATTCATGGTTGTGCAGTTATTCATAACAACAAACCTTTAATTTATATGGAAGATGTTGGTAGACACAATGCAGTAGACAAAATAGCTGGTTATATGTTTTTAAAAAAAATAAGCGCTTCAAATAAAACTTTTTATACAACGGGAAGACTTACTAGTGAAATGGTTATTAAAACTTTAAAAATGGGCATTCCAATTTTAATTTCTAGATCTGGATTTACAGCATGGGGAGTGGAGATAGCTCGTAAGTGTAACTTAACTTTAATTGGTAGAGCGAAAGGAAAAAGATATATAGTTTTATCTGGAGAAAAAAGAATTGATTATTAATAAAAATAAAATATTGTTTGTTTTACTAGCTGGGGGATTATCAAAAAGATTTGGAGGCGGTTTTAAAACATTTTCAAAAATTGATGAAAAAACAATATTTGAAACTATAATAAACTTTTTAAAAAATAATAATTTAGATGTAGTTATTAACGCAAATATTAAGCATAAAATTTTTAAAAATACTAATTTGCCAATTATTAATGATCTGATTTCTAATTCACAAGGACCTCTGGCAGGGATTCATGCTGTAATGAAATGGATTAATAAAAAAAAACTTAAAAAAAATTGGATTTTTGTAATTCCTAGTGACACACCCTTCTTACCTAAAGATCTTATTGAAAAATTTTTATATAATTTAGACAGTTCATCAGAAATTTTAGTAGCTCGATCTAATAAAAAGATCCATCCAATTGTTGCTATGATAAGTACAAATTTGTTAAAAAGTTTAGAAGAAGAGATGAAAACTGATAACAGAAAAATTTTAAACTGGTATAAAAGACATAAATTAAAATTCGTAGACTTTGATTATGTTGATTTTGATCCTTTCTTTAATATCAATACAAAAATAGATCTAGAAAAAGCTAGAAACATAAAATCAACCAAATATCATAATTAAGACTGTAACTTATAAATAAATATAATATTATAGAAATTGATGAGCATTTATCTTCCTATAGCTGAAATGAATATAAACATATTTTTAATAATCTTTATTGGAATGCTTGTAGGCGGGCTATCTGGACTTTTTGGAGTTGGTGGAGGTTTTTTAATGACACCTTTATTAATTTTTTTGGGCATACCTCCAGTTGTAGCTGTAGGATCTGAAGCTCCACATGTACTTGCTTCTTCTGTTTCAGGTGTAATAGCTCACTGGAGAAAAAAAAATGTAGATTTTAAAATGGGTTTTTTTCTTTTAATTGGAGGAATATTAGGATCAACTTTTGGGGTGAATTTATTTAAAATTTTAAAAAATTATGGACAAATAGATATTGTTATACAATTTTTATTTTTAATTTTTCTTGGTTTTATTGGTTTTAGCATGGCATTTGAAAGTGCTAAAACGACTATAAAAAATTATAGAACAACTTCTATAATTAAATCAAAACTGCATCAACATTCTTGGATACACGGTTTACCTTTTAAAATGAGATTTCATAGATCAAAACTTTACATTAGTGCCATTCCACCAATAATAATTGGTTTTTTTGTTGGAATATTGTCAGCAATGATGGGTGTAGGTGGCGGTTTTATAATGATTCCTGCTATGGTTTATATATTGGGTATGTCAACAAATGTTGTAGTAGGAACATCATTATTCCAAATTATATTTGTGACTGCAAACTCAACCTTCTTTCAATCTTATTTAAATCAAACTGTTGATATAGTCTTATCGGCATTAATGATTATTGGAGGAGTTATAGGCGCTCAAATAGGAGTTTTAATCGGTTCGAAATTAAAAGCAGAATATTTAAGAGGCATTTTGGCTATTTTAGTTTTATTAGTTTGTGCAAAAATCTTCACTGATTTAGTTTTAGAACCAGTAGATGTCTTTTCAACTACTATTATATAATGAATAAAAATAATAATTTACATTGGATCATTGAAACTTTGTTTTATATTTGTAATGGATTGATATTTTTTACTTTATTAATTTTTACAGTAAATTTTTTATATGAAAAAAGATTTACAATGTCTATTAATTTAATGATACTAATATTTTTCTTGGTCACTATTACGAAAATTTTTTATTGGCAAATTTTACAAAAAAATAAATTAAACAAGTTTAATGTCAAAAAAAATAATTTTGTTATACTAACTTTTTTTATATTAACTTTAATATTGCCAATTTATATGATTTACCAATTACCTTTATTAATAAACGACAAAGCAGTTTTAAAATTTACATTTATACTCATCTTAATATTTTCAATGTTAGGAATGTTTGTAGAAAGAAATATATTTTTAATTCATATAAAAAATTTGAAAAAAATAAAATATTCTCAAAATAAGAAAATACATGATTAAATTAAAAAAATATATTTTGTTTGCTTGTTTCTTTATGTACGCACAAGCAGTTTGTGCTAAGGATATTTATTTTGATCTATCCCAAAATTCAATAAAGATAAAGACTGATTTCATAGGCAAAGAAATTATTATTTTTGGAATTCTGGAAGAAGGTAAAGATACAATTTTATCAATTAAAGGACCTATAAAAAAAGCAAAAATTCAAAAAAAAGAACGTATTTTCGGATTTTGGTTTAATACTAAATATATAACTTATAACAATATACCAAGTACTTTTTTTTTAGCATCTTCAAAAAATATTGATAATATTCTTCCACCTTCAGCTATTATAAAAGAAGAATTGAGTTTTAGTTATATTCTAGAAAATAAATTATCTAAAAGAAATTTTATTTCAAGTACATCAAATAGTTTGTGGAAAGATAATTTTGTAAGATTACAAAAAAATAAAAATTTATTTAAAGAATATGAAATTAATAATATTAACAACAAACTTTTTCAGACAAGGGTATTTTTTCCCTCAAATACTATACCAGGTGAATATGTAGTTAATGTATATCATATCAAAAATAATGTAATTACTGAGAAAGATAATAAAATAATTATTGTAGAAAAATCAGGAATAGGTAGTCAAATATATAATTTTGCCCACAACAATTCTGCAGCTTATGGTTTGTTTACTATTATATTTGCTATAATATCTGGACTTATGGCAGCAACAATATTTAGAAAGGTATAATGACTGGCAATAGATATATTTTAGTGATTGCTGATAATTCTGAAGAAATGCAAATAGCTTTAGAATATGCCTGTGCTCGTTCAAAAAAAACTGGTCGTAAAATTATTGTTGCCACTTTCATTGAACCAGTAGATGTCTTAACAACACAGGGTGTTACAGAAATTATGAAAAATGAAGCCAGGGAAGAAGCTGAAGATATTTTAGATAAAGCAGCACAATATGTAAAAAATAAAACTGGTGAATTACCAGCTCTATCAATCAGAGAAGGAAATACCATTACTGAGCTAAAAAAACTAATAGAAGAAGAAAAAAATATTAATGTATTAGTTTTGGCTTCAAAATCTGACCCAAAAGATAAAAATCCTGGACCTATAATTACATCAATTATAACCAATGAGATAACCAATCTAAGAGTTCCAATAATGATAGTCCCAGGTAATTTTTCTTCAGAACATATTAGTTTAATTACTTAATTTTAATGTCCAAAGAGATAGCAAAAATTTTAATTGATATAGGTTCTGTAAAATTTGATTTTAATAATTTTTTTACACTTACATCAGGTTTAAAAAGTCCAGTTTATGTAGATTGTAGAAAAATAATTTCTTTTGTCAAAGAAAGAGATTTTATAATGAAAGAAATGATTAAATCGATAAAAACAAAAAAAATTAATTTTGATTTAATAGCTGGAGGAGAAACTGCAGGAATACCGTATGCTGCTTTTATTTCAGAAAAATTAAAAAAACCTATGGTGTATGTAAGAAAAAAACCTAAAGGATTTGGAATTAATAATCAAATAGAAGGTAATTTTGAAAACAAACAAAAAATATTATTAATTGAAGATCTTGCAACAGATGGTGGTAGTAAAATAATTTTTGTTGAAGCTATAAGAAAGGCAAATTTGATTGTAGAAGACATTTTTGTCATTTTTTATTATAATATTTTTAATTTTTCACAAACAAATTTATCAAAACTAAAAATTAATTTACATAGTCTATGTACATGGGAAGATATTATTAATGTAATAGAAAAAGAAAAATTATTTAATAATAATCAAGTTGAAAACCTAAAAAAATTTTTATCAAATCCATTAGAGTGGAGAAAATTAAATGAATGATATTATTATGGTAAGCGGAGGTTTTGATCCAATACATAGTGGACATATTAAATTAATAGAAGAAGCAGGATCTTTTGGTGATGTGGTTGTTTTGCTTAATTCTGATAAGTGGTTGAGACAGAAAAAAGGGCATGAGTTTTTATCATTTGATGAAAGAAAAACAATAATGTCTGCACTTAAAAAAGTTGTTGATGTAATTAATTTTGATGATGATAATAATAATTGTGTTAATGGAATTGAAAAAACTATTAAAAAATATAATGGCAGAAATATAAAATTTGCTAATGGTGGAGACAGGAATAGCGACACAACACCTGAATACGAATTTTGCAAAAAAAATAATATAGAAATGCTTTGGGGAATAGGAGGAAAAAATAAAGCTAATTCAAGTTCATGGATTTTAAAAAAATGGAAAGAAAGAAATTAGGGATATAATCTACTAGAAGACCAGCCTTTTTTATTTTTTTTATACTCTAATCTATCATGTAATCTAAAGGGCATATCTTGCCAAAATTCAAATAAGTTTGGTTTAACTATGTAGCCATTCCAGTAATTTGGTCTTGGTACTTTTTTGTTTTTATATAATTTATTAATTTTTTCATATTTTTTTAAAAGTTCTGATCTGTCAGTAAGTTTTTTAGATTGTTCTGATGCCCAAGCACCAATTTTACTTTGTCTGGGTCTAGAATTAAAATACTTGTCTGATTCTTTTTTGCTTATCTTATAAATTTTTCCCTCTATTCTAATTTGCCTTTTAACACTCTTCCAATAAAAATTTAAAGCAACAAAATTATTTACAAGAATTGAACTAATTTTTTTACTATTAGAGTTAGTAAAAAAAATAAAACCTTTTTTATTATATGATTTTAATAATACTATTCTTGATGAAGGTTTTTTATTTTTCGAAACACTTGAAAAATTCATTGCATTAGGATCGGATAATTCATTTTTTTTGGCCAATTCATACCATTCATCAAAAAGATCAATTGGATTTTTACAAAATGTAATTAAATTTTCATTATTGTTCATTTTATAGTTAATTTACAAATTATGTTGTATATATAATCTTTATAAAATAAAAAACTTAAATCTATATGTTAATGAAAAATAAAAAAGGAATAATCATGGGCGTTGCTAATGATCGTTCAATTGCATGGGGAATTGCTCAGACTTTAGCAAAAGAAGGTGCAGAAATTGCCCTCACATATCAAAATGAAGCACTTAAAAAAAGAGTGGGACCACTAGCGAATAGTATAAACTCAAAAATATTAATACCATGTGATGTTTCTGATTCTGATAGTATGAAAAATACTTTTAATATTTTGCAAGAAAAATGGGGAAAAATTGATTTTCTTGTTCATGGGATAGGTTTTTCTAATAAAGATGAATTAAGAGGAAAGTACTATAATACTTCTTTAGAGAATTTTACCCAAACCATGCATATTTCATGTTTTTCATTTACAGAAGCATGTAGGCTAGCTGAGCCCATTATGAATGAAGGAGGTTCTATGCTTACTTTAACTTATTATGGAGCAGAACAAGTCATGCCTCATTATAATGTTATGGGTGTCGCTAAAGCAGCATTAGAAGCAAGTGTTAGATATTTAGCAGTAGATCTGGGAGAGAGAAAAATAAGAGTAAATGCCATAAGCGCAGGACCAATAAAAACATTAGCTGCATCTGGTATTGGCGACTTCAGATTTATATTAAAGTGGAATGAATTAAATGCCCCCTTAAAAAGAAATGTTAATCAAAATGATGTTGGAAACTCAGCATTATATTTATTAAGCGATCTTGGTACTGCTGTTACCGGTGAAATACAACATGTTGACTGCGGTTATCATACTGTTGGAATGGTTGCTGTAGATGAGGTTGGAAAAGTTTCTGAACTATTAAGAGAGTTTAATAAAGGAAAACAATAATATGGCATCAAATTCTATTGGAAAATTATTTCGTTTCACTACTTGGGGTGAAAGTCACGGTAAGGCTATTGGATGCATATTAGATGGAGTGCCTTCAAATATCAGTCTTTCAGAAAAAGATATTCAACCATTTTTAAATAGTAGAAAACCAGGTCAATCAAAATATACTACTCAACGCAAAGAAGATGATATTGTTGAAATTCTTTCAGGTACATTTAAAGGATTTACAACAGGTCATCCAATTTCTTTAATAATTAATAATAAAGATCAAAGATCTAAAGATTATTCTAATATAAAAAATAAATTTAGACCCGGCCATGCTGATTACACATACTGGAGAAAATATGGAATTAGAGATTATAGAGGAGGGGGTAGATCTAGTGCAAGAGAGACTGCTGTAAGAGTTGCAGCTGGAGCAGTAGCAAGAAAAGTGATTGCTTCAAAAATTAAAAAAAAATATAAAATTTTAGGTGCTTTGATCCAAATTGGAAATGAAAAGATTAATTACAATAATTGGGATGATAAAATAATTAACAAAAATGAGTTTTTTTCACCAGACAAAAAAATACTTCCGATATGGAAAGAAATGATAACTAAAGCTAGAAAAAATGGTACTTCACTTGGGGCTATAATTGAAATAAGAGCAAAGGGGATTCCAGCTGGTTTAGGTGAGCCAATTTATGAAAAAATTGATTCTGATTTATCAAAAGCTATCATGTCCATAAATGCTGTAAAAGGAGTTGAAATAGGTAACGGTTTTAATAGCGTATATGAAGAAGGTATATCTAATTTAGATGAAATGGGAATTAAAAATAATAAACCAATTTTCTATAGCAACAACAATGGAGGTGTTTTGGGAGGTATTACTACAGGTCAAGAAATAATTTGTAGATTTGTTGTTAAGCCTACAAGTTCAATCTTAAGTAAAAAAAACACCATAGATGTTAATATGAAAAAAACTACAATTATAACTAGAGGTCGTCATGATCCCTGTGTAGGCATAAGGGCGGTTCCAGTCGGTGAAGCTATGATGGCAACAACTATTGCAGATCATTGCTTGCGTTATTTATAATATTTAGCAACTATAAAAAATTCTTTATTTCCCTTGGGGCCTTTTATTGGGCTTTCTAAAATTTTTAACACATTTAATTTGCAAACTAAAATAAACCAATTTTTAATTTCATTACAAATTTGAATATGAACATCATCATCTTTTACAATACCTTTTTTTAAATATTTTTTATTTACTTCAAATTGAGGCTTAATAAGTGCAATAATAAAAGAGTTATTTTTTAAAAATTTAAGATTAGGCAAAATTACCTTTTTTAAACTTATAAAACTAACATCACAAACTAGTATATCTACTAAATCAGAAATTATATTTTTTGTAAGATATCTAGCATTGCAACTTTCAATAGAAATTATTTTTTTTTCTTTTCTTAAACTTTCATGCAACTGATTTTTACCTACATCTACAGCAAAAATTTTTTTTGCTTTATTTTTTAAAAGTACTTGGCTAAAACCCCCGGTAGACGAACCAATATCAAGACAAATTTTATTATTAACATCAATTTCAATTTTATTAAAAACTTCAAGCAATTTCATTGCTCCTCTTGAAACCCACTCAGGATGCAAATTGCTAATTTTTATTAAAACATCATTTTCAAAACTCATACCACTTTTTGTAATTTTTTTTTTATTTACAAAAACTTGTCCAGCCATAATCATAGCTTGAGCCTTTGATCTTGAATTAATTATTTTTCTATCAACAATTAAATTATCTAATCTCTTTTTTTTCAATTTTTACTTTGTTTTTGTTTTGAAAAATTTTGTAGATTTATTACCTTATCTTCAAATAAACTTAAGATTTTTTTTACAATTGAGTCACTATCCATACCTATTTCCTTATATTGATCATCTGAACTCATATGTTCAATAAATTTATCTGGAAAAAAAATATTTTTTATTATGCATAATGTTGGTTTTATACGCACATTATGAATATAATTTAAGACAATTGACCCAAAACCTCCAATTGAACCTTCTTCAATTGTAATAAGAAACTTATGATTATCTAGTAACATATCAATAAGTTCAGTATCAACAGGTTTTGCAAATCTTGCATCAGCTATAGTCGGATGGATATTATAGTTTTGTAATATTTTAGTTGCTTCAATACAATTATTAATTTTGGTTCCTAAATTTAAAATAGCTACTTCTTTACCCTCTTTTAAAATATAACCTTTTCCAATTTCTACAGGTAAGCTATCTATTGTGTCATCACTTAAAACACAAGTTTCTCTTGGATATCTAAAAGCAGAAGGACGGTCATTAATTAATAAAGCTGTATTCATCATTTTTATCAATTCATAATGATTGCTAGGAGCCATAACAACAAAATTCGGCAAGATTGACAAATAGCTAATATCAAATGAACCCGCATGAGTTGGTCCATCTGCACCTACTTGGCCTGCACGATCAATTGCAAACCTTACTGGAAGTTTTTGAATTGCTACATCATGAATTACCTGATCATAGGCTCTTTGGAGAAATGTTGAATAAATAGCTACAAAAGGCTTAAAGCCTTCTGTACATAAACCAGCAGACATTGTTACTGCGTGTTGTTCTGCAATACCTACATCAAAAAATCTATCTTTAAACTGCTTTTTAAAATTACTTAAACCAGTGCCTGAAGTCATTGCAGCAGTAACAGCTATAACTTTTTCGTCTTCTTCAGCTAATTTTGAAAGTGTTTCTCCAAATATCTGAGAATAAGTTTTTGTATTTAATACACTTATTGTTTGTCCAGTTTTAAGATCAAATTTATTTACACCATGAAATTTATCTTCAGATTTTTCTGCTGGTTCATAACCTTTACCCTTTTTTGTTATACAATGTAAAAAAATTGGTTTATCAATATTGTTATCTCTAATATTTTCTAACACTGGAAGTAAATTCTTAAAATTATGACCATCTATAGGTCCTAAATAATAAAAACCTAATTCTTCAAACAAGGTCCCTCCTGAAACAAGACCTTTCGAATATTCCTCAGCTTTATAAAGAGTTTTTGATAAATTATTTGGTAGTTTTTGTGAAATTTTCTTAATTATACTTCGTATGCTAGAATATGATTTTGAAGATAAAAGTTTAGTTAAATAACTACTCATTGCACCTACTGGTTGATCTATAGACATTTCATTGTCATTTAAAATTACAATTAATCTTTTATTAATTGCTCCCGCATTGTTTAATGCCTCATAGGCAAGGCCAGCGCTTAATGCTCCATCTCCGATTACACAAATAATATTAGCATTATCATTATTAATATCTTTTGCTATTTTTATACCTAATCCTGCTGAAATTGATGTTGAACTATGTGCAGTTCCAAATGGATCATACTCACTTTCTGATCTTCTTACAAAACCATAAAGACCATCTTTTTGTCTTAATGTTTCAATTCTATTTTTTCTTCCAGTTAAAATTTTGTGGGGGTATGACTGGTGCCCAACATCCCAAATTAATCTATCTCTTGGTGTATTAAAAACATAATGTAATGCAATTGTTAATTCAACAACACCTAAACCAGCCCCTAAGTGTCCTCCTGTTTTTGATACAGTTTCTATAGTTTTATTTCTTAATTCATCAGCAATTTCTTTTAAATCTTTTTTATTATGTTTTCTTAAATCAGATGGAAATTTTATATTTTCTAAATATTTGTAATTCATATTTTTTTATTTAAAATCTTCTTTTTTAATTTTATTATTTTCTAATTTTATTTTTTTAATTTGCATTTCAACTTTTTTTAATTTTTCTTCACAATTTTGTTTTAGTTGCATCCCCTCCTCGTAGAGTTTTACTGAATTTTCAAGATCTACATCACCTGATTCAAGTTTATCTACAATAATTTCTAGTTTTTTAAGACTTTCTTCAAAATTTATTTCTTTTTCTTTGTTCATTATTATTTATTAGTTATAATTTGTTTGCTTTTATCATTTACATTATAAATTAATGCATAAATAGTTTCTTCTTTAGAAATAGTAAATAGAATTTGTTGATTATCAATTGGTTGAATATTAATAATTTTTTCATTATTTGTTAAATTTAAACTATGCTTGTTAATAGATATTTCTGCATTTTTTTGATTTTTTGTTAATTTAAGATAAAATCCATATATAAGTGCACTAAAACAAAAAAATATTAATATTGCCAATATAATAACTATAAATTGAAGTAATTTTTTAGACATGGATCAAATTTATAATATTAAAATAAATATTAATAAAGAATTAAGTTTAAAAAGACTAGATAAGGTACTTTCATACAAAATCCAAGACATTTCACGTACTAAAATTAAAATGTTAATACAAAATGGTAATGTTAAAAAAAACAATGTAATTTACAAAGATCCTTCGTATTTAGTTAAAGAAGGAGAAATTTTTAAAATATCTGCATTAAAAGAAAAGCAAATAATTTTTGAACCAGAAGATATTGATTTAGATATATTTTATGAAGATGAGGAATGTTTAGTTGTAAACAAATCAGCTGGAATGGTAACTCATCCTGCCCCTGGTAATAATACGGGAACTCTTGTGCATGCATTATTAAATCATACTAAAAATCATCTGAGTGGTATTAATGGTATCATTAGACCGGGTATTGTTCATCGCTTAGATAAAGATACGAGTGGATTGATAGTTATTGCAAAAAATGACCATATGCACAATGAATTAGCAAAGCAATTTAAATTACATACTATTAATAGAAAATATCATGCAATAGTTTGGGGATTTCCTAAAAATCAGATAATCGAAGGATATGTTGAAAGAAATAAAATAAATAGAAAAAAAATGAGTTTAAACAAAAAAGGTTCTGGTAAGTATTCAAAAACTAAAATTTTAGTTAAAAAAAATTATGGTAATTCTAGCCTAATTGAATGTGAATTATTTACTGGAAGAACACACCAAGTTAGGCTTCATATGAAATCTATCAATTGTCCTTTGGTTGGAGATAAGCTGTATGGAAAAAGTAAAATTGATCAATATACTAAAGACAAGAAAAATTTATCTAAATCTATGATTCTAAAAAATTTTAATAGACATGCATTACATGCATTTCACCTTAGCTTCTATCATCCAAAAAAGAAAAAAATATTAAAATTTAACAGCAGTTTACCTAGAGATATGAGTGATCTACTCAAATTTTTACTAAAATATTAATATATAAATTTTAATATGATATAAGCAAAAAATGAATTTACCAATTTTATCATCAGAGGGTAGTTTAGCTATTTATCTTCAGGAAATAAAAAAGTTTCCTATACTAACAGCTGAAGAAGAATATATGCTAGCTAAAAGATTTAAAGAGCATGGTGATACAAAAGCAGCGCATAAACTTGTTACAAGTCACCTGCGCTTAGTTGCTAAAATTGCAATGGGGTATAGAGGTTATGGTTTGCCAGTTACGGATTTAATTTCAGAGGGGAATGTTGGAATAATGCAAGCTGTAAAAAGATTTGATCCAGAAAAAGGTTTTAGACTTGCAACATATGCAATGTGGTGGATTAGGGCACAAATACAAGAGTACGTACTTCACAGTTGGTCTTTAGTTAAAATAGGAACGACAGCGGCTCAAAAAAAATTGTTTTTCAATTTAAAAAAATTAAAAAATCAATTATCATCTATTGATTCAGGTGATCTATCACCTGAAAATGTTAGAGAAATAGCTTCCAGACTTGATGTAAAAGAAGGTGAAGTAGTCGATATGAATAATCGACTTTTTTCAGGAGATCAATCTTTAAATGTTCAAGTTGGAAATGAAGGTGATACAGAATGGCAAGATATGCTTGTTGATTCTAATGATACTCAAGATAAAACAATAGAAAAAAGAAATGAATTTCTTTTCAGAAAAAAAATATTCGAAAAATCCATAAATATTTTAAACGATAGAGAGAAAGAAATAATTAAATATAGAAAACTAATTGAAAAACCATTAAAACTTGAAGAGCTCAGTCAGAAATTTAATATTAGTAGAGAAAGAGTTAGGCAAATTGAAGAAAAAGCGCTTGAAAAGTTAAAGAAAGAAGTATTAAATTTTACTTAACAAATTAAATCTGTCTATTGTATGATTTCTATCTGGTCCGGAAGAAATTACTGCAATCCTTGTTTCGATTAATTGCTCTATATATTTTATATATTGTTTGGCATTCTTTGGAAGTGATGACCAAGTAGTAATTCCAAAAGTTGATTCTTGCCACCCATTTAGAGATTTATAAACTGGTTCAATTTTTTCTTGCAAATATTCATCAAAAGGAAAATAATCATATGTTTTTTTTCCAATTTTGTAACCTACACATATTTTTATTTTTTCTAAATCATCCAAAACATCTAATTTTGTTAAAACAATATTTTTTACACTGCTAATTTTAATTGATTGTTTAACTAATACTGAATCAAACCAACCACATCTTCTTTTTCTTTTCGTAACAGTACCTATCTCCATACCTTTTTTTGCTAAATATTTACCTATATTATTTTTTAATTCTGTTGGAAAAGGACCTGAACCTACTCTTGTGGTATAAGCTTTAGTTATTCCAAAAATCTTGTTATTACTCCTTTCTCCAAAACCCGATCCAGCAAAAATTTGACCAGAAGAAGTATTAGATGAAGTTACATAGGGATATGTTCCAAAATCAATATCTAACAATGCCCCTTGGGCACCTTCAAAAACAATACATTGTTTTTTTTTACCTGCATCATTAATTAACTTCCAGACGGGTGAGCTATATTTTGTTATTTTTTTAGAAATTAATAAAAGTTCTTTATACATTTTTTCTTTGTTAAAATTATAATTAAATTTTTTAAGTCTTGGCAAATGAAATTTTACAATAGAATTAATTTTTTTTTTCAAAAGTTTGGGATATTTTAGATCACATAATCTGATAGCTCTTCTACCTACTTTATCTTCATAAGCAGGCCCTATTCCCTTTTTCGTAGTGCCAATAATTTTATTTCCTCTACTAAGCTCATTTATTTCATCAATTATTTTGTGAATTGATAAAATTAAACATACGTTTTCTGCAATAAAGAAATTTGATTTATTAATATCAATTCCTTTTTTTTTTAAAATTTTAATTTCATTTATCAGAGCTACAGGATCTAAAACTACTCCATTACCAATAAAGCATTTTTTTCCTCTTATAATTCCAGAAGGTAGTAAATTTAATTTATATTCTTTATTTTTAATTTTAATTGTATGTCCAGCATTATTACCACCTTGAAATCTTACTACCAAATCAGCTTTTGATGAAAACCAATCAACAATTTTTCCCTTTCCTTCATCACCCCACTGTGTTCCAATTATTGTATAAAACATTTATATTTTTAATATTTTAGATTTTTCTAAATAATAACTACATCCATATTTCTTAGCATCACTAACAATATCAGAAGATTCTTCAAATATGGAAAATATTACATATCCATCATTAGTTAATTTGTTTTTAAGTTCTTCAGAAATATCGAATGGTGCAAGAATTTTTTTTGCTGAATTTTTAAAAGAAGAAGCTCTCAAAACAGTATCCATGTAACATGTAAAACCAGTAGCTGTTTCAGACTTTCCATTATTTATAATAGAGTAACGTCCTCCACTAGCTACTTCACCCCTTACATCTTTTGCAAAAAATGTAAATTTTATACCGTCATAATAATTTTTATCATTAGTTTCTTCAGTTTCTAAAAGATCTAAATTTATTTTATTAATATTAAAACTCTCCAAATATTTTACTAATTGTCTAATTTTGTAAATTTCCTTTTTTTGTTTTTCATCTTTTAATAATTTATCTAAATTTGAATTTATTTTTTTAAAGTTACCATTGCAACTAAATATATTATACAAATGCTCTTTATCTTTATCATTCTCTAAAATACTTAATGAATAATTAATATCTTTAATTTTTATTGCTTCTAAAAGTTCATTATAGTTCATTGTTTTATTCATTTTTTTTATAAAATTTTGTAAAAAAATTTTAGAAGATAAATCAATATTAATTTCATTAATACCTATTTTATTAAGTGCAGAATAAGCCAATTTAATAATTTCAATATCAGCATAAATATTATCAGATCCTATTATTTCAGCACCAACTTGTAAGAATTGTCTTTCAGGTCTTAACATAGTACCTTTTTTTCTTACAACTTCTCCATAATAACACAATTTTAAAGGCCTTTTTTTATTTATCAATCTTGAAGATACAATTCTTGCAATTTGTGGTGTGATATCATTCCTTATTTTCAATAGATCTTCATTTTTTTTTGAAAGTATTAAAAAATTATTTTTCTCTTCATTGTTTGCATATTCTAAAATTGGCGCTTTAACTAAGTCAAAACCATTTATTTTAAAAAAATTAATTATAGAATTTTTATATTCGTGCTCTACATAAGCATCAAAACTTACATTATCAGTAAATCCAGGAGGAATTAAATGATTATTACTCAAAATAAGACCTTATTTTTTTTTCTAAAATTTCGGCAGTGTCTTTAACTGCATTTTTTTCAAGTCCCTCTACCAAAATCCTTATTAATGGTTCAGTTCCAGAAAATCTAATTAGAGATCTCATTCCTTTTTTTGTAATTTTTTTCTCTTTTGATAATTTTTTTACTTTTACCACTAAATTGTTATTCAAGATTTTATATGGTATATTTTTTTTAACTTGAAAATAATTTTTATACAAATTGAAAAGATCACTTGATCTTGAAGAAGTTTTTGACATAATTTCAATTATTTTAAGAGCTGCTAAAATACCGTCTCCAGAATTTGAATATTTTGAAAGAATAATATGACCAGATTGTTCACCACCAATTTCACAATTATTTTTTCTCATACTATTAATAACATTAATGTCTCCAACTTCTGTTCTTTTAAGTTTTAATTTTAAATTTCTAGTTAAGTATTCTTCAAATCCTAAATTTGACATCACAGTAGTAACAATATGATATTTTTTTTTAGAAATATTTTTTTTTAATAAATACTTACAAAATACGGCAAGTATCATATCGCCATCAATTTCATATCCATTATTATCTACAGCAATCAATCTATCTCCATCACCATCAAATGCAAATCCAATATCAGCTTTATTTTTTAAGACTTTACTTATCAAACTATTTATATTTGTAGCTCCACAATTTTGATTAATATTATTGCCACTAGGTTTATTGTTAATAACTATTATATTGTGACCTAATTCCCGAAAAAGTTTTGGCGCTATATTATATGTAGCTCCGTTGGCACAGTCTAAAACAATTTTATATTTTTTATTCTTAATTTTTTTATTCAGAGTATTTTTTAAAAATTTCGAGTACTTTTTAGCAGCGTTTTCTAATCTTAATGCCTTACCTGATTTATAATCACATTTAGCAATTTTTGAATATTTATTTTTATTTAAAACTATTTCCTCAACCTTTTTTTCAACTTGCGAATTTAATTTAAAACCATCAGAATTAAAAAATTTTAGTCCATTATATTCATAGGTATTGTGTGAAGCTGTAATCATAACACCAATGTCAGCCTTTAGAGATTTTATAAAAAAAGGTACTGCAGGAGTAGGTAAAGGACCAATCAATATAACATTCATACCCATAGAAATAAATCCAGCAGTAATAAGTGGCTCATATAAATATCCTGATAATCTTGTATCTTTACAAACTACTACTCGTGCACTGGAATATTTTTTTTTTCTTAATAAATATGAAACTGTTTTTGAAATTCTAAGACAGGTTTCAGCTGTTAATGGTTCCTGATTCACTAAACATCTTATACCATCAGTACCAAAAATTTTACCCATGGTCCTTTTTATTGAAATAATTAAAAAAAATAAAGTTTTTTGAGAAATTAATTAGCTTGTTGAGTAGCTTCTCCACCTGTTTTTGGAACTGAAGGTGAGACTGTAGGAGGTTGATTTAAGTCATTATCAAATTCATCTCTTGAGGGTTTGATACCATTAATTAGATCTTTTATCTCATCACCAGATAATGTTTCATATTCTAAGAGACCTTTAGCAACAGTATGCAATTCCTCAATATTATCTTTTAAAATTTTCCTACAATTTTTTTCAGCTTCTTCAGCAAGTGCTCTCACTTCATCATCTATAATTTTAGCAGTAGAGTCTGAAACATTTTTTGATTGAGCTACTGAATGTCCTAAAAAAACTTCTTCACTATCACTATTATATCTCAATCTCCCCAATATTTCACTCATACCCCACTCAGTGATCATTTTTTTTGCTAGATTTGTAACCATTTGAATATCACTTGCAGCACCATTTGTAATTTTATCTTTACCAAAAATTATTTCTTCTGCAATTCTTCCTCCTGTTGCAATAAGTAAATGCGCTTTCATTTGATCTTTTCTCATAGCTAATTGATCTTTTTCAGGTAATCTCATAACCATACCTAAAGCTCTTCCCCTCGGTATTATTGTTGCTTTATGAATTGGATCGGAAGCAGGTGAGTGAAGAGTGGCAACAGCGTGTCCCGCTTCATGATATGCCGTAAGTTTCTTCTCTTCTTCTGTCATTACCATTGATCTTCTTTCAGAGCCCATCATTACTTTATCTTTAGCATTTTCAAAATCTTCAAGTGTTACCATTCTTTTATTTTTTCTTGCTGCTAAAAGAGCAGCTTCATTTACTAAATTTGCTAAATCTGCTCCTGAAAAACCAGGTGTCCCTCTTGCGATTATTTTTGAGTCAAATTTAGGAGAAACTTTTATTTTTTTAATATGTACTTTTAAGATTTTATCTCGACCAATTATATCAGGATTAGATACTGAAATTTGCCTATCAAATCTTCCAGGTCTTAACAATGCTGGATCAAGAACATCCGGTCTATTTGTAGCAGCCACAATAATAACACCTGCATTAGCTTCAAAACCATCCATTTCTACTAACAGTTGATTTAATGTTTGTTCTCTCTCATCATTTCCACCTCCTAAACCAGCGCCTCTATGTCTTCCTACTGCATCAATCTCATCAATAAAGATTATACAAGGGGCATTTTTTTTTCCCTGTTCAAACATATCTCTGACTCTGCTAGCACCAACTCCCACAAACATTTCTACAAAGTCTGACCCTGAAATTGAAAAAAAAGGAACATTAGCTTCACCTGCAATTGCTCTTGCTAAAAGAGTTTTACCAGTTCCCGGAGGGCCTACTAATAATGCACCAGTAGGTATCTTTCCTCCAAGTTTTGAAAATTTTTGGGGATCTTTTAAAAATTCAACTACTTCTTCTAATTCTTGTTTTGCTTCATCTATCCCGGCAACATCATCAAAAGTTACTTTTCCAATTGCCTCGTTTAAAAGTTTTGCTTTTGATTTACCAAATCCCATTGCCTTACCTCCTCCAGATTGCATTTGGCGCATAAAAAAAATCCAAACACCAATTAAAAGCAACATAGGAAACCATGATAATAATACACTTAACATTGGATGCATTGATCTGTCAGATGGCTCGGCAGTAATTTTTACACCAGATTTATCAAGCTTATCTACTAGGTCTGGATAATTAGGTGAATATGTTGAAAATGATCTTCCATCATCAAAATAACCTTGCACACTATTGCCAACTATATTGACTTCAGAAACATTACCACTTTCAGTAGCAGCTAAAAAATCAGAAAAGGAAATTTCAGAAGACGAATTATTATTAGCACCACTTTGAAATAAGTTAAACAAAGCGATTAAAAGTAATCCTATAATTATCCATAGAACTAAATTTTTACTGAAATTTTTCATTAAACTAATAGATAGGAATTAATTACAAAAACACAATACTTTTATTTATTTTTTTGAAAAAAATATAAGAAAATTACCATTTTTTTTAATATTTAAACCTCCTAAATTATAAAAAGTGATTTTTTGATCCAATAATTCGTTTATCATTTTTTCTGTTTTGGAAGATCTAAGCTTATTTTTATTGGGATAAAAAAAACTGAAAAAATTTTGAATTATTTTTTCAACAACTAATTTTTCATTTTTAATAAAATTTTCATAATCTAAAATAATGTGATTACTATTAATTTTTAAAATATTTTTAATAGTTATTTCAAAAATCATTTTTTTATATAAATTACCATATTTTCTTATTTGTAAAAAATCTTTTTTTATAATCTTTTTTTTATTTATATTTTGAAGATATGCTCTAATATTTACTCTACTATATTTCTTATCGCTATTAGATGGATCATTAATATAATAAATTCTATTACTTAAATTAAAGTCTAATATTTTTTTTTTTGAAAAATTTAAAAGTGGTCTTAGTATTTGGATATTATTTCTTAATATAATGTTAGATATTGACATTAAACCTTCAATACTACTTCCAGAAATTTTTCTTGTTATAAATGTTTCTAAGTTATCATCAAAATGGTGACCTACAAACAAGTGTAATATATTTTTTTTTCTACAATAGTTAGTCATTAATATATATCTATTATTTCTAGCTTCTGCCATATTATATTTTAACAATTTATTTTTAGAAACTCTTAACATTATTGATTCAATTTTATGTTTTTGTAAATATAATTGCATCTTTAAATTTTCATTATATGATTCACTTCTTATTTTATGATCAACAAATAATGCTATAATTTTACCTTTTTTTTTCTTTATCCAATGATTTAACAAAAATAATAATGCCATGCTATCTGGACCACCTGATACCGCAACAGCAATACTTGGTTTATTTTCAAAAATATAATTTTTAGTAATTATTGAATAAAAATTCTTATAGGTTAATTTCATTCAAATATATCTGAACAAGAAATTTCACTTTGTTTAATTATAACTTTTTTTGCTGATTTACTTTTTGGATAATCATTGATCAATTGGTCTAAAATTTTACAAGCTTCTTTATTTTTATTCATTTCGATCAATGAGTCTGATAAAACTAACAACATTTCTGATGCCTTGATACTACTAGGGTATTTTTGAACTCCTTCAAGTAAAATAATTGCTGCTTCTCTATGATTTTTTTCAAATATAAATAATTTTCCCAACCAATAATGAGCTGAGCCTGATAATTGATTTGATTCATTTTCAGCTATAAAAATATTTAAGGCTAATTTAGCTTTTTCATATTCTTTGTTTCTAATTAAATCTAAAATAATTTGAAATTGTTCATCTGGGGACAAAATTTTATTTGTATCTTCATTATTATTCAAATTTTTCTTAGTTTCACTTTCTGGTTCCTGATCATTTAAAGAATCTATATCTCCATCAGAAGTAATATTGATTGTGCCAAGAGAGTTTTCATTTTTTGCAGGCTTATTTAGAGTTTTTAAATTTTTTTCATTATTTAAATTTGATTTTAAATTTTGCTCTGTGATTTGTTTGATTTGATAATTAATATTTTTTTCAAGGGAATCAATAGTAAGGGAAAATTCATCAAACTGAAAAGTTAATTCCTCTAAAAGCATTGTCAATTTTTTTATATCTTTCTCAAGATCATAAATTCTCATATCGATTGCCGAAAAGTTTACCGTCGTATCATCTACTATATTATTTTGCTTAACATTGTTTTTACCATTACTAAAAACTGATTTAGAAAGATCATTTACTTCTCTTTGTAATCTATCAAGTTGTTGTTTTAGTGTTAATAGATTTTCTTGAGAATATAGATGGGCATTAGAAAATAAAAAAATAAAGAAAATAATAGCTAAAAATGATCTTTGCATAATTCAAATTATTTATTATTTAAGACATAAATAAGGCGCTACGATGTAGCGCCCATAAATAAAGTACTTATTCTATTAACTAATTAACAGTTGTTACAGAGCGTCTATTTTGTGCCCATGCTCCATCATTGGAACCAACAACAGCAGGTCTTTCTTTTCCATAACTTATTGTAGATATTCTATCAGTACTAATTCCAAGGCTAACTAAATAATTCTTTACTGACTGTGCTCTTTTTTCGCCAAGAGCTAAGTTGTACTCCCTTGTACCTCTTTCATCACAATGCCCTTCAATTGTTACGGAAACATCCGAATATTGTTTTAACCAAGCAACTTGATCTTGCAATAATTCTTGAGCATCGGCATCTAGATCCGAACTATCATAGTTAAAGAAAACTCTGTCTCCTACATTAACAATTAAATCTTCTTGTGAACCAGGTTCTATTACAGCTGATTCATCACTGCTTGAAGAATCCGAAGAAACTGAACTTGTAGTAGTATTTGAACCAGATCCAGTAGACTCAGCTGTATCTTTTGATGTTGTCGAACAAGCTGCTAAAAAAAACGCCAAAGCTAGTGACATTAAAAACTTAATAAACATAAAAACTGCTCCCCTAATAATTTATTATTAGCTAGTAAATTCTATCACTTTCTTAGCACTTTTTACTATATTTCCTATATTTTTTTTAAAAAAAATTTAATTTGTATCAGATTTAATGCATTAATGGCGACCAAGCAGGGTCAGATCCACCCAATGGTGTTATTAATTTTCTCTCATTATACCCTGTTAAATCAATAGAATACAAGCTTGATTCCCCTCCGCTACCATCTTCAGCAGTTCTTTCTTCTTTAAAATACATCAAATATCTTCCATTTGGAGACCATGTAGGTCCTTCAACATGAAAAGATTTAGCAATCATTCTCTCATTTGATCCATCTATTTCCATAACTCCAATATAAAACTGGCCTCCTTCTTGCTTTGTAAATGCAATCATATCTCCTCTGGGAGACCATACAGGTGTGTAATAACTTCCTCTTTCTCTGCTGATTCTTTTTAAATTTTTACCAGAAATATCAATTATATATAAATGTCTTCTTCCACTTCTATCTGAATTAAATACAATTTTTTCACCATTTGGAGAAAAACTTGCAGAAACATCAATTGATGAGTTGTCTGTTATTCTTTTTGAAATTCTAGTAGATAAATCTAAAAGATATATTTCTGAATTTCCTACATTTGGATCAGTATATGACATAACTATTTGCTTTCCGTCTGGAGAAAATCGAGGGGCAAAAGTCATTCCTGGAAATTCTCCAACAATTTCTTGTTGGCCAGTTTCAATATCAAAAATATAAACTCTTGGACTTCCTGGCTTAACATAAGACATATAAGTAATTTTTTGTGAACTAGGTGAAAATCTTGGAGTTAAGACAAGATAAGAGCCATCGGTTAAAAAACGATGATTAGCCTGATCTTGATCCATGATTGCAAGTCGCTTTTGTTTATTTTCTTTTGGGCCTGTTTCAGCAACATAAACTATTCTAGTATCAAAATATCCACCTTCACCAGTGACTCTTGTAAAAATAGCATCAGAAATAATGTGTGCGACTCTTCTCCAATTGTTTTGATTAGTTTCATATTTTTTACCTATAATTTGTTTTTGAGCAAAAACATCATAAAGTCTAAACTCTACTGAGATTTTATTATTATTTTGTGTAATTCTTCCTGCTACTAAATGCTGAGCTTTAATTATTTTCCAATCTTCAAAACGAGGTTGATTAGACAATGATTCAATATTTTGAATAAATGCTTTTTTATCAATAGGTAAAAAAAGGCCTGATCTCTCTAAGTTATCAGATATTACTTTTGAAATATTTTTGCCAATTTTCATTGTAGAGCTATTGGTAGTAAATAAATCAGTAATCGCTACTGGGGTAGGTTTTATAGTACCTTGATTTAACGTCAATTCCAAAGAATATACATTAAAGCTAAAAAATATTAATGAAAGTATTAGAAAAAAATTTTTCATATCAAAAACTTAATTTGAAATCCAACTATAATCAATTGTTATTGTTAAATTTTTCCAAGATTCATATTTATCTAAAGGAAGTTTTAATTGAGAACATGATGGATTATATAATGTAGCCATTGCACTTTCTGTAATTGGTTTATAATAAGGATTACCTTTACTTATATTTGTGTCAGAAATTTGTATAGTGTCTTTTTTGACAAATCCATTTCTATCAATTTTTGCGCTGATTTTAACCATTTCATCACCTACAATTTTGGTTCCTGCTCTTGGATTAAAACATCCTCTCAATTGCTGCAATACAAGATCTAATTGCGATATAGATAATTCGTTATTAATTGATTCTTGATTTTTTTTATTATCTTCATCTACTTTTTCTATATTTTTCTCATCAAGCACTTCAGAAAGATTAGATTTTTCATTTCTTAAGTCCTTTAACATAGAAGCCATACTTAAATCTGGATCTGGTTTAGGTTTTGGTTCAAGTTTACTAGTGGTATTTTCTTTTGCTGATTTTTTTTCTAATTCTATTTTATTATTCCTTTGAACATCACTTGATTTATTTAAGATGGTTTTTTTAGGTTTTGGTTTAAGTTTAGGTTTGATTTTTTGTACCTTTATAGTTTCTACTTGTTCTAGAGGTTCTATAGGTTTTAATTCTTTAATTTTTGTAATTTTATTTTCTTTTAAATCTATTTGCTTAGTATCTAAATTTTTAATTAAATCATTTTTTTGTGTAAAAATTTCTTTTGTTTTTACTGGTTTTTCTTGCAGATCAATTTTTTTGATCTCAGTGTTATTTGATGCATTAAATTTTTTTTGTTCTAAATTTTTATTTTTTATTATTTCATTTGTTTTTTTTATACTTTTTTTTTCAAGATTAGTTGTTTCAGAAATATTTAAAATCTCAATTGGTATTATATTTGGTAAAATTATGGGTTTTGATTGAAAAAAATTCGGAATACCAATTGCTATCACAAGAATAAGTAAATGAATTGCTAAAGATACAAATATACCAAAATGATTAGGATTAAAACTTTCAATAAATGCAAAAGTTTTTGAAGACAGATTATTTAATATGTCCATTAATTGTTAGTAGGATTTTCTGTAACTAATGCAACTTTAATATATCCAGCTGCATTTATTATAGACATAATTTCCATAACTCTACCATATGCAACAATTCTATCTCCTCTAACATAAATTCGCGCTTCAGTATTCTGGTCAGTTATAGCATTAATTCTAGGTATCAAATTTTCAATTTCTACTTCAGATTCACCTAAATAAAGAACACCGTCTAACTTAACTGTAATTTCAATTGGATCTTTTTGATCTGTTAAAGCTGAAGATTTTACCTTAGGCAAATCAACAGGTATACCTACAGTTAAGAGTGGTGCTGTCACCATAAAAACAATCAGTAAAACTAACATTACATCAACAAATGGTGTTACATTAATTTCACTCATCTGAGAGTATCTTCTTTTTCTTCTATTAGAAGAATTATTTTTAATATTAATCAATTTACTTTTTCTCTAATTGTCTAAAAAATATAGTCGTGAACTCATCCATAAATGTTTCTAATGAAAGAAAGTATTTGGACAAATCGCTAGATACTTTGTTGTATGCAACAACAGCTGGTATAGCTACAAATAAGCCAAGCGCTGTCGCAAATAATGCTTCTGCAATCCCTGGAGCGACTACAGATAAATTTGTGTTCTGAGCTATTGCTATAGATTTAAAACTATTCATTATTCCCCAAACAGTCCCAAAAAGCCCTATAAAAGGTGCAGTAGAACCTGCAGTTGCAAGAAAAGTTAAATTTTTTTCTATAATTTCTGATTCTTTATTAAAAATTACAGTCATTGATCTTTGCATTCTATCTTTTAGAGATTCTAAACTAAAAGCTGACTCTTTGGGAGATAAAGATTTACTTTTTTTCCATTCAGAAATAGCCGCACAAAAAATTTTAGATTTCGGATCATTAGTATTAAAATTCAAAGTTTCATATAAATCTTCAAAAGAGTTACCAGACCAAAAAATATCATCAAATTCTGATTCTAGTTTTTTTAGTTGTTTTAATCTCAAAATTTTAGAAACAATAACATTCCAAGAATAAAGTGATGCTAAAATTAAAATTAAAATAACTGACTTAACTACAAAATCAGCTTGCATGAATAATGCAAACATTGAAAAATCAGATGAGTCTAAAGAAGTTTGATTTGTTATATCTATATTTTCCATAATTATTTATTTTTAAGCTTATCTAAGTCTGAACTATGAACCATTAACCAAAAACCAGGCCTATTTTTTTCACATAAAGCTATAACAGGAGTCTTTCCTTCTTCTTTAGCAAGTTTTGCTGTATCATCCCAAAGAGACACAACTGTGTGCTTAGCTCTTAGTTTGCATTCAATAAATAAATCATTATGTATTACATCCGCTCTTGTTACCTTTCCATTACCACCGCTTAACGGCGTTCTTTGACCATTAAAGTAGTTTGCCACATCTCTTTCTCTTTTTTTCCATGCTTTATCTGGCATATTTATATCCTTTCATTATACATTTAATGACGATAAAATTTCATCTGTTACCTCAAAATTTGATGAAACATTTTGCACATCCTCGTTATCTTCTAAAACATTTAATAATTTAAATAATTTTTCTGCTGAATCTTTTCCAATAGATATATTGTTTTCACTTTTCCAAATTAAACCTACAAACTTTGTTTGTCCATATTTTGAATTGATTTTTTCATTTAATTGATGAAGTTTTTTTTGATCACAATATATGTTATATTCATCGTCATTTACTTCATAATTTTCTGAACCATTATCAGCAATAAAGTCAAAAAGGTCTTCTTCCGTAGTTAAGCTCTTATCAATAGTTATGCCTCCTAATCTTTTGAATCCAAAACTAACACTTCCACTTTCACCTAAATTTCCCCCATACTTATTAAAGGTTGCTCTAATTTCAGCAGCAGTTCTATTTTTATTATTTGTCATTGCTTCAACTATTATAGCTACACCATCTGGTCCATAACCTTCATATCTTACTTCTTCAAAATAACTGTCGGGGTCATTACCTTCACCTTTTTTAATAGCTCTTTCAATATTGTCTTTTGGCATATTTAAAGCTTTAGCGTTACTAACTGCTGACCTTAATCTTATATTTTTATCTGGATCAGGACCTGATTCTTTAACCGCTACAGATATTTCTTTGCCAAGTCTTGAAAATAACTTAGCTCTTTTTTTATCTTGAGCGCCCTTTCTGTGCATAATATTTTTAAATTTAGAATGACCTGCCATAAAGTTTACATATAAATATTTAATTCGTTACTAGTAAAGTTTTTTAAATTAACAAAATATTATGTCTAATATGTGTAAAGACTAATTTAGTTGAAAAGGTAGTATTTTCTTAGCAAATCCAGTCTCATCATCAGTTTCAATATATGCCCCACATACTGTAATATTTCCTTTTGCTGGTAAAAATCTACCTTCAGCTCTATAACCTTTAACAAATCCATGAATTGGATTTTCTTTTTCCATACCAATTACAGAGTCATAGTCACCTGACATTCCAACATCTGTTTGATAAGCTGTTCCTCCAGATAATAGCTTAGCATCAGCTGTAGGTATATGCGTATGTGTACCCAAAATAGCAGATACTTTTCCATCAAAAAAATGTCCAAAAGCATTTTTTTCCGAAGTTGCCTCACCATGGACGTCAACTATAATTGCTTGACAAGTTACACCTAATTTTTCTTTATTTAGATAATTTTTAAAAACACTGAAAGGATCGTCTAAAGAAATACCAATAAACAATCTTAGCATTACTTGAACAATAATTATTCTTCTACCATCTTCTAAATTAATTTCATAAAAACCTTTTCCAGGTACGCCTTCTGGATAATTTATTGCTCTGATAATTTTTGGACATTCTTCAATAAAAGATAACATTTCTTTTTGATCCCATGCATGATTTCCAAGAGTTAAAGCATCAATACCACTGTCAAATAAATCTAAAGCAATTTTTTTAGTTAGACCATATCCAGATGCTGAGTTCTCAGCATTAGCTATTATTATATCTGGCGAATATTTTTCTTTTATTAATGAAATTTTTTTTGTAACAGCATTACGAGCTTCTTTTCCTACAATGTCTCCAATAAAAACAATTTTCATTTAAAGCAATATAGTTGTTTTTCAGTTAAAACATAGTCTAATTTATAATCAGATGTTTCGACAGGAACATTCGAAACAATTTGATCATCATATGCATAACCTATTGATATAAAATTTTTATTTAAATTATTAAGTTTTTCAAAAGTTCTATCATAATATCCTCCTCCATATCCCAAACGATTTCCATTAAGATCAAATGCCAAGCATGGAACAATAATAACTTCCGGTATTAGTTCAGGATTTTCTTTTTGTGGTTCTAAAGTTTTATAAACTCCAATTTCCTTTTTTTGATCAATACTGTATTGTAAAAAAATAAGAGAATCATTTTTATTTTTTATTACTGGAAAACATAAAATTTTATTTTTTTTCCACAAATAACTATTTAATAAATCTGTATTAATTTCAGAATTAATAGAAAAAAAACTAGCAAATTTTTTAATTTTTTTTAAATTTAAATCTTTATAAAAAGATTCAAAAATATTATTTTTAAAAAAAAATTTTTTATTATAAATTTTATCTCGTTTTATTTTTTGAATTTTTCTTAATTTTTTTTTTTTTTCAGAAATATTATTCATCAGAAGCATTAATCAAATTTATTGATTTTTTTATCTCTGAATCCATTTCATCAATTAATTGTATTATATTTTTTGTATTTTGATTTAAAATATTTTTCTCAGAAACATGATCACTTAATTGATCTTTAAGTATAATTATTTCAGATGATAATTCTTTAATTTTTTTATCTTGGAGTTCAATATTTTTATTAGATGAGTTTTGTTCCTTATTTAAAATATTTGAGTCAGAAAGTTTGTCTTCCAATTCTAAGCATAGCATAATTAATATTTTACTATCACTAACTTTGCCATTTAAATAATCATATTTATTTAAACGTTTTTTTATTTTCTCAATTAAGATTAACAACTTGTCTTTCTCTTTTTCCTCAAAATTTAATTTTATATTTTGACCTAAAATATTGAATTTAAGATTTGACATTTTCTTGGTTTTTGTATTGTTCAATTTCTTCTATGGTTTGTTGTATGCCATTTCTTAACATATTAATTTTATTCTCTAGTTTATTAATTTTGATTGAATTTGCATAATTTTTTTCAATTAGTTCTTGATTTAACTTTTGTAATTCAGCAATATTGATTTTTAAGGCTTTTAAACGATTTAAAATTTTCATTTTATTTTTATAGTTTGAATATTTAAAAATGTCACTTTAATGAATTTTGATATTAGTGTAAAAGGGGCATAAAATAGAGGTCACTTGAGAAATTATATTGATAATTATGAAAATTTGAAACAATTATCGAATTGTATAAGATTTTTATCAATAGATGCTGTACAAAAAGCTAATTCTGGTCATCCTGGGATGCCGATGGGTATGGCCGATATAGCTACTATACTTTTTAAAAATCATCTAAAATTTGATCCTCAAAACCCAAAATGGATAGATAGAGATAGATTTATAATTTCTAATGGCCATGGCTCGATGCTACTTTATTCAAGTCTATATTTGTTAGGATACAAAGATATTAAATTATCTGATATTATAAATTTTAGACAATTAAAATTTCCTACTGCTGGACACCCTGAGTACGGTGCTTTAGATGGAATAGAAACAACAACAGGTCCACTTTCCCAAGGACTTGCAAATGGTGTTGGATTCGCAATAGCTGAAGAAAAATTGTCAAATATATTTTCAAAAAAATTAATAGACCACTATACATATGTATTTGCAGGTGATGGATGTCTTATGGAAGGTTTAAGTCATGAAGTATGTAGTTTAGCTGGACATCTGAAACTTAAAAAATTAATAGTTTTTTTTGATGATAATTCTATTACAATTGATGGATCAACCAAATTAAGCAATTCTGAAATAACTAAAGATAGATTTTTATCATATGGCTGGAATGTAAATAGTATTGATGGTCACAATTTTGATGAAATTTCAGAATCAATTAAAAATGCAAAAAATAGTGGGAAACCAAATCTTATATGTTGCAAAACTAAAATTGGATATGGATCTCCAAACAAAGAATCTAAATCATCTTCACATGGGTCACCTTTAGGGGATGAAGAAATAGAACTTACAAGAAAAAAATTAAAATGGGATTACAGTCCTTTCGAAATACCTGAAGAGCTACTTTCTGAATGGAGAAACTTTTCTAAAAGAAATGATGACATTATAGAAAAATGGAATAATGAAAATAAAGAAACAATAAAATCAAAAAAATATGCAAAATATTATAATAATAATTTAGATAGTGATCTAGTAGATTCAATTAATGATTTTAAAATAAATCACACAAAACTTCGTACGAACTGTGCGACAAGAAAGGCGAGCGAATTATCTTTAGAAGTTATTGAAAAAAAAATGGAGAATCTTTTAGGAGGATCTGCAGATTTAACTGGCTCAAATAATACAAAAACTAAATCTATGAATATTTTTAACTCATCTAATTACAATGGAAATTATATATATTACGGAGTCAGAGAACATGGAATGGCAGGAATTATGAATGGCATTGTTCTTCATGGCGGCATAAGGTCATATGGTGGAACATTTTTAGTTTTTAGTGATTATTGTCGTCCGTCAATAAGATTATCAGCATTAATGAACATCCCCACGATTTATGTAATGACACATGACTCAATAGGTTTAGGAGAAGATGGACCTACTCATCAACCGATAGAACATTTAGCTTCCTTAAGAGCTATTCCAAATTTAAATGTTATTAGACCTTGTGATATTGTTGAAACCATTGAGTCTTGGCAAGTTGCACTAGAATCAAAACAACCAACTGTTATAGTTTTAACTAGACAAAACCTTCCTTTTATTGGCAGAAAATATGATAGCAATAATAATGTAAAAAAAGGTGCATATATTATAAAAAATTTTAGTGAATATGATGCTACGATTTTAGCTACTGGTTCAGAAGTAGAATTAGCAATAGAAACTTCAGATATATTAAATAAAGAAAATATTAATGTAAGAGTAGTCTCAATTCCAAGCTTTGAGCTATTTGATCAGTGTGAAAAAGATTACAAAGATGAAATAATTGGACAGAAAGTTTGTTTTGGTGTTGAGGCTGGAATTATAAATGGATGGGAAAAATATATAAAACTTGAAAATTTTTTAGGACTAAAATCTTTTGGAGCCAGTGCACCTTACAAACAACTATATGAGCATTTTGGATTAACAAGTCAAAATTTTTGCAAAAAAATTAAAAAGAATATTAATTTACAGGATTATTAATGAGAATTGCAATAAATGGTTTTGGAAGAATAGGTAAACTTGTTTTTAGAGCACTTCTTGAAAAAAATATTAAAAGTGTGGAAATAGTTGCTATTAATGATTTAGGTGATCTTGAATCTAGTTTTCATTTAATGAAATTTGACAGTGTGCATGGACATTTACCTATAGAAATTAAAAAAAATAAAAATAATATAATATTTAAAAATAAAAAAATTGTATATCTTCGAGAGAAAGATCCGAATAATTTACCTTGGAAAAAATTAAAAGTTGATGTTGTACTAGAGTGTAGTGGTGTTTTCACCTCTAAAGAAAAATCACAATCACATATAAGTTCGGGTGCAAAAAAAGTTTTAATTTCTGCACCAGCTTCTGATGTTGATGTTACTATTGTGCAGGGTGTTAATAATAATATTTTGAGGAAAAATCATAACATAATATCAAATGGATCATGTACAACTAATTGTTTAGCACCTATAGCAATGATTTTAGAAAATAAATTAGGTATTGAAAGTGGATTTATGACGACAATACATAGTTATACTGGCGATCAAAATACAGTAGATCAAAACCATAAAGATTTTAGAAGGGCTAGAGCTGCTGCAATTTCAATGATTCCATCTTCAACAGGGGCTGCTAAAGCTTTAAGTCTTGTAATTCCAAAATTAAAAGGGAAATTAGACGGAACAGCCATTAGAGTTCCTACCCCTAATGTTTCTCTTATTGATTTAAGTTTTGTAAGTAAAAAAACAACTTCAACTAATCAGATAAATAATCTAATGATAAAATCATCCAAGTTACCAAAATTAAAAAATATTTTAACTACCAATTCACTTCCTTTAGTTTCAATAGATTTTAATCACAATTCAAGCAGCTCAATTTTTGACTTAACTCAAACTCAAGTATTGAATAATAAATTCTGCAGAATATTGTCTTGGTATGACAATGAATGGGGTTTTTCAAATAGAATGATAGAAACTATGCTGGATTTAAAAAAGTTTTTATAGTGAATCGTATTAAAAAAACATTTGCAATTAATACTTTAAACCAAGCAGAAAAAGTTTTAAAATTTTTTATAAATAAAAAAATAAAGCCAATTATTTATATAAGAAACTACATTATAAAAGGTTTTGGATATGATTGGATAGTTAATTTTAAACAATTATTAGAAAGTAAATTTAATAAAAATTTTTATATTTATGCTGATGCTGGTTATGATTTTGGATTATGTACTATACTAATTAACAATAAAATAAATTATATCAAAATAAAATCTAATAAAAATATCATGAAGAAATTACAACAAATTGCAAAAAAAAATAAAGTTTTATTAAATCCAAATTTTAATATAGTAGATCTTTCCAATTTAAAAAATTTAGAAAAAAAATTGGAAATTTTGACTTTAGACATAAAAAAATGAAAATAGATGGAAATCAAATTAAAGTAGGAAACATTTTAAAAATTCACTCAAAGTTATGGAAAGTGTTAAAAACACAACACACTCAACCAGGTAAAGGTGGTGCATATTTGCAAGCAGAAATGAAAGATATAATTAATGGAACCAAAATGAATGAAAGATTTAGATCTTCTGAAACTGTTGAAAGAGCTATATTAGATGAAAAAGTATGTCAATATTTATACAAAGATAATACAAAATATATATTCATGGATAATAATACATATGAACAAATTGAAATTGGAGATGATATTGTTTCGGAGCTTCAATCAAAATTTTTAAAAGAAAATGAAAATATAACTATACAATTTTATGAAAATCAAATTGTTGGTATTAATATAGCAGACACTGTAAAATTAAAAATTATAGAAACAGAAGCTGTAGTAAAAGGACAAACAGCAACTTCATCCTTTAAACCTGCGACACTTGAGGGCGATATTAAAACAACTATACCTCCTTTTTTGAAGGTTGGTGATACTGTCATAATTAATACGAATGATTTTAGTTATTTAGAAAAAGTAAAAAAATAGAAATGTTGCCACCAATTATAAATATATTTGAAAAAGCAGCAAGAAAAGCGGGAAAAATTTTATTGAGAGATTTTGGTGAAATTGAGAATCTTCAAATACATTCAAAAAGTGTTGGTGATTTTGTAACTAATGCTGATATTAAAATTGAAAAAGTACTTTTAGAAACACTGACTTATTACTATCCTCAAGCTACATATATTACAGAAGAATCAGGAAAAATTGCAGGTTCTAATGAAACAATTGTTATTGATCCAATTGATGGAACATCTAATTTCATTCATGGTATACCTCATGTGAGTATTATAATTGGTAAAATTTATAATAATGAAATAACTGATGGAATTATCTATAATCCAATTTTAAATGAATTTTATTGGGCTTCAAAAGGAAAAGGGGCTTGGTGTAACAATAGAAGATTAAGAGTTTCAAAAAGGCAAAACTTTTCAAATTGTATAATAGGAACGGGTATACCATGGGGCATTAAAATAAATGATGATTATTTTTTTAAACAAAAAAGTATTTCTTCTGAATCTGCTGGTATAAGAAGACTTGGTTCAGCAGGTCTAGATTTGGCATATGTAGCAGCAGGTAAGCTTGATGCTTTTTGGGAAGAAGATTTAAATCTTTGGGATGTATTATCTGGTGTTTTATTAGTAAAAGAAGCAGGTGGAAAAGTCACAGAACCAAATGGAAATGAATGGAAAATTAGTTCCAAAGATATATTGGCATCTAATTCAAATATTCATTCTATTTTAATAAAAAAACTAACTTTACAATAAAATTTAAATCACTATAAGCTTTTTTAAAATGAAAAAAAAAATACACCCTGATTACCATGAAATAGAAGTTGTTATGACTGATGGTAGCACATTCAAAACACGTTCAACATGGGGGAAAAAATTAGATAAATTAAAACTTGATATTGACCCTAAATCTCACCCTGCATGGACTGGTGGTAAAGCAAATCTAAATGAATCAGAAGGTCAAGTTGCCAGATTCCAGAAAAGATTCAAAGGTGTTAAAATAGGAAAATAATTATTTAAAAAATTTTTGTGCATCACTTTTAACCTTATTTTTTTTTATTATTTCCTCATTTACCCTATGTATCTCATTTTTAAGGTTTTCTATATATATTTTCAATTCTTCAACACTTAAATCATCTAGATTTAATCTATTTACAGACTTTGTCTTTTCATCTATTTCTAAAACTTCATTCATATTAAACTTTTTTATATATATATTTATTATATATATTTATAAGTATTTTTTTATTTAGGAAGCATGATTATGAAATTACCTTTAATGCCAAAAGCAACAGCAATATGGTTAATAGATAATACTTCTCTAACATTTACTCAAATTTCTAATTTTTGTGGTTTACATGAATTAGAAGTTCAAGGAATTGCTGATGGTGAAGTTGCAGTTGGAATGAGAGGTTATGATCCTATTGACAACAATCAACTAACTAAAGAAGAAATTTTAAGATGTGAAAATGACCAGAAAGCAGAACTACAACTTATTTCTTCGAAGGTTATAGAAATGTTGCCACCAAGAAAAAAAGATACTAAATATACTCCGCTATCTTTAAGACAAGAAAAACCTCATGCAATATTATGGCTAATTAAGAGATATCCAATTGAATTAAGCAGTTCACAAATTGCAAAATTAACGGGATCAACGAAAAACACTGTAGAAGCTATTAGAAATGGGACCTACAGAGAGGCAGTATTAGAATCTAAAAGTCCTATGGATATAGGATTATGTTCTTATGATGATTTAGAAAAATCTCTAAACAGATCAAGAAGTAAAAAAACTGAAGAAAATTCAAATTAAGTTATTTTTTTCAATAGTATATTTAAATAATAATACATCAATAAACTCCAAAACATAAACATAATAGTAAAAAAAATATAAGTATTTTCAATAAATATAATTCCTAAGAAAATTCCAGAATAGTAAGTAAACGTTGCCAAAATAGCACCTAACACTATTCCAACAATTTTATAATTAATAAAAAAAAGTAATATTTCATCAAATAAAGTTGAAAAGCTTAACCATAAACTAATCATCCATATTGGCAATAAACCAAAATTTAACAAAGTATTAAATTTGTAGATGGAAAAATAAATCATCATAGTATCAAATAAATAACCTGGGATAACAATGCATAATGATATTTTAAAAAATCTAGTTTTATTTTTTGTAATCGAAAAATAAAATAAATAAAAAATTATTCCTACTAAAAAGCCTAATAGCGAAGAAGGGTAATATTTTTCTCCCAGTACACAACTAAACCATACGATCTGATATCCGGTTAAAGTTACGATTAATTTTACCTTATTCACTAATTTATTTATTAATTAAATAATGTGAAACATCTGTAGATTTACATAAAAAACCTGTTTCACAGTATGATAAATAATATTCCCACATTCTTTTAAATCTTTCGTTAAAGCCTAACTGCACTAAATCATACCAAGATGATTGAAATCTGTCATTCCACAGTTGGAGAGTTTTTGCATAAGATAATCCAAAACTTTTAATTTCCACAAAATCAAGACCAACTTTTTGATTAATTTCGTTTAGATCTCTTTTCGTTGGTAACATACCTCCTGGAAATATGTATTGCTGAATAAAATCTGGTTGATTTTGATAATTAAATGATCTTTTTTCATCAATAGTAATGATTTGTAAAGCAGCTCTGCCTGAATGTGCTAATGATCTTTTTAAAATATCAAAATAATTTTCCCAATATTTTTGTCCAACAGCTTCAAACATTTCTATTGACGCTATATTTGAGTATTGCTTATTTATTTCTCTATAATCTTTAAGTTTAATTGATACTTTTTCACCCAAACCTTCTGTTTGAATTTTGTTAGAAGCATATTCAAATTGAGCTTGAGAAATCGTAATTGCATCAATTTTTGATTTGAAATTTTTTGCTGCATAAGCTGAAAAGCCTCCCCAACCGCAACCAATTTCAAGTACTTCTGAATTTTCATTTAATTTAAGTGCTTCTGCAATTTTATTATATTTATTTAGTTGAGCTTCCAATAAATTTTGGTTATCTTTTTCAAAATATGCAGCTGAATATGTCATACTCGTATCTAACCACTTGTTATAAAAATTATTACCGAGATCATAATGGTATTCAATATTTTTTTTACTTTGAGATTTTGTGTTTTCATTAAGAAAATGCTTAAATTTAGAATAAATATTATAAAAGATATTGGTTTTTAAATTCTTTAAAAAATAATTTTCATTTCTAAATGCAAGTAAAAGTAGATTGGTTAAGTTATTGGAACTGAAATCACCATCCATATAAGATTCAGCAAAACCTATTGATTTTCTTTTAAAAATTTTGCTTATAAATTTATAATTATTTATCAATAAATCTGCTTTTGGACCATTTTTTATCCCCTTAAATAAATTAACCGTTCCAGATGGAAATATTACAGTTAGTTCTCCATACTGAAGTTTTGATAAAAATCTTTGTGCCACAACTTCAAATGATTGTTGAAATTTATTATTTATAAAGTTCATTAAAAGTTCCCCTCAAATGATATTGTATCTTTTGGTTTTTTCCTTCTAGCATAATATTTACCACCTTTTAAAACAATTTTGACAGATTCAAATAAAATAGAAGACATAACTTTAAATCCGAGAAGAGGATTTAAAAGATTATATTTTAACAACTTTGAACCTGTAAAATCAATAAATTTTCCTGACTGTGATGCCATTAATAATTTATTATTTTTTTTATCAAACAAGTTTATAACAATATTTATACTATCCTTAGTGACATTATTTGTAAAAATATATTTACCACTCATTCCTATAAAAGGAGATACGTAAAAATCTTTATTGCATTCATGCCTCAAAATTGAATTTTTAATATTTGAGCCTTTTGTAAAAACATAAGTATGCTGTTCATTGGAAGTATTCTTAACTTCATAAAATATTGCTATTAATTTATTTTCATCATAACAGTACAAAATTGAAAGCGGATTAAAAACATAACCGAAAATTCTTGGAAAACATAATATTTTAATTTTTAAATTATAATATTGTACTTTATATTTTTTTAAGTATTCAGCTATAAATTCTTTAATACTTCTATTATCTCTGTAACCATGGTCTTTCTCATTAAATGAAAAAATATTTAACGAATTAATAGAAAAAATTGTTGATTTGGATTTTATAAGATCCAATTCATCCAAGTCTAAAAATATGCTGGGTACTTTATATTTAAAAAAATGTTCAATTTTTCCATAACGTTTATGAACTATTGAAGAAAGAATGATTTTACTTTTCATTTTAATTAATATTGCAGTCTATTATAAAAATTTTCACTTCTTCTCCAAGGTATATCAACGCCTAGTTTTTTAACAACAAATACTGCAGATTGAATTCCATCTTCATGAAAACCAAAACCATGGTAAGCCCCGCAAAAGAAGGTATTTTTGACTCCTTGCAATTTTTTTAATTTGCTTTGTGATTCATTTGTTCTTAGGTCAAATTTTGGATGTGTGAAAATAGTTTCATCATATGTATTTTTAGGAATTATATTTGGATTAATAGTTACAAAATAATCTTTCTTAGTTTTCAATTTTTGAAGATTATTCATCCAATATGTAAGGGTAAAGCTTTTGTCATTTTCAAAGTTTTTAATAAAGTTCCAACTTGACCATGTTTTTTTATTTTTGGGCATCATTGTGGGATCAGAATGAAGATATGCTCTATTAGTTGTATATATGAAATTTGATAAAATATTTTTTTCGTCTTCTGTTGGGTTCTGTATTAATTGTAATGCTTGATCAGCATGTGTTGCAATAACTAAATAATCGTAAGTTTGAACTTCATGATTATTAATTATTTTTATTTGTTGATTAGATCTAATAATTTTTTCTACATTGGTATTTAGACTATAATTAAATTTGTTATAACTTATTATTTTTTTTATATACGAATTACTTCCTCCATTCAAAAATTTCCATTGAGGTCTGTTTTTAAAATTAAATAAATCATGGTTGTTAAAAAAATTTAAAAATAATATTAATGGAAATTTAGCAACATCAATTTGATTAGTTGACCAAATTGAAGAAATTAATGGATAAATATGTAAATTTCTTAAATATATTGAAAAACCATTATTGTTTAAAAATTCGTTTATAGTAATTTTATTATCAATACTATGTATTTTAGTTCTTTTACATAATTTATAAAATCTATTAATTTCAAAAATCATTTTTATATATTTAAGATTAAATAAATTTTTATATTGAGAAAACAAAGTATTAATATTTTTTCCACTATACTCAACATCAGTCAATATATCTGAAACAGCAAATGACATATCTGAATTTAATGTTTTAATATTTAAATATTCAAAAAATTTTGATAAATCAGGATAATTTTTATTATTAAAAACAATAAATCCAGTATCAATAGGTAAATTATTATCTTTAGAAATTTTTACAGTTCTTGTATGACCTCCCAAATAATTATTTTTTTCATACAGGTGAACTTGATATTTTGATGAAAGAAAATATGAAGCGCTAATGCCAGATATACCAGATCCAATTACAGCAATTTTTTTTTGTTTATTATTATTCACTGGCATTGTGATAAATTATAAAATTTAAAAAAATAATTTATTTACTATGTGGAGGCATCTTTTTTTCAACAAACCAAACGTGTTTTTTTAGCACTGGGTCATATTTTTTTAATCTTAGCTTTTCAGCTACTTTCATTCCCTTGGTTGGCTTTCTAACAATATATTTCGTACCTGTTTTAGGGTTTTCTTCGGGAATTAATTGTTTTAAAGCATATGAAGTTTTCTTTGCCATGAGTGACCTATATATTAAAAAAATTCTAAATAAAGTACTTTTTAAAAGTCGTTAACAGTTTGCTTAATATAAGGATTGTATAAACCTTTTCTTTTCGCAATAGAAATTTGTTTATTTCTATCAATTAAACTTTTTTTCTTGGAGTCACTAATTGTACCATAACAATTTGGACATGAAAATCCCTTTAAGTATTTTGAGGACTTAAGTTGTTTCATAGATATTGGGTATCTGCATGCGTGACAAATTTCATATGTTCCATCTTTAAGCTCATTTTGAACCGATACCCTGCTATCAAAAACAAAGCACTCTCCAGTCCATAAAGATTTTTTAGTAGGTGTTTTATTTAAATAATTTAAAATTCCCCCATGTAATTGATTAACATTTTTAAAACCCTTTTTAATCATATATGATGAAATTTTTTCACATCTAATTCCCCCTGTGCAAAACATAGCAATTTTTTTGTTTTTAGCCTTGCCCAAATTATTTTTTACAAAACTTTTAAAATCTGTAAAACTTTTAGTTTTTGGGTTCAAAGATCCTTTAAATGTCCCCATTTTAACCTCAAAATCATTTCTTACATCAATTAAAACAGTTTCCTTATCACATATCAAACTATTCCATTCATTAGGTTGAATTTTTTTTCCAGTAATATTTTGCGGATCAGCAAGATTAGTGCGCAATGTAACTATTTCATTTTTGACTCTAATCTTTAATCTAAAAAAGGGCATAAACTTAGAATAAGAATATTTTGGATTGTAATTATTAAATCCAATCTTGATGATCTTAGATTCAAAAATTTTAATATTAGCAGAGGTGCTAGCAATAGTGCCATTAATGCCCTCTTTAGCCAAAATAATTGTACCTTTTATTTTATTAAATTTGCAAAAAAACAAAAGCTCATTTTTAATAATTAAAATATCTTGTATTTTTTTAAATTGATAAAAAGTAACGATGGTAAATTTAGAATTTATCATTTATTCATCTTTTTATAATAACATTTAGAAGATTTCTATGAATAATAATATTAAAACTGTTTTGAAACTTTTAACTAACTATTCAATTGAAACAACTCCAAATGTATATGAAAAATATGGTACTTTTGCAGATTTAGTTCCTAGGGAAAGTAATATTTATATAACTTATCTTCCTAATGAAAATATGAAAAAAGTTACTGAAACAGCAAAAAAGCTTACTCTCGAGGGCTATAGCGTCATTCCGCATCTTCCTGCAAGAACAATTGCAAATCATAAAGATTTAGAAACTTATATAAAAGTGCTATCTGAATATTGTGGTTGTACAAAAATTTTAGTTATTGGAGGTGGGGGTAATCAAAAAGGTTTAATTAAAAGTTCTATTGAAGTCTTGGAAACCGATTTGTTATCAAAATATAATTTTAAAGAGGTAGGTCTTGCAGGACACCCAGAAGGAAACCCTGATGTTAGCAAAATAGATCTGGATAAAGCTATTATAGAAAAAAATATTTTTTCAAAAAAAGCTGATTTTAAAATGTATTTAGCAACACAATTTTTCTTTGAAGCAGAGTCTTTAAAAAAATGGGAACTGCATCTTAAAAGTTTAAATAATGAACTTGAAATACATGCGGGAATTCCTGGACCTGCGACTCTAAAAACTCTAATTAGTTTTGCCCGTTCTTGTGGTATCGGGAACTCCATAAGATTTTTGTCAAAACAAGCCTTAAATATTACAAAGCTTGCAACAACAAATAGTCCTGATAAATTAATATATGATTTGGCAAGCTATCAAATGGAAAATCCAGATACAAATTTAAAAAAAATACATTTTTATGCATTCGGAGGAATTAAAAAAACTAGTGATTGGTTAAAATCAATAAATAAACCTAATTTAATATATAATGGCCAAAAATTTGAATAATTTATATAAGGATATATCAACAATTTTTATTTTTTATTTTGAAATAAACATTTAGATACCAAAAAACATAATCTATAAATCTCTAAAATTTAAGGGATTTATATGTCTGACATTGATATAGCACGTAAAGCATTAAAAAAAAATATTACAGAAATCGCATCAAAATTAAATTTAGATAAAAATGACTTACATCCATTTGGTCATCACACTGCGAAAATTGATATTAACAAAATTAAAGAAAAAAAAGAAAATTCAAAATTAATTTTAGTTACTGCTATTACCCCAACTCCTGCTGGTGAAGGTAAAACAACAACTTCAGTTGGTTTAAGTGATGGACTATGTAAGATTGGAAAGCAAAGTGTTGTTTGTTTAAGAGAACCAAGTTTAGGTCCAAGCTTTGGTATGAAAGGAGGTGCAGCTGGTGGCGGTTATGCTCAAGTAGTGCCGATGGAAAATATAAACTTACATTTTACAGGAGATTTTCATGCTATTACATCTGCAAATAATTTATTAGCTTCTTTAATTGATAACCATGTTTATTGGGGCAATAAACTTGAGATTGATACTCGTAGAGTAAATTGGAAACGATGCGTTGACTTAAATGATAGAGCTTTAAGGGAAATAACTGCAAATCTTGGTGGAGTTGCTAATGGATATCCACGTAATGATGGTTTTAATATTACTGTAGCCTCTGAAGTGATGGCAATTTTTTGTTTAGCAGATGATTTAAAAGATTTAGAAAGAAGACTGGGTAATATAACAATTGCTTATACAAGAGATAAAAAACCCATTTTTGCAAAAGACTTGAATGCCCATGGCCCAATGACAGTTCTTCTAAAAGAAGCTCTTATGCCTAATTTAGTTCAAACATTAGAAAATAATCCAGCAATTATTCATGG
>CETH01006733.1_pt1 | contig 92748 bp, 85 predicted proteins | sample 361461 | NCBI WGS metagenome assembly CETH01 (sample SAMEA2622695, study PRJEB7988) | marine metagenome | isolation source: saline water (ENVO:00002010), including | reverse complement strand
CGTTGAAGTTCTATTCGTCGGTTCGGATAGATATTCGCCGGATCGAAGCGATTAAATCCGATGGCGAAATAACGGGTGGTAGGACGCGCATCAAGGTTGTTAAGAACAAAGTCGCTCCGCCTTTCCGGCAGGCTGAATTTGACATTATGTACGGCAAAGGAATTAGCCGTGAAGGTTCACTTGTTGATGTCGGAGTGGAACAAGGAATCGTCAAAAAATCTGGTGCTTGGTATACCTACGAAGGTGAGCAGCTAGGACAAGGGCGTGAGAACGCCAAACAATTCTTGACGGACAATCCGGAAGTAATGGTTGAAATTGATGGCCGGATTAGATCTCAGTTGGGTATCGGAGAAGGTGAAGATGAGATAGGAGCATCGGATACTGAATCCGATGTTGAAGAAGTTCTCGATTCCGCTGATGACTAGATATTGCCGTCGGTAATCACCTGGTTGATCTCCATCTTTTCTTTTTATTAGCCATCACCGAACTGGTTCTGGTTATAGCTTTAAACGAGCTCGAACTTGTTCAGAAATGGGTGTGATGGCTAACAAACAAGAGAAGCCGCAGAATGTCTTCAATTTTGACTACACGCGAGACGGTCAAGAGCGGCCGCCTCAAGACTATTACGAACAAATCAAAGAGAAATTTGCGTCGGAACGAGACCTAAGGTTGGGTTACCGCCCACCTGGTACAGACAATTACACATCTGACTTGACAGGTGACTTAGCTAAGTACGCTGTCGACCCTTACGGGCACGCGGTAGAGGATCGTGAAGCTCTCAACGACGAGGTTGAGGTTTTATTTATTGGCGGGGGTTTTTCGGCGCTCCTAACGTCAGCCCGATTGAGGGAAAAGGGCGTCGAAAGTATTCGGATCGTCGAACGCGGAGCAGACGTAGGCGGTACCTGGTACTGGAATCGTTACCCGGGCGTTGCATGTGATGTAGTGGCGTATGACTACCTGCCGTTGCTTGACGAGACAGGATATGTACCCACCCGGCACTATGCGGGAGGTCAGGAAATATACGAATACTGCAAGATGATCGCTGAGAGGTTCAATCTTTATGACCTAGCCGTTTTTGGAACGACCGTGACCTCGACGATTTGGGACTCCGAATCGGAGACGTGGATTGTAGAGACAGATCAGGGCGACACCATTAAGGCCCGTTTCGTCGTTTGTGCGAACGGCACTCTTTCGAAACCGAGGCTTGCCAAAATCGAAGGCGTCGAAACCTTTGGTGGCTATTCATTCCACACATCGCGTTGGGACTATGAGTACACCGGAGCCGAATTAGAGAATTTGAAAGATAAGCGGGTAGGAATAATTGGTACCGGAGCTAGCGCTGTTCAAGCGATACCGGAGTTAGGTAAAGCAGCGAAAGAGCTCTACGTATTCCAGCGGACGCCATCGTCCATTGATGTTAGGGACGACTGGGAAACCGACCCTGAGTGGGCCTCAACGTTGCAACCAGGTTGGCAGGCGGCGCGTCGCGCTCGAGCTATTGAGGGCCCCCAAGTATCTGATGCAGTTCGAGCTCGAAGAGAATCAATGTCGCGTGAAGAGAAAATCCAACGACAAGAAAACGCCAACATTGACGCAATGATGCGAATTCATAACCGGATTGATGAAATTGTTGAAGACCCCGCGACTGCTGAGTCCCTAAAGCCTTGGTACATGCTGATGTGTAAACGACCGTGTTTCCACAATGAATACCTCCCCACCTTTAATAGACCAAGCGTGACCCTTGTCGATACTGAAGGTAAAGGGGTAACTCAAATCAACGAAAGTGGGCCGGAGTTCAACGGGGTTCAGTATGAGGTCGACGTGTTGATCTATGCCACTGGCTTTGAGGTGCAACAAACTGGCATCTACAACCAGATCATTGGTGAAGATGGGCTTGATCTAAACGCTAAATATTCGAATGGCATCCGCACACTTCTCGGCATCCATTCACAGGGCTACCCAAATCTATTTATCATGGGCGGATATCAAGCTTTCTTCGCGTTCAATCTGACAGATGTTCTGAATAGCCAAGGTGAGCACATAGCTGACTGCATTGACTTTGTCCGACAGAACGGCATACATAGCCTTGACTGCACACATGATGCTGAAGAACGATGGGTGCAAGAAGTGATTGATCATCGCGGCAAAACCAATAGAAATCGTGATTGCACCCCTGGCTACTACAACTTTGAGGGAGCCGATAACCGGCGTCAGGACGGCAACTACAACGGAACGATGAAGCAGTACCTCGGCCATATGTCCGAAATTCGGGAAAACATGGCTGACCATTTTGTTTTCACTCATCGATAGAAGGCGTTAGATAGCCACCCAGTGCATTCGATCTTGCTGATCCCATAATGGCGTGATCAGTCCAATAACCTAATGAGCGTGAACCGCAGGTATGTAGTGCGCACCTATGGGTGTCAAATGAACGAGCACGACTCGGAACGTATTGCCGGTCTGCTTGAGACTGATGGTCTTGAGGAGGCCGAATCTTTTGATGATGCGGACGTAATCGTTCTTAATACTTGCTGTATTAGAGAAAACGCTGACAACAAGCTGTACGGCCAACTGGGGAACTTGAAAAAGCTCAAAGAAGAGCGGCCCGACCTACAGATAGCGGTCGGAGGCTGTTTGGCTCAGAAGGACCGTGATGTTATTCAAGAAAGAGCCCCGCATGTAGATGTGGTATTTGGAACGCATAATGTTGGCCGCGCAACCGATTTACTTGACCAAGCTCGCGTTAGCGGCCCCGTCACCGAAATAATTGAAGAATCGGCATCGTTTCCTTCCGCTTTACCGGTGAAACGAGATGCGAATCATGCTGCATGGGTAACTATCCAAATTGGCTGCGACAATTCATGTGCATTTTGCATCGTTCCTTCGGTCCGAGGTAAGGAAATCTCTCGCCCATATAGCGAGCTTGTTAGTGAAGTCGAACAATTGGCGCTAACTGGAGTGACTGAAATCACCTTGCTAGGCCAAAATGTCAATAGCTACGGTCGCGACCTCACACTGAAACTCCGAGGCACTGAACTAACCGCTGAGGCGTGCCAACTTGTCGGAGAGAACTGGGTTAGAGGTCCCCACACAGCTCGACCACTATTTTCGGATTTGTTATGTTCGGTGGCTGCCGTAAGCGGGATTCGAAGAGTGCGTTATACAAGTCCGCATCCAAAAGACTTCCGTCCGGAAACTATTGCGGCGATGGCTCGGGTGCCCGAAGTCTGTGAACATCTTCACTTGCCGCTGCAGTCAGGGAGCGACAAGATCCTTTCGGCGATGCATCGTGGATATACCGCGGATCGGTATATCCAGAAAGTGGTTGCGGCGAGAGATGAAATACCAGATCTAGCTTTAAGTACCGACATCATCGTGGGGTTCCCCGGAGAAACCGATCTTGATTTCGAGAGAACTCTGGAAGTTGCTGCTGAAGTCAGGTTCGACAATGCGTACACGTTTGTTTATTCACCGCGGCCGGGAACCGAAGCGGCGGAATCCTTAGAGCAGGCTGTTCCGGCTAAAACTTCTGCAGATCGAATGGAACGATTACGAAAGGTCATTGAAAGAACAAGCCTGAAAGGCAATGAATCCAGAGTTGGCCGGGAAGAAGAGGTGATCGTTGAAGGGCATTCGAAACGCGACAATGGAATGTTGAGTGGTCGTACCCGTCATAATCGTTTAGTCCATTTTCCTGCTGACCGAGTCATTCGGCCAGGTTCCTATGCGCAGGTACGAGTGACCGAGGCGCGTACTTTCAATCTGATCGGTGAACTTGTCGAAGTCACGGCAAAAGCGAAACATCGAACCCGAATACCGGTGGTGTCTTCCTGACCCCGCGTAATCAGATGCGGGAGAGGCCTATCGTTGTCGTCGGCCCCACTGCTTGTGGTAAATCCGCGTTTGCTTTAGAAATTGCGCGTCGAGTTCCGGGAGTTGAACTTCTCTCGGTGGATTCGATGCAGGTGTATCGAAGGATGGATATTGGTACTGCTAAGCCTACGGTCGAGCAACAAATGGAAATTCGCCACCACTTAATTGACCTAGTTGAACCAAATGAAACGTTTAGTCTGGTCGATTTCCAAAAAATTCATGACTCTGTGCGGACCGAAATCGATGAGAGAGATGGCATACCTTTGCTTGTCGGAGGTACAGGGTTGTATGTGCGGGCGGTAGTAGACCGACTGACGCCTCCGCCGCAGTTCAGCGATATAGCATCCCAGTTGGATGTGGAGCCGGATACGAAGCGCTTGCACCAGCGACTTCAAGAGCTAGATCCAGCGGGTGCAGCGCGCATGGAGGACACAAACAGACGTCGAATAATTCGTGCGTTAGAAGTGTCGCTTGGCACTGGTAAGCCTTTTTCCTCGTTCGGGCCAGGCCTAGATACCTATCCAGATGTTCCTTATCGGATCATTGGAATTGAAATCGGCCGTGACGACCTAGATGAGCGTATCCGTCAACGTTACGAACATCAGATTGAGAGCGGTTTCTTAGAAGAAGTTCGTAGTTTGGCCGAGACTGATCTGTCCAAGACTGCAGGGCAAGCTCTCGGATACAAGGAACTATTGGCCCATGTTCATGGAGAGCTGTCATTTGAAGATGCCCTCGAACTAGCGATTCAGCGTACGAAACGCTTCGCTAGACGCCAGCAACGCTGGTTTAGACGTGATCCACGGGTTGAATGGGTGGCCACCGAGAATCTCGACCTAGCCGTTAATCAAATTTCGTTACAGAAATAGGGCCAAAAACTGTGACAATGTTGTAGGAGTTTTCTATGCGGCTAACAAAACATCACGGTTTAGGAAATGATTTTCTCATTTGTTTAATGCACGAGGAGCCGAATGAGGTCAGTGCTCTGGCGCGACGACTCTGCGATCGCCGCACAGGGATTGGGGCCGATGGCTTAATAGTTGGACTTCCAGGCGTTGATGGCGCCGACCTTGTCATGGTGCTTCATAACGCAGACGGCTCGTATGCCGAGATGAGCGGTAATGGCATCCGATGCCTTGCTCAAGCGCATGCAATGGATAACAAAACAGGAGCTGCGTCTTTCCAGATAGACACAGGTGGCGGGCGACGCCAAGTTGAAATAGATGGAGATGGCCCAGAGGCGCAGATTACAGTGGGCATGGGCCTAGTAGGCCCCGGGCCGGGCGTTCGTGACGAAATCACCAATGATTTGAGTCATTCGATGTCAGCTACAGCTGATCTTGGCAACCCACATTTGGTAGTCGTAGTAGACGATTGTTCAACAGTCGATTTGTCAGACCTCGGTAATCGCTATGAGGCCCTCTATCCAGATGGCATAAATATTGAAGTGATATCGATAGAAGATGGACAGGCCGACACGCTTGACATGGTGGTTTGGGAGCGGGGTGTTGGAGTCAGCCAAGCCTGCGGCACTGGGGCTGCTGCGGCAGCTGTTCGGGCTCATCAGTGGAATTTGGTAAAAGATGAAGTATGTGTCCAGATGCCGGGCGGGTCGGTACGAGTGCTCGTTGAGAAAGAGCCGATACTGATAGGACCAGCGATGTATGTCGGAGCCATCGAAGTGTCTCTATGACCAACTCTTTCGATGATCAGCCTGAGGATGCCACTCACCGCGGAGGCTTTGGAGAATTTGCAGGCGAGGCGACAGGCCTCATCGACCGTTCTTTTCGTGAACAGATTGTTTTGGTCGGAGTTCAGTTTCCGGGTGCCTCAGACGACCAGGTAGATGCGAATCTAAATGAGCTAGCTCAGTTAGTAGATACTGCAGGAGCGGACCCAGTAGACAGAGTTGTCCAGAAACGAGAAGCACCAGACCCTGCTACCTACGTAGGAAAGGGCAAGGCAGCTGAAATCCAGGCAACTTCGGAGGGCCTAGACGCAGACACAGTTGTATTCGATGACGAACTCAGTCCAGCTCAGCAATTCAACCTCGAAAAGATACTGAAACGGACAGCGCTAGATCGAACGGCTGTGATCCTGGATATTTTTGCGCAGAATGCGACGACTCTCGAAGGAAAAGCTCAAGTTGAATTAGCGCAACTCAGGTATCACTTGCCGCGATTGCGCGGCCGAGGAAACCAACTGAGCCAGCAGGCTGGTGGTATTGGGACAAGAGGGCCCGGTGAAACTCAACTCGAGGTAGATCGACGAAGAATTCAGCGACGATTGGCGAAACTCGAAAAAGATCTGTCTGGTTTACGTCGAACACGAAAAAATCAGCGAAAATCACGGAGGCGTTCTCGATTTCATACGGTCGCAATTGTCGGATATACCAACGCTGGCAAATCCACCTTGCTCAATCGGCTTACGGGAGCCGGAGTGCTGGTGGAAGATCGACTCTTCGCGACGCTAGACGCAACGACCAGACGCCTTCAGCTTCCAGGAGGCGAAACAGTTCTCATGACGGACACTGTCGGTTTCATCCAGAAACTACCCACGGGTTTAGTTGAGGCGTTCAAATCTACGCTTGAAGAAGTAGCTGAGGCGGACCTACTTCTTCACGTTGTCGATGGAGCTGGTCCCGACCCGGAAGGTCAAATGGCAGCGGTCCGTTCGGTGTTAAGGGAAATTGGAGCTGGGGATGTGCCTGAACTCATCGCATTTAACAAATCTGACCAAGTCAAAGATGAAGGGTTAGACCATTTGCTTCGCCGCAATGAAGGATCGATTGCGCTTTCGGCTCGTAGTGGGGACGGGCTAGAGATCCTCCTGTCATCAATTGGTGACCGTTTGCGGAGTTTGACTGAAGTTGTGGAGTTAGTCATCCCATGGAGCCGCGGAGACATAGTTGCAGCAGTGCATCGTGAGGGTGAGGTCCTGATGGAACAGCATGAAGAAGACGGAACGCGGATTCAAGCTCGGTTGGATGAAATCTCACAAGACCTCTTAGCCGAATTCATCGGTGAAAATCCTTCTGAGGAGACCAGATGAGAAATGAACCAGGGTTTAAGCCTCCGCCATACCCCTATGACCGACTTGATGAGCTCAAGCCACTTGCTGATCATCACGAAGGCGGGATAGTTGATTGCTCAATAGGCACTCCAATCGACCCCCCGCCCGATCAGGTAATAAAAGCTTTAGCTAGTTCTGGTATGGAGCGGAGCTATCCACCATCGATAGGCACCCCTGCCTTTAGAGAAAATGTTGCAGCGTGGGCATTTAGGAGTTTTGGATGCGAGATTGATCCCGATAGCCAAATAGCGGCCGCAGTGGGAACGAAAGAGTTCGTGGCGGGACTTCCTCAGTGGATGAAATTGCGGAACCCTAACCGAGACACGGTGTTGTATCCGGCCGTTAGCTATCCCAGTTATGAGATGGGAGCGACTCTCGCGGGATGCCGATCAGTAGCTGTCCCGGTAGATGAGAACTGGTCGATACAACTTGACGAAGTTTCAGAAGAAGATCGATCCCGAGCCCTTCTCTTATGGGTCAATACTCCAGGAAACCCAGCCGGAGGCCTAGATGACCTAGACGCCGTCGCAGCTTGGGGACGGCGTCATGGGATTCCGGTCTTCAGCGACGAATGTTATTGCGAATTCACTTGGGAGGGCCCACCCAGAACCATCCTGTCATCAGGTACCGAAGGTGTCGTATCGGTGCACTCTTTGTCCAAGCGTTCCAACCTTGCTGGAGTGAGGGTCGGGTTCTATGCCGGCGACTCCGAAATAGTTGATTACCTCCGAGAGGTTCGAAAACATGCGGGCTTTATGGTGCCAGGCCCTGCGCAAGCTGCAGCAGTAGCGGCCTTGAGCGACCAAGGACACGTTGAACAGCAGAGAGAGACTTACTGGAACCGGCTCAACCGGCTATCAAAGTTGATTTCCAATATGGGCGTCGAAGCGCCGTTACCTGAGGGCGGTTTCTATCTATGGGTTCCGGCCCCTGGTGGCGATGCTTGGGCTTTCGTGGAACATCTCTTAGTGGAAGTAGGCCTGCTGGCTTCACCTGGAGAATTCTATGGTCCCAGCGGCGCTGGATATGTCCGAATAGCGGCCGTTCAAACGGATGACCGTATTGAACTATTGGAGCAACGATTAGGAATGAGATAGATCACTCGGTGTTCAAACCGTACCCTTTAGGTAGTGATTGATCTCCTCGACCTAGCAGCAGAGCTTGTTGATATTCCATCAGAGAGCCATGAAGAAGGGCCTTTAGCTGATCTATTTGAGAGACGGCTAAGAGATGGGTCGAAACTGTTAGTTGACCGAATAGAGGACAATGTCATCGCACGTTCTGACCTAGGACATGAACACCGAATAATCATTGCTGGTCATCTCGATACTGTTCCCGCGAATGGCAACCAACAAGCAGTCATTGATGGTGACCGGCTCTATGGCTTGGGTGCCTGCGACATGAAGGGTGGGTTAGCGGCGCAACTGGCAACCGCTATTGCTATCGATGAGCCCGAGGTAGATGTGACCTTTGTGTTCTATTCGTGTGAAGAAGTAGCGGCTAAATACAATGGGCTTAAACAGCTATTTGAAACACACCCCCAGTTAGTGGATGGTGATGTAGCGCTTCTTGGTGAACCAACCTCTGCCGCTATAGAAGCCGGTTGCCAAGGAACACTGAGAGTGAAAGCCCTATATGAAGGTGAACGAGCCCATACAGCTCGCCCGTGGAAGGGGAGAAATGCTATTCATCGCCTTGGGCCCGCTCTGCGGGCTTTAGAGCGGTACGAAGGTCGTACACCCGTCGTGGATGGCTGCGAGTATCGCGAAGCAATGCAAGCTGTATATGTTGAGGCCGGCGTGGCAGGCAATGTTGTCCCCGATGCCGCGAATCTGACCGTCAACTATCGCTATGCGCCAGACCGCACTCCTGAGCAGGCCGAAGCTCATGTGGCAGAAGTATTGGGAGACTGCGACCAGTTCGTCGTTGATGATCATGCGCCGCCGGCTATGCCAGCGTTAACACACCCTCTTTTACATCAACTCATAACCCGCAACAATCTCGAGGTCAGAGCAAAACTTGGTTGGACTGATGTTGCGCGTTTCGCGGCCAATGGCATACCTGCATCAAATTTTGGTTCGGGTGATGCTTCGATTGCCCACACACAAGGAGAATTCGTAGAACGTCACGAAATAGAACTGGTGCACTCCGCTCTACTGGATTTATTGAACAAAGGCGTTAAGTAAACCCCAATATTTGCTCTAACACTTTGGCGACTCCGTCATTGAGGTTCGAGGCGGTAATTTCGTCAGCAGTTTCCAAGGTCCTTGGATGAGCATTTGCGACGGCAACACCCCAACCTGCGGCCTCAAGCATCGCGTCATCGTTTGGCATATCGCCGAAAGCGACCACTTGTTGAGGACTGATTTGTCTCTCTTCGCACAACTTTTTGAGTCCGAAAGCTTTATCAACACCAGGTGGCATTAGTTCAACAAAATTGAGTCCTGCATGCATGATGTTTGCGCGACCTTGCAAAACAGGCTCTATAACGTCCAAGGTCTCGTCAGCTGAGAGATTCGGAACATTGACAAGTAACTTGTGGACGCTTTCGTTCAGTAAGGGAACTACATCAGAGATATCGCTGTCGAGCGGCCGAGATGCGAGTTCTAGCCATCTACGTTCGGCGATAAAGTCATCACCCATTTCGACGCAGAACCCTGCAGTTGGGTGGGCTTGCCGGATTTCGGTAAGGAGGTTCTGGGCATCTACCAAATCGAGGGTCGCGAATTGAGTACTCGTACTGGTTGACGGCTCGTAGGCCATTGCTCCGTTAGCGCAGATCAATGTAGTTGGAATGCCTGTCTGCATAGGGATCGAATCGCAGTATCTCGGTGGACGGCCCGTAACGACGACAAATTCAAGATCAAATTCCTTCAATTGGGCCAAAACGGCCCGAGTTCTCTGAGACACTTCACGATTCTCTCCAAGAAGCGTGCCGTCGAAATCAGTGGCGACCAGAGCCAAATCTCCTATGTCAGGGCGGCGTCTCATAGTCCGTATCGGCTAGGCGTAGTTCTTATCCACTCGCCGATTGTTTCTCCAACCATTATCGAGGTCGGGTTCGTGTTGGCTCTAGGCACAGTGGGAAAGATTGAAGCATCGGCTACTACTAGCCCTTCGACGGCATGACATCTCCCGTATTGGTCAACCACCGAATTGGGGTCGTCCCCTGGCCCCATGCGGGCCGTCCCGCAAGGGTGATACCCCGAAGCAGAAAAACGTCGGAGTAGAGCAATAACGTCCTTTCGGTCATGAACCCTGTTCATGTCAGGAAATATCACCTCTTCTGTCATTGAGCCGAGGGGGCCGGTTTCGGTGAAGCGTAGAGCGTCTAGAAAACAGTCCGCGAGGCGTTCAGCATCGCGAGGTACTTCACAAAATCGAGAGCGGATGGTTGGAGCCTCGAATGGATCGGCCTTAGAGAAGAGCAACTCTCCAACCCCATCGACCTGCTCAAGCACAGCAGCCACTCCGAAATATGGAACATCCTCCCTACCCGTGAAAGTGAGCTGTTCGATTTGCAAGTCGGCACGATGATCGCTGTTAGGTGCGGTGTATCTCAAAATGGTCTGAATGATTGGCTGGTCTGTAGCGACTAGCTCGAGGTGGGTCGGTTTGCACAAAACGAACAAGCCCGGATGGTCCGACAAGTTTTTACCTACTGCTGAAACATCGGCGACTACATCAACCCCCATCCGGTTTAGATCTTCTGACGGACCAATTCCGGAACGTAAAAGAATTCCAGGAGTGTGGATGGCCCCCGCGCAAAGCACCACTAATTTTGCTCGGATTCGCTCCAGTAACCCGTCCGAATTTATTACTTCTACGCCGGAAACTCTGCCTCTTTCGGTTATCAAGCGATTTGTATGACAGTCGCCCCGAATCTCAAGATTTGGACGCAACCGCGCCGGTGCCAGATAGGCCGAGGCCGTTGAAACTCGGAGCTGCCCTAATTTGTTCATCGGTTGAGGTCCTGAACCCCACGCAGTCGGGTCGTTTTGATCAGGGCATGCTGGGAATCCGAGCTCTTCTGCCGTTGCTAGAAAGGCTTGGTGCAGTTCTGTCAACTCCTCGTGAGGATACCTACGAACCGTTATAGGCCCTGCATCTCCGTGATAGGTCTCGTCTCCGAAATCTAGATCTCGTTCAAGGCGACAGAAGGTCTTTAATACATTGTCCCATTCCCACTCTGGATTACCCCTATCGGACCAGTCGTCGTAATCTTCCGGGACTCCCCGCAAAAATATGCAGGTATTAACTGCTGTCGAACCACCAGTCACTCTCCCTCTAGGAAGAGGTTGACCTGGACGCTGTTCGGTCGGCGAATACTCAAGTCGCCAGTCGTGATCGATAACGCTGTTGTGGTGGCCATTGCGCAGATCGTCTGGCGTATCCGCAAGTCTCTGATAATCAGGCCCAGCTTCGAGTAATAAAACATTTCTGTTTGGGTCTTCACTCGCGCGAGCTGCCACAGGGGCACCAGAAGCGCCAGCACCGATGACAATGATCTCATAATTCGGGTTGCTAGCCACCTGACTGACGCTAGTAGGCGAAGACAGCTGTGGTGTGCTGGCTGGTTGTTCTAGGCTTCGTCAATGGCTGACACCGTGATCCGAAACGCGACGATAATTGATGGTACGGGAGCGCAAAGATTTATAGGCGACGTCACCATGGAGGATGGCCACATAACCGAAGTTGGTTCCTCCACGAGTGGGGCTGCGACCGAAGTAGATGCGACGGGTCTCGTCTTAGCGCCGGGATTTGTGGACGTGCATACCCACGATGATGGTGCGTTGCTTCAACATCCCGACATGGAATTCAAAATTTCGCAAGGCTGCACCAGCGTTGTCGTTGGAAACTGCGGGTTTTCAGCTATACCGGCGGTGGTTGGTCAAAGAACACTTGACCTGTCTGGAGTTCAGGCGAATTGGACTGATCTCGACGGGTACCGCCACGATGTCGAAAAGTCAGGGCCAGCGGTTAACGCCATGATGCTCGTTGGGCATAACACCATTCGTTCCTTAGAAATGGGAACCGAACGTCGAGCTCCACAGGATCTTGAACTTGACCGGATGCGACAACATGTCGAATTAGCTATGGAACAAGGAGCTTGCGGCTTTTCGACGGGGCTTATCTATAGACCAGGACGTTGGTCCGAGACCGAAGAAGTACTCGAACTTGCCAAAGTAGTGGCTCCGTTTGAGGGGATATACGCAACACATATGCGTAATGAAAACGACTACCTCCTAGAGGCGGTTGACGAAGCACTAGACATTGGGTCAAAAGCTGGGGTCGCAGTGCAAATTAGTCATCACAAAGCGGCAGGTAAGAGGAACTGGGGGAAGGTTAAAGAATCGTTGGCGAAGGTTGACGCGGCCGTAGCTGAAGGAGCGCGGGTAACTCTCGATGTGTATCCCTACACCGCTGGTAGCGGGCCAATGATTCAATATTTCGATATAGAGAACCCTAACCCTGAGTTAGCTCAAGCTATTCAGTTAGCTTCTTGCCCTGCGTTTCGAGACTACGAAGGTCGAATGCTTATCGACGTAGCTGCCGAACTTCAGATCACAGCACCCGAAGCAGTTCGACATATTCTCACAGCGCCAGAGGGAAAACAGACAATCTGTATTCAACACACGATGGACGAAGGCGACATTCTTTCTAACTTGCGTCACGATCGAGTGATGATTGGTTCAGATGGAATACCAGATTTGAGCGGGAGGCCTCACCCGCGGCTGTATGGCACCTTTCCTCGCGTTTTGGGTCGTTACGTAAGAGAGCAGGGAATTCTGGACTTGGAGAGTGCGATCAGACGCATGACTTCGCTCTCTTGCGACGTACACGGTCTCGCTGATCGAGGGCGAATAATAGAAGGCAACTGGGCAGATTTGGTTCTGTTCGACCCTGATCTAGTAGCGGACGTCGCAAGTTACGAGGACCCCAAGCAAGAGTCTCTTGGAATTCGAAATGTGTGGGTGAATGGACAAATGGCGTTTAGCGAGGGAACTCATACCCAGATGGGCAAAGGAAAGGTCCTCAGGTATCGCAAGCACTAAAGCCTGGACAGAGCGAGGCGCAGGTACGCTAATAGGTGTGTCGTTGACTCAAGCCTGGTTCGACACGCAACAAGTCACCGTTTGGTGGCGTCCGCCTACGCCGCCTGTTCGGCGTTAAGCAGTTGAAAGTTCTTCCACTTGACAACGACTTTTGCAGAACTCGGTGTTCCTCAAGACTTAATAGACGCTTTGGGTAAACAGGGAATCGAATCTCCCTTCGCTATCCAAACGCTCGCCATTGGAGACGCAATGGCCCGTCGAGATGTTTGCGGCAAAGCCAAAACTGGATCAGGTAAAACACTTGCGTTCAGTTTGCCCGCAATAGCGCACACGGAGCGAAACCCAGATGGTAAGCCCACGACCTTGATCCTCACTCCTACCCGGGAATTGGCGAATCAGATAACCGGGGTGGTGGAGCCGCTTGCGGAAGCTCGAACACTACGTACCATTGCGGTATATGGCGGTACCAATATCGATAGACAAATCGAAACAATCAACAATGGAATCGACATCATCATCGCCACCCCTGGTCGTCTTATCGACTTGATCGAAAGAGAGGCAATGGATGTCGCATTGGTCGAATGCGTCGTCGTTGATGAAGCCGATCGAATGGCGGACATGGGGTTTCTTCCTCAGGTTGAATGGATTTTGCGACACATACAAGTCAAACATCAAACCATGCTGTTCTCAGCCACATTGGATGGTGCTGTAGACACCGTCGTTAAACGTCACCTCACGGACCCGGTGTTCCACGAAGTAGATGAACCTGATGTGACAGTAAGCGAAATGGGTCACGTGTTTATGTCCGTTCACAAAATGAATCGGGTTCAGGTAGCAGCACGCATCATTGGTCAAGCCACAAAAACGATGCTTTTTACCCGAACTAAGAGAGGAGCAGACCAGCTAGAACGAGAACTTCGTTCCGAAGGAGTGAAAGCGGCTGCGATTCATGGTGACCTGCGACAATCACAACGGGAAAAAGCGCTCCGCGATTTTAGTAGCGGCTCTATAAATGCATTGGTAGCGACAGACGTGGCCGCCCGGGGCATCCATGTTGATGATGTTGACGTTGTCATTCACTACAACCCATCGGAAGATCACAAAACGTATTTGCATCGCTCAGGACGAACTGCCCGGGCGGGCGCAGCAGGTACTGCGGTCACGATGTTCCTCTGGGATGAGGAACTGCAGGTTCGACAGCTACAGCGTCGCCTTGGCTTAAAGCTGCCTCTCCACGAAATTTTCTCTAATGATCCCAGACTTGACGACCTGCCCGCGTGGGTGCATCAACAAGCTTGAAAATTGATGAAATGGCTTTGCCACCAACAGTCGCGTTAGCAGCTAGCGCATTAGCTAAACGCCTAGAAGCAGGTGACAGAGCTGAAGAAGTAATCGTTGAATTAGCTGAGTTGGGTCAGATCAGACAGAAAGGCCTCGAGGATCATCGCACGAATGGGGCCGTCTTCACGCCTTATTCCGTTGCAGAAGAACTAGTTGGCGAAGTCGGAATCAACGCTCGAGATATCGTCTGCGACCCCTCTGTGGGGCCGGGGGTCTTCTTGCTAGCTGTCGCGGAACACAAGTTCCAGCAAGGCGAAGCTGTTCCCTCGATAATCGAGAGCCTAAGAGGGATCGATATTGATCCGGTTACGGTCGAAGTTGCACGTATCACGTTGCAATTGTGGGCGTTATGGCGAGGTGAGGAATGGCTAACGGTGGATCACCTGATTGTTGGAGACGCTCTTCTCGATATCCCAGCTGATTGGTTTGGTGGGTGCGACGTTGTTATCGGAAACCCACCTTTCCTTGGTCAATTGAAATCAGAAACAGTACGTAATCCAATTCGGGCACAAACCCTTAAAGAGAAATTCGGAAACCGCTATACGGCTTATCTCGACGAGAGCATGCTTTTCCTCCTCTTAGGTGTAGAGCTAACTGGTGAACGGGGAACAGTTGCACTAATCCTGCCTGCCTCCTTGCTGGGCTCGGACTCCAGTCGGCTAGCAAGAGAATGGATCGATAGCACGCTGCCGTTGAGAGATCTCTGGGTCGGAGGCAGGTCAGTATTTGAAGTTGCAGCAGTTGAGGTAGTCGCACCGATACTTCGAGAAGCGCAAAGCAGAGACTGCCGAGTAGTTAGCTACGAATTGAAAAAAGCTATTCAGGTTCCAGCTGTTTCTGACGGTCAATGGTCACGGCTTCTCGCCGCGCTAAATGGTACGCCGGTCGTTCATCTCTCGAACCAAGTAATCCTCAGCGATCACGCATCAGTTACTGCGGACTTCCGAGATGCGTATTACTGGTTAGCAGAACGGGTGACAGAATCTGATCGAGAAGATGTTCGACCAAGGCTCGCAACGGTTGGTCTCATAGACCCATTCCGCTTTATGCACGGACAGGTCCAAACTCGATTTGCGAAACAAAAATTCGACTACCCAGTCATTGATATTGAAGGTGACCCGCCTCCGAAGTTATCGAAATGGTTAGAACAAAAACTGGAACCGAAACTGTTAGTCGCGACTCAGACCCAGATAGTTGAATGCTATGCAGACCCTGAGGGCGAACTACTTCCATCGACACCACTTTTGTCTGTCCTCCCTGTTGAGGAAACGCAACTATGGCATTTGATGGCTGCAGTATCCTCACCAGCCGCATCCGCTTGGCTGTCATGCATCGCAGCTGGAACAGGACTTAGCCAAACAACAATTCGTATTCGGGCGTCAATGTTGGCTGACCTTCCACTGCCACTACCTTCCAAAAGTTGGGATGAAGGAGCATATTTAGCCCGCAAAATTCAAGAAGAAACAGTCGACGAACAGACCTGCATTCGGTTCGGAGAAGTTATGAATCAGGCCTATAACGCACCTTCTGAAGCACTTCTGAGGTGGTGGATGGAACAACTCCGAAAAAAACAACCTTGACCTGATGGGTGAGGCCTCAGGTAGCCTTTTAGTTCAGCCCCGGAGCAAGCAGTGCCTGAAGCAACTAATACTTCCAAATTCGCAGCAATAGGCAGCCCTCCCGCGTCCGGGGCCTGGTTCGAAACGATGCCAGCCGGAAATCGGCAATTCTTCGAACTATCCCCTGATCGTGCCTATGTGCTCGAAAGTGGATCCGAACTGACGGCACCTCAAGTCGCATACGAGACATGGGGCAACCTAGATGCTGCGGCCACGAACGCTATCCTTGTGTGTCACGCACTCACAGGTGACGCACACGCGCACGGAGACGCTGGTCCTGGACAGCCGACACCTGGGTGGTGGAACGATTTCATTGGTCCAGGAAGACCACTCGACACAGATCGGTTCTTCGTAGTCTGCGCAAACGTTTTGGGTGGCTGCCAGGGGAGTACGGGACCCGCTTCGATAAATCCAGCAACTGGTCAAAGATGGGGTGGCGATTTTCCCGTTGTAACGATCAGAGACGTCGTCAGGTCACAAAGAGCCCTCGCTCAGCACTTGGGTATCCAGCGATGGATGGCTGTCGTGGGAGGATCGATGGGCGGCATGCAGGCACTGGAATGGGCGGCTAGCTATCCCGACCGTTGTGGCTCTTTGGTAATTATCGCGTCAACAGCGGCTGCATCAGCTCAACAGATCGCATGGAGCCAAGTGGGTAGACAAGCGATCCTTGATGACCCCGCATATAAACAGGGACATTATTACGAGGCTAAGCCCGGAGAGGGCCCGCATCTCGGGTTGGCTAACGCCCGACGCATAGCCATGATTCATTACAGGAGTGATGAAGAGTTCGACCGACGATTTGGCAGACACAGTAACGACTCTGTGGAACCTTTTCGGATGGAACACAGATTTGATGTTGAAAGCTATTTGGACTATCAAGCTGCCAAAATGCAGTGGCGCTTTGACGCCAATACCTATCTGGTGTTGAACAAAATGATGGATCTTCACGATATTGGCCGTGGTCGAGGCGGCGTTGAGCAGGCCCTTAAACGAGTTACATGCCCAAGCCTGCTAATGAGTGTCCGTACAGACTTTCTATATCCCCGCCACCAACAAATACGGGTAGTAGACGCTCTCCGGGGTCAAGTACCCGTTGAACACATCGATATAGACAGCGACAACGGACATGACGGTTTTCTAACCGAACCGGAACAAACAGGTGTCCCGATGGGGGAATTCATCAACAAAGTTGCCAAAGGATCTATCGCCTAAGAGCTGCGGCTGTGCTTAATTTGACGAGGTCGACAAGAGGTCATCTATCTCGTCCATCTCAACTGCGCTAATACGCCATCCGCATGCCTGAGAATTGGCTAACACCTGTGCGCCGCTAGTCGCTCCCGCAATCACACTTGGGATCTCAGGTTTAGACAGCAACCAAGAAAAAGCAAGATCTAGTAATGAACGATCCCTGTTGCTTACCCAATGAGTCAGCCTCTCAACTGCGGCCAGGTTGCGGTCTGTCATAAAAAGCTTGAGACGGTCCTCAGGCCATTCTGCAAGCCGCGTGCCAGGCCGTGGCCCGTCAGCCGCAACTTTCCCGGTTAATAGTCCTGACTCAAGAGGGAAAAACGGCAAAAACCCCATGGCTTGTTCGCGGCATACGTCGAATACCTCAGATTCAGGTTCGCGGTACAGCAATGAATAACGATTTTGTACTGTCCGGTATGAAGCGAGAGCCTCCCTTTGGGAAATATCAGCCGCTGAGTCGAGACGCTCAGCGTCGTAGTTGGAGCACCCAATTTCTCGTACTTTGCCGGCTACCACCAGCTCATTTAGAGCTTCGAGTGTTTCACGTTCGTGAACCTGGTGATCCGGTGTGTGTATTTGAAAGAGATCGATCCAATCAGTATCAAGTCTGCGCAAACTTCTATCGATAGAACGGCGAACCCATTCCGCGCTTCCCCCGGTCAAGCCAGGGTCCATATCGCGAAGACCGAACTTGGTTGCAACGACAACTTGATCTCTGTGGCCCTTAATGGCGTGCCCTAGCATTTCCTCGGAAGCCCCGGAGCCATAAACATCTGCGGTGTCAAAGAAATTGATCCCGGTATCCAAACAGGCTGCAAAGATCTCGTTGGTGGTGTCCTGGTCAACTCGAGTGCCAAAGTTGTTGCAACCTAGACCCACCTCAGATACTTCAAGTTCCCCGATTCGTCTTAGTTCCACGGTCGGATCATAGGAGCGTCTGACGCTACCGTCATGATGTGCCTGAACTAATCGAAGTCGAGCTGTATCGAAAAGCTGCCACTCGAACCATTGGTCGGACGATTTCCGCGGTCTCGATTTCAAGCAACAAGTATTTGCGTGAGGGAACATCTTCCGCTGATCTTCGGTCGGTGGTTTCTGGGAGTCAATTAGGGAACGTCAGGCGAATAGGAAAACTTCTTCTGCTGGAAGTAGGAACAGCAGTCATTGGCGTCCGGTTCGGAATGACGGGACGATTGATCGTGGATGGTGAAGTAACGATCAACGAATTGTTGTACACCACGAACGAAGTCCAGGAACGCCATATCCGTTTCTCAGTTGAGTTTGACGACGGAGGCACGTTAGCGGTGATCGATCCGCGAGGTTTTGGCAACGTCGAACTTAACCCCGACGAATCTTTGTTAGGGCCAGACGCTCTGGGCATATCTGAGGGTGGTTTTCGTGAGATATGTCACAACAGCAAATCGACTCTGAAAGCGCTTCTCTTAGACCAACGAAAGATCTCAGGCATTGGCAATCTTTTATGTGACGAGATTCTGTGGAGGAGCGGCATAGCGCCATCGAGAATTAGCCGTTCTTTGAATACTAAAGAAATAAAAAGAGTGGCTTCTGAAGTAAAGGGCACAATCAAGGATCTAGCTAAGAGGGGTGGTTCCCATATGGGAAAGCTCCAGTCAGAACGACACGAAAACGGAGTATGCCCCTTAGACGGCTTCCCGTTAAGCCGTAGCACAGTCGCTGGTCGGACATCCTGGTGGTGCCCTGAACACCAGCTTTGAAATGAGCTAGCTACTCTTAAGCTGTGTCTCTATTCAACTTGCTGTCTCAACAGTCTCAAACAGCCGTTGGAACGGGTTCACAAAAATGGTGGTTCCTAGTAGCCGCGTTATTTTTGGTTTCGCTGATCCTCACTGCTCTCTTTATCAAGGTGTGGCGGAGGACCTTGCCGCCCTCGCGCCTGCCCTATGTACCTCCAGACTTCGCTTTCTCCGTCGTCAAAGAACATGAACCAAATGAAAATAATGAAACGCGACAGGAGGAGCCCGGACTAGGTTCAGGCGATGGCCGATGGATTCAACCCCCAAGAGATGATTGATCGTTTTCGAGAACGTGCGGAAGCTGTCAAAAAACGCAACCTTCCTGCCGTAGGCGGTGAGGAGCGCAGGCTGTTCATAGAACAAGCCGAACGTGATTTCATGGATTTCTCCATAATTGCTGACGCCACGCCAACTGTGGAGAATGGAATCCTGAGTTTGGTTATTGACCTGCGACCAGCAACTGATTCTTAAAGTCGATTGGCGTGATCAGTTGAGGGTGAGTTCTGTCTTGGTACAGTGACCCATTGCTGCGGATGTAGCTCAGTTGGCTAGAGCGCAACCTTGCCAAGGTTGAGGTCGCCGGTTCGAATCCGGTCATCCGCTCAAATGGTTGCCCTCAATCTATGAAGATTGAGGGCAACCTCGTTTCTATTTGTCAGAGATTCTGGTAATCGATTCGACAGCATGTATTGTCAGGTCAAGTTCTTGAAATACCTCAGGAACCCGGCCCGAGGAGTTCAATTGGTTGCACCCGCTTCGGTGGACCACAATCAGCCCAATCTTGCGAGGTTCCTCAAGTTCACATTTCCGTACACGGCCGTGCATCTCGCGTGCTTGTTCGTTTTTGTCGTTGGGGTTGGTTGGTTTTCGCTCGTTGTCTCGGTCATCGTTTATCTGATGAGAGGCTTCGGCATAACTGGCTTCTATCACCGGAAATTTAGTCATCACGCCTTTAAAACTGGGAGAGGCACGCAGTTCGTTGGAGCATGGCTTGGCACAAGCGCAGCTCAAGGTGGCCCACTGTGGTGGGTAGCTCATCATCGCAGACATCACAGGGTCTCTGACCAGCTTGGGGATTTACATTCGCCCAAGGTGGAGGGTTTCGGGATTGCCCACCATGGGTGGCTCACGCGACCCGATGCGGACCCGTGCCACTTGGATGAAGTAGCCGATCTTGCTGTCTTTCCGGAGCTGCGTTGGTTAGATCGCAATGCATGGGTACCGATCCTGTCGACTGCCTTTGGATTGTTGTTCTTTGGGATCCTGATGGGCAGGCTGGTGCCGTGGACAGGGACGAATGGTCCGCAACTGGTGATCTGGGCGTTCTTCATAAATACCGTGGTGCTATGGCACGTCACGTTTGCTGTTAATTCTGTTTGTCATCGCTGGGGAAAGCGCCACCACAACACTAAAGATGACAGCCGCAATAATTGGCTGATTGGTGTTCTCGGATTAGGGGAAGGCTGGCACAACAATCATCATCGATTCCCAGGCACCTCACGACACGGGTTCAAACGAAGCCAAGTTGATTTCACGCACTTAGTTATTAGAACGCTGGCTCGGGTCGGTTTAGCTCATGACCTGCATCCAGTGCCTCAGCGATTGTGGTTAGGGTCCAAACCATCGCGGTGGACCAGCTAAACGGGAGAAACTAAACAGGAAAATTGACGCCGTTCAACGTGCGATCGGCGCCGTTGCTGTGAAAGAGTTAAAGAATTCGATCGATAGGGAGATCTCAATGGGTTTACTTGATGGACGCATCGTTCTTATAACTGGTGCTGGCCGCGGAATTGGCCGTGAGCATGCGTTACTTATGGCGTCCGAAGGAGCCAAAATCGTCGTCAACGATCTTGGTGGCGGTGTGGATGGATCTGGTGAGGACACCGGACCAGCGGAAGAAACAGCGAAGGAAATTCGTGACATGGGTGGCGAAGCAGTCGCCAACAACGACTCGGTGACTGACTGGGAAGGCGCTCAACGGATGGTGAACGCTGCTGTAGAAGCGTTCGGAGATCTACACGTCCTAGTCAACAACGCTGGGATTCTTAGAGATCGAGTCGTGGTCAACATGACCGAAGGTGAATGGGATGCAGTAATTGATGTCCACATGAAAGGACACTTTTGTCCTACCCGGTGGGCAGCGGCTTATTGGAGAGAGCAGACCAAAGCGGGCGTAGAAGTTGACGCCGCGATTATCAATACTGCATCAGGAGCGATGCTTGGAAATCTGGGACAGCTCAATTACTCGGGAGCTAAAGCAGGCATAGCGGCGATGACGCTCGTAGGTGCAGGTGAACTTGCTCGATATGGAGTGAGAGTGAACTGTTTGGCGCCTATTGCTCGTACCCGAATGACTCTACAAACACCCGGCCTTGAAGAAGTGGTCGCTGCTCCTGAAGACCCATCAGATTTCGACTTGTACGACCCAGCCAATATAAGCCCCTTGGTCGGCTACCTAGCTACCGAAGGGTGCCCGTTTACTGGTGGTGTGTTCCATGTAGGAGGAAATGAAGTGGGGCTCTATGGCGGTTGGTCACTCTCGGATGATGACATTCTTGCCACAGACGGCCGTTGGACCGTCGGCGACCTGCAAGCCAAAGCTCCTCGCCTGCTCGATGGGCGAAGCAACATCGCATCGGTTACTACATCGATTGGCGACACCTTTAAAGGCTTTGGTAAACGCCAGCCATCTGAATAACGAATAATTCTAGTAGTTGGCTAAAAAGCGCCCACTATGGGCGTCTAAAGCTGCGCCGTACAACCTTGTCAGCATTGCCTCAAAAAGCTGCCGACTTTCGTCATCGGGAGTTTCGATGTTGGAGAGATTGTTGGCGAGCATTCCCATCCACCATAAGTGGGCTTGCTCGTAGTCTTCGCGAACAGAAACAGTCAGAGATCTTGCGACGCCGTGACCGACCAAAGTCTCCACATAAGTTCTAACAAGGTCTTCTTCTAGTCGTCGCCGATTTTCAAGTGTCAGGTTGGTGGCTAGAAAGAAGGATAAATCGGTAGCTCCGCCGCTGAACATGGCTGTTTGCCAATCGATAACACTTACGTCGTCGTTGCTCCCAAACAGCATGTTGGCTAAGCGAAAGTCTGCGTGCGTGATCGTTAAGGGCTTGGAGGTCAGTTCTCTCTGCCACCCACCCAATAAGGGCACGAAATCGTTTAACCATTGAATTCCTTGGTCGGGGAGTAGATCACCAAAACGGGAAGTAAATCGTGGCAGAGAGGCCGCCATTGCCTTACCTAAGCCCTCCACAACGCCTTTCCCATCGATCCCGGGTATCCAACTAAGAGTGGAATTGCGTGGTTTATTCCAAAAAGGGGCATGTAACTGGGCTAGGGCTTCAACTGCAAGGTGAGCTTGATCAGGCGAAGCGCCTTTTATCTGATCGCCGGGGCTTGCTGGATGTAAGTCATCCAAGATCAATATGGTCTTATCTTCCTCGACGAAGTTCGCTCTGCAATTAGGTACAGGGGTCGTGATAAGAGGAGCTAAATATGCGTAGAACTGTGCTTCGCGTACCCAGACGTTAAGCATGGTTCCGACAGTCCGCCCGCCTGGATCTTGAGTTGGTTGCTTCACCACAAACCGGTGGGGTAATCGTGTGTTGGTGTCAGCCCACTGAACTTCGATGGCAGCCAGGCAGCCGAGAAATGCGCTTCCAGCTGCCAGTGGCCTACTAGTTACGGAAACTACTTGTGCATCTGGGTTTGGTGCGGCGAGACCACCGTGTTGGAAAAGAAAAGTGAGATGGTCAGCTTCTAGTTGAGTTGGGTCGTTTGGGAAATCTTGAATCGTCACTCAGCGTGCTCTTCGAATTTTTCGGGAATCCACTCTATGAGACGGGTGCGGATTTCTGTTGCGGCTTCTGCCAGTAGGTGACCCACTCCTGAAAGTGGTACTAGCTCGCCCCCTCCGATCACCATTCTGACTAGCTCGCTTGCCTGGAGAGGCAAAATTTCGTCTTTGTCACCGTGAAATAAAATTACAGGCGTTTGCGACGCCAACTCTTCAGCGGGTTCGCACCCAGCTGATTGGGTTGCCAAAGTTATGACGCCCGCGCAGTGTTCCTGCAAGATGACCGCTGCTTGTAACGCGGGGGCGCCTCCGAATGAATGACCCATAGTTATGAAACGCGTGCCGCCGCTTCTGGTTGCAAGATCCGCTGCGGCCACTAGGTCATGGACGCATTTTTCAGTGTCGTTTGGGACTCGATAGCCGACACGGATTAGTCCAATTCCCATTTCGGCGAGCGCAACCCCTAGGTCTTGATATAGCGCGTCGGCTGGACCGAGAACTCCGCCCATGGCTCCTCCGCAGGCGATTACAACGTTTTCAGCTTCTGGCGGTCCGTGCCAAAATAAACTGAGTAGTCCATCCATCGTGTAGACCTCGATATGGCGGAGGTCTTCGGTGAGCATCGTTTCAACGGCTGCCATTGTCCGGAGCTGTTCTAAGGGAGTTGGGGGTGCTTCGTCGTCGCTCATTGAAAATGACACTAGTTTCTCTTGCTTATCTCGTTGAGGAAGCTTGAGTTCTAGTTCAGGTTTCGTCAAATGGTTTGTAGAAACTGCGGATCGAGACTCCGCTTTCGCTACGATCAGTCATCTGCTTTGGCGGGGTGGCCGAGTGGTTAGGCAGCGGCCTGCAAAGCCGTGTACGCCGGTTCGATTCCGGTCCCCGCCTCCAAAGCTCAGATACTTACGGCCGTGAATCGCTGATAGGTTACGAGCAATTGGGCGATTGGCGCAGTTGGTTAGCGCGCTTGCATGACACGCAAGAGGTCACAGGTTCGATTCCTGTATCGCCCACCACTTCAAAACCCTTTTAATGAGGCTGCGGATAGTCCTTGCTAGCTGATTGTTTAGTTAGGCGGCCTTGTCCTAGATTGGCATAGCTCGGTCGAACAACAGGAGTTCGGTGGGAACGGGTAAAAGTTAAGGGAATGTTGTTGTGTCAATTTTTCAGGCGAGTATTGCGTCAGTTCAAGACCTAGATGCATTTGTTGAAGCGGCATCGTGGAGCCGAGAACTAGTTAAGGACATGGGTTGCACTGATACGTCAATCATGCAAGTCGCCGTTGGTGGAGATCAAGTAGGTCTTGTAGGAGTCTCCTTTGACTGGGAGACCATGGACGCTGCTCTCGAAGGGTCCGCCGCTCTAATGGCAAATGACCAGATCAGGCAGATGATGGGTGATTGCGGTGTGACGGTTCACCGCCGGAGCCTCATGCGAATCTTGGGTGAACGAGGCGAGAGAAACGGCGCCTACCTAAGTTGCGTGTACACCTCGGGAACGCCGAGTGCTGATGGGATGGATGTTGGTTGGGGCCTAATGAAAGACGGTTGCAACGGCTTAATGGGAGCTGCAGGTGTAATCACCGGCATGTCTCCATGGACCGGAGCGATCTTTAGCTGGACCGATTCCATCGACTCATTGATGGAGTGCTCCGCTAGAGCTTGGTCTGATCCTCAAATGGCAGAGATCCAAGCTAAAAGTGATACGAAACCAGTGGGCCGAATTATCGGCCGCATTTTGGCTTAAATCTGAATAACTGACTGAAATCCAAAGGTTTCGGCGGCCGCCAGTTTGGCGGCCGCCGACCGTCTTTTTAAGTGCCACACAAAAAACTATTTGAAGAACAAGGTCATTCGAAAATTGTGAGGCGAGAGCAGATGTCGGGCATAGAGTTCGGCTTGGAGGTCAACAACATGCTCTGAGTCTTGACAGCCGCTGTAGCTGGATGGTCATCCATGCGCATTGCTAAAAAGAGAAACAACCAAAAGTCCCCCGATAGCCCAGAAGCTTTAGAGCGGGATGAGAGATCCGAACAAAAGTAGGAGCCATCTTGGAGCTGTTGATTGGCGTTTCGGTTCAGCAGAGGCTGCATGCGGACGCTGTCATGAATCGCCAGGGCGTTCAATGAAAACGGCGGATCTGAAACTAGCTCCCTACGTATTTATTAAGTTAAACTAACAGGTTCTATAAGGGACCCCTGAAAGTATGGAAAAATGATGATGCTTGCTCACCACTCGGCAAACGAAATACCGAACCTCATCACCGTCGGAGGAGTTTGCTTCGCTCTTGCGGTGACATTCGCAGTCGCGATCAGCTTTCGAGTCAGCAGAGCTAAATAGCAATAGATGTCGATGGCTTGCAAGGGCGGGCCATCAAACAAAAAGACTTCCTGTTAAGAGACCAAAAAGAAAGAAAGGCGCCATGTCGCTCATTGGAACCACTATCGAACCCTTTTCAGCAACCGCTTTCCACGGTGGAGATTTCGTCGATATCTCTAGTGGAGCGTTAGATGGAAAATGGTCAATCGTATTTTTTTATCCGGCAGATTTCACCTTCGTTTGCCCAACAGAACTTGAAGATTTAGCTGATAAATATGACCAGTTTCAGGCGATCGATGTCGAGATATATGCCGTATCCACAGACACTCATCACACACACAAGGCCTGGCATGGTTCCTCTGACAAAGTAGGAAAGGTCAAATTCCCAATGTTGGGAGACCCGACTGGTTCGATCACGAGAGCTTTCGACGTGATGATTGAATCAGATGGTCAGGCTGATCGCGCTACCTACGTGATTGACCCGGATGGTGTCATTCAAGTAATCGAACTGTCAGCGGATGGAATTGGTCGAAACGCTAACGAGTTGCTCCGGAAAGTTAGGGCTGCCCAATATGTTAGAGACCATCCGAATGAGGTTTGTCCAGCTAACTGGGAAGAGGGAGACGAGACCTTGGCTCCGTCTTTTGATCTGAGCGGAAAGATATAGACCCGATCTCGTGTTAGAAGCCGAACTTCTAGTCGCTCTAGAGGACCATCTGGGAAAGCTGGTTCATGATGTTGTTTTCGTGTTGCGTAGCGATGAGAGTGATGCATCAGCTGAGATGGCAGAGTTCTTGGGAGAAGTTTCTTCGCTTTCATCGAGACTTGCTGTGCAAGAAAGCGATGCTCCGGGCTATCGACCTAGTTTCTGTATACAACGCAAAGATGCAGGTATCTCTGTTGACTTCGCGGCGATACCGATGGGACACGAGTTCACCTCGTTTGTGCTCGCCCTGCTTCAGGTAGGGGGTCATCCACCTGTGGTTGACCCGGAAATTGCAGCCGAAATATCGAATGTTGCTGGGGAGCACGTTTTCGAAACAGTGGTTTCGTTGTCATGCCAAAAGTGTCCTGATGTGGTCCAGGCACTGAATATCATGTCGGTCCTTAACCCGAATATTCGACATACGACAATCGACGGTGGACTTTTTCCTGAAGAGGTAGAAAAGCGCCAGGTTGGGTCAGTTCCGGCGATCTTCCACAACGGAGAGCTTTTTGAATACGGTCTAATGTCGCTGGAAGAAATTCTGGGCAGGTTGAGTGATGATTCGGTTTCAGCAGCCGCTCAGCGAATTTCTGACCGAGACCCTTATGACGTGATAGTTGTCGGTGCGGGCCCTGCTGGTTGTGCGTCAGCTATGTATGCGGCCAGAAAGGGTTTGCGGACTGTGGTTGTTAGCGACCGTTTTGGCGGTCAGCTTCTCGACACACTTGGTATTGAAAATCTTCCATCAGTGATCCGGACTGAGGGACCTGACTTAGCTAGAGATTTAGAGCAACAACTCCGAAGTCTTGAGCTTGACATCATTTCTTCTCAAAGCGTCGAAAAACTCATTCCTGGGGAAGCATCAGGGTTGCACTTACTTCGACTTGCCTCAGGTGCCGAGCTCAAAGGGAGGTCCATCGTAGTAGCGAGTGGGGCCCGCTGGCGGCGTCTTGAAGTGCCGGGTGAAGAGGAATACTTGAATAAGGGAGTCGCATTTTGTCCGCATTGCGATGGGCCTTTGTTTAAAGGTAAGCGTGTCGCTGTTGTAGGTGGGGGGAACAGTGGGGTAGAGGCTGCTATTGATCTGGCGGGTCTGGCCAGCCATGTAACGCTTATCGAATTTATGCCTGAGTTACTAGCCGATGACGTTCTGCAAAGAGCACTTGAAGGACTTGAAAATGTTGAGGTGATCGTGAGCGCTGCAACTAGATCGATAGGCGGCAACGGTGAAGGTGTAACTGAGCTTATTTATGAAGATCGGACGACGGGCGAAAATACTGTTGTTGAACTTGATGGTGTATTTGTTCAGATTGGGCTGATTCCGAATACTGAATGGCTATCGGGCTCTTTGGAGCTTTCGGAACGAAATGAAATAGTTATTGATGAGCGTGGCAGGACTTCTGTCGCTGGTGTTGTAGCGGCTGGTGACTGTACTACTGAGCCGTACAAACAAATCGTGGTGGCAATGGGTGCTGGCTCAACTGCTGGATTAAGCGCATTCGACTATCTCATTCGTAATGCCGTGAATATGGTCGAAGTAGAAATCTGATTCTGATGCCTCGCCCTGATGACGTTGTTCTGAAATGCAGTACGACACGGTACGAGCCTTGGATGTTGACGTTGCCGAATTGCCGTGAGTCGACCGCAGAGTGGTCTGGACTGTCGGAGAGCAAATGCATTGTGTCGTCAGGGTTTACTGCGGCTACGCGCTTGAGTAGCCACCGAGAGGTTTCTACAGGGTGTTGTGCGACTCGCAACTGGCCGACCGCTGCTCGATTAGATCTGATGGCGACTACCCCGTCGCCATCGAGAAACAGGGGTTCCATTGAGTTCCCCGACACGAGGAATCGTTTGACGATAAATGTCGGACGTCTTCGAGGAGAAATAATTGACCCCCTTAGAGGCTCATCATTATGAGTAACTCGGCGGGAAACTTACCTAGAAATGAGGCTAATTAACATGCTGTCCAAGTTTTTTGTTAATGCTGAACGCGCTCATGCCCACTGTGACCTGTATTGCGGGGTCTACGACCCGGCACAAGCGAAGATTGAGGCATTGAGTTGTAAGAAGACCATGTTGAAATATCACGAGTCGTCAGACGAGCATTTCCGTCAGCGATGTGTGCTTGTAAAAGAAGAGCGAGCAGAAGAGACCAAACACCATTTGATGGTGCTTTGGGCAGACTTCTTTACGCCAGCGCATTTTGAGGAATTCCCTGATCTTCACGCACAATTTTGGCGAGCTATTCACCAGGCTGGAGAAGTTAAGAAGTCGACTGATCCCGCAGTTGCCGATCAGCTTCTTGCTTACATAGACGAGATTGCGGATGTCTTTTGGGCCACAGAAAAAGGCCGGGACATGGGTGTTTACGCTCCAGATTGAGAGATGATTATTGGTAGGTAAGCGAATGTGTTTGGAAGCGGCCCTGAGGAGCTATCCGTTCGCGTTGGCTACTACGCCGTCGTCGTGCAGTTTCCCAATTTCAGCTGAAGTCATTCCCAGGACTTCAAGCAGGATCTCGTCTGTGTGTTCGCCGAGTCGAGGAGCAATAGTTGGATCTCCTCGGTCAATTTCAGAAAACGATAGCGGTGATCCCGGAGCGAGCACCCGCCCAACTCCGGGCTGATCAATGCGTCGAAACATAGGGTTGTCGGAGGTAGCCCGGCGGTCCTCGTTTACAAGTTGAACAAAGGTTTGGTAGGGCCCCCAGCAGACTCCTTTGGCATCAAAGATTTCGGCTATTTCGTCGAGGTCGTGTGCCTCGATGAACGGTGCCATAAATGATGCGATTGCATCTCGGGCATCCCAGCGGTCTCCTTCTTTGCTGAGGTCAACCCCGAGTGCGTCCTCGATAGCTGGTAGATGTTCAATGATGTTTGTTGCTTCGGCGAGGCTTTGCCATTGGCGCTTGCTGATTGCGACGACCATTATGCGTCTGTCGTCTTTGGTGGCGAAGTCTCGGCCAAATGCGCCGTAAAGATCATTGCCAACGGGGACTCGGTCTTCTTTCGTTAGTTGTGCTTGGGCCATGTAACCGAGGTTGGCAACCATCGCGAAAGCGACATCTGTGAGAGAAATTTTGGAAAGCTGACCGATTCCGGTTCTTTGTCGGTATCGCTCTGCTGCTAGCAGTCCAACAGCAGCAGTTAAACCAGTAGCTGTATCCCAGGCCGGCAGTACGTGATTGGTTGGCATGGTTGAGCCAGTTGGCCCAGTAGCCATTGCGAATCCTGATGAGGGGTTCACGGTGTAATCGACGGCAGTTGATTCATCGGGATTTCCGATGATGTTCATATAGATGAGGTCTTCGCGCTCAGCACGCAATCGTTCGTAGGAAAGCCAACTGGATTCAGGGAAGTTGGAAAGGAATATTCCGTTTTCTTCGCCGGGTTCAGTTATTAGCTGTGTGACAAGATCTCTTCCAGTGTCGCTTCGCAGATCGACTTGGATAGATCGCTTACCTTTGTTGAGGCCTGCCCAGAAGAGACTGACACCTTCTTCTGTGACGGGCCACCTTTGGTAGTCGAGTCCTCCTCCGATGGCGTCGAAACGAATGACGTCTGCTCCCAGTTGAGCGAGAGTCATGCCCCCTAGAGGAGCAGCCACAAAAGCTGATCCTTCGATTACTCGTAGTCCTTGCAGTACTGGCGTCATAGTTGACCTCTAATCGTCGTGCCCCCCTCGCCCCATCAACGACCTAAGTTCTGGTCTCGAAATATTAATTTCGTGATTTGTTTATGGAGCGAAAACAATCGGTGTCCATACCAGAATGTCACTACCTGAGGACTCTTGCTCGTTTGTGGTGGAACCACGTATTTCGAATCGCATAAGTCGACCTCCCTTAACTGGAAGGATTTCTTTCAGTTCGTGTCTGAATTCCAGCAGGTCGCCTTCGAAAGCAGGTCCGACGTGGTCACAGCCGTCCCACGCAACGATCGTGGCAACGCCCGGGAGTAGACGACTCAACGATGCCTGAGCTAATCCTTGAACGTGACCTCCATAGACGAGGCGCTTTCCGTAGATACTTGCTGAAGCGTCTCGATGAACGAATGCTTGATTAAAGGTCATTCGAGCTAGGGAGGGAGCTAGATCTACGTGGTCTCTCATAGCGTCTGCTCTGGACTCGCCCAGATCCCATCCGGTGGGGGTCAAGCTACTTAAGTCCCAATCAGGTACAAGTTCGGTGAGACCTTCAAGGGGTGCGGGATCTGATGGGCCGGGGATCTCAGATGAATGACCGGGCGATCCCGACTTGCTGGCCACTAAAGCACATCTTTCGTATTGAACTACTGGGCCACGATCTGTTGAGGTTTCGATCCCTAACCAAACTTTGCCTCGATGTTGTCCGTCTTTTGGTTTGGCATCAGATAACCCGAGAACGGTTGTGGTGGTTTTGATTGTTTCGCCTACTTCCACGGATCTCAGAATTCGAACTGATCGGTAGTAGAGATTCGCTATTGCTTTGCGGGTGGCGTTGGTTGTCTGTCCAATAGCGAACTGCATGACCAGTCCAGGGTTGACAAGTGCCTCGCTGGAGCCGCTAACTCTTTGGTATGCGTCTTGATCTGCTGATGCAAAGTGTTGGTCGCCAGTGATCATTCTGTACGCGACATTGTCAGCTTCTGTGACGGTTACCGCCGGCAGCGGAGGGATTGTCATGCCATGTTCAAAGTCGTCGTAGTAGGGGCCGTCGTTGTCCACGGTGTTTCCTTCTTTGCGGTTTAGGTGATTACAGGTTATGTCTAGCTTTCATCGGGTTAGGAAGCCACGCAACGCGTGGGGAGATAGCAACAAGTTTGGCTTGGGTTTATGACTTTCCCTCAGAGGGGTCTTTTCTCGCGATCAGCATGGTTGGAACTGCTTGCAGCGCTACTTCACCTTTCTGGTTGATGAGCTGGTTTTTGATCTCGATAAGACCCAGCCCTTTACGCGACTTGCTTTCTCGTTTCTTCATTATCTCGACGGTTAGCGTTAGAACGTCTCCGACGCGAACTGGTGCGGGCCAAGACAGTTCACTTAAGCCAGCTGCTCCGACGCTATGTTCCCCCAAGAAGTCCTCAGCCAGCAGCTTCATCATTAAAGAACCGGTATGCCAGCCTGATGCGATGAGGCTGCCGTAAATGGTTTGAGAGGCTGCTTCGGGGTCGATGTGAAAGCGTTGAGGGTCAAATTGAGTGGCGAAGTCAATCATTTCGTCTTCTGTCATCACAGTCGAGCCGAGTGTGAATTTTTCGCCGACTGAGAAATCATCGTAGAAACGTTCTTTGCAGGGGATGTCCATGCAGTTGTTTATCTTTCTATTTAGGCGCCTTGAGGGGGAGCTACATCAATAGCAACGGGGCGATTCCGTGAGCTCAGAATTTTTGGCGATGGGCTAGAGACAGGCTTTATTTGTATTGATCTTTAAATTCTGACAGTTGGTCAAGCTTTGGAATGACGGTGTCAGCATCTGCAGGAGGCAGCGTAAATACGATTCGGTTGCAGCCAGCTTCGATCAGAGTGTCAACGATTTCTGCTTTCGGCGGAGTTCCGAACTGTCCGAAATCAAAAGATTCAGGGTCTCGACCGGCATCCTCTGCCATCTGTTTAAGGGTGTTGATTTGGTCGGCGAAGTCGTAGCGCCCGCTAATCGGCATGAAGCCGTCGCAGTATTCGACGATGTCTTTCATCGTTTTTGGACCAGCTGCTCCACCTAAAATAATTGGAGGGTGTGGTTTCTGGGTTGGTTTGGGCCATTGCCAGCTGGAGCTGAATTCGACGTGTTCGCCGTGAAATTCGGCTTCGTCGTTGGCCCAGATTTCTTTCATTGCCAAAATTCGTTCGCGCATGACAGCCCGACGTTCGCCGAATTTGACTCCATGGTGGTGAAGTTCTTCTTTGTTCCAGCCGTAACCGATGCCGAAAAGAAACCGGCCGTCGGTTAGCGCGTCAACTGTTGCGACGCTCTTTGCGAGCCAGATCGGATCTCTTTGTGGGACAAGAGTGATACCAGTGCCGAGTTTGATTTTGTTGGTGACTGCACCTGCCATCCCCAACGCTACGAACTGGTCATGGGTTCGCCAGTACTCCTCTGGGAGGGGCGGTGCCTTTGGGTTAAGACCCCAGGGTGTTTCTCGGCTAGTTGGAATGTGACTGTGTTCAGGGAACCAAATTGATTCAAAACCACGGTCCTCGGCTTCCTTGGCCAAGGTCATTGGGTTAATCGCTTTGTCGGTCGGGAACATGTTTATGCCGAAATCAGTCATAGGTGGATCATAACCATGTCGATATGCGCGTTGCTCGCTGTGTTTTGAAAGCTAACGGTATTAGTGAATCAGCCTCTAAAAATGCGATGAGTCCTCATGGGATTGAGGACTCATCAAGAGGTGGTCAGTGCTGTCTTTCTGACACCTGATCGCCGAAGTCTTTCAGACTTGGCGTTGCTAGTTAGATAATGACTTTGTTAGGCGTCGTGGCTATCTAGATAGGTGACTTGGAGGTTTCCTGCCAATACTGGTGCGAGCATTTCTGGCAGTCCGGTGTCCATCCGCCATTGCAGATAAGCCTGATGATTTTCTTTGAGTGCAAACTTCTCCCACAGGACGACGGTGTCTGGATTGTTGTCGTCGCTGTAAACCTCGATTGACTCACAGCCTTCAAAGGCACGAGTGTCGGCTAGAGCTCCGCGGAGGATTTCGATTAGTTCAGGTCCTTTGCCTTCTTGGCAAGGGAACACGACGTGAATAGTTTGAGACATCTTTAACTTCCTTAAGGAATAATTTGCAGTGTGTGATTTAGAAGCTCATCACCTTTGGTTGAGAACGTCAATTTTTGCTCTTGGCTTGTATTGGAAACAGGAATATATGACTAGGAGTTGGCTTTAATTATCTTCTTGGTATTGAGGCCGCAATGATCTCGACCTCAATGTCTCCTACTACCAGTGGGGCGCCAACAGTCGTTCTGCAGGGATAAGGGGCCTCAAACACGTCTAGAAAGACTTCGTTCCAAATGGCGAACTCTGTCACGTCGGTGAGTTGAGCGTTGACTTTGATGACGTGGTCAAGCGAAAGGCCCATATCTTCGAGCATCGAACCGAAGTTTTCTAGAGCAACTCTGGCTTGTGTGGCTAGGTCGCCACCTGTTACTTCGAATGTGTCGAGGTTGATCGCTGTCATGCCGCTAAAGAAATACAAATCACCGACTTGTATTGCAGTCGAGTTTTTAATGTTGAATTCTTCGAGTGCGGCGGCTGCTGAAGGGGACGAGTGAATGATAGTCATGGCCGAACACCATAGACGTCATTGGTTAGAGCCTGTTGCTGAGCAAGGCAACCGGTTGGTGGCTAGGAGTCGCTCCCACACATTTGACCACCTTCGTCGAGGTAGATCGAATTCTTAGGCTGAGCGAACAAGGCTTCGACGGCAGGTACGAATTCTTCGAGAATCATCGAGTCATAACTTGGATCAAAGGCTGTTTGGTCGAACTCTTGACAGAATTCGACGGTGAGGTCGTAAGCAGGGTGACCTTGAAACTGATCTCTCATGTTGCGGTCGAGGCCGAGGTAGTGAAAAAAGTTGTAACCCTGAAAAATGCCGTGCTTTTCTACCATCCAAAGGTGTTCTTCGCTAACGAAAGGTTTGAGAATCGCTACAGCTATATCGGGGTGATTGTAAGAACCAAGAGTGTCGCCAATGTCGTGGAGTAGGGCACAAACAACGTATTCATCGGACTTGTTGGCTCGGTAGGCGCGAGTAGCGGTCTGTAGTGAATGTTCCATTCGGTCGACGGAAAAGCCGCCGTGGTCGCCTTCTAACAGTCGGAGGTGGTCGAGAACTCGACTAGCGACGCTGCTGGCCATCTGTTGGTTGTGTGCTGCAATGATCTTCCAATCGAGAGCGGTTCCTTCAGTCATCGCTCCAAATGTCGCAGATTGTTCCAGTAGATCTTTACTGTCGACGGTAGTGCTCATTTGATCCTCTTTTTTTTGGTGCTGCCTTTATGGTAACCGGTCTGAGGTGCGCAGTTCTCTTGTGGAAGTTTCGTTTAGTAGAGCTTGGCTTTGGTGCTGATGTTGCGGGTAGATAGGCTGACCGATAGAACAGTATTAAGTAACCTAAACATGATTGAAGGGTGAGACATGGAACTCAGCTCCAACTTAGGCCGTTTTTATATCAATGGAGAGTGGGTTGAACCGTCTACGGACGCCACAGTTGAGGTCATAAATCCGGCGACTGAAGCACCAATAGCTTCTATCGCTATGGGTACTCCAGCCGATGTAGATGCTGCGGTTGACGCTGCGCAGGCAGCCTTCGATAGCTACTCACAAACTTCAATTGAGTATCGCGTTGAGTTGTTGAATCGGATTACTGGGCTTTTGAGTGCCCGATCAGAAGATCTTGCAAGCCTAATTTCTGCTGAGATGGGGGCCCCGAAAGGTCTCGCTAAGGCAGCTCAGGCGCCAACTGGAGTAGCTCATTTCGCGACGATGGCTCAGATCCTGGGTTCCTATGAGTTCGAAGAACAGATGGGTAGATCCTTGATTGCAAAGGAGCCGGTTGGGGTTGTGGGGATGATCACGCCTTGGAACTGGCCTCTCAACCAGATTGCGTGCAAGGTAGCGCCGGCTCTTGCTGCTGGTTGCACAATGGTGCTGAAGCCCTCAGAGGTTGCCCCGCTCAACGCCATCTTGTTCGCTGAATTGCTAGATGAAGCTGAAGTTCCCGCCGGTGTCTTTAATTTAGTTAATGGCGATGGGCCGTCGGTAGGAGCTCACCTATCAGCACATCCCGGAGTTGACATGATGTCATTTACTGGCTCCACGCGAGCAGGAGTTGAGGTAGCCCGAAATGCGGCTCCGACCGTAAAGCGAGTAGCTCAAGAGCTTGGTGGAAAGTCCGCGAACATCATTCTGGACGACGCTGACCTGGCTGAAGCTGTAGGTCGTGATGCGTTTGGAATGTGCACCAATTCCGGTCAGTCATGCAACGCTGCTACCCGGATGTTCGTCCCGTTTAGCCGCATGGAAGAAGCTGCGGCTATAGCCAAAGGCTCAATGGAGTCGGTTGCAGTCGGAGACCCGGTTAGCGATGGAACAATTATTGGACCAGTGGTTTCTGAAGTGCAGTGGAACAAAATCCAAGCGTTAATTGAGGCCGGCATTGAGGAAGGGGCCACCTTGGTCACAGGTGGAACTGGACGCCCGGAAGGTTTGGACAGCGGATATTTCGTTCGACCGACGCTCTTCACCAATGTTACGAATGAGATGCGAATCGCCCAAGAAGAGATTTTCGGGCCGGTACTAGTAATGATCGGGTATGAAGACGATGACGATGCAGTGCGTATGGCAAACGAAACGCTTTACGGACTCTCAGGCTATGTGTCGGGCAGCCAAGATAGGGCAATGTCGGTGGCTAGGAGAATCCGTAGCGGCAATGTTCATGTAAACGGAGCGGGCCCCGACTTCAACGCGCCGTTTGGCGGTTACAAGCAGTCAGGTAACGGCCGCGAATGGGGTCAACATGGCTTTGAAGAGTTCCTAGAAATTAAAGCCATCATGGGGGCTGGCTAAGTTTCACAGTCCCGAGATTGGCGTTGCTTCAGAATCGAAGCGCGTATCAAAAGCTAGATGTAGACGAGATCTGAGCGATACTGGCTTGGTGAGGTTTCCCCAAAGTTTGGTTGTATGCGCGTTGTTGGCTGTCTCCTGCTCGACCGCAGGCGAAACAGACGCCACCAACCAACTCGGCGGATCGACAACAAAGACGACTACCACGACGCGCCTTGAGAAGGCTTCAACAGAGACTTCACCGAAGACCACTGCGGTCGCGACAACAGTTGACGTAGACGTTAACGTCAACGATTTTGAACTGACAGTGGTGGCGCCGGCGCTTGTCGACAGCTATTCACAGTTCGAGGTTTCAGTGGTCTCACAGGAAGAGATAACTGACATCCAAATCGTTTCCGATGGGTTCATTGTGTTGGCTTCAACAGAACAATCGCTCACGCTCGTCAGTCCCATCGTTCAACGAAACGAAACAATCGAATACTCAGTTGATGTCACCACCGCAGATGGACGTTCAAAGAGGGTTGGCCTCCAAATCGAAGTGGCCCTGTACGAGCATGACGTCTCACGTACCAGACACCTCAAGCCAGATGACTTAGAGGGCACGAGCAGCAAGGACTACGCCGTCTTCAATTTCGGTTTTGAAACAGTTTTCGTCAACGAGCGCTACAACGAAACCTATTGCTACCCAACGGTTAATGACTGCGACGAACGAGACGGTTCATTTACTGCAGACGCACACAACATGATGGTCGGAGACTTCAACGGTGACGGTCACCAAGACCTAGTGGTCGGTTGGGCCATTTTCCCACACACGATGACCCACCAAGAGCGAAGCACAGTGAGGGTGTACCTCAACGACGGAACAGGTCGGCTCATAGCAGATCCGACGATTTACTTCTCCGGAGAGCCACCAGAACGCAACATGTCGTATCGACTAGTAGTTGACGACTTCAACCAGGATGGGGTTGACGATATCTTCGCCGGCTCGCAAGGTTTACTGAAACTCCTCCCAACTGGAGAGAGAATCAATGACATGGACCCTCACGTTTTGCTGCTATCTCGTGATGGCAAACTCTTTGATGCCTCGGACACCATCGACTATCGCGGCAACAGATTTTTTGCTCATGATGCTTCGTCGGGAGACATAAACGGTGATGGGTTCCCCGATATCTTGGCAGCGCGGACTTTGTTTTTGAATGATGGCGGAGCAGGGTTTGTGAATTCAATCGAGAATCTGCCTGAGGCAATGCGTCGTACTGACCACTACGTTATGTCGTCCCTACTTGAAGACTTTAATGGCGATGGTTTGGCCGACCCGGTGCTTTTGTGGGGAGACGAAATAGATTCTTTGAACCCCTGGCCGGCACAAATAGCTATCAGTGACAAGCAAAAGCCGAGTGATCAATGGGAGGTGCACGGTCTGCCCACGGGGCGGTTCGGACAGGGAACCACCAAATTCAACCATGCCTCCACTGCAGACATCGACAGTGACGGAGATATAGACATCGTCATCGGAACCACGAGGGCCGGAAGCCTTTACTACGTGGGAAGATTCATCCAAATTCTTCGCAACGACGGCTCAGGAAATTTCACCGATATCAGCCAAGAGGCACTGGGTGAACAACCAAGGGCCTTGAATTATGAAGATCCAGAAGTTGAGGTGGAGTGCACTGTGTGGGGAGAAGGCCAGGTAGTTCTTCTCGATGTCGATAACGACGGTGACATCGATATAACTGACCGAACACACGGTGGAGCGAACGGCGGAAAAGAAGCATGCCCTGGGATAGAAATTTATTTGAACGACGGGGACGGCAATTTTTCGAGCGATGAATCAAGTGACCTAGCTTGGGTCAGACAACATCAGATACCGGGCTTTGTGGCTTTGACGCCAGCTGACCATGAGATTGGTAATGCAATCCCGATAGATCTCGACGGTCGTTTCGGAATCGATTACGTCGCTCAGATACGGTCGCCCTGGGGAGGCTTGTTCGCATTTCTCTATCAAGTGATGTCATTGGAGTAAACGAACGATGGTTGCGCAACTAAGAACGTTGGTATCCGTTCAGAACGACGCTGTTGTCGCCCCATACATTCGGTCTTTGGTTTCCTCACGCAAAAACCCGAGTTCCTCGGTGAGAGCCCGACGACCTGCTTCAGCTTCCGGATCCTCGGGATAGTAAGCCAATTCAGAGGCAGGGTCTCCAGCGACTCGGGTCCCGATCAGATATCGAGGCTTGCTGTAGTCGTAAGGACGGGCTCGGTGAAGCGCTCTCCGGTTATCCCATAGCAGTGTGTCCCCGGCAACCCAATTATGGCTGTAGACCCGCGAATCGTCAGCGACGACGTGTTCTACGAGAGACCGGATCAGATTGCGGCTTTCTTCTCGAGTGAGGCCTGGAATTCCGAAGGCATGTCGCCCAACGAACAAGTTCGGCTTCCCCGTCTCCGGATGAATCTTGACCATAGGCCGCAGATAAGCCTCCCCGTGATACACCTCGCCGTATACGCCGTCGCCTTCTGCATCTGGGAAGTCCCCGAGGTCATTCGCCTGAGAAAAGTTTGTTGAATGGTATGCGCTTAATTCAGCGACCTTTTCTCTTGTGGCTTGGTCCAGAGTGTCATAGCCGGATTGCAGATCAGCTAACTCAGTTTGTCCGCCTTCATCCGGAACGACCACGGCAGACAGCATCGCCACCTTGCTGGCGATCGGTTTATAAGTGGAGTCGGTGTGCCAGGCCTCGTTTCCGACGTTTGTTCGCATTATTTGCGACTGGAGGTCATGAATCTTTCCGAAGCTACCGTCCTCATGTTTCTTCTGGTTGGCCATAGGAGCCCCACCAAATTCCAACTCCCCGAAACGTTGACCAAACGCGGTGCTTTCTTGCTCGTTGAGGTGTTGACCGGGGAGAAGCAAAAATCCGTGTTCCAAAAAAGCTGCATGCAGATCATTGAACTCGCCGTCACTCAGATTTTTTAGATCTACTCCCGTGGCGGTAGCACCAAACGCTTTGCCGATCATCGGCACGATTTTTATGTCACTCATCGTGTTCCCCAAGTCCCTTATTGGTAACAGGCTAGCTAACGGGAAACAGTAGGGGTGAGAATTTAGTGGTGCGACGCTACAAGCAAGCGAGTTCTACTGATCCGTGGTCGCCTACAAAGAACTTCACTCGGTCAGCGACCTGCGGGAAATAAGTGATGACTGTGCTGCCAGTCATCACGAATTCACCTGCTCGGATCGTACGACCTCGGTCGTTGAGGTGGTTTGCGAGCCAAGCAACTGCTTCGAAAGGGTGACCCAGGGCGTCTCCGGTCTTACCAGATCCGAGAACCTCGCCGTTTACTTCCAGAACAGTAGGTGTGTCGACCAGGTCAATGTCTTGCCAGTCAGCGAAAGGAGAGCCCAAAATGACTCCAGCGTTCCATGCGTTCTCAGACACTGAGTCGAAGGGGTTGAGTTGGTCATAGTTGGCGTCTCGGTCTTCGATCAGTTCAAAGGATGGGTAGCAAGCATCTACTGCATCGCGAACAGTCTCTTTTGTGTGTGTTGTTGTGGCATCGAGGTCAGCTCCAAGTTGAACAGCGATTTCGCATTCCAAACCAAGATGTCGATGATCGCTGAGAACGACCTGCCCGGGAGAGTTTTGAACGCGACTATTAAACACGGCGCCAGACAACGGATGGTCGACACCGCAGAACTCTTGCATGGCCTTGCTCGTGAGAGCGACTTTCCAAGCGACCACCTGTTCACCTCGGCCGGTCATGATGTCGATAAATGCGTCCTGGATGAGGTAGGCGTTTTCCAAAGAGGCATCCTCGACCCTGTTTGCCATGGTGTGGTGTTGCGCCTTAGTTTCAAGCTCTTCCAGGAATGATGCCGCTATTTCGAGTCGGTCTTGCTCGTTCACAACGGGCCTTCTTTCATTGCTTTCTGTTGATTGTTGCACTCAATTCGCATACATGCACCACTCATGAACCCTGAGAAGGCTTTGCGTATGGAAAGTCACGCTTTTAGTAGAGGGCCTCAACTGCTGCGAGATCAGCGATTCTGTCTCCGTCGTACCCCAACATGTCGCTTAGTACGTCGAAAGTATGTTCACCGATTGGTGGCCCTCCCCACAGAGTATTTGAGGGAGTCCGGCTGAGTTGATAATGGGAACCTTCTACTACGGTCTCGCCGGCGTATGCCTGTGGTACTCGCCGAAAGTGGTTCCGATGGATGAGCTGGGGGTCTGAGACCGCATCAGCAGAATCCGAGACGATGTGGGCCGCGATGCCATTGGATTGTAAAAGCTCTTGAAGTTCGAAACGATCTTGAGACTCAGTCCAATTAGCGATTGTCGAATCGTCCAAGTTTGCTTCACCTACGAGCTTGGAAAGTGTCTCTTCCGCTGTGGAGTTTTGACACACCACTGCTATCCATTTGTCATCACCTTGGACTGGATAGACACCGTGTACTGAATAGCGTTCGCTGGAGTTTCCTAATCGTTGCGCAGTGCGCCCGTTGACTTCTTGGTCTAGGAGAGCTGGACCAAGAAGGTGTAATGCTGATTCATGCTGGCTGAGATCTATATAAGCACCTTCACCTGTTCGACGATGATGATCTAGCGCTGCTACGAGAGCGGTGACGGTAAAGCGTGGTGCGGTGTAGTCGGTATAGGCAAGAAACGGCCCAGTTGGCGGCCGGTCTGGCCAACCAGTGATTTCGTAGAACCCGCTCAAAGCCCCAGCGAGCATCCCAAAGCCGGGGTACATGTTCATGGGACCGGTTTGTCCCATCAGACAGCTCGACAACATCACGACGTCGGGTTTTCGTTTCTTTATTGACTCATAATCAAGTCCCCAATTCGCCATCGCTTTCGGAGTAAAGGATTCGATTACGACATCTGCCCAGTCGATCAAATCCCAGATGACTGTGTGGGCTTCTTCGACAGATAGGTCAAGACTGATCATGTGTTTTCCGGCGTTAGCGGAGTGGTATTGCGCCGTGTTGTCAGGGTGAGTTTCATCGTTTACGAATGGTCCGGCGTTGCGAATCACATCGATCCGTCCTTCGGACTCGACTCTTACGACAGTCGCTCCGTGGTCAGCGAGATTGCGCGTCGCCATCGGAGCGGCTATTGCCCATGTAAAATCTAGAACCTTTATTCCCTCTAAGGGCTTACTTGTAGGCGCAGGGTCAACAGGAGAGGGGCTTGTCGGTTTTCTATTGAGATCTGCGAGTATTTCTTTGTTGTGTTCTCCTAGTTTGGGTGGCGGTCCAAGATTCTTGAGTGGCGTGGTTGCCTTCGCGAAACGGCCGGGAAATTTGTGCCCAAGCTGGGGAACTTCTTCAAAAAACTCGCGAGCCTCAAGGTGTTCAGATTCAAGTATGTCTTTTGTAGTGGCGACTGGCGCGATGAGAAGCCGCCGCTCACTGTTCCCGGTCATTAATTCGGCTTTGGTTTTACTTGCGGTAAATGCTGCAATCGCGTCTTGGGCTCGATAGAGATCTTCCGGATCAGCCTGTCCAGTAAAAATCATTGTAAAGAAATCGACCCAGTTCTGATCGCGGGTTGCTTCGTCACAAAAACCTTCCTCGTGCACCCAGTCCATCATTCGTTGGCTGTAAGGGCCGAGCATCTCGCCGAACATGAAGCACATTGAGATGAAACCATCTAATGCTGGATAGACGGTTCGAATAACGTATTCTCCGGCCTTGATACCTCCGCCTGCGCGTCCCCAGGGAGGGGCGCCTACAGCGCTCGTCATTAACATCGTTTGGGTGCACTGAGTTACTGCTTGCTGAGCTGAAACGTCTATGTGTTGGCCGCAGCCGGAAGTCGTTCTTTCGAAAAGAGCGATACTTGTTGCTTCGGCGGCTTCAAGAGCAGCATGTAACCAGCCTTGCGGCACTGCACCGATCTGGAGCGGTGCTCTATCGGGATCTCCTGTGAAGCCGAGTTGGCCGCCGCTCGCCAGCAACGTCAAGTCAGTTGCTATCCAATCGCTTTTGGGACCGGTCGCGCCAAAGGGCGACACTTTAACTGTCAGAAGAGAAGGGTTAGCCGATCGCAGCTTGTCAAGATCTAAACCTTCGAACGCTCCGCAATCGAGGACGACATCGGACGTCGCAGCAAGTAACTCGATTTCTTCCACTCCGCCGATGACGGATTTTTTTCCACGGTTCCAAGCCCAGTGAGTGAGAGACTTTTCGATGTTTACGTCATCTTGTTCGAAAGGCCCTATGTGTCGTGAACTGTTGCCAGCTGGCGGTTCGACTGCTATTACCTCAGCCCCTAGCTGGGCTAGCAGCAATCCAGTCAAGTTAGAACGTTCGTCAGTAAGGTCGAGAATTCGGTAAGGGGACAACATGTCTTCCATTCTGCCTTGTGGATAGGCAGCACGTGAGATGATGCTAAGTCTGTCAGTGGAGGTAGAAGAGATGGAACGTGACGAAGAGCGTCTACATATGTTGCGAGAAGCGATCTACCTGGCTGATGAAATTCTCTCGGAGGTGAAGGGTAACCCTCGGGCTCAGGTTGACTCAACTGTCCGAGCGAAGCTTGTTCATGGGCGGGATTGGAGGATGCGCTACCTAAAGCATCTGGAAGAAGGTGGGCCGATGCTGGAAGCTGGCGATGAGTGGTCTATGCATCAAGGTCATGATCTCGCCATTGAGTGGGGGTATGAGGTTTGGGATGAGAATCGAATCGGATTGCGATGCCGAAGTTGTGACGATTGGGTTCAGTTGTATGACGTCGAGGAGAACTCGTCGTCGACGTTGACGGTCGCTGACCTGTATTTAGAGCACGAAACCCACACGGTCGTGTCTTGGCGTCGCGACCTAGATGCGGGAATTGAGTGTGTCACTTGCGGAGCAGTTGAGGAGAAAGGTTTCCCGCTGTTAGAAGCTCCGGTGAGTAGTTGGTTTGATGCTGTTTGGAATGGTTGATTGCGTTCAGTGAAGTGAAGAATTTGTGCGCCGGGTGGGACTCGAACCCACACGCCCGAAGACACCGGCACCTAAAGCCGGCGCGTCTGCCAGTTCCGCCACCGGCGCTCTAGTGACAACTTATCGGTCAAATGTGTCGAGTATTCAACTCGCGGACTTAAGAGCGCCAATGCCATCTGCTTTTAGTGCGAACTAAGGTCTGATGGAAGAGGAGGATGAATGCTGAGATTGACCTTTCTGATGCGCCGCAAAGAAGGTATGACGAAAGAGGAGATGCAAAGGTATTGGCTTGAAGAACACGGCCCTCTCGTTGCTAGCTACTCGAAAACGTTGAACATGCTTCGTTACGTGCAGGTGCATTCCACCGATGATGATCACAGCCGTCTTACCGGTCGTCGTGGAGAGATGGAAGAGCCTTACGACGGCGTGGCAGAGGTTTGGTGGGAGTCAAAGAACGCAATGTTTGAAGCAACGCGTTCTGGGGAAGGGCGAGAAGCGGATCGGGCTCTTCGAGACGATGAACAGCGCTTCATTGATTTGGAACGCTCTGTGGCTTGGTTTAATTACGAATATCCGCAGGTGAACCCGACACCAGAAAATGTTGTGGCGAGCGAGCGTTCAAGTTTGGTTAAGTTGTACTTCCCTCTGCGTCAGCTTGATTCTTTGAGCATGGAAGAAGCTCAGTGGTATTGGCGAACACACCATGGCCCGGTTATCCGGCGGCAAGCTCATGGATCGGGGATCGTTCGGTATCAACAGGTTCACCGAGATGAAGCAGAATTAACCGAGGGGATTAACCGCTCTCGCGGATCGAAAATAGAGCCATATCTTGGTCACGCTGAGGTGTGGATGGATCGGTCAGCGATGGGGAATCCGACTCCAGAAAATCGAGCTGCAGCTAAGCGTGCTTATGAGGATGAAGCAAATTTCATAGATTTTGAGCGGTCGACGATGTTTTTAGCGAAGGAACACGTATTTATTGATCGACGTTAGGTCCGTCGTCGACCAACGTCTTCACTCCTTCTACAACGCGTTGCATGTTTGATTTGTGGATTAAACGTCGTTCGAATAGGACCGCGTTTTCTCTTGAGGGATCTTCTTGTGCTCTTGGTGCGGTGCCATTGTTCTCTTTCCCAATGACCATTGAAAATCGGAGTCGGCTTCCGGTGCCTTGTTCAGCTAAATCGAAGCGCCAAATAGCCCCTGGATTATCTGGATCTGTGATGCGCCATTCAAATACTTGGCGCTCAACCCATTCTGTAACAATGCATTCGGTCTCCCAGTCACGTAATCCCGGGATTGAGTTGCGACCGGTAAACCTTGACCCGACTCCTGTCTGGTCTTGGGAAACCCATTCTGCTCCGACGAACTCGTTGGAAAAGAGTGCTGGCATGTTGATGTCAGAAATTACTTCCCAAACTTTTCTCGGCCTTGCATCGGTATCGATTTCTGTTACTACACCTGGTCCGTCTTGAATCCGAGCGGAGCCGTCAGCGCTCGGTAGTTCTCGGGTGAAGCCCCATTGGTCGAAATAGGTGATGTTCGACGCTGGTCGTCTGGGTGCAGGGGAGAATTCCTGTCCGATTGTGTATGCCACAGGGAAGCACACCAATGTGGTGACGCCATTGGGTATCCCTAATATTTTGCTGACTTCGGCTGTTTTGTTGTTCAACATTGTGGCGTAGGCAGTGCCTAGGCCACGCGATCGTAAAGCTAGGTTGAAGCTCCATGCTGAAGGAATAGCGCTATCAAAAAGTCCTGGGCGACCGCTGTTGTCATGGAGGCCCCAAATAGCGCAAATAACTAGAGCTGGTGCTTTCGAAAAATTGTCAACTAGGTATGCGCTTGAGCTAACAACATGCTCTTTTGGGTGGCCAGTGCCTTCCAATCTTCCTCTGGCTTGAAGGAATAGGGTCCCGACTTCGGCGTACAAGCTCCCTAGCTGGTCTTTGAGTCCTTGGTCGCGGATTACGAGCCAACGCCTACTCGCGTCGTTGCCGCCGGTAGGTGCCTGTTCGGCTAAGTCAATGCATTCGAAAATTACGTCATCGGTGACGTCGCGAGCGAAGTCCAAACGCTTACGAACGGCTCGTGTTGTAGTTAGTAAGCGGTCAATTTGTTTGAGGTCAAAACCAGATTCTGAAAGGTCACGATTCATGTAATGAATTTAGGCTGATAGCCCTTCAGTGTGCTTAATGGGGGCGTACGCAAAAAACTGATGGAGGAACCAAGGGCTGATTAGGCGGTGGTGTTGGGAGAGGTTTCGGTGTTGATGTTGGGAGTTTAGGTAGCCGAAGTGCCCCAACAATTCCTAATAAAGCACAAGCAGATGAGAGCAACAACACCCAAAGGAAAGTGGATGTCCAGTCGGCTAAGACGCCACCAATCTGCGGCGAAACCATTTGTGCTACACCGAAAGCCAAAGTAGCTGCGCTGAAACCGGGACCGTAATCCTCAGCTGACGCGTTTTCGACGAAGTACATGGTCAGGGTTACTGGAATTGAGGCGAATATCATCCCAATCACTATTGACGCCCCAAGAGTAGGCAGTACCCAACCAGGCAGGATGCTGAGTACGAGAACGGTCCAAAGACCGAAGGCGCATCCGAGGGTTGCTCGGGTTCCGAAGGTGGCGACTGACTTAGCGACAATTGGACCGCCGAACACCATCCCCAGCCCGATCAAGGTGAATGACAAAGAAGCGTTGCTGGCCGACCAGCCGTTGTCATCTTCTAGCCGGCTACTCATGAACGCTAGAACGAGGAGATACATAAAACCGAATGTGGTGTACATGGCGGTGATCGGTTTCCACCCAGGTACACGACGTAGCGCATCAAACCCGCCCACACTGCCTTTAGGCGAGAGCTGATCTTGAGCGTGTCTAACTATGGCTACGGTTCCGACTGCTACTAGAAGTCCGATTGTTGCTTGGACTACGTAAACATTGCGCCAGCCTTCATCTCCCCATACCCGTCGAACCCAGCCAGCGAGTTGGCTGGTGAACACGATGCTTAGGGCCATGCCCGATGAAAGAAGTCCGATGGCCGTGCCGCGTTTTTCGGGTGGGAATGCAGCGCTTGCAACAACAGGGGTCGGAATCCAAACCCATGCTCCGCCAAAGCCACAGCAGAACATCCCAAACATCAAAACAGCAGCATTAGGAGCAAGTGCCGAGACAACCTGCCCGCCTACGGCAATGAGTAGTCCAACCTTCATGACCGTCAAGAGTTTGATGCGCGAGGCAGCTATAGCTACAGCCAAGGTGCCGATTAGATAGGCAGCAACGTTTGCGGTAGCAATTGAACCAGCGACCGTATTTGATAGTCCTAGATCAGAGCGCATTGCAGGTAATACGACACCTAGCGTAAACCTGCCAAAACCTTGAGCTACACCGGCGCTCGCTGCTGCAAACGCAACAGCTATCCAGGCGCGAGCGGTCACCCTAAGAGACTATCAATTTGATAGTCACAGGCAGGTCAGAGTGGCGGGCAAAGCGCCGTATGGGTGTGATTTCAATCGAGCCCGATCGAAGCAGCACGACCCCATCTTGATTGCCTAACATCACTAGGGTCCGAACAGGAGAGCAAAATGGCGATCAGTATCGATCCCGAAACAGGCCTCAAAATTTTTGACACTCGAGCCGGTAAGGCAAGTGACAAAATTCAAGGTAAGGGTTATCAGGTCAACTCTGATACCAGTCTGAAAACGCTTCCCGAAGTTTCTCAGGCAGCAAAGTTCGATGCTGTTGAGCAGGCGAAATATCGGGAATTCAAAGAGCAACGGCGAGGTGCTGCTGATTACATGACGATGGAGGGGGAATTTTCTAAGTATCTCGAAGACCACTATTCCGACTCTCCTGTTGAACGCGATGCCTTAACTGACGACTGCGAAATAGTCGTGATCGGCGCAGGTTTCGCGGGGCTCCTTCTTTGGTACCGACTTAAAGAAGCAGGTTTCCAAGATGTCAGGTTCTGCGAAAAAGGTGGTGACGTAGGGGGCACTTGGTATTGGAATCGCTACCCAGGTATCGCATGCGATGTTGAGTCCTACAGCTACCTGCCTCTCTTAGAGGAAATGGAATATTTCCCTACAATGAAGTTTGCTTCAGGTTTTGAGATTCTTGAGTATTGCCAGTCAATGGCCACCAAGTTCGGGTTCTATGACAAATGTCTCTTCCATACCACGGTCGAGCGAACTGACTGGGATGAAGAAACAAGACGCTGGACTGTGCATACAGACCGCGGAGATGCAATGCGCTCTCGTTACGTTATTTTGGCTAATGGCATTTTGACAACTCCCAAACTCGCTCGGATTGAGGGAATGGAACGATTCGAAGGGGAGTCATTCCACACCTCGCGTTGGCGTTATGACGTGGATCTTGAGGGAAAGAGGGTTGGGATTATCGGTACGGGCGCTACATCAGTCCAAGCTGTTCCGGAGCTCGCAAAAATTGTCGGCGATCTGTACGTGTTTCAGCGCACACCTTCGTCAATTGACGTACGCGACCAGCGAGTTACAGGAGCAGATGAAATCGAATCCTGGAAAGAAGAACCGGGCTGGGCAAGAGCCCGAAGAAAGCGATTTTCAAGGATTTCAGCCGGCCGCTCAGCGATCCAAGCAAACGACGACTACCTGGCAGGGAAAGTTGATGATTTCAAGCAACGCAAAGAACACGATCGGAAACTCACACCCGAGGAAATGGTTGAAAAACAGTTGGATTCAAATTTCCGCATCATGGAGCAGATACGGGCCCGAGTCGATGAGATAGTCGAAGATCCAAAAACAGCGGAGGCGTTAAAGCCCTACTACCCATATGGCTGCAAGCGACCCACATTCCACGATGAGTATTTGCCTACGTTCAACTTGCCGCATGTCCACTTAGTAGATACCGCGCCCATGGGTGTGACGAATATCAACCAAAACGGAGTAGTTCACGAAGGCCAGGAATACCCACTCGATGTGCTGATTTATGCCACTGGCTTCCAGTGGATGGCGACGTCAACCTTCAACATGGTCACTGGTAGGGGTGGCCAAACGATGAAAGATAAGTGGGAAACTGAAGGGACCAAGACCTTCCTAGGGATCCATAGCAATGGGTTCCCGAATTTGTTCATCATGACTGGACCGCAAGGCGGAGGCGGAAGCTTCAACTTCACCGACGCGATAGAGACGCATGCGGATTACATCGTCTGGATGCTTTCGATGATGCGAGAAGAAGGGCATGAAGTCGTCGACATCACTGAAGAAGCAGAAATGAACTATGCCGAACACTGTCGACAGGCTGACATAGCTACGGCACCACTTCGAGATTGCCTGTCCTATTACAACGGTCATGGCGATTCGGAACCAGGAAGTCTTGCCTATTACGGGGGAGGTAATTGGCACAAGTTTCGTGTTCGAGCTCAAGAAACCCTTGACACCTACGCGTTTGAATCCTCCTAATTCGCTACTTCAGAAGCGGTATTACCTCTGTTGCAAGACGTTCAAGGTTTCTTGCCATGAATTCGGGGTCAAGTCCTGGTGGTAAGCCCGAAGTGGCTATGTCTGTGATTCCGTATAGCTCAATGAAATCTGTGAGTTCCTTAACGACTTCGTCGGCGGTTCCTATGAGCACGTTCTGAGGTATGCCGCCTTCGCTGCCCCAGCCGTAGTCATCGGGGGTCTCGGCCATAAATGTTCCGTAAACGCCCATGCGAAAACGTTCAGCCTCTCGTATAGCTGGCCAGTCTTTGTCGAAGTCATCTGTTACGTAGACAGATCTAATAATCCCTACTCGATAATCGTTGGGATCTCCGCCGTCGGCTTTGACTGCATCTCTCCATGGGTCAAGGACGTCTTCTCTTCGTCCTTGTGGCAGCAAGTTCGTTCCGAAGCGAGCTGCTCGCAGTGCTCCGGGTTCTTTCATAGCGGCTATCCACAGGGGCGGACCTCCGACCTGCACTGGTTTCGGGTAAACGTTTATGTTTGATAGTTGATAGCGCTTGCCCGTAAAACTAAATGGCTCATCTGCCCAACAAAGTCGGAGTATCTCGATGGCTTCGTCGGTCATAGAAACTCGGTTCTTGAGTGGAACCCCAAATGCTTCGAATTCTTTGGGCACGTAACCCATCCCAATTCCGAATTCCATCCGACCTTCAGAGATGTGATCTAGGACAGCTAGTTCTTCGGCGAGTCTCACCGGGTGATACAGGGGCAGCAACGCTATGTCGTTGGAGATCCGAATATTTCTAGTCCGAGCTGCTATTGCCCCAGCTAATGGTTGAAAGGCTGGGAGATAACCGTCCTCTAGAAAGTGGTGTTCCGTAAACCAAACGTGGTCAAACCCAAGTTCATCGGCCAGGACCGCTTGTTCGATTGTTGCTGAGTAAACGTCAGACATGGACAAATCGCCGCCAGGTATGTGGCGACAGTCATACATAACGCCGAATCGAAGTGGTTGCGGCATTTGTCTGCTCCCTTATGGCCGGTCACAGGACCGTAGTCGTTTCTGACGGGCTAAGTTTTACCGTATGCAGATCGAACGTGATACTCGTGGGGCTGAGTTGGCGCCCAATCAATACGAAGACGCCGAGGGATACATAGCTCCCTTGCCGGCCGGATCTGGGCCCAGATCCAACCCTTTGGGAGCGTTTCCTACGGGACCGGAAGTTGGAGAACGCCTACCTGACGTTGTAGCAGTTGATTCAGACGGCGTAACTCTTGACCTGCACGAGGATCGCGAAGGGAAACCTGTGGTCTTGGTCTTTACCCGATCGGCTGTTTGGTGACCGCCATGTCGCACCCAGCTGGTCGAGCTGGAAAAGGGAATGTCTGACTTCGAAGCTGCGGGGGCCAAGTTGTATGTACTGAGTTACGACGAAGTTGATGCGCTCGCCGACTATAAAAAGGCCCACAGGGCTAGTTTCACGATGCTCTCGGATTCTGATAGCGAGGTCATACGGTCGTTTGGGATTCTTAATACAACTATCGCTGAGGATGATCACCCTTGGTATGGGATTCCGTACCCCGGTGTCTATGTGACTAATTCTGAGGGAATTGTTACCCAAAAATTCTTTGAAAATAATTTCACCGTTCGGCCGGGAGCTGAACAGTTGGTTGCCGCTGTAAAGGGAGAAGAGTTCACTCTTGCCGAAAGACCTGTAACAGGTGAACAAGTAAACGTTGAGATTGAATTCGACGGGGCTGACCTGCCGATCGGTATCACTAGGCAAATAGTGGCCCGTTTTTCGGTACCCGAAGGTATGCACCTCTATCAAGAGCCAGTGCCCGAAGGGCTAGTTGCGGCATCGATTGAGCTAGATGGAGACGTGGAAGGAATACTGCCTTACACGATGATTGCTCCTGATACACGTCCTCTGACTTTAGGTACCGATGGACACACGCTCGAGGTCTACGAAGGAAACGTGATCTTGCGTTTGCCGATCGCCCAGAATGGTAGGGCCATCACGAAAGATGATGATGGCCGCTGGGTCACGATTAGCGGCAAGGTTCGTTGGCAGGCTTGCGACTCTGAGGCATGTTTGCTTCCTGAAGAAGAGTCGTTCAATTTTCGTGTACCAGCGGCTTTTACTGTCATGGCGGACATGGGGCCTGGCGAGGGGCGTGTCCCTTCGATGAATGGGGCTACGCACTTTAAAAAGATGACAGATCGGCGCAAGACCGAGTCTTGATCGGGACTCGAATAATCGTTCAGTAAAATAATGAACCCGATTGACATAGGCTAGGCAAATGGCGAACCTCGTTTATTTCGATGCTGATGCAGATAGCGATGATGTTCTTACAACTCTTCGTGAGGACGGTGCGTGTGTGCTTGTGGATGTAATGAGCGATGAGCTCCGGTCGCGCGTTGACAGTGAACTCCGACCGTTTATTGCTTCAACTCCTACAGGGCGTGACGATTTCAGTGGGAGGCTCACAGCTCGGACCGGAGCGCTGGTGGCTCGTAGTGAAGCCGCTCGAGAGTTAGTGATGCATCCGACTACGACTGATCTTGCCCGCCAGTTCCTGGAACCTTATACCGACAAAATCCAATTACATCTCACTCAAATCATCAACATTCAGCCTGGTCAGGGCGCTCAACCTCGCCACCGTGATCGACTCGCATGGGGCGGCTACGTGCCCGCTGAAATTGAGCCTCAGTTCAACACGATTTGGGCATTGACGGATTTCACCGAAGAAAATGGAGCGACTCGGGTCGTACCGGGATCTGCTGGGTGGCCTGATGATCGTCGAGCTTTGGATGAGGAAACAAGTCAGGCGGTAATGACTGCGGGGTCTGTTTTGCTCTACTCAGGGTCAGTTATTCATGGAGGCGGTAAGAACTGTTCTGATTCTGACCGGACTGGTGTAAACATCACCTACTGCCTGGGATGGTTGCGTACTGAAGAGAATCAGTATCTGTCATGTCCGCCAGAGATAGCTAAGAGCCTTGATCATGATTTACAAGAGATGCTTGGCTACACAATGGGAAGTTACGCCCTGGGTTACTACAGCGACCCGAGCGGTGTCAGCGAAATTAATGATTTGCGTCCACCTGAGTTCATTCTTGACCGCCGGCCGAGAGATAAAGCATCTAGTTCCGCTCTCATTGCCGACTATTAAATCGACTTCGACTCTGAATTTCGTTCCGAGAGGGGTGGAGGGTCGAGTAGCCAACTGCTTGACAGCAGAACCAACATGGTTATCGCTCCGATAAGGAAAGCTGGACCCGGTCCGAGCCACGAGTAGAGCGGCGCTGCAGTTAAAGCGCCAACCATTGATGCGGCTGAACCCATGGCTTCCCCGAGTCCTTGAGCGGCTGCGGCGTCATCTAACGGTGCCGCGTCGGAAACGGCAGCCTGAGATCCAGGGGATTGCACTGCCTCCATCATTCCGTGGGGCATCGCTGCGATGAAGAGAATGGGGACGGAAGATATCCATCCGTAGGAGGCCATTAATGGGACTGTTGCGAGCGCGGAAAGCAATGATGTGGCGCGGGGGCTGAATCGATCTGATAACGAGCCTGCCCACCTAGCTATTAGCAACATCGGTAGGGCAAAACCAGTTAAGGACAAGGTTACGATCATGGTTGACGCGCCCAAATTATCCATATGAGGCGCCCAAAGAGGTTCGAAAACTCCGATCGAATACCTGAAGGAGATCACGACCAATAACGCAGCGACCATTTGGCGGCTGCGTACCAAGCGTCGCAAAACTCTTTTCTGAGTTTGATCACTATTTTGTGTAGCTGGTATTTCTAACCGGTATATCGATAAATACGTTGCAATGGTCAGTGCACCGAAGAGAAGGAACGGTGTTCGAACGTTAAAGGCGACGGTCAAAGCACCAGCAATTGGAGGCCCAAAGACAAAACCGGCGATGTAAGAACCATAAAATGAGCCGAGTTGTCGACCTTGGTTGGAGCCTGCGTTAACGATAATAAAACGTCTGCTGGCAGGAACAATCACTCCGATTCCTGCTCCGAGTATCAATCGAGCAAGGATGAACTGCCACAACTGATCTGCGATCCCGAACCACAACAACCCTAAAGCTGAGGCAATGACTCCTAGTCGCAATAGCAGGCCTCCGTAGCCTCTGTCGGCGTATCGGGAGAGCCAGAGCTGAGTCACCAACGCGCCCACGAATGCAGCACCAGCGATCCATCCTAAGTTTCGCTCAGCTATTCCATAGGCATTGTGTATTTCGGCGAGAAGCGCAAAAACTGATGAAACACCAGCCATAGTGATCGCGGCAACTAGATAAAGACTTCGCATGTTCTAGATGCCTAGGTGTTGTAGCCAGGTGGAGGGCCAAAGGCGCCGCTGAGATCCGGTGGCCCTTGATAAAGCCAAGTCAATGTTCTGCTGGAGAATTTCCAACCTTCAGACCCCTTCTGATAGGTGTCATCGTAATGGCCTAGATAGAACAAGGATTTCCCGGATTTAGCTTTAGCGAACTCACATATATACCAGCGTCCCTCGCCGCTGTCCCCACTTGTAGTTGCCGTGCCGTTGAAGGTCATCTGATTCACTGCTTCGAACAGTTCCATCGAGGTCTGCATGGCTTGTCTTAGCGCGTCGTGTCCCTGAACTGGCCCACGACCAATGTCCCATACGGCGTCGCTGGTCCAAAGTTCAAGCCAACTCTTCTGATCGTTCTTGCAGACGTGATCACAATAAGAGTGGACAAGGTGTCTTATCGACTCGATCTCATTCATTGAGGTGAGGTTACTTTGGGCCAGCTAGGTAGTGTTCGAGAGTTTCGTGAAAATGCCGTATGCGGCTCTCTTGGTAAGCCGCCAAGGTGACGGCCCCTCTTTTGCTGGCCTGTAGGCCTCGTTGAATGCGAATCAGATTGTCGGTGTCCTGGTCGACAACCATCCCTGCGCCTCCGAGCGCTGCAGCATCGGTCCAACTGTCGTTGAGTCCCAGTTTCGTTATAGCGCCGGGTGGTGGGGGTGGTCCTTCGTCGGGATTGGCGAACAGCAACATGATTTCCATGATTGAGCTATGTGGGTCGTTGCCGTTAGGCCGAAAGCGGTAGCAGATCGGCACGCCTTGACCTCCCCAAGGCACCAGATTTGGAAAGAGAAAGTACTCGATGGCGTCAAGCGCTTCAGATGTTGAAAGGTGTGACATGTCCGCGCGAGCCGAGATACCAAGTTTCTCTCTGGCCCGGTTGGCGAGAAGGTCCCGCACGCGATCACCTTCCTGGGGAATGATCGGATCACCTCCATGGAAAGGAACATCTCTCTGCATTTTTCGGATCGTTTCCTCTGGCGGAACTTCTCGGAGGTTAGGGCTGGGCATTCCTTCGAGCGTGATCATCCTGTTCACGTGCCGGGAGCCCGGGAAGATGTCGTACTGGGTGTTCGCATCGGCTACGTAGGCGGCTGTTTGAGGGTGGGTTACACCAATGTGGTAGCTCTCGATGAAGGCTTCCAGTGCCAACTTCCAGTTACAGGGCATTATCTTTTCTACATGAGCTGCCTTCCAGCGGTCATCCAAAGGAAAATCTCGAAATTCGTCGTCTAGGACCTCTATGTAGGTTTCAAATGGCTCACATTCTTCGTCGAAATTTACAAAAACAAATCCGCCCCAGAAAGCGATCTTTGTTTTTGGTAAACAGAACTCGTCAGGTTTGATGTCTGGGAAGTCCCAGCTATTGGGTATGTCGACTAACACACCTTCAAGGTCCCAAGTGAATCCGTGAAAGGGACACCTGAAGCGTTGAATATTGCCGCCCGTGGTTCGTAGCTGCGTTCCACGATGCAGACACGAATTGATGTAGGCACAGATTTCGGTTGGGCCTTCGCCCGTTCGCACGACTATGACTGATTCGGTAGCAACTTCGTAGACAATGTGATCTCCGACATTGGCTAACTCTTCGAGCCGGCACGCCATTTGCCAGACCTTTCGCCAGACGTGCTCGACCTCCAAGTCATGCCACTCTTGGCTGAGGTACCGATCTGCAGATATCTCTCGGTTGTCGCTAAATTCTGGTGGGTATTCTCGAAGTAGAACTTCAGGTGGCCCAATGGCATCCGTGCTGAGAACGTCCTGAACAGTAGGTCCAGGCGCACGCCCCTTATGAGTCCCCTTCATGGTCATAAGTTAGCTTTAGACAGTAAACGGTGAGGCCAAAATCGTTAACGTCTCATATTGAGGGATGCAGCGTGTTCGTCTGAGTCTTCTGCTAGGGGACCTCCGTAGATTTCCATTTCGAACCAATCGACGAATAAAGGATCTCTGGCTGGCTTCCATAGGGACCAAGCTGCCTTCGCGCCAGGGCTTTGCATCAGTCCTAACTTGAGAAGGTTCACGCGCATGTCGAGTTGGTCCTGAGTGGCTAAACCGTTCTGTTGCTGTTCGTAGGTGTCGAATAGATCGACCAGCATGGTGTTGGTCCATAGTGTGACTCGCCACTGGTCTTCGCTTGTCAGTTCCTTTGACGAAAAATCTTTCGCTAGAAAGGAAACGAACTCTTCATTTTGGGTGGATGAAAGGTAACGCTCGTAAAGTCGGTTAGTCAGAGTGTGGCTGAATTGCGCTTTGGTGAGCTTTACGTTTAGTTGAGCTTCTCTAGCCAAATAAATTAGTGAGAGGGGCAAAAGAGCACCCTCGATTATTTGGGCGATGATGCCTAAGTCATCTAACACGGTTATCTCCTTTTCTTGGACTCCAATGTCCTAGTGAGTGGTTAGTCATAGTCGAGTAAGTAACTGTTGCTTAACTTTGGGTTGAATTGTCGGGGTTAGGCCCTGTTTTCCAAGCAGCGGGTTACGATCATTTTGATCCGATAGCGGAGACACAATCCAATATTGGTTCTGAAGCTTTTGTCTTATTGAGCACTCCCTAGTGGCTGTGATCTACGGTGCACGACATGACTTCACATCCTTATTACGACCCCGAGGTGCGAGCGTATTTAGAGTCTCAACCATCTTTGGGAACGGTTAATTCTGACACCCTCGAAAGCGCAAGAAACTCTCGACTTCTTCGGAACGAAGGAGTCCTGCTTTCAGATGAGGTTGAGCGTGTCGATCACTACATCCCCGGGCTCGATGGTCATGAAGTAAGAGTTCGCGTCCATAGCGTGAAGCGCTCTGGAGAGCTGAAACCAGCGTTGTATTGGACTCATGGCGGTGGGTATGTCCTAGGTGCTCCTGAACAGGACGATGATCGATTCGATCGGTGGTGTCAGCGCTTTGGTTTGGTGGGGGCAGCTGTGCAGTATCGCTTAGCGCCTGAACATCCGTACCCGAGCGGCCTAGAAGATTCCTATGCCGGCTTGAAGTGGTTGAAGGAGCATGGAGAGTCAGTGGGCGTTGACGTGAACCGAATCGGTATCGGCGGTCCGAGTGCTGGTGGTGGTATGGCTGCAGCATTAGCTCTGCTGGTTCGAGATCGGGGAGAATTCGAGATCGACTATCAGCTCCTCATATACCCGATGATTGATGACACTCGAACGACTACAACGGCCGGATGGAACGTACCTATATGGGACCCGGAATCGAATTATTTTGGATGGAGTTCGTATCTCGGTGATCTATTCGGGACCGAAGATGTTCCTAGCCACGCGGCCCCCTCTAGGGAATCGGACCTTAGTAACTTGCCGACCACGTTCATCATGACGGGGAGCCTAGACGGATTTGCAGACGAAGATATTGAGTACGCAAAGAGACTCAATCATGCGGGGGTACCTGTGGAGCTTCATGTTTATCCTGGCGCACCGCACGGTTTTGACGGTTTTGCTGCGCAAACCGCAGTAGCGAAACAGGCCAGATCTGATATCAACAATTTCCTAGCGCGAATGCTTGAGTCTGATTAGAGGTCAAGACTTTACGTAGAAAGATTCTCTTGCTTGAGATGGAGGAACAATAGGAATTTCCTCATCGCTGAGTGGTGCCATCCATTGTTTTCTTTCAAGGGCGGCTTCAATAAAAGGTGCAAGTTCGGTGTTTTTATCCTCGACTCGCTGATCCCTATGAGGAGCGAAATGAGGAAGGACTTCTTCGCCAAACAGTTCGAGACTTTCGCAGATGTCTTCGTGTCGATTCTTGCCGCCTTGCTGCAGAAATATGACTTGATCGACGCCCGCGGACTCGAATTCTTTTACCAGGGCTGTGTAATCCTCGGGAGTTCCGATACCTGGAGCCCCGATAGTCGGTAAATCAGGTCCCCTGAGTTCTTCGTATTCCCCCCATAGATTGCTGCGTCCGGGCCGTGTTTCGTTGGCTACGAGTGCGTTGACCGCATACCTGAAGAATTGAAACCCGTCGATCCCACGGCGCATCGCCTCCTCGGCGTCTTTGTGGAGACTGAATCCAGCCACCATCGCTAAGTTCGCGTTTACGGTGTGTCCTAAGGGAACGCATTCTTCGCTTTTGATGATGTCGTAGTAGGTGTTTGCCCAATCCTTTGCTTCGTCAGGGTCTACGAAACTAAATGCGAGTGCCCCTAATCCATTCCGAGCGGCCACCTCAATGGTTGAGCGATTCGTGCAGGCAATCCACATTGGGGGGTGAGGCTTCTGCATAGGTTTCGGGACAACGTTGCGGCATGGCATTGAGAAGCCTTCACCCTCGAAACCTGGGTAGGGTTCCATAACCATCATGTTTGCGACTTGTTCGGCGGCTTCGAGTGATAGTTCTCTCTTGCGCCGGGCATTAATTTCGTAACCGCGAAGCTCTAAACGAGTGGCGCCTTCTCCGATACCGAATTCGACGCGTCCTCTCGATATGAGATCCAACATAGCGACAGTTTCCGCAGTACGAGACGGATGGTTGTAGTTCGGAATTACCTGGCGGATGCCTAAACCAATTCTTATCCGTTCGGTCTTTGCCGCTAGGGAGGCTAGGAACACGTCTGATGCTGAGCAATGGGAATACTCCTCAAGAAAATGATGCTCGACCGCCCACGCGTGATCGATGCCGATCTTGTCGGCTAAAACGATTTGTTCCGTCGCTTCTTCGATGAGACGTAACTCTGCTTCTTCGTCCCATGGTTTTGGCAATTGCAACTCGTAGAGCATTCCGAACTTCATATTTACTCCTCTGCTGAAGCCAACCTGACGCTACAAGGCTGATCCTAAGACATTCAGGTCTTTGATGAGACCCCAAGAGTGCTTTCAGGATCTAGAAAGTAAAAGGCTCGTTGATAATCCCTTAGCGACTAAGGATTGTTCCTGCCAGACTTCTGTTTCAACGGTCGCTAAACCACCTGAGATTTCGCGACATATAGCGATGGCAACTAAATCTTGGCGTGTGGCTGGTCCCGAGAATCGAAGCGACAGGTCCGGGTTGGGGTGGGGGACCCACGTACCCCTAGGAAGAACAGCATCAACGGGTGGACCGACTGAAAGGTCAGCGGCTAGACAAGCACCCTCGCTACCGTCAGTGGTTGTTTCCCATGGGACTGTGACCAATGTCGCGATAGAAGCACCGACGCGAGATGCCCTCGGACGGGCGGTGTCTATGATCGGAACCTCAACTCCTTCTGGTTTTCGCCAAGGTTTAGAATTTTCGGACAAGTCAGAGGGTGGAGGTCCTAAGAGACCGCTATCTCGGTTAGCTGCTTGGATATCGGTTCTTAGGGATTCGGGAGCAGCGAAGACTACGCGTGCTTCGGTGGTTGGGGTACCTGAATCGTCGCTGAATTCAACTCGAAGAATTGTGATGCTTCGTCCAGATGAAAGAGTTGTGACTTGGGCTGTTGCTTGTGTAGTTGATAAACCGCGAAGGAAATGTATATCGAGGCCAGCTGCGATCCGGTTCGGCTCGACCGTGCGTCCTAAAGCAATGGCTGCGGCTGCTAAGGCGCCCCCGGTGACGCCTCCAAAAGCTCCGTGAATTTCGGCGGGCATATGTAGGTGCCACGCTTGATTCTTCGAAGAGGCGTCAAAGTACTCCAAAGGTGTCATAAAGATAGCCCTTCACCCTAATCGGATATATCTAGAGGGTAGGCCTCGTTGCTCTTCGGTCCGAACTGTTCGGGCTAGCTTGATTACATGGAAGGTAATAACACTTCAGCGGCGCACCAAATGGCGCGATTGGAGAAGTTGGCTGCCGCCTCCAAAGAGCTGCCGCTGGTGATGTTGAATATCAATAAATATCGCCCGGAAGTCGATTTTCCTGGAGGGGAAAGTTACACCGCATATATGGAGTCAATTAGTTATTCGGTTGGAGAGGTTGGAGGTTCTGTTTTGTGGCGCTCACCGGTCCGCGGTTCGGTAGTGGGCGACCTTGAAGGTTTTCACGAAGTTCTAGCAGTGTGGTATCCAAGCCATAAAGCATTCCTTGAGTTACCTAACGCAGATGGCGCTAGAGAAATGTTTCGCTACAGGAGGACATGCGTGGAGGAAGCCCACATTCTTGAATTGCCGGACATTAGTTAGTTGAGTCGCTTAGCTTGAGTTGGCCTATGACGGCTTTGAGCCTTCCAGGGGCACCCCAGAGTTCTAGGCGCAGAACATCAGATGGAAAGTTGCGCTAGAGACAGCTGAAACGTTTAAGCGTTTAAAGATTATCGACCGAGAAATTTGGGAGGTCGTTTCTCCATAAAGGCCGAGGGTCCTTCCACCGCATCTTCGGTTTTGGCCAGAGTTTCTCCTATTTGGGTTTCCAGAAGTAGGGCCTCTGACTCTTCTAGGTCTGCTGACTTTCGAACTACTTGCCGAGCTGCTTGGACAGCTAATGGCGCGTTCGATGCGATAATTTGAGCGAGCTCTATCGCTGAAGCCAAGGTTTCAGATACCGGGACCAGACGATTAAATAATCCCGAGTGAGCTAAATCGTCGCTGACAATTGGCTTCGCGCCAAGCAGCATCTCCATTGCCAACGCACCCGGCAGGTGTCGCCTGAGTAAGGCGGTGCCACCCATGCCTGGGATAAGACCTAGAGCAACCTCGGATAGGCCTAGCTTTACTCCTTGTGCGACTACTCGAAGGTCACAAGCAAGTACAAGCTCCATGCCTCCTGCGATCGCGTGACCGTTGACTGCAGCGATGAGTGGTTTGCCGATGTCGTAACCTACGAGAGTCGCCCGCCGTAACAACTCTCTGTCTTCGAATATGGCTTGCTCGAACTGGTCTTGTGGTTCTCGAGAGCCCGTGATGAGGGGAATTGTGGTTCCTAAGTCGAAGCCGGAACAAAAAGTTGAATTATCGGCCCCTGTAAGAACCACGACCCAAACTTCAGAGTCCGCTTTGATGCTTTCCCAAAGTTCTGCGAGACCCACTATGAGCTCTGGGCTAAGCGAATTTCGAGCCTCAGGTCGGTTGAGCGTCACCAGACCAACATGGTCCTCCAACCGATATTCGAGAACCGCCATATCAAATCCCTATGTCTCGTAAGTTGTAATCGCGTAAATGTGATTTTGTTTCTTCGCTCCACACGAATTGTTCTTCAATCCCTCTGAAGGGTTCGTATACATAACGATCTTCATCAGGAAAATGTTGTGACCGAGCGTCGATCCCCCAGGCGATGGCCTTTGAGCGTTCAAAGATGTATTCCTCGTCATACTCTGACACTGGGTTGTGGACACCCCCACTTCGTATTCCGAGAACCGACGACCGACGATGAAATCCGAAATTAATTGTCACTCTGACATTTGAGCTCGTGTTGGCGAAGGAGCCATGAACTGCTTGTCGACTAGTCATCGCCACGTCACCAGGCCCGCAGATGACTGGGACGGCTTCAGGAAGCCGATCCGAACCGGCGTCTTCGACCATCTTCTTAATATTTATTTTGCCAACGCTATGTGAACCTGGAACCACCCAGAGTCCATTAGCTGCATCGCAACCGTATAGCTGAGCCATGAAGTTGAAGCCATGAGTGTGGTTATCTAATTCGGGACTATCCCAATGAGTCCAACCGTCCTGATGCCAAGCGACGGAACCGCCCAGTCCGGGCTGCTTCAGCCACACGGCTTCGTTGAAAGGAGTGAAATCGGGTCCGTTGATACCTTCGGCGACTCTAAGTAGGTCTGGGTGCCCATACAGCCTTAGACAGGCGTCAGAAAACTGCAGTGACCCTAGAAATAACTGAACAACGTAGTCGGGTGCCTCAGTGGGTGGGGCGGGTTCATTCATTTTTGCTTGGTGGCGGCCGTAGGAAGCATCGGTGCCACCAAGAGGGTCTGACAAGGGCCGCACCCAACTGATGTTTCTAGCTGTAAGACCTACGCCTAATGCCGTATTGCCATATTTGTCTACTTCAGCGTCTTTGGTGATAGGTGACCTTTCAAGCATGTCCGCTACATCAGCTTCGATTTCCTTAAGTTCTTCCTCCTTAATGACCTCTGTGAAGATATAAAAGCCATGTCGGTTATAAGAGTCCACTATGTCTCGATGTAGACGTCCGTCAGATCCAAAGCGGATAGGTCCGCGGTTGTCTAACTCGAGAGCCCGCGATGTACCTCGCTCGCGATAGCTGACCATGGCTTCTTCGTCAGCTCCGTAGTCAACAATCGGAACTTGCACCAATGGAAGTGTTGTATCGACCATGCTCTTTGAATTTAGTCCTTTTTGTGGGTGGTGGTTTTCAGTAGAACACCTGTAGCGATAGGGACGCTTGATCGAGTGTGTTGCTGTACGGTCCCACTATGCGTCTAGTCGAGAATTACATACGCGGTTTACTCAACTATGCGAACTTCGGTGGTAGGGCTAGCCGATCCGAATATTGGTGGTTTGCGGGCGCGAATCTGACCCTTGCCACAATTTTTTGGACCCTCGGGAAGTTAGGTTCGCCCCTGGGGAGTCTCAGCCTTCTATATGCGATAGTTCTTTTGTTACCTAATTTGTCGATAACCGTCCGACGTCTTCACGATGTAGGTCGCAGCGGATGGTGGTTGCCGCTCGGCATATTGCCGACGCCGTTGGTATTCCTCATTCTCTTCTTCATGTGTCAATCAGGAGAGGAAGAAGCTAATCGTTTCGGTCCACCCTCTGTCGGCTAGCTACAGCAGCTTGCCTACCATGTCTTCGGGAACTACGACCTGATCGAATTCTTCAGCAGTGAGATGCCCTAGGTTCACCGCTTCTTCTCTAAGTGTTGTGCCGTTGGCATGTGCTGTTTGAGCGATTTCGGCAGCTTTGTAATAGCCAATCTTTGTATTGAGAGCTGTCACTAGCATCAAGCTTTTTGAAAGTAATTCGTCGATTCGTTCTTGGTTTGGTTCGATTCCGACTGCGCAGTTGTCATTGAAACTTTGACAGGCATCGCCAATGAGTTGTGCACTGAGGAGGACGTTGTAGGCCATAACAGGCTTAAAGACGTTCAACTGGAACTGACCATGAGTGCCCGCAACTGCTACTGCTGAATCGTTCCCGATCACTTGAGCGCAAACCATGGTGATGGCTTCGCACTGAGTTGGGTTGACCTTGCCTGGCATGATTGAACTCCCAGGCTCGTTGGCCGGAAGCACTATTTCGCCGATGCCGCACCTAGGACCACTTGCGAGCAGGCGGATGTTGTTGGCTATGTGCATGAGGCTTACGGCGACTCTTTTTAAGCTGCCGCTGATTTCGACCATTGCATCGTGTGCACTGAGTGCTTCGAATTTGTTTTCTGCTGTTACGAACGGATGGCCGGTGAGCTCCGCTATCTTCTCGGCGACCGCAACGTCGTAGCCCTCAGGTGCGTTAAGTCCAGTCCCTACTGCAGTCCCGCCTAATGCGAGCTCTCTAACTCTTTGCAGACTGTCAGAAATGGCTTCGGTTCCTCGTTGTAACTGCATGGCGTAGCCGCTGAATTCTTGACCGAGTGTCAATGGAGTGGCGTCCATCAGGTGGGTTCGTCCCGTTTTAGTGACGGCCATAAATTCTTTTGCTTTTGCCGCCAACGTTTCGTGGAGGAGCGAAATTTTTGGCAGTGTTTCGGCGACGATTTTCTCGTATGTGGCCATATGCATAGCCGTCGGAAAAGTGTCATTCGAACTTTGACTCTTGTTTACGTCGTCGTTCGCCGAGACAAGTTTCTCCTGTCGGAAGTCGCCTCCCATGATCTCTGTGGCTCTATTCGCCACCACTTCGTTTACGTTCATGTTCGATTGAGTTCCTGATCCCGTCTGCCAAACAACTAGGGGGAACTGGTCATCGTGTTCGCCGGAAAGTATTTCGTCACAAGCAGATGCGATGGCCTGGGCTTTCTCGCCGGAGAAATCTGTTAAGTCTGCGTTTACAAGTGCTGATGCTTTCTTCAAGAAAGCAAACGCCCTAACTATCTCTTGGGGCATCAGCTGACCGCCGATTTCGAAGTTTTCAAGGCTGCGTTGAGTTTGAGCGGCCCAATATTTGTCGTCGGGAACTTCGATTTCGCCGAGAGTGTCTTTCTCTATACGGAACGCGCTCATGATCGTGGATCCTCACTGTTTCGCGGAAAAAGGAAATATATCAATCCCGATAACTCCAATAGCTGTGACCGGGTATCGCTTCTGAATCCTAGATCTTGGAAGTCTTCAGCGACCTGTTTAAATTGGGGGTTTTATTCTGCGGCGGTTGAATCGGCTACTGCTGTTTGATGGAAGGGCTGCGCTATCGCAGAAAAGTCCACCAGGTGGATATTGCGATACCCGCTAGACCCAAAACAATCATTGTTACGATGCTCGACCTTGGAATTCTTCCGTCACTATCGCTAGGTAGTCGACGTCGCACTATTTGCAGCAAGCGGTCGGCCCAAGCGACATCGCGACTGAGGATGCCGAGTCCGATCGCAACAACTAGTAACCCTGGTCCCGGTAGTGGCATCAAGATCACTCCGAGGATTGTTACGAATGTTCCAGACGCCATCCGGAACAACCTGGTTATTACCCCTTTGCGTGCCTCTTCGCGCGTTTCTTCGCGGTAGCCAGTCTCAAACTCCGCTTCGATCGCCGCTTCCTCGAAGCGGTTGTCTTGCTGGTCCACTGAGGACTCCGTTCTTAGGGGTTTCCGTCATGCTTGTTAGCGCCGATCTAGTCTGGCGCGTGAGGTTCTTAGAATCTAGTGCTCGAAGGACGGGGGAGGGTTTATGTCGACGTGGCAGATAGGTGACGTCTCAATTACCAAGGTTTTAGAAATGGAAAAGCATTGGCCTTTTTCGGCGTTGCTTCCTGGTGCCGAAGAAGTGGTAGACGAGTTTGAATGGCTGAAACCTGACTTTGTAACGGAGGAAGGAAGGATGAAGCTTTCGATTCATGCGTTGCTTGTTGAATCGGAAGGATTGACAATCATCGTCGACACATGTTGTGGGAATAACAAGCAGCGACCGGGTGCGACTCCCTTTGACAACCTGCAGACCGACTTCATGAGTGAACTTGAAAATTCCGGTTACAGGTCTGAAGACGTTGATGTTGTGATTAGTACCCATTTGCACGTTGACCATGTCGGCTGGAACACGACTTTTGTCGATGGCAGTTGGGTGCCGACTTTTCCAAATGCTGAGTATCTCTTCGTGAAAGATGAGCTTGCGCACTGGTCTAGTGAGCCGCAACATTATGGCCCGGTCTTTGAAGATTCAGTTCAGCCGATCCTTGATGCAGGGATGGCAACGATTATCGATGTTGATTACGAAATTACGGGCGAAATCGGCTTAGAGCTAACTGCTGGCCACACGCCAGGTCACGTGAGCGTAACTATTAATTCCCAAAATGAATCGGGACTTATTACAGGAGACATGACCCATCACCCTGTTCAATTTGCGAAGCCCGATTTAGCGTCGTCAGCGGATTGGAATCAGGACATGTCCACCGCAACTCGACACGAGGCCTACGAGCGTTGGAGCGACGGGAGGCTCATCATTGGCACCCACTTTGCTGGGAGGACTGCGGGAGTTCTCGTAGCTGAGGGAAACAGTTGGCGTTTCGAAGCTGTCTGAGGCCGCTATTGAGAGTGAGTGCTAGATCTTCATACCAGTAAGTTCAGTTGAATAGCCGAGACCGTATCTTCGTTCATCCCTAAACGAGTTAGTAAGAACTGCTTTACGCCGCCATGTTCGGCGTCGAAGTAAGCGAGCGTTTGTTCCATGGCTTGGCGTGGAGCTGATAGGGCTGGCCGGATTGCCTCAATGTCGGCTCCTGCTTCTTCCAGGCTTGGTCTGAGTTGGGCGATTCGACGTTCAGACCTCAAGGTGTTGGTGAGCTCGTAGTCGTCTAGGACAAGTTCACGTTCTACGCCACATAATTCGAGGATCAATGCCGCAGCGATACCTGTTCGGTCTTTGCCTGCAGTGCAGTGGAAGAGCAATGGCCAGGATTCAATGTCTGCGGCTAGCTCCAGAAAGTTAACGAATTGTTGGCCCGAATCAGACAGCATTTCGATATAGCTATCCGCTACATCTGTCACGGTTACCGCTGTGATTTCCCCAGCACGTATCCGATCGACGAACTCTGTTTGTTGGGCTATTTCATCTCCGATTGGGAGCGGGACGTGGGTCGTAACTGTCGACCACAAACGGGAAATATCACGATGGGTCTCTGCCGCAGTACGGAAGTCCACGACTGTGCGGATGCCGTAGCTAGCTAATTCTTCTAGGTCATCTTCGATTAGATCGCTCAAGCGGTCTGATCTAAAGATGGCATTTGTTCGGACCCGTCGACCTTCTCTCGTGGGATATCCGCCAATATCTCGGCAGTTCATCGCACCGCTCAGGTCGATTATGGCGTTCTCACGGTTCATGGCTGTGGACGCGGTTCTCTTGGTAGCCCGAGAATTCTCTCTCCGATGATGTTGCGAAGAATTTGGGTGGTGCCTCCCATGATTGTGTACGCGGGTGCATATGTCAGGTTTCGCGAGACCCTATTGCTCAGCATTGAGTCAGCCCCCACTGCGTACCCAATGAAGCTGGCCACGCTTTGCTCAAACTCGGTGCACCAGGTTTTCGTAACGGCTGAGTACTGGGGAAAGGGTGTTTGTCTGAGCACGTTTCGGAGGACCATGTCTCGACCGATCTTGTATCCAGTTTCTATTCGTGCCATTTCTTGTCGAAGGAGCGGATTTTCGGGGTCGACCAGATCCTTTGTGTCAAGGTACAGACGTTGGTTAGATGCGAGTCGGTCAATGCCGCCCCGTTCGTGTTCCAGCTGGCGCATCGTTTGGCCGAAGCTGTTGTTAAGTTCGCCCACAAGATTCTCGGCCGGAACGAGTACATCGCTGAAGAAGACTTCGTTGAAATGTGAATCGCCCGAAGCGTCTTTAATGGGTTTCACTTCGATGCCGGGTGATCTCATGTCAACGATGAATTCGCTCATGCCTTTGTGTGGTGGTGCTTCGAGGTCGGTGCGGCATATCAAGTAACACCAATCAGCGGATTGAGCTCCGCTTGTCCAGATCTTTTGACCGTTTACTACCCAGTTTGAACCGTCTTGTATCGCCCGGGTGTTGATGCCGGCCACATTTGACCCGGCATCAGGTTCCGACATGCCAATGCACCATTTGGATTTGCCCTGCCGCATCGCCGGAAGGAATCTTTCTTGTTGCTCCTCGGTTCCATAGGCGAGAAGAACCGGGCCAATTTGTCTGTCTGGGAAAAAGGACCCGGCCATAGGTGCTCGTCCCAAGAGCAGTTGTTCTGTTACAACAAACCGTTCGACCTCGGGCCTCCCGTCGCCCCCTTTGTCGATTGGCCAAGTCATGCCAATCCAACCTTTTTCGGCCAGCCTGAGAGTGAATTCGTCGCTGTAGCCGACGAGCCACCCGTCGTCGGTATTGAATAAATCGGAAGTCGCTCCGATGACCCATTGGCTAGCTTCGGCTGCTAAGTCATCAAAATGTTTTGGCCAGGTGTAATCCATTAAGACTTGAGCGTAGCTAAGACCCCTGCGTCTGGCGATTTTGGTTGGCGGATTACCGCTAACCTCGCCCGAATGCGAGCAGTGGTGATAACTGAATACGGCAGTGAAGATGTTTTGGATGTGCAAGAGGTTCCAGAACCAGTGGCAGGGCCTGACCAGGTTGTAGTCGGTGTGAGTGCTTCGGCTATGAATCGTGCCGATTTGCTCCAGCGAGTCGGTCAATACCCGGCACCAGGTCCCAAGCCTGAGTTTGAGATACCGGGGTTGGAGTATTCGGGAGTGATTCTCGCTGTTGGTTCAGAGGTTTCTGCCTGGTCAACGGGCGACGCGGTAATGGGGATAGTTTCCGGTGGAGCAATGGCTGAGATGGTTGTAACCCATGAACGAATGCTCCAGCCGGTGCCTAGGGGTATCGATGTTGCTGATGCCGCTGCAATTCCTGAGGTTTTCATGACTGCTCATGATGCGCTCGTTACCCAGGGTGCTCTGCGGTCGGGCGGTCGAGCTTTGGTACACGCTGGTGCCTCGGGTGTAGGTACAGCATCTATCCAGATCGCAAGGGCGTTAGGGGCTGAGATAGCGGTCACTTGCTCTTCTAGCAAGGTTGAGGCCTGCAGAAATTTGGGTGCGGACTTGGTTGTGGACTACACGGCGAAAGATTTTTCAGAGGCTGTAGATGACTGGACTAGCGGCCAAGGAGTCGACGTGGTGCTTGATGTCATTGGGGGCGACTACTTAGCGAAGAACATTAAATCTTTGAAGGTTCAGGGACGCATCGTTCAGGTCGGTGTCATGGGCGCCCCTGTGGCTTCATTCGCATTGGGTGCTTTGCTGCCTAAGAGAGCTTCTTTAATAGGAACGGTGCTGCGTTCGCGGCCTATTGAACAGAAGATCGAAGCTAACCAACTTTTCATTTCGCAGCTGTTGCCTCGGTTTGATGACGGAAGTTTAAAACCTGTTATTGATTCAAGATTTCCGTTAGAGGAGATAGCCGGAGCTCACGCCTATATGGCTACAAACGCGAACATAGGAAAAATTCTGATCGACCTATAAGGCTGCGCTGATTGGAATCAGCGGTTTGAGATTGGTACGTAATCTCGTTCGTCTGGTCCGGTGTACATCTGACGTGGTCGGTAGATTTTTTGTTCAGGGTCATCGAGCATTTCTTGCCAGTGCGCCAGCCAGCCTGGTGTTCGGCCTATAGCAAACAACACCGTGAACATGTCCATGGGAAAGCCCATCGCTTCGTAGATAAGCCCGGAGTAAAAGTCGACGTTGGGATACAGGTTTCGGTCGATGAAGTAGGGGTCGCTTAAAGCGACTTCTTCCAACTTCATGGCGATGTCCAACAGAGGGTTCATCCCTGTTACTTGGAACACCTGATCGGCGGTCTTCTTGATGATGGTTGCGCGCGGGTCGTAGCTCTTGTAAACCCGGTGCCCGAAACCTTGCAGAAGGGTCTCACCGGACTTCACTTTTTCAACATACGCAGCGACGTTGTCGAAGCTTCCTATTTCGTGAAGCATGTGAATTACAGCCTCGTTCGCGCCGCCATGTAGGGGTCCGTAGAGGCCGCATGTTGCGGCGGCAACTGCAGAGTAGGGGTCAGCATTGCTGGAGCCCACGGTTCGCATTGTGGTGGTCGAACAGTTTTGTTCGTGGTCAGCGTGAAGGATTAGAAGGATGTCTAGCGCACGCGTCAGAATGGGGTCTGGTTCATAAGCAGGATCCGCAACGTTCCACATCATTCGAAGGAAGTTTCCGGTGTAACCAAGATGGTTAACGGGATACTCGTACGGCAGACCTAAACGGTTTTTGTAAGCAAAGGCTGCCATCGTTGGCATTTTTGCTATAAGTCGGATGGTCTGTATTAGACGGTTGTGTGGATCGTCTATGTCTTTGGCCTCGGGATAGAAAGTTGACAGCGCCGCTACCGTTGAAACCAGGGTTCCCATTGGGTGGGCGTCGTAACGGAAGCTGTGCATAAACCGAGCGATGTCTTCATGCACATAAGTGTGGTACGTGATGTGGTCTACCCACTCTGTAGCCTCATCTTCTGTCGGGAGCTCGCCGTTGAGTAGCAAATAGCAAACTTCAAGAAAGTTTGAGTGTTCTGCTAATTGTTCTATCGGGTACCCGCGATATCGAAGGATGCCGTTACCGCCGTCGATGTAGGTGATTTGGCTGTTGCAATTCGCTGTAGACATGTAGGCCGGGTCGTAAAACCACATTCCCTTGTCTAACTCGCGAAGAGCAGATGAGGAGATTGTGCCATCCACGATTGGGACTGTGACTGTTTCTCCGCTTCGGTTATCTGTAATTGTGAAGGACTCTTCTGACACGGTTATTCCTCTGCATTCTGTACGTCTTATTTGTCCGCAAAGGGGTCAAGCCCTCAGGTGCGCCGTTGCACGGCTTGATAAACCCCGCCCGGACCGTACATCAAGTTGGGACGGTTCGCCTCTTTCAGTGGGTCAGTTTTTTGTCATCTTTACGAAGAGCGTCATGAATGGTCTGTCTGATGGTGCGTCAAGCGGCTTAAAGAGGTGAGTTATCGTGCCTTCGTTGCTGCAGTTGCTCTCGCTTTGAGCTGAATAGGTCAACGAGGTCTGCTAGCTCTTTTCGTGTGTCGGCTGGATCAATCACCGCATCTACGAATCCTCGTTCAGCGCCGACGTAGGGGTTTAGGTAGGTCTCTTCGTAATCTTCTACCCAGGCAGCGATTGTTTCCTCTGACTCACCGCGTTGCAGAATTTGGGCGGCCTGAGTGGCTCCCATTACAGCGATCTCGGCTGTGGGCCAGGCTAGGTAGGCATCGTTGCCCATTGTTTTGGAGTCCATAACGATGAATGCACCGCCATAAGATTTTCGGAGTACTAGCGAAATCCTTGGGACAGTCGCTCTTGCGTAGGCGAAGGCCATTTGCGCTCCGTGCCTGATCATTCCTCGCCATTCAAGGTCTTTTCCGGGGTAGAAACCTGGGGTATCGACGAAGGTGATGATGGGCAAATTAAATGCGTCACACATTGCGACGAACCGGGCACCTTTTTGGGAAGCTGGAATGTCGAGGGTGCCGGCAATTGCCATGGGCTGATTCGCGACGATTCCTACAGGTCGGCCACCGATGCTGCCGAATCCGGTAACGAGATTTGCGGCCCAACCTCCGCGAAGTTCTAGAAAATCGTGGTCGTCGACGACCAGGCTGATTACGTCGCGAACGTCATATGAACCTGTTGGCGTGTCGGGTAGAAGTTCTCCGGCTTCTGGGGTTTGTCGGTCTATTGGGTCTGACGACGGATTGAATGGCGCTTCGTTCTCATTGTGATTGGGTAAGAAGCGTAAAATGTCGCTGATGGTTGGAAGAACATCGTCATGAGGTACGACGATGCTCGCTGCTCCTGTGTCTCGATAGTGGACGTTAGCGCCGCCTAGTTCTTCGACGTCAACCTGGACTCCGGTCATTTGGCGGACAGGTACTGGTCCGCTAACAAAGGCGTAAGCGTCGTCTGCCATGACGACGATGTCGGCTAGCCCTATTAGTAGAGCGGTTCCCGAAACAGCTGGACCGGTTACCCCTGCCAGGATTGGTACTACGCCGGAAGCCTTAGCGAGAACTCGTGCGGCCCGCCCCCAGCCATCGAGGGCTGCGACGCCATGGTTTGCGTCTGCGCCGGAAGAGGCGAGTAGTAACACGATTGGAAGGTGCTTTTCTAAAGCAAGATTTGCGGCTGCTGTAAGTGTGTCGCCGTCTTCGGGTGTGAGAGCCCCTCGGTGTTCGGGATCTTCTGCTCGGATAAGCATGACTGGGCGACCATCGAGATCATGTACGCCAGCAATGGCATGGGCTGGGGTGCCTTGCCGGATCTGAAGCGTGCTTGGAGTCGTCACATGACTGAGCGTAGGCGAGTTGAGTGCATCAATAGTGCTGTTCGTCATAAACGCGTTCAAACAGCGGTCAAACCCTCGATACTTGGTGCTCGATCGCGGACAATTTGCCTAAGCACATCTCTGGTTGCTGATGCCGGGGCGGAAAGCATCCCGCGCCGCCGAATAGCTAATCCGACTCGACGTCGAGGCATGTCTTGAAGGGTTAAGACCGCCCATCCGCCGCGCCCTATCCATGATGGTATGGCGGTTATTGGCACTATCGCGGGCGCGTACCCTTGGAACGCCATCGTTGCGGCGAGGCGTATGCCATCAAGTTCGGCAATGGTGCGGAGCTCAACATTCTCTTCACGGGCTTTGTCATCAATGAGGACCCGTAGGTTTGAACCTGGGGGACTTAGCAGCAAGTTGTGTTCTGCGAGTTCACCGATGTGGATCGGTCTGTCCCCGTCGCTAGCAAGGGAATGTCCGTCTGGTGCTATGACGACGAGCTGCTCTTCGAAGAGAGGGGTTGTAAATAATTCGTCGTGTTGAAGGGGAGTGTTGATAACCGTTAGATCGAGGTCGCCATGTTCAAGTAGCGGGATTAACGCGGTCGTGGTCGAATCGATGACGGTGGTCATGACATCTGGAAAGACTCGGCTGAGTTCGTCTAGTAGCGGAGGTAGGAGCCAACGCCCGGTTGTTCCAATGATGCCTATCCTTACCTGGCCGCTAACCCGCGAGGTCATCGAGGTCACGTCATCTCGAAGTGCAGCTAGCTCTGTATTTATCCGTCGGGCACGTGTTAGCACGGCACGGCCTTCTGGAGTTAACTCGCCTGCGCTTCTATCGACGAGGATGGCGCCTAGGTCATCTTCAAGGCGGGCTATGTGAGTTGAAATATTGGATTGGACCGTATCTAGGGCGCGGGCAGCGGCGGAAAATCGACCGTGTTCTGCTACCGCGGCGAGGGCATCGAGTTGCTTCAATTCCATAGCAACAGACTACCTTTCAATCTGTTTAACAGATCAAAAGTATCTATAAGTTCGGCTTGATGAATGACCCATGGGTAACTAAGGTGAAATTTGTCGGGATTTAACGGCTTCCCCCGAGTCGCCCGACATTGAACGACTGCCAAAAGGTGCCCCCCACCTAGGCGGTTAGCCGAGGCGGAGCACCCCTTCCTCCTTACGGCTCTTGAAACCGGCCCGCCCCCCGGGCCGGTTTCCTAATTTTCGGGCCGGTTAGCGAGAATGCAAAATGCTGGTTAGCGGTTAGCTATACAGAGGCTCGGATGATGTTCAGGGCAGATCCAGCTTTGAACCATTCGATCTGCTCGGCGCTGAAGGTGTGGTTTGCCAGGAAGGACCACGTAGAGCTTTGTGGAGTTGTCACTTCGACTTCTACTTGTTGTCCTGGCGTAAGTTGATTTAGCGCGCGAACAGCGATGCGGTCATCTTCGTTGATTTTGTCGTAATCGGCGGGATCAGCGAATGTAAGAGGAAGCATTCCTTGCTTTTTCAAGTTGGTTTCGTGGATTCTCGCGAATGAACGTGCGATTGCTACCAGTCCGCCGCGGAATCGTGGTTCCATAGCGGCGTGTTCACGGCTTGAACCTTCGCCCATGTTCTCGTCGCCGATAACCACCCATCCTTGATTCGCCTCATGGTAACTGCGGGCGATATCTGGAAAGGTTTGAGTTGCGCCAGTGAGCTGGTTCTTGCCGTAGCCAACCTCGTACCCGTCGAACGCATTTACCGCCCCGAGGTAGAGGTTGCCTGAAATGTTTTCAAGGTGACCGCGGTATTTGAGCCAAGGACCGGCCATAGAGATGTGGTCAGTTGTGAATTTTCCCTGGGCCTTAACGAGAATCGGCAGATTTTCGTAGTCGTTGCCGCTCCAGGCTTCAAAGGGTTGAAGAACTTGAAGGCGGTCAGATGTGGGGGAGACTTTCACTTCAACGTGGGAGGCATCTGCCGGTGGTGCAACGAACGTGTTTTGTCCGGGATCGAAGCCTTGAGGTGGTAGTTCGATGCCAACAGGAACGGATAGAGAAACCTCTTCTCCGTTTTCGTTTTGCAAGGTGTCGGTCAAAGGGTCAAAGTCGATTGTGCCAGCCAGAGCTAATGCCATAACGGTTTCAGGGGAGGTAACGAAAGCCAAAGTTGCCGGGTCACCGTCGTTTCGCTTTGGGAAATTTCGGTTATAAGAAGTGACTATGACGTTGGCTTCGCCCGCGGTGTGATCATCTTCGGCGCTTCTGTCCCATTGGCCAATACACGGTCCGCAAGCATTTGCCAGGACTGTCGCTCCTAATGCTTCGAAGTCAGCCAAGAGTCCATCTCGTTCGATGGTGGCTCTTACCTGCTCTGAGCCTGGAGTTATAAGCAGCTTAGTTTTAGCTGTAATTCCGTTGGCTGTAGCCTCACGGGCAATGCTGGCCGCTCGGGTGATGTCTTCGTAGCTCGAATTAGTGCACGAACCAATTAGCGCGGCGCTGATGCTGGAAGGCCAGCCGTTAGCTTCTGCTTCTTCTCCCAATTCGGCAACTTCTCGGGCTAAGTCAGGTGTGTGTGGTCCGTTGATGTGAGGGCTGAGAGTCGATAGGTCGATCTCAATCACTTCGTCGTAGTAATTCTGAGGGTTGGCGATTACTTCATCGTCTGCTCGAAGGTGTTCAGCGACAGTGTTTGCTAGATCAGCGACGTCTTCGCGCCCTGTTGATTTCAGGTAACGGCTCATTGCTTCGTCGTACCCGAAGAGTGAAGTCGTGGCGCCGATTTCAGCGCCCATGTTGCAGATGGTTGCTTTGCCCGTGCAACTCAATGATTCCGCCCCTGGGCCAAAGTATTCAACGATGGCGCCAGTCCCCCCTTTGACTGTGAGTACTTCAGCAACTTTCAAGATGATGTCTTTAGGGGCGCTCCAGCCAGATAATTCTCCTGTGAGGTGCACCCCGATTGCTTTTGGCCAACGAACATTCCAGGCGAAACCTGTCATCACATCAACTGCGTCGGCGCCTCCGACTCCGACAGCGATCATTCCGAGCCCGCCGGCATTAGGGGTGTGGCTGTCGGTGCCGATCATCATTCCACCTGGGAACGCATATTGTTCAAGTACGACCTGATGGATTATGCCGCTTCCGGGCATCCAGAATCCGGCGCCGTATTTCGCGCACACGCTTTCTAAAAAGTCGTAGACCTCTTCGTTATTTTCATTAGCGGCTAATAGGTCAGTTTTGCCGTCGTCCCTTGCTTGTATGAGATGGTCGCAATGAGTGGTGGTTGGCACCGCAACCTCAGGAAGGCCAGCAGTCATAAATTGAAGCCAAGCCATCTGTGCTGTCGCGTCTTGCATAGCAACACGATCAGGATTCAGGTCAACGTAGCTGACGCCTCGTTCCAACTCTTGGTCTTCAGATGCCAAGTGGTTGATGAGAACCTTTTCCGCCAGTGTGAGCGAACGCCCTAACTTTTCGCGTCCCATTACAGTGCTGTCAGCAAGATTGTCGTACACCTTCGCTATCAGCTCTATAGGGGTATTCGCGGCTACTGGCATTTAAGTTCCCTCTTCTATATTCGTGCCGATGAGTGCTCTAAAGAAGATACGCCTTTTACGGCATTTCGCCACTTGCGGTTCAACTTTAGACGTAGGGCCAACGACGTTCACCGTCGTTTCTCTCTTTATCTTCGTCGCTCAGCGCCCAACGGCGACGCCATGGAGCACCATCTGGCCCTTGGATTCCTGGACTTTCATCAGAGTGTGAACGTTGTCGAGCGGCGAACCAGTTGCCCGTAGCTGTTTCGTCGGCGAGAGATTCGACAGCAGCTTGAAGTTTCCGAGTGAATCGCCGATTGTTGTCTTCTTCGGCGAACTCTAATGGTCTTCCGAAGTTGACTGTCGCCTTGGATCGCTTTGGCCAGTTGCGTCCTTTTCGCAGAATATCGAATGTTCCTCGAATATGGACAGGAACTACTGGAACCCCTGCCTGCTTCGCAAGAAAGGCAGCTCCAGGCCGAAATTCTTGACCCCACCCATCAGGTGACCTTCCACCTTCTGGGTAGATCACCATGCTCCACCCGGATCGAAGCAGGTCCACTGCTTTTTCGATTGTGTTTCGGTTGATCGAAGTGCGTTCTATGGGTATGGCTCCTATGAACAACGCGGAGATCGCCCCGGTCGTGCGGTTCCCGAAGAAATAGTCGGCAGCAGCTCCTACAAAGGCTTTGTGTTTCCAAGGCGGGGGCATGGAAGTCAACATCAATAATGTGTCGGCGTGACTTTGATGATTTGCTGCGAAAATTGCTGGTCCATCGAGGTCGTGGAGGCGATCGAGTCCCCTAATCGTTGGACTCGCGTAATAGTTGATGACTCCTTTGCCAATAGTGGAAAGAGCTATTCGTCTTGTGAGTCTGGAGGCATATCTGCGTGCCCAATCGGTCTCGTAGTTCCCGCCGATATTAGAGGGCAGAGGAATTTGGCCCTCCGGTGTCTCAGCTGCCTTTAGTGGAAATTCAACCTTCCGAACGACGCGAGAAATCGAAGCTTTAGTTCTTCGGTCAGTCAAGTGACTGATTGGGTTTCTGCGATTCGGATCCGTCATTTTTGTTCCTAGAACTAGACGACGTCAGCCATGAGGACTGGTGGATTGTGGATGTGAGTCAGGGTTGGGTCGCGACCGACGACGTCAGTTGCCATCTCGAGAGCATCACGCATAGTACTAGCGGAGCGAAAGCCCATCCTCTTCGTTGCGCGTTGATCTCCGCCCACGATTATGACCTGGCCAACATGTTGAAGGGCGTGTGAGCACCAGTACCACATGTAAAAAGGATGCACCCCGTGGTAGGCGTAAGAGGTTCGATATAGATGTCGGTACCACTCATCTTCGGCGTAACGTTTCTCATACTTATGTTCGATTGTTTTGGGGTCGGTCGTGTCGGCGAGCACTTCCTCAAAGAAATCTATATAACTCGGATGGTGAACGGGATGAAATTCCCATGGGGTGGGGTGGCTCATGATTACTACTCCACCTTCGCGCACTAAGGGCTTGCCCTTGTACATGTTGAATAAGTAACCCAATCCGAGGCATGCGACGAGGATTGGATTCATTATGGAGTTCACGTTGTAGGGGCCCAAATATGGGAGTCCCATTGAGAGAATGTCAGTTTGTCCCTCAACTCTTACTAAGTGTTGTCTGTAAACATTGGCAGTTGTCACTTTGTGGACTTCTTCCACCTCGCCAGCTTGGATTGAAGTCAATCCGTAGGGAGCGCGGATGCTTTGGAAGATAGATCGTGCTGTTTTTCTGGGAATTTTGTCTAGAAATTTCTTTGTGCCCAATAAAAGCATGCGCTCTTTGGCATTCATCTCCCACTCGCGTTTTTGTAGAAAATCCCAAGGAGCTGGAAATGTGTCGTTATTGAGTGTTGTTTCGATCTGGAAAATCTTGACACCGGCGTCTCTAATTAGTCGACCCTGGCGCCAGTTTTTGGTGTGAAGTTCACTGTTTTCTTGGTCCATGAACGATTTAGACCGTTGCATTGTTTCAACATTGTGGTGGTGGCGAATTGCGGTATAGCCGGAGAGACCTGTAGCGACGCTCTTGTGGCCGCCGTCCATCGAAACGAGGTTTATGTTGACGTAGATGATGAGATCGGACTCTGCTGCCCTTTTGGAGATAACGACTTCTTCTCCGTGGTCAGTTTCGCCAAGGTGGGACAAGGCGTCCGGGTCCTCAGCATCAAAGTTGTATAGCTGGCCGTTAGGGGCGAAAGCGTCATAGACGCGATCGCCCACTGCGTGACGCAACTCTGCCTCGGTCATCCTTCTGTGCAGGGCCAGGGCAGCTATGAGGTGGACATCGTCGACTCCGGCGCTTGCTGCTGTATCAAGAATCTGTTCGATAATGCGACCCCTAATATCAGGAGCTTGCATTTGGGGTAAGGGAAGGGAGATGTCGTCAAAGGCGATAGTTAGTTTCATTCCTTTGGTAAGTAAGGCCGCGAGAGGGGGAGAGTCACCAAGGGGGTTATCTAGGGCGTGGCGGATGGCGCTATCCACATCCTCGATTGGTTCGATAGGTTCGTTGGGGTAGACAACCCGGCTACCTGAAGGCAGTCTTTCGAAGCGGAATCCTTCTCCATGATGAAAAACTATTGGGGGAGTGGTCCTGTCAACCTCAAGTACCAGGCCTTGTCGAGCAGACATCAACGAACTCCTTCTCTGTTGGTTAGTAGCTTCGGACGCTGCCCCATAGGAAGTAATGGTTTAGGGGCCCCAGCGGTCTTTGGCCAATTTTCAGTTAACCAACCGCGCTTTTCGGCGATCGTTACTAAGCGAGTTTCTGGGTTCACTGCAACCGGGTAACCGACGGCTTCCAGCATGGGGAGGTCAGATGCTGAGTCGGCGTAAGCGACGCCTTGCGCTGGGTCCAGTCCGTTGTCTTCAGCCCAATCGATCATTAGTTGTGCACGAACTTCACCCGTTGGGGGTACGTCAAGCATTTCCCCAGTGAGTTTTCCGTTTTTTCGGTCAATTCTCGCTGAGATGATGTGGTCGAACAGGGGGCGGAGAGGTTCGACGGCGATGTCTAACGCGCCAGTGATTAAGACTGTCTGATGTCCTGCCGCCCTGTGTGCTCGGACACGTCGCAGGCCGGCTGGAAAGGATTTGATGAGAATAAGGTCACTCAGCATTTCTGCTGCGTCTGCTTCTAGCTGGTGTAACGGGGCACCTTTGTATCGCTGGTAGAAGTACCTGAGAAAATCTGTTCGGTCTCGTTTGTCCCGTCTCCAAAGTCCCGGAGTTTCAGTCAATGTTCGAAGGGTAAATTTAAGCCGTTGTTTGGGGTTCAAGTGGCGAGTAGCTAGCCATGCGTAGCTTTCGACGACGTTGCTGGCGATCAGCGTATTCTCGAGGTCGAAAGCGGCAAAATGACGGTCAGTGTCCAGAACCGCTGAACGGAGTCGTTCTGAGCGGCTTGGTCCGCTGCGTTTTTCTGGAGTCGTTTTAACTCTTGCTTGGATTACTACGGTTGGTAGATGCACTTCGGTGATGTAGTGATGCCAGTCGATGACACTTGGATCGAATCCGAACTGAGCTTGGTCTTCGGCAGATAGGGACTGCCATAGGGAAAGTGTGTGTTGTATCCCATAGATAGCTTCGCATTTCCCATAAGCACCATAGATATCGATATAACCCTTAAGTTGGTCGAGATTTTGGCGTCGTTCCGCAAACTTGCTTGTAAAGCTGCTTTCACCGCGAATTGGTAACCGATTGATGACTTTGGCAGCTAAATCGAAGGCTTTCACCACGCGATGTAGTTGTTCTTCGAGGCCACTCGAGCCTGCGTACTTCCATTCTGTGCTGGCAGTGGGGTGACCGTTAGCGTCATAGACGGGATGCTCGCGGAACCACTCCATGGCAGTGTCGAGTAGTTTTTTGAATTGCAGTGGATTGGTGGAACCAGAGGCAATTTGAAACACTTCGGGTTCAGGTTCTGGACCTTTTGCTGCTACGGCGATTATGGCAGCGGCCACCATGTCTACTGGGATGACGTCAATGATTCCTTCGGGGTAACCAGGAAAAGTATCAAGCTCGCCTTTAGCGAAAGAAACGATAAGTGGTTCAGCCATTCGAAAGCCGCGGATCCAGCCAGGCGATGGTTCCGACCATGCAGATTCAATTATTGAGGGGCGAACGATGCTGACAGGTACATCTCCGTGAAGTTCGATAAGAGCGGTCTCTCCTAATGCTTTTGAATAGGTGTAGACATCAGGCCACCCGAGTGACGTTGCGCGACTTCGACCCGCTTCGACCATCTGGTCATCGACCCATGCCTCTCTGAGCTGTTCGGTCTTCGCAGCGAGCATCGGTAGGCCAGCGGCCCCGAGTTCCTCGCGAGCACCTTTCCGAAACCCTTCAAGTTGCTCAGGTATTCGACTTCGCGCATCTAGATCCGCTCGTGTTCGTCGTGCAGCTTCAACTTCTGCCCGCCAATCAACGTTTACCTGGAAAGGGGTGCCGGCGAGAAATTCTTCATTGGCTGCTCCACGTCTGTTCCCGGCTACGTAGCAGGTTGAAACCGCCACAAGGTGAGGGGTTACGTTTGCCTCCGACAGGAGCTGAATTATGCGGTTGGGTCCCAGCAGGTTGATCTCGATTGAACTATCCAGCGGGCTATCGAAACTTACTGTCGCGGCAGAATGAATAACTACATCGCATGAGACGAATAGCGCACGGTCTTGTTCGTTAAGCCCCAATCCGTCGTTAGTGACGTCACCAGACACGACAGAAACTCTGCGTTCGCAGGTCCGGTCAAACTCTTCTCCCCATTGTGACCTGAGTTTGTCGAAGGCATCGTTGCGAAAGATTTCGCGTTCGACTCGACGCTGTGCGCTATTGCGGCGGGTTGGTCGGACCAGAAGAACAAGATCACAGTCCGGTACGCAACGCATTAGTCGTTCCACCAGGGCTGTTCCCAGAAAACCGGTACTGCCAGTTATCGCTATCCGTTTGCCCGAAAGGGACTCACTGATCACATCCATAGTTTTAGCAGAAAACTTACCAAATGGTAAGTCCATGTTGGATTTCGATCTAGAATGTTGGGGTGCCTGCTCGGACGCGCGAACGAATTCTGGATTCAGCCTTGGCTGCATTTGGTTTGCGAGGCTACGACTCGACCTCACTGGATGATTTGGCGTCTGATCTGGGAATCACCAAACAAGCAATTCTGTACCACTTCTCTTCTAAAGAGCACTTGTTGACTTCGACGATTGAGCTTGCGGTGCATGAACTTGGTTTGGCTTTATCTGGTGCAGCGAACCCGCAAGCTGTTGGTTTTCAGCGCATCGAGGATCTGGTTCGCGCAACGTTTTCATTGGCAGCGCGCCGCCCAGAGGTGCTTGGTCTTGTCCGTGTGGTTTCGCGACAAGGAGGAGACGCTTCGGGGGAGTTGGCGTCGGCTATGAGCGTCATGCTTAGCGAGGCTGTGCGGTTCGTAGAGACTGAAATGGTTGCTGGGCGTTTTCGGCGCCATGAGCCTCGAATGTTGTTGCTTGCTGTGTATTCGGCTGTAGTCGGAGTAGCTACAGAGCCAGAAGTGATGAGAGCACTTGGCTTGGAACCTGATTTGCGCTCGCTTGTGAGAGCACGACGAGAAACCATTGAGTTTCTTCGTGCGGCGCTGATTGCTGACTAGGGGCTCTCAGAAGTTAAGTCAGCGAATAGGCGAGCGCATGGCGCCACGGATCTACCCCCGCAGGAGATGCCGAACTTTATGTAGATGCTGTCGGCGGGGCCGTATTTGGCTAGGTCTTTGCAGGATCGGGCGTCTTGGTTGCCGCACAATACCCATAGTTGGTCGAGTAGTTCGTCTTCGCCAGGTGGCTCCATGCTTGGTTTCAACTCATTAAGCGATGGTGGTTCACCGTCGTATTCGAGAATCAAAGTGCAGTAGGTGGTTCCTCGGGCCCCGCAGCTTGTGCCAAATTGAGAGTAGAGGGAGCCGCTGGTAGCGGTGAGTCGCAGTTCGCCGCAGGATGAAGTGCTGCCATCAGCACAATTGGCCCATAGTTTGTCTAGCTCTTCGTCGTCACCTGGTGGTGGGGTAAGAGGGCTTAGGTCTCCGTTGGGCTGATCGATTCCGAGAAGTAGAGAGCAGTCCATGTTGCGTCGACCCCCGCAGCTGAAAGCGAATTGTTCGTAGTCGCTTCCGCGGGGCGCAGAGTAGAAGAGGTTGTCGCACGCTTTAGCGTCTCCTAGCCCGCATTCTCGCCAGTACTCGTCTAAGAGTGGGTCCTTGCCTGGCGGGGCGTCTGTTGGGTCAAAGGTAGAAGGGGCCTGTAATAGCTCTTCTGGTACTTGTGGCTTCTCGTTGTCGGTTTGTAGTTGGGTGGGTTGATCGCTTGGGGTTAACCGACACAACTCGGTTGCCATGTCGACTGCGATTTCCTCATCGGGGCTTAGGTCGTTGGTGAGGTTGGTGAGGTTGAGTTCCCAGCCCGTGAGAAGTCGGTCTTGTACGCAAGCCCGTTCTTGTTCGGTGAGGCTGCTGGTGAATTGCTGGCCTTCGTTAGGCGTACTCGTCCCATAAGAACAGGACGATATGAGCAGGGGAAGCAGCCAAATGATCAGACGGCCTTTCATTACGCCAGCTTGTGTGAAATGGCGCCGACGTCGCGTAGAGCGGTCCCATCAGCGCCATCAGTTTGAAATCTCGCTGCGGGATTTTCGCTCGCTTCTTGGATGAGGTCAGTTAGTAACTGACCAAAGGAGACACCTTCGTGAGCCCAGAAGTACCAACTTAAAGAACCTGGGATTGTGTTGATTTCGTTGATCCACAGACCGTCGGCGTTCCAGAGAAAGTCGATCCGTGCCACCGAACGCACCATCGCTAATTGGACTACTTGGTCAGCGATAGTTCTGAGTTTTCCCTCAATGCCGGGGGGTAGGTCGGCGGGGAGTTCCCTTGGCGCGCTGGCCATCCCCTCGCTGCCGGTGAGGTATTTGTCGGCGTAGCTGTAGATCCCGCCATCTTCTGGCCGAAGTGGTCGTTCTACTGCGCTCAGAGTAGTGGTTGGGTAGGTTCGCACTGAGATGTTGAGGTCGACGGCATCGCTCAGGTATCTCTGTGCCACGGCACCCAATCGGAGAAGGGGTTGAGTCTTTACTAGAGCTTTGGCAGTAGCGAGATCATCAACCACTTCGATACCTATAGAAGACCCACCAAACCTTGGTTTGATTATGAAAGGCCCGGGTTCGTTAAGGGTTAGATCGTCGGTGACGAGGTGTAGCGGCAAACTTGGTATTCCCGCAGCCTCCATAGTTCCTGAAAAAGCCAGCTTGTCCATTCCTATAGCTGCGCCTTGTTGACTTGGGCCGGTGTAGTTGATGCCAGCTAAATCGAACATTGCTTGGAGGCTGCCATCTTCGCCTGGTCCTCCATGACAACAGACCACTACGGCTGAAATATCGATTGGGCTTTGTTTGCCGCGTTTTCCAGCCTTATAGAAGCCACCGTTCTCACCTATCTGAATTGATACCGGCTGTGCTGATCTTGGCAAGCCATCAGCGAATTCGTTTGGTTCGATGTCAGCAGGGACTTGGAACCAGTTCCCGGTTTTGGACCAGTACAGAGCTACTACGTCGTTGCCGGCGTCGGACAAGGCTCGTACAGCCTGCAATCCTGTCAGGATCGAGATGTCGTGTTCGGGTGAAGGGCTGCCGAAGCAGACTGCTGGACGGTTCATTACCTCCTATGAAACCGCAGATAGTGTCCGGGTGGGTGTCACCAGCAGATTCTTGTTGAGGCTTCCGCTTACGCGTAGTGATCTGGCAAATCGTTCTCGTAGAGGACAGCGTCGCCGGGTTTGAGGTTGTCGCGGATCCATCTGATGGCTTCGTCGCGGTTTGGTAAGAGATGAACGCGGGCAGTTCCATCTCTTGAACCATTTACCAGAGCACTTCTATTTGTTCGTCCGACTATCAGGAGGTCGTCGGCGATGAGGCTGGCGTCGACTCCGAATCGTCTATTTTCAGGATTCTGTCGATTTCCGAGTTCGACCATTCCAGGGGTCACCACGGCCTTACGGTTGGCATCGAGTCCGGTTAGTGTTTCTAACGCTGCTGCTGCACCTGCTGGATTGCTGTTGTAGGTGTCATCGATGATTGTTACGCCGGACTCGCTAACGACTACTTGGCGGCGATGATCGGCGCCTGGCAATGTAGCGAGCCGGTGAGCGATGGTTTCTTCTGGGGTATTTAACGAAACCGCAACTGCAACGGCGCAAGCGACATTTGTTGGTGCGGCATCGATGGTTAAGTTCTTGACTATCCGATTGTTTGCAACCGTGACTGTCAAGCCCTCTTCGGAGTGCACAAAGACGTCGGCTGTCGGATCTTTTTCTGAGCACTTTAGGACGTTGATTCCGGAAGCCTGAAGACGGTCGGCTTCGGCGGTCAGTCCATAGGCGTCAATGTTGATGATCGCAGTTTTACTCGTTGCAAAGATCTCGCTTTTTGAGGAGACGATTGTATCGAGATCCCCGAAACGCTCTAGATGTACGGGGCCGATCGCCGATAAGACTGAGATCGATGGTCTTACCCAGCTGACCAAATCAGCTATTTCGCCTGGGCCGTAGGTCCCCATTTCAGCGACAAAAATATCTGTTCCGCTATGGAGGTGTTCATTGACGGCTCGGGAAAGCCCAGCACTATTGTTGAAGCTTGCTGGGCTGGCCACAACGCTGTGACTTTCAGATAAAAGGTGACGGACGTAGCCCTTAATGGTCGTCTTCCCATAAGAACCAGTGATAGCCACCCGAATAGGGTTAATTCGCTCCAGCGTGTCTGCAGCCTGTTCGACGTAGCGTCGGGCAAATTTTTGTTCGATCGGCTTTAAGAGAGCTAAAGCAATATCGATAAAGATTGGAACACAAATCGCGATGAAGCCATAAGCCACTGAGTTGACTTCCAACTGTCGTACTACCAAAAACAGGACACAGATTAAGATTGTCGCGACACTGGCTACTGTGCGAAGTCGACGTGTCCACGCTAAAGCGCTCGTTCGACCCTTAAGTGTCAAACCAAGTGGGCCTAGAGCTAACACTGTCGCGGTGATGATGCAGGCACCAGAAAACCAAATGGTCATCACAGCACCGGTCATCGCTGTCAACATCAATAGCGGGTTGAGGACCCCTAACCTCCACCACCTAGCAGCGAAACGTGACGCGGAGAGAGCAAGATAATGTTCGCGTTGAGCGACGCGAAGCCATCGTATGGCCGACAACAATGAGCTGATTAGACAGGCTGCCAAACACAGATCTGTTGGGGTCATGACAGAGCCCCCAAACGTCGATCGATTGCTTCGCGTAAAGCGTTTGGAGCGGTAGTCGGAACGAAGTGATCTATACCGCCGAGGAGCGTCAACCTAGCGTCAGCCAATAACGCTTCAGCTCGAGCGGCGATCTCTGGGGGAGCCGCTTCGTCGCCATCACCCCACAGAAGATCGACTGGCGCTGATATAGAACGCAGCTGCTGCTCGTAAGACTCGTTGACTACCGTCACCAAAATATCGCGCATGACCCCTGAAGCTGCTCGGTAGTCTGCGCTCCCATATTTATCTCGCAACCCCTCCAACACCTGGTCGTTGACCAGCCCCCATTTGTGCATCAGACGACCAAAACGAAAACGCAATGCGGGTCGACCGCGACGATGTGCTCGGTGAAGAAGGGGCACTCCAGTCAGAACGAGCCCTCCAACAGCAGCGGGTCTTTGCTCAGCTAAATGAACGGCGACCCGTCCTCCAAAGCTATGTCCCACCAAAACCACTGGCGTATCGCAAATCTCAAGAATTGGACCGACAAGCTCAGCGTACATCGCAGCTCCGCCCACCTCAGAAGGTGGTGGTGATACTCCGAAACCAGGAAGATCGATGCTAACTGCATCAAGACCCTCCAAGCTGGAAGCGAAATCTTGATGAGAGCGGCCCCACCCGTGTAATGCCACTACACGCGGAGAAGCGGCCCCAAAACGGGTACCGAATAACGATCCGTCGGCAAAGCTAGAAAGCGCCACTTAATTATTCTGATCGAAGTTCAGCTACTAGTGGGCGCGCTCAGTTATTCGCTGACCGATTAATTGCTGAAAGAAGTGCATGAAAACTGGCCGTAACGATGTTGGGATGCAGGCCTACGCCCCAATGGACACTCCGATCGGCTGCTTCGATTTCGACGTAGGCAGCTGCGGCCGCATCAGCTCCAGTTCCTACCGCATGCTCTTGGTAGTCAACGAGGGTGAGGTCCAAGCCGCACCCCTCCGCAAGAGCACTCTTAAATGCTGAAAGAGGTCCGTTGCCTTCACCAGTGATCGTTGTTTCTTCTCCTGAGACATTCAGGGTTGCGGTTACCGTCGACAGGTCTGAAGATTCAGAGTCAAAGTTGCTCTTGTGGCCTAGGTACGCGAATGGCTGAGTTGTGTGAAGGTAAGTTTCGTCGAAGGTTTTCTTGATGGTCTCGGGGACAATCTCGCCTCCTTCATCTGTGATCGACTGAATGACCTGACTGAATTCGATCTGGAGTCGTCGAGGTAAGTCCAATCCAAAGTTGTTCTTCATCACATAAGCGACTCCGCCTTTGCCTGACTGGCTATTGACGCGAATGACGTCTTGGTAGGTGCGTCCGACATGAGCGGGATCTATAGGTAAATAGGGAACTTCCCATACTGCGTAATCGTCTGAGAGTGCCTCAAATCCTTTTTTGATGGCGTCTTGATGACTTCCAGAAAAAGCGGTGTATACCAAATCTCCACCATAAGGATGACGTGGGTGAACTGGTAACTGGTTGCAGTATTCAGTGATCCGGCGGATGTGGTCGATGTGGCTGATATCGAGTTCAGGGTCCACGCCTTGACTGAATAGATTCATGGCCAAGGTCACAATGTCAACGTTGCCGGTTCTTTCGCCATTGCCGAACAAGGTTCCTTCGACGCGATCAGCTCCCGCCATGACTCCGAATTCTGCCGCTGCTACTCCGCACCCTCTGTCATTGTGCGGGTGAAGCGATAGAACTATGGCCTCACGGTTCGCCACGTTGCGGTGGAAGAACTCGATCAGGTCTCCATAAAGATTTGCAGTCGACATCTCCACTGTTGCTGGCAAATTCAAAATGATTGGATCTTGTGCAGTGGCACCCCATTCGGCTGACACTTGCTCACATATGTCAACAGCGAAATCTATTTCGGTCCCTGTGAAAGATTCTGGTGAGTACTCAAAACGAATATTTGAACCACTTGCCTTCTCGCGAAGTTCTCTGCATTGCCGGGTTCCGGTGAGGGCAATATCGACAATTCCATCTAGATCAAGGCCATAAACAACTCGTCGTTGAAGGGTGGAAGTGGGGTTGTATAAGTGAACGATTGCATTTTCGGCGCCTGCAATGGCTTCGTATGTTCGTTCGATGAGCTCTGGTCGGCTTTGAGTAAGCACTTGGATCCATACGTCGTCGGGAACTAAGCCGTCTTCGATCAACATCCTGCAGAAATCGAAATCTGGAGCGGAAGCGGATGGAAATCCGACTTCAATTTCTTTGAAACCCATCTCTACTAAGGCTTCGAACATTTGTTTTTTGCGTGGCACGTCCATGGGGTCTATCAGTGCCTGGTTGCCGTCTCGTAGATCAACTGAGCACCACAAAGGGGCTTCGCTCGTTACTTTGCTTGGCCAAGTACGATCCGATAGCTCTGGCGCGTATGGGTAGTGGATGTACTTGCCAAAAGGCATCGAACTGGGCTGCTGTTTACTTATGCCCTTCACATCTGCCATGAGTTGTTCCTCCCTATGTGTGTTGTCTCGTCCCGATCTGTTCTTCTCACCGTCAACCGCTCCGAAAAGCAGAAGAACCCCCCGGCCTTGCGGCACAGGAGGTTATGGCGAGGGCCTCTATGTGTAGCCCTCGCCTATGTAAGAAGGAGTAGTCCGCGTAGCGATCCGTTCACGAAGCTAACGATAGCACCGGAATTCTTCTTTGGTACATAAAGGTTTCTCGGTGCTTGAGGGGAACTCAGGCACTCTAGGCAGCTTTAGGTTCGGCTATCAGCCTCGCAAACAATGCGTCTTTCATCCCCGAGGTTGAGACAACAGCGCTGTGTACTCCCAGAGATCTCATGGACTGTCGTAGGATTGTCGCACCCAAAGGCATTAATTCACATCTCTGAGAGTCCATGCCCGGTAGGGCTAATCGAGCCTGAGTCGACAGCTCCGAGAAGGTTTTGATTAGATGACCAAGATCGGAACAATTAATCGATAGGCCATCAAGGCTTTCTGGCACCTCTGACCTGCGAACTGTGTGTATCAGCTTGGTCAAAGCCAGTGGCATTCCGCCGACAAGAACAACAGACGAGTTTTCGACCTGGTTGATCGCCGCTGAGACAGGTTTCAGGCTTTCGTTAATGTGGTGTTCAAGTCGAACTCTTGTTGAGGTTTCTATGAAGCCGCCGGTCGAAGCTCTCGGAGCGAGAACGCTAGTACCTAGGGGACAAATCAAACTATGTTCCGGGCCTCTACTCCCAAGCCTGCCGCTGGCAAATCCTAAGCTCCCGCCAGTCAGAACAATGGTGGTTAGATCATCAAGGTTTGGGAAGCGATCAGCTGCAGCCTTCCAGATAAGGGCATTTTCCTCTTCGGGAAGCAACAGTTTGATCTGGCAGCCAGATTCTCTTTCTATATGGGAGACGACCGCAGGACCATTAGCCGCCAAACGGAAAGACTCAGTAGCTACGGCGATGACCCTTTGGCAATTATGGGCCTTGGCAGCTGTCATGAATTCTTGGGTTAGCCGCGTCGCTGCTGAAATATCGTTTTGGGTGAACGAACCGTTTGAACTGACGGAGGCGCCAAGATGGAGGTGATGACTTCTTCGATCAACTTCATCACCTGTGTTGATGGTGAGCCTGCAAGCGGTGCTTCCCAGCTCTATCAAAGCGACTCTCACGAGCCTGAGGCTAGAAAGGTTCGCAGCCGTAGTGGTGGACCCGATGGTCGGTCATTACCAAGACAGGCTTAAACCAGTTCGAAAGAGAAGTCAGGAAGCACTTCGACTGAACGTCCTACATGTTCTTCGGTCATCATCGACTCCATAAGTGGTAGGTCGCTGGTACCTGCCCACTGTCTTCCGTTAGGGGTACGCACTGATGCCAAACCACGCTCAGGGCCGTCAGCTCCGTGCATGACTGTGTAGGCCTCAATTGTGCCGCTACCAACGTGTTCAGCATCCAAATCAACGCTTGGGAAAGCATCGATCTCGACTTGGCAGTCCTCGTGCTGGAAGCCTTGGCTGGGAGGGTTGGTGCTGTACAAGCCAAAAGCGTGTTTGGTTATGTAGCCACCGTTCGCTGAGCACAAACCGGTGGTACCAGCATCTTCTCTCAACACGTTGGCCATAGTCGCAATTGAATGCGTGACGTAATTGTTGAGAGGGCCGCCCGCAAATGTCAGACCGCCTGTTTGAGTTAGCTGCCGGTCTAGTCCTAGTTCCATTTCGGTGGCAGCTATTTGCACAGCTGATGGAAAGCAGCTGTACAAATCGATGTGGTCGATGTCGTCGGGTGTTACGCCCGCCAGGGCCATGGCCTTCCTCCCTGCCACCCGGATAGCTGGTGAAGAATGGAGGTCAGCTCGATTGGAAACGAAGTTTGTGTCTGCCCCATCTGTACCCGAATGCGGAAATAACCAACGGTCTCGAGCAACACCAGCAGCCTCAGCGGCCTCAGCGGAGCACACAATAAGTGCCGCTGCTTGATCTAGGTCCCAATTGGAGTTCATTGCCTTGGTGTAAGGAAACCCAACAAGGCGGTTAGAAGTTCCAGGGTCTCTGATCTCTTCAGCGGTCATAGGGTTTTGAACCCACGAATAAGGGTTCTCGCAAGCTACGCGATTAAACGTTTCCCAAAGTTTGCTGACACGATCTCGATGCTCGTCGATGGTCTCGCCTCTGGACGCACGAAAAGCGGATTCGAAGATTGGATAAAAGTTGATGGGCATAGCGAAACCGCGTTCGAGTTCCACGGGATGACTCATCGTCACGTCTTTACCCAAAATTTCGTCAGGTTCAACTCCAGCTTGATCTGTGTACGGGATCCGTTCACCGGCGCGTTTAGCTCGTCTTCGGCTCCAGATTCCCTCAGCGCCGACTATGAGAACGATGTCAGCTTCGCCACTTTGAATCCGCATCGAAGCCTTATTCACGAGCGATTGAGGGGTGTTCCCACCGTCAGTGGAGATACCGGTGCGGCTGTTGTTACCGAATGCCTCGCTTAGAAGGGCTGCCGGGTCGGGGTATGGCCATGCCCCTTTAACCACCCAAGTATCAGTGGCTTTGTCTAGCAAGGATCGAGCGCCGGCGTCGTCAGCTGCCGCTTCAAGAGCTACCCGCATCATCGCTAGTGGCTCCAAAGCATCCAACGGGTTATCGGGACGTTGCTTGAGTTGGCCTGTGCCAACTAACACCGGAGTACGAGGGTCAACTGAATTCATTGGTTTACCACCTCAGCGATAGTGCGGAGCAGCGGGATAGGGCCGCTTACTTGAAGAGTGGTCACCACCGTATCCTTCCAACGTTGCAGGTCGTCTGCGATCTTGTCAATTGGTCCAACCAAAGCGATCTCTTCGACGAGTGATAATGGGATAGAGGCAGCTGCTTCGTCTTTGCGGCCGTTTAAGTAACAGTCTTGTACGTGGTCTGCTACGTCTTGGTAACCCATGCGACAAAAGACGTCGTAGTGAAAGTTGGCTCCTTTAGCGCCCATGCCGCCCATGTAGAGAGCCAGCATTGGGCGGACCTTGTCAGCGGCTCGCTCAACATCAGCATCAGGAACAATTGAAACGGGGCACACAACCTCGAAGTTATTTTCTTCAGGGATTCTTCCGTCAGAACCGATTCGTGTTTTGTCGGCCTTGCTGAAACCGTCGTTTAAGGCGTCCGCATAGAACTGGTTATCTTTTGGTGCAAAGAACAGGGGAAGCCAACCATCGCAGAGTTCCGCTGACAGGGCGACGTTTTTGGGTCCTTCGGCGCCTAAATAGATTGGAATGTGTTGCCGCAGGGGATGCACCGTTGACTTCAGTGGTTTCCCTAATTCCAAACCACCTGGGAACGGCATTTGGTAATGGTCACCGACGTAGGAAACCGGTTTTTCTCGCTCGCATATTTCTCGAATGATGTGCACGTATTCGCGAGTTCGGGCTAGAGGCTTCGGGTAGGGCTGGCCGTACCAACCTTCAACGACTTGTGGGCCGCTCACTCCGAGGCCGAGTATGAACCGACCATTGGTGAGATGGTCCATGGTGATTGCTGCCATTGCTGTAGCAGCCGGCGTTCGGGCGGACATCTGGACGATGCCCGTTCCGAGTTGAATATTTTCGGTTCGGCTACCCCACCAAGCCAAAGGAGTAAGGGCATCACTCCCATAGGCTTCCGCGGTCCAGAAGCTATGAAAGCCAAGAGCCTCTGCTTCGAGGATCGTTTCTTGAGCATCCGATGGGGGACCTGCTGCCCAATACCCGGCTCCTGTTGCCAGCTTCATCTGTCACTCCCACTCTCGAAAGGCTCTCTGAAAGGATGTTTCCTCAACTGCTTCTAGCACATATCACATTCAATGATGGTGGTAGCGGGCTGAGGTGCTTCTACCCTCAAGCTTGTGTCGTCAAAGGAACAGATAGCCGCAGAAGCAGATAGGCGAAGAACGTTCGCCATAATCAGCCACCCTGACGCGGGGAAAACCACTCTCACAGAAAAATTCTTGCTGTACTCAGGCCAAATTGCAGAAGCAGGTTCAGTGAAGGCTCGATCGGGACGCAAGTCGGCGACGTCTGACTGGATGGAACTGGAACAACAAAGAGGCATATCGATCACCTCCACAGCGTTGCAATTTGACTATCGAGACCGAGTGTTGAACCTCTTAGACACACCAGGGCACCGCGACTTCAGCGAAGATACCTATCGAGTCCTTGCAGCTACCGATGCCGCGGTAATGGTTCTTGACGGATCCAAAGGTATTGAGTCCCAGACTCTGAAACTGTTCGAAGTTTGTCGGCAACGCGAAGTTCCGATCCTTACCTTTGTCAACAAATGCGACCGGCCTGGCCGACCCCCTCTCGAACTCGTAGATGAAATTGAAAATATGTTGCAATTGTTGCCAACCCCCATGTCTTGGCCGGTTGGCGTGCCCGGAGACCTCAAAGGAATCGTTGATCGCAGCTCGAACACGTTTGTGAAATACGACCGCACAGCACACGGGGCAACTGAATCCGAAGAACAAGTCTCACCCATCGATGAAGTTGACCCTGCGATTAACGGATGGGAAGAAGCCAGCGAGGAACTAGAGCTATTGGAGGCACTTGGAACCGAAGTAGACCTCAAAGGGTTCCTCGCTGGTGAAGTAACTCCGGTGTTTTTTGGATCAGCGTTGACCAATTTTGGAGTACGGCTTTTGCTGGACGCAGTTGTCGACCTTGCACCTTCACCAGCGCCTAGATACGACAAAAATAATGCCCCGAGACAGATTGACGCCCCATTTTCAGCGTTTGCATTCAAAGTGCAAGCGAATACAGATAGAGCTCATCGTGACCGAATAGCTTATGTCCGGGTGTGTTCAGGGCACTTCGAGCGAGGGATGAACGTCACCCAAAGCAGAACAGACCGCCCATTTGCCACCAAGTACGCCCACACCATGTTTGGTTCTGACCGTTCGACCGTGGAAGAAGCTTGGCCGGGGGATGTGGTCGCTCTGGTCAATGCCAGCGATGTGCGTGTAGGCGACACCTTGTACGCCGATACAGAGGTCGAGTTTCCGCAGATTCCGTCGTTTGCACCAGAAATTTTTCGAAGGATCCGTGTAACTGACACGAGTCGTTTTAAACAGTTTCGTCGCGGTCTAGTCCAGTTAGACGAAGAGGGCGTCATACAAGTTCTACGCGACGAGGAGATGGGTGACGTAGAACCGGTATTAGCTGCAGTGGGGCTGATGCAATTTGAGGTAGCTATACACAGACTAGAAAATGAGTTCGGTGCCCCGGTCGAATTAACCAATGCGCCGTTTTCGGTAGCGCGACGCACTGATGCCGAATCAGCTGAGGAATTAAGAAGACTCCCCGGAGCAACAGTCCTTTCGCGAAGCGATGGAGCGTTACTAGCGTTATTCGAAAACGAGTTCTACCTGCAAAGGATCCAAAACGAAAAAGATCATCTCACCCTCGAAAGAGTGTTAGCTGAACAAGAGTGGCTGAGTGACGGAACTAGTTGAGCTTCGCTGTCATCGGCTAATCGGTGGGTAGCTGATCGGGCATCAAAGGGCTTCTGCCGATTAGATAGGACGCGAGAATAGTCTCGTCGCACATCTTGCACAGATAGACGACTTGAGTAGCAACAATGGACAATTGGCTACCCCGAGATTTTTCGACGATAGCTTTGACCGCTCCTTCCATATCGTCACCGTTGCAGCGGTCACATGTCGGAATTGCGTTTGGGTCACGTTCCCAGCGCTGGGTGCAACTTTGGCAGGTCACTTCGATCATGGCGCCTTTTTGTTGCCCGAGTAGATCTTCAGTTTCACCGCAAGCAGGACATTGCAACTCTTCCACGACATTACGGTAGTCCCATAGCGGTAGGTTCCCTTGTGGAGAGTCTTTGATCGTGCCGATTGACCATTATGAAACGCTCGGGGTAGACCCACGTTCGGAATACGAAGCCATTCGGCAAGCGTGGGTTGCTGCTGCCCGAACTCACCACCCAGATGCCATGATCGGCGCGTCAGCAGAAGAAATTCGGCGGGCAGAAATTCGGATGCACGAGATCAACGAAGCTTGGCGAGTTCTAGGTTCGGAGGAAATTCGAAAGGCCTACGACAAGGAACGCAACCAGAAAAACAGAATTGAGGACGCTGAGCAGGAAAGTTGGGATGAACAGTGGTCTGAAGACGAGTTCGATCTTGATGACTTCGAACATCAGGGATTTGAAGTACGAAGTCCTATAGTCGCTTTGATTTTGCGGTCAATTCCTTGGCTGCTTATAGCGGCGATTGGAGTCACAATATTTGTGTTCTCGGCGTTTGCGACGGGTGGCGCTCCTAGACAAATGCCAGCACAAGGATGTCTCACTCAGTTAGAAAACGGTGAGATCACGAGACCATTCGACTGCGATGAACCCGGTGCGTTGCGTATCGTGGCTGAACCACCGGGACCCATAGAAAGTTCTTATTGCCGGCAGTATGCGTTGCACCCGAATTCCTACCGAATTCCAGACCCTCAAGAAGCGAATAAATATTATTGCGTGGAGTCGATCGGCGATTAGTTGTGTCTAGAAAACAATCTTTTCTGTGAACAGCTGGTGTATCTCTTGTTCTTCGAGGCCAGCTTCGGAAAGAATTTCATTGGTATGTTGACCTTGTGATGGGGCTGGACCCTTCACTGACATTTCAGACCCTTTCAGAGCAAATGGTGGAGAAACAGTCCGAAAGGGGCGACTTGCGCCGGGGACTTGTTCGAATGCTTCTAGCGCTGCTGCCTGGGGGTCGTTGATTACTTCCTCAAGGTTTTGTATGAGACCCCACACCATTCCGGCGGCATCTAGGCGTTCAGCCCAAATGTCGGAATCGTGGAAAGCGAAGATCTCGTCGCACAGAATCATCAACTCTGGCCCGTGGTCGACGCGGCTGTCGGGGTCAGTGAATCTTGGGTCTTCTAACCAATCGAGTTGCCCCATTGCTGCACAAAATGATTCCCAATAGCGGTCTGCGGGCATGGTGAGCATGATCCACCGATCATCTGCGCAACGGAACCTCCCAACTAAGGGGGATGGTGTTTCAATCCTCATGATTGGTCCAGGGGTATCTCCACCGGCAAGTCCGACCGACAGATCTGAACTCATGGTCCACATAGCAGTATGCATCAGAGCGACCGATATGTCTTGCCCTTCGCCGCTTAGGTCACGTTCTCGAAGAGCCAGCAATATTGATGAAAGGATTGCCAAAGAAGTTGTGTGATCTCCCTGGCCAGGGCGACCTGCCGGTGGTGTTTGGCCTGGTTCGCCCATTGTGTTGATTACACCGCCGCGACTAAAAAAAGCCGTGTAATCGAAGCCGAGCCGATCTTTGTCTGGGCCGCTATTTCCGTAACCGGTAAGAGTGACATGGATCAGTTCTGGGTGATCGTCCCTTAAATCTGAAGCGCGTAGCTTGAACTTGGACTGGCGTTCGGTTGTGAGATTGGTGACGAAAACGTCGCATGACTCAGCAATTTTGTGTGCGATCTGAATTCCTTTTTCTGTTGCCAAGTCAACGACGATCCCTCGTTTCCCGCGGTTATCTAACTCCCACCAAGGGTCCGGGCCGTCTTCTAAGGCGACTAACCCCCTCAACAGGTCCCCTTGTGGGGGTTCAAGTTTTATGACGTCAGCGCCTAAGTCAGCCATCATTGCGCACGCACTTGGGGCTGCGATCATGCCGGCAGCATCAAGTACCCGTATCCCTGCTAATGGTCCCCCCGGATTAGGCATCAATCCTTCTATGGCTGTCCGTGAAGGTCACGTAGTTCTCGTTTGAGGACCTTGCCGGTGGCGTTGTGGGGGATTTCGTCGATGAAGATAACTGACTGTGGGACTTTGTAGCGAGCCAAGTTTTGTCGGCAATGGTTGATGATGTCTTTCTCAGATGCATCTTCGCCGTCTTTGAGAACCACTATTGCGCGTCCCACTTCAACCCATTTTTCGTCGGGAATACCTATGACGGACACTTCGCCTATCTGGGGGAGTTGGTAGATGACGCTTTCAACCTCGGCGGGATATACGTTCTCT